>Ga0209629_10000095_pt1 | contig 38823 bp, 32 predicted proteins | sample TergutCu122P5_FD_187286 | JGI IMG/M metagenome (GOLD analysis project Ga0209629, IMG submission 187286) | Cubitermes ugandensis P5 segment gut microbial communities from Kakamega Forest, Kenya - Cu122 P5 (SPAdes) (version 2) | ecosystem: Host-associated > Arthropoda: Insects > Digestive system...
GGGCGCAGCAACCCACGTGGAGTCAAACGCAAGATGAGCAAATTTCCCGTCCGACGACGAGGAAGTCCACTACATCGCATGCATCAGCCAAAACCTGTATTAATTATCTGAACAGTATTGGGTCTAAAGCTCTTTGCGCTTTCGGACTGCCACGCTTACACTTGCTGACCTGCCTCCCCTGGTTTGACTCCCCTGGTTTGACTTGAAAACTTGGCCAGAATAGACTAGACTAAGATAGACTAGATAGAGTTTGGAGGATTGCGCCATGGTTGCCGTTAACATGCTGGAAGCCAAAACCTCACTTTCCCGCCTCGTTGCGGCCATCGAAGACCGGCAAGAAAGTGAAATCATCATTGCCCGCAATGGCCGTCCTGTTGCGCGGCTCGTACCGATTCAACCATCCTCGCCTGGGCGGCGCATCGGCATCGCCGCGGGAAAATTTACCGTGCCGGATGATATTGACCAAAGCAACGCGGATATTGGGCGTCTGTTTGCCGGGGAAAAACCCGCATGAATGTTTTGCTCGACACACATATTGCGCTCTGGACAATTACCGATAGCCCAAAACTGGCCGCGCCAACCAGGACAATGATCGAAGACCCCGACACGACCATTTGGGTCAGCGCGGCAACCTTGTGGGAAATTGCCATCAAACATTCACTTGGGCGCGGCGACATGCCCATTGATGCACAGGAGGCGCTGAATTATTTTCTGGCATCCGGTTTTTCCATGTTGTCCATCTCGCCGCGTCATGCCGTTGCAGTCGGCTCTCTTCCCCCGCATCATCACGATCCTTTTGATCGCATCCTGATTGCGCAAGCACTCATGGAACCGATGACACTCATCACACACGATGCCAAAATTCTTCAATACAATAACATTTTCGTAGCCGCTTGAGCTTTGTACATTTGTTAGGAGCAGGGCGCTCGATGAACTCGGATATGGGCAAGCATGTGAAGGAGTTCAGCGATGAAAACCCATGCTGAAGCGGCACATTTTACCACTTTTTATATCAAGGAATAACCATGCCCGCCGATCCCCTCACCATATTTCGCCAGCTCGAACAATCCAACTGCCGGGAATGCGGCGAAAGAACCTGCCTGGCCTTTGCCGCCCTGGTCTCCATCGGCCAGAAAAAGCTTGCCGCCTGTCCGCGTCTGAGCGTGGCGGCGCGGGCGGCTCTTGATGAGAATCCGCCGCAAATCCCGGCCAGCCAGCATGGCGAAAAGCATGTGGCGAAACTGAAAGCGGAATTACGCCACATCGACCTGCGGCAGGCGGCTGAACGCTGCGGCGGCGAATACGACAACGGCTGGCTGACCCTGCACGTCTTCGGCAAATCCTGCGCCACCGACCAGAATGGCAATCTGCGCACGCAACTGCATCTGAATTACTGGCTGCTTTCGCCGTTTTTCACCTATATCATCGGCTCGGCGGGCCTGGCGCCAACCGGCAAATGGATGAATTTCCGCGACTTTCCTGGCGGCATCGACCGACATCCTTATTTCCGCAGGCAGTCGGAAGAGGCGATGCGAAATCTGGCCGACCGGCAGCCCGCCCTGTTTGCCGATCTGGTGCGCATCTTCAGCGCCAAGGAGATGCCGCCGCATTTCGGCGCCGACATTTCCGTGCTGCTCTTGCCCTTGCCGAAGGTGCCGCTCTTGCTCTCATACTGGCGGGCCGACGAGGGCATTGCCTCGGAGCTGCATATCCATTTCGATGAGACCGCCAGGCAGAATCTCGATATCGACTCGCTCCATGAAATGTGCGGTGGCATGGCCACGATGTTTGCCCGCTTGGCGGCGCGGCACGGATTCAGATGACAGAAGACAGAGGACAGAGAACAGAAGGAAAGTGACAGGTTTCAGGGCAATAGCTGGATGATTCTTTCCACTACCGTCTCTGGGGTCAACCCACCGCAATCGACCGTCACATTGGCGTGGCGCTGGTAGAGCGGCTGGCGTTCGGCGTAGAGATCGGCGAGCGTCTGTTCCGGGCGTTTGGCCAAGCCGCGTGTCGTGAAGTTGTCGATGCGCCGTGTCAGGTCATCGAGGCCGAGGCGCAGCCAGACCAGCGGCCCCAGGGTCTTCAGATGCCGCATCGCCCGCTCGCTGTAGACGGCGCTGCCGCCGGTGGCGATGACATGATGGTGCGCCGTAAGCGCCAGCAGTGTTCGTTCCTCGATGGCGCACAAGACGTCGGGGCCAGCGGCATCGACGATCTCCTGCAAGCCGCGTCCCGCCTGTTGCGCCAACAGGGCGTCGCCGTCGAGGAAGAAGCGGCCTGTCCGCCGCGCCAAAAGTGGCCCCACCGTGCTTTTACCGGCGCCGGGCATACCGATTAAAATGATCGAGCCGGGTTGTGGTTTGGGTGTATTGCTCATGGCGACACGATACGGCGCTGGCCGTCTCTCGGCAAGGCTGTTCAGCAAGCTGTTCGGCAAGGCTTGCCATGGCCGCTGGGAACGTTTAACATAATGGAACTTCGTTTTTTTTTTTTCGGACGGTTCGCTTTCTTACGCGGAGGTAGTGCTCATGGTGGCCAATTGGTGGCAGCGATTTATGGACATATGGAGCGGGACGGAGATACCACAACAGGTTCTCGACCACGATATAATTGGCCTGGCCCATAATCCATGGTTCATGGTTCCGCTCTGCCTCTTTATACTGTGGCGGATCTACCGCAAGGACTGGCGGGGTATTGCCTTGGTGGCGCTGATTATCGGCCTGTGGTGGTTTTCCGGCAGCGAATTTATGGACGGAACCGTTGTCAATGGCAAACCGGTGTTGGCCAAACTGCTGCCGGTGGTTGGCATTTTTGTCGTGGCGGTGGTCGTCATCGCCTATCTGTTGTTTTTATAAGGGCGCGTCATGTCCATGCGATACCGGAACGGCGTGTTTTCCGTCGTTGAGGAAAACAATTGTCCACACTATGAAAAGGGAATGATCTTCTCCGTCGTCGATGGCGCCCTGAAGCTACCCGCCGGCAAACCGGTCTGCCTGAATCTGGCGCGGGAGGTGACGCTGATCGCTTCCGAGGGGGAAGGCTCTGGGCTTGGCGTGACACGCAAGAAAACCCGCTTCGATTGTGGCGGTTGCGATGGCATCATCCGCTTCGAGTTCAAAAAGGAGAAAAGCTTCCAGACCGCCCAGATGCGCCTGCTTGCCGCCCTCGAGCGTAAGGATAGAAGCGATCAGATCATGCGCCACGCCAATATGCTGCGCGGCCTCGCGGTGTTCAAAACGCTGCCGGAAGAAGATCTGCTCAACCTCGCCGAATTGGTCGAAGTGCGCGAATATCCGTGGGGAATTCCGATCGTTCGCCAAGGCGAGCCAAGCCCGCACCTCTATATTATTGTCAGTGGCCGCGTCGAGGTGCTCGATGATGCCGGTCTGGCCATAACCGAGCTTGGCCCCGGCGAGATGTTCGGTGAATCGAGCATCCTGTCGGGTGAGCCGGTGGCCAACACGATCCGCGTCTGCGAAACCTGTCAGATGGTGCAGCTCAGCTACAAGAACTTCCGCCACATCATGCACCAATTCCCGGTGTTGCAGGAGTTCATCTACAAGCTTCTGGTGCAGCGTCTGGCTCAGGCTTCGCAGTCGCGCGCCGTGGAAGTGGTCTCCGGCCTGGCTGGCAAGGTCGAGGAAATTTCCGTGGTCGAGCTGAGCCAGATGATCAACAGCAACCAGAAGACCGGCGTCTTGCGCATCGAAACGGCCAGTGGCTCGAAGGCGGCGCTGTTCTTCAACGACGGCGAACTGATCCATGCCGAGATCGACGGTATGACCGGCGAAAACGCCTTCTATCAGTGCCTGCGCATCAAAGATGGCAACTTCCAGTTCACCTCCGGCCTCACCGCCTCGCAGCAGACGAAAAAGATCATCGGTGGCTTCATGGCCCTGATCCTCGAAGGCATGAAGCAGATGGATGACGAATCCGGCGACGAGGAAGAGGAGGATTGATGATGCTTGCACCCAGGAACCCGTTGAGGTTCCTGGGTGGAGCCAAGTAAATGAAATAAGCCTAGAATTCCCACCTGAGGCCGACTTCGCCGCTGAAGGCTTCGCCGCTCGTGCCGCTGGCCAGCGCCACGTTGTAGTCACCGACAGCATAAACCGTCAGGTGGTGCTTCAATTCTCCCGATACGCCAAGGCCGACCTGGCCCCAGGTATCACCGAGCGATGTGGTCAGCGTCGCCGGGCAGTTGCCGTCGAGGGTGGCGAAGGTGGTGTCAGCGTCCGAACCGAAGTTATGCCAGATGTTGGCGCGCGTCCAGACGCTCCGTTTGCGCTCGTCGTCGCCCTTCGCCGGGGTGCCGTCATCTTTGGTGACGAGCCAGTCTTTCGTCAAGCGGCCACCGATGCGGCCATACCAGGTGGAAGTATCGCCGTAGCTAACGGTACCGTAGTGATCGACATCGTTGTCGAGGGTAAGAAATTGGTAGATCAACTGCGCCTGCGGTTCCCAGCGCCAGCCTTGGCGCGGGCCGAAGGGATAGCCGGCTTCCAGCGAGGCGACGATGCCGTAGCCGTTCGGATAAATCTTCTGATCCAGCGTCGTGTTTTCCGAGTAGGCCTCGGCCTGGTCATAGCACGTCCCTTGCAAAACGGCATCGAGATACCATTCGGAGAGGCCCTTATGGGTCCAGTAACCGCCAAACGAGTAGCCATTCATATCGACCCGGCCAGCCCGGCCACCGTTGCTGTACACATAGTCAACATCGGCGGTACCCCGCATGAAGCCAAGATAAAGACCGGCGTTGTCGCGGGTGCCGTTGTCATGTTTTTTCCGCAGCACATCGAACCCGGCCTGCAGGGCGCCGATGCTGAAATCGTAGTCTGGGCCGTTGTCGCGGAAGTCGCTAAAGACACGGTCAAAACCGGTCCGGCCAGTCTGGCCAACCACGCGGCCCCAGGCGGCCATCTTCCGCTTTTTCGCCGCATCGTCGTCATTCACCGCCAGATTGGTGTCAGCGGGTGGCCCCGCCTTATTGATGTCAGCGGGTGATACCGACACCCGGCTGTCGTCAACCGTCGAGGCCATCTGGCCATTGGGGTCGTTGTTGCCCTGCCAATTCATCGGGCGGTCCTCGCCGACGCGGTCATGATAGGTGCCAATCATCAAGAGACCCATGCGGCTGGCCAAAGCCGGTGCCGTCATATAAACCGGCACTTCGGGGCGGTAGTTCGGCACGACTGGAGCGGGCCCCGGCGGCGGGGCAGGCAATCCCTCGGTAGGCGGCGGCTCGGAAGGCGAAATGGGCCGTACCGGCGGCTCCAACATGGTGTTACGAAGATACCAGTTGCCATCCGTGTTCGTGTACCCATTCTGCTGTAGCGTGTATTGGTAGGCGCCAGCCGTTATCAGCCGTCCCTCGGGCGCAAGCGCCAACTGAAACGCGCCGGGAGCCGAAGCCCTTGTCATCTTGTTCAGAACCTCGACCACCGGGATGCCGTCGCCGGGAGTGAAAGCGCCCAGGCTGTGTGTTGGATCCGATATGAAAAGCGTGGTCGCGCCGCCTGGGCCAACCTGAGTGGAGTCAACCACCAGGATGTCCGACCGCGCCGCCTCGCCGCCTTTGTTCATAACCGTATCCATCAGGATCATGCCGCCATCGCTGACATACACGCCGCCGCCATTCTGGCCCGCGGTCGAACCGCCGGAGATCACCAGCACGTCGCCGGCCACCGGATTGGTGGTCATATCAATGAGACCCTTGTTGATGAATTCCGTCACGCCAAGAATCTGTGCCTGCATCGGCCCGCCGGCGGCCAGGGCGTTATTTGTGTTGTCCATCTTGCCATCGATGAGGCCGGCGGTGGTAGTCGCCAGCGGCAAATAGCTGCCAGTGGGATCCACCGTTACCCCGGCGGGCGCCCCCAACAGATTGATCGTGCCATTGTTGATGATGGTGTTCTGGCCGCTGTCGCCGAGGTTACTTTTCGAGACCGCCAGCGTATCGCGGACGCCATCGCCGTTGGTATCGGCAAAGTTGCGCAAATTCCATACGCCGTTGTTGGTCATGGCGACAATGGAGCTGGTGGCATTGACATCGCCGGTGATGGTGCCGTTGTTGGTAATGGTAAGCGTCGCGTCGGAAAGGGCATCGCCGAGGATGGCATGATCGCTGAGGGCGTCGATGATACCGTCGTTGACGATGGTCTGCGTCCCGCCGCCGGTCATGACGCCGACACTGTTCGAGTCGCCCCAGCCGCCATGAACCTGCGAGGAGGCGTCGATAAAAACAGAGGCACTGCTTGATGGGTCTGTCGGATTACCTATCGCTTCAATGGCGCCGTGACCCGATGTGCGTGTGGCGTCGATGACGCTGCCGTTTGTTACTTCAACCAACGCCGAGGAACCCATCGCCAAGACGCCGATGGAGTTGCCGCCGACGATGACCGTGCCATGATTGACCATGACGCTGGCGGCGCCGCTGTCGGATACGGCGGCGATGCCGTCGTTGCGGTCTCCTCCGGTGACGTCAACCGTGCCATTCGCGAAACTGACGCTGGCGTTGCCGCTGACCGAGACGGCCTGGATGCCGTCGTTGCCGCTGCCGCCACCCGTCGAGGTGATGTCGGCGCCGCTCGAAGTTACCGAGACATTGCCGGAGCCGGTCGCCCCGGTAAGCGGATCGGGCGCCGATTCAGCATGAATGCCGTCCGATTGGCCGTTCGCGCTGCCGGTGCCATGGGTGGTGATATTGCCGGTGTTAGTGACCGTTACATTGCCATCGCCGCTGTAGGCCCAAATACCCGCCGAACCGGGGGCGTAGGTCTCGATCGCGCCGTAGTTGTTCACCGTGACCGTCGCGTTCGCGCCGCCACCCGCCGCGCTGGCGTCAATGCCATTGTCCTGCTTTGCCCCGCCATTGGTGGTGATGTTGCCGTAGTTGTTCACCGTGACCCCACCATCGGGCGACTTGGCGTAAATGCCGCTGCTCCAACTGGTGCCGTTCGTGATGATGTTGCTCCAATTGTTCACCGTGACCGCGCCGATAGTGCCGGGTAAGGGCGTGCCAGTACTATCATACGGCAGCGCGGCATAGATGCCGGAGGAGTTATCGCCGCTCGTATTGATCGTACCGCCGGTGCTGTTGACAGTTACCGCGCCCGCCGCGCCGGCGCCGGTTGACTGGGTATAGGCCAGGATACCGTTGGCATTATTTCCTTCGGTGGTGAGATTGTTGCTGTTCTCAACCAAAACCGTGCCGGTGGCGCCAGCGCCCGCCGTGGTCGAGGAGGCGTTGATGCCATCGCTGTTGTCATTATTACCCGGCGTTATGAGACCGCTGTTAATGATGCCGCTGTTGCTGACCCACACATTACCGGCCTTGGTAGTGTCTCCTGTGGAGGTATAAGCTTGGATGCCATAGCTGGTGAGTCCATCGACGTTAATCTCACCGGCATTGAAAACGTTGACAGCTCCATGAGTGGCATAGGCCAAGATACCGTCAGCCTGGTTGCCTTGTGTGGTAATCGCGCCGGAACCGGGGACGGAACTAATAAGATTGTAGACGGTAACCGGTGCATCTGTGGACCGGGCCCAGATGCCGTTAGCCTGGTTGCCTTGTGTGCTAATCGCGCCAAAATTGGTGACGTTCACCGCGCCGACCGCGCCCGTGCCGGCTGGTGCTTGAATGGTATAGGCGTAAATGCCGTTGGAAGCATCTCCGTTGAGGGTGATGTTGCCGGTGTTGCCAACAGTGACCGCGCCGGTGGCGCCAGCGCCGACTGTCCGCGAGTAGGCTAATATGCCGTTGATCGTGTCATCGGTATCACCAGTTGGCTGGGAAATAGCGCCGCTGTTGCTGACGCTGACATTACCGGCTTGGTTGCCTCTCGTCGTGGTATAGGCTCGGATGCCGTTGCTGGTGGCTCCCTCCACGGTAATCGCGCCGGAATTGGTGACGCCGACGGCGCCAGTGCCCGCCGTGGCCGTGGAGGTAGTTGAGGAGTCGGCGTAGGCCAGGATGCCGTTGGCGGTAGTGCCTTGTGTATCAATCGCGCCAGAATTGGTGACACTTACAGCGCCGGCGTTGACGGTGTTTCCTGTGGAGGTAGAGGCCCAAATGCCATTGCTGGCGGTTCCATCCACCTCAATCTCGCCGCGACTGTCAACGTTTACAGCTCCATGAGTGGCGGAGGCCCAGATGCCGTTAGCCGAGTCGCCGGTCGTGGTAATCTTGCCGGGATTGAGGGCTGGGGTAAGAACTCCACTGAGGATGTCGGGGAGGTTGGCTCCAGTGGGAGAGGAGTATCCAGTGTAGACATATCCATTGTAGACATTGACGTGTCCATTTTGAGCTTGGGCATATATGCCATTGGCATTCTGGCCGGCTGTCGTGATCGTGGCCGCCGTCGCCAAATCGACGTTCCCGGTGGGTTGGCCAACGACGGTGCTGTTTTGTGTGGTGGCTTGAATGCCATTGTGGTCACCACTAGGGTTCAGCGCAGCCGGAGATTCGACATCTATTTCCACTCCGGAACCAATATTGCCAATAACGTTGCCGCCACCGGTGGCAGTGCCAGCAGGAGTGGTCACTGAGTCAATCAAGATGCCGTTGCCACCGCCCATAACTGTGATGGTGCCCGTGGCGTTCAACATGTCAATGATCGCCGTGCCGCCGGTATGGGTGGTAGCTTCAACGCCATCCTGGCCTTCCGGACTGGCAATCCACTTGCTGAGAATCGTAATGCTATCCGAAATAGTGATCGAGGAGCCGCCCGTTCCCAGATTGTTGGCGAGAACGCCCGTACCCCGCTCGGTGGTCACATTATTGGTGCCAGTCATCGTTAACAAAAGGTTGCCTGTCCCCGCGGCGTTATTGGTAACATTGATGCCGATATTGTTACCGTTATTGGTGCCAATCGTCGCCGTACCTTGGTTATCGATCGTCGTGTCGCTGACGGTGAGCATCGCATTTTGCGCCCCCGTCACAGCAACATGAATACCGTCAGTGGTGGCAGGGGCGGAGCTGGGTATAGTGATTGTCACTCCCGATATAGTGTTGGCACCGTTTGGTGGGGTGCATGTCATTACCCCATTCGTACCTACGGAGCACGCCGCCCACGCCGAATCGCCCGTCGCCATGGCGGCCAAGGCCGCGATTGGGCACAAAGCCAGCGCCAAAAAGGTCTTTCTCCGCACGCCCGCCGCCGGCGGCAACGAGCGCGTCATTTGCGCTACTTGCTTTCTCTTCGCCATCTCTCCCATCTCTTCTCCATGTTGTTACGCCCTACTCATTCCACCCAAGACAACCTCGGCGGATATACCTGGCATTCTCATCCCCTATTTGCCGTCGTTTTCCCGCCACTCTTTGACAGAGAAAACCGACAACCTGCTGAAGTCTATGACTGTTTTCAGCCGGCAGTCAATTTCTTTCGCATAAAGATTCGGTAAAGGGCAAAAAATTAACAACGGCGCCCATTCCTTGGCAGCGGCAATGATCTTCGCTTCGAGTGCGGGAGAGATAAAGAATCGAGCTTTGGAACGAAGCGAGATGGGCGAGGTATTACTGACAACCCGCATATTCGAGGTCTTGGGTGAGCTCCGCGTCGGTATAATGACGGGGGATTCCACGTTGTCCGATGAGGTCCGCAAACCCATAGCGAGACACTCCGGCAAGTTCCGAAGCCTTGCCAAAAGACAGAATGCCTTGCGCGTAAAGAGCAATCGCAAGCTCAGTGCGCAGACGTGGCTCCATCTCAGGCGCGGGCAGCCGTAGGCTGCTGGCAATCGCTTCCGGTATGTTGACCTGGACATACAAGGGGACGGTTCCTTGTCTAGACATACAAGGGGACGGTTCCTTGTCTAAAATAGTTTCACTATGCAACTTTCTCAAAAAATTTGATCGAAGAGATCAGCAAATAGACAAGGAACCATCCCCTTGTTTACTTTCCGCGCTGCAAGTCCGCTTCCAGAACCATCCGCACATAGCGAGCGTAAGGAATGCCCTGGGCCTTAGCCTTGGCCCGCACCGCGTCCATCAGGACAGATGGAAGGCGCATGTTTAGGGCCACTTTTTTCTTTATCACCTCAAACTGCATTGGTTTAAACTGCTTGAAATCGAGATCAGACAGGTCTTGTTCCAAGAATGCCTCAACCTCTGTATCGGTCTTGAATTCAGGCACTTGCTTCATAGCTACTCGCCTCCTTCGCGTGCATATAACGGGCGCTGATTGGGCGGACTGAAAGTCATGAAAACCTTGGGGTGTAGGTTGGCCGTGGCGCCAGCCTGAAACGCATCCTTGATTACTCCATTCCTGTGGCGATTTCCCGATGCACTATTCCGCCAATAATTTGAGCGGGAGTTTGGTTGGTGGCCTCGGCCTTGGTCAGGATGTAATTTGCGGTTACGTTGTCAAGGACTTCCAGTAAAGCACGCTGACGAGCAAAAACGCCAGACCGGGCAAAATTCACACTCGGTGTTGTTTTTGTCCAACGTTCATCGAGGGCATCATATTCTTCATTAGTCATGTCGGTCATAGTTTATTGTATATATCCAATCCCGCATCAACCAACCTCAATCAGCGGCGTCGGTTGATCCTGGCGGGCCACGAGCAGGCCGCCATCCCAGTCGTTGCCAAGCGCGGCCCGCGCCGCCTGAAGCGCCAGTTCCGGCGCGTTGTTGGTTTCGCTGAGATGCGCCGGCACCACCTGGCGCAGACCGCTGTGCAGAAGCTCGTGCAGCAATGCCGCCGCCTGGGCGTTGGCCAGATGGCCGTGCCGTGAACGGATCCGCTGTTGCAGGTCGAGTGGATAGGGGCCGTTTTTCAGCATATCCGGGTCGTGGTTAAATTCGAGCACCAGCGCCTGGCAGCCCATGAGGCGGGCGCGGATCAAATTGCTGGCATATCCCGTGTCAGTGCAAGAGGCCAGTTGACAGGCGCCGTCACTGATGACGAAGCCAACCGGGTCGCTGGCGTCATGAGAAACGGCAAAGGAATGCAGATCAAGGCCACCGATTTCGAGGCGGTCGCCGCTGGCGAATTCGCGCCAGACGTGCAGCCGCCCCATTTTCGTCTCGCCGCCGAAAGCGGTGCCACCATTGGCGTAGACCGGGATCGAGAGTCGCCGCGACAAGACGCCAGCACCGACAATATGATCGCTGTGTTCGTGGGTAAGAAATATCGCCGCCACCTGCTCCGGGCGGCGGTCGATCAAGGCCAGGCGGCGCGTGATTTCCTTGCCGGTAAAACCGGCGTCGATGAGAATCGCTGTGCCGCCACTTTCGACATACAGGCAGTTGCCCTTGCTGCCGCTGCCAAGAACGGCAAAGCGCATCAGAATCTGCCGGTGTGGCCGAAACCGCCAGTGCCGCGCGCGGTGGTATCGAGGGTCGTCACCACCTCGACGGCGGCGCGGGTCACCGGCATGACCACCAATTGGCAGACGCGCTCGCCACGGGCGACCGTGTAGGCTTTGGCGCCGAGATTGATCAGGCCGATCATGATTTCGCCGCGATAATCGCTGTCGATGGTGCCGGGACTGTTGATCAGAGTGATGCCGTGGCGGCAGGCCAAGCCGCTGCGCGGGCGGGCCTGAATTTCATAGCCCGCCGGCACCGCCACCGCGTAGCCGCTCGGTAGCAGGCGGATTTCGCCGGGCGCGAGCACCGCCTCTTCCGCCGAGGCGAGATCGAGACCGGCGGCACCTGCGCTTTGATACGATGGCGGCGGCAGCGGCGGCTCGTCACGCAGCCAGAGAAAACGAACAGGTTCCATTACTCCATCAACGCCTTGCGGCTGAGACGGATGCGGCCCCGGTTATCGACATCCAGCACCTTGACCTCGATACTATCACCCTCTTTAACAATGTCGCTGACCTTGCCAACGCGCTTGGTGTCAAGTTCCGAGATATGCACCAGGCCGTCGGTGCCGGGTAAAATCTCGACAAAGGCGCCAAAATCCTTGATAGTTTTCACCACTCCCGTATAGACGGCGCCGATCTCCACCTCGGCGGTGATTTCCTTAACGCGGTTGACCAGGGCTTCGGCCAGGGCGCCGTTCAGGGCGAACATCTTGACCAAGCCGGAATCATCGACCTCGATCTTGGCGTCGTATTCCGCCGACAGTTCTTTGATCACTTTGCCGCCGGGGCCGATCAGGTCGCGGATCTTGTCGGGATTGATTTTGTGGACAAAGTATTTCGGCGCGTTCTCCGAGATTTCCTCACGGGCCTGGCCGATGCCCTTGGCCATCTCCGCGAGAATGTGCATCCGCCCGGCCTTGGCCTGATCGAGGGCGCGGCCCATGATTTCCCGGTCAACGCCGTCGATCTTGATGTCCATTTGCAGCGAGGTGACGCCGTCTTGCGTGCCGACAACCTTGAAATCCATGTCGCCGAGATGGTCTTCATCACCTAAAATATCTGACAGGATGACCACCTTGTCATCTTCTTTAATCAGGCCCATAGCGATGCCGGAAACGGGATTTCGGATCGGTACGCCGGCATCCATCAGGGCCATGCTGCCACCGCAGACGGTGGCCATCGACGACGAGCCGTTCGATTCGAGGACTTCCGAAACGACGCGGATGGAATAGGGAAAATCAGTCTCCGCCGGTAAGACCGCCGACAGACCGCGCATGGCCAGATTGCCGTGACCGATGTCGCGCCGCGACGGCCCACGCAGGGGCCGCACCTCGCCGACGCAATACGGCGGGAAATTGTAGTGCAGCATGAAGCGGTGGTTCTCTTCGCCGTACAAGGTTTCCACCTTCTGCTGGTCACGCTCGCTGCCGAGAGTGGCCGTGACCAGCGCCTGAGTTTCGCCCCTGGTGAACAGCGCCGAGCCGTGCGTCATCGGCAGGTATTGCACTTCACAGGCGATCGGGCGCACGTCGGTGAAGGCGCGACCGTCGATGCGTTTGCCGTCGTCGGTGATCATCGCCCGCATCATTTCCTTTTTGTATTCCGAGAAAAGCTGGGCGATTTCGCCCTTGCGCTGACCCTCCGGATCGATTTGCGCCATCACCTCTTCCTGGACTTTGGCCGAACGGGCATAACGCTCCCGCTTGTCGCCGGTGGTGATGACCTCTTTGATTCCGGTTGCCGCCGCTTCACGCACCCTGGCTCTCAGCGCCGTATCCACCTGCGGCACGACCACGTCGCGCTTTTTCTTGCCCTGCGTCGCCTGCAGATCTTCCTGAAGTTTGATCAACGGTTGCAGATGGTCGAAGGCATAAAAAATGCCATTCAGGATTTCCGTCTCGGTCAGCTCGTCGGCGCGGCCCTCGACCATGACCACCGCGCTTTTCGTGCAGGCGACGACCAGATCCATCGACGATTTTTTCATCTCCCGCCGGTCGGCATTCAACACATATTTGCCGTCGATGTAGCCAACCCGGCCACCAGCGACCGGGCCGGAAAACGGGATGTCGGACAGAGACAGGGCGCAGGAGGCGCCGCAAAGCGCCAGTACATCCGGCTGATGAAGCTGATCCGCCGACAGCACGGTGGCGATGACCTGGGTCTCGGCACGGTAGCCCGGCGGGAACAGTGGCCGCAGCGGTCGGTCGATGATTCGGCAGGTCAGGACTTCGTGGTCGCTGGGACGGCCAAGCTCACGGCGGAAATAGTTGCCGGGAATACGGCCCACCGAGGCCAGCTTTTCCTGGTATTCAATGGTCAACGGGAAAAAATCGATACCTTCTCGCGGATGGGCATCGCCGACCACCGTCACCAGCAGCACGGTGCCGCCGCAACGGACGACCACCGAACCGGACGCCTGTTTGGCGATTTTGCCGGTTTCGATCGAGATTGTTTTGCCGTCGATTTCAGCTTCAACTTGTGTAAACATAAATTCTCCGATGGGCGCCGCCATGCTTTCACGGCACATACTTTGGTTCCTGCAAAAAAACGGGCTGTCCCACCCAGCGCGGTAACAGCCCGACAATCAAAAACATCGGCAAGCGGATGAACAAGCCATCAGCGCCGCCCCTACTTGCGAAGCCCCAGTTCCTGGATCAGTTCCCGGTAGGCGGTGAGATTTGTATTTCTCAGATAATCGAGCAACCGCCGCCTTTGTCCAACCAGTTTCAATAGGCCGCGGCGGGAATGATGATCTTTGGTATGCACCTTGAAATGCTCGGTCAGATACTGGATCCGATCGGTCAACAGGGCAATCTGCACTGCCGTCGAACCGGTATCGGTGGGATGGGTTTTGAACTTCTCGATGATTTCGTTTTTCCTTACCACTGTCTGCGCCACGATACGCCTCCTGAAACATGCGTTTCCTCTTTGGGCGAAATGCCCATATTGATAGCCAATGCGCCATCTCCCCGGCTGGCGTCAAACCGCGTGGAGTACAGCGCGTGTCAGAGAACAGAAGACAGACACCAGATATGCTCTTCTTTGCCGTCGCCCGCTCTGCAAATTCTTTCAGTCCGTCACTCTAGCCGGAAGCCGCGTTTCCCGCAAGAGAGCGGCCAGTTCCGTTTCGTCAAGCCGCGCCGATGCCAAATGACGCAGGCCGTCTTCTTCTTTGAGCAAGCCCGCCGTCACCGCCCGCTCGACCGAAAACGGGCCGCTCATCGTCCGGCGCAGAGCGGTCAGATAGGCACCACAGCCCAAAGCGTCGCCAATATCCTCGGCCAGTCTGCGGATATACGTGCCTTTGCTCGAGCGGACGCGGATAGTCAGGGTCGCGGCATCCGAGGCAAAAGCCAAGTCCTCGCGGGTAAGCGACGAAATGAAAACGCGGCGCGGCGGCTTTTCGATGACAATCCCTTTACGGGCATAGGCATACAGCGGTTTGCCTTGGTGTTTCAGCGCCGAATAGGCCGGCGGCGTTTGCCAGTATTCGCCACGGAAACGGTCAAGCGCCGCTTCCAGCTCGTCAGCCGAAAATGGCGGGACCCGTCGCCGCAGGGTGATTTCTCCCTCCGGGTCGCCGGTGGTGGTACAAACACCCAAACAGAGCGTGGCCAGATACTCTTTTTCGCCGGCCATCAGGGCGTCGATGGTGCGGGTGGCGGCGCGACCGGCGCAGACAATCAACAAGCCAGAGGCAAAGGGGTCGAGGGTGCCGGCGTGGCCAACCTTTTTAATCGACAGCAAGCGCCTGACCTGACGCACGACCCAGAACGAAGTCGGGCCACATGGTTTGTCGAGGAGGAACACCCCGCCCGGCGGACAATCGGCTGACACGCTCAAGCGGCGGCGAAACGGGCGTTGACCGCCGCCAGCATCCGGCTGCGCACCGAGGCCAGCTTTTCTCCCTGAAAACGGCAGCCGGCGGCTTTGCGGTGGCCGCCGCCGCCAAAGATCCGCGCCACTTCCGAGACATCGAAATCGCCCTTGGAACGCAGGCTGACGCTGATCAGGCCGTCTTTGTGTTCTTTGAGAAAGATTGCCACCTCGACTTTGCGCAGCGAACGGGGATATTCGACGAAACCCTCCGAATCGTCCATCTCGGCGCGGGCGCGGTCAAGCATATCGTCTTCGAGATGCACCACCGCGACACGGCCATCGGCGTGCAATTGCAGGGTATCGAGCACCTCTTTCAGCAACTGCAAACGCGGCAGGCTGGCATTGTCGTACAGGGCCGAGCCAATTTCCTCGGGATGCACGCCCAGCTCCAGCAGGTCGGCGGCGATGCGCATGGTGCGCGGCTTGGTCGATTCATAGCGGAAGAAACCCGTATCGCTGCAAATCGCCGTAAACAGGTTTTTCGCGGCGGGTAAGGAGACGCTCGCCCGCAGGGCCAGCGCCAGTTCATAGACCATCTCGCCGGTCGAGGAAATGCCAACCGAAATCAGGCGATAATCGCCGAACTCGTCAAAAGACACATGATGGTCGATGACCAGAAGCGGCGCTAAAGCCAGCAGTTCCTCCCCGTACTTGCCAAGCCGGTTTTTATCGCCGGCATCGAGGGAAATCAAAAGCACGGAGCCAGCGCCGCCGGTGAATTCTTTCACCTTGCCGATGTCGGTGCAGACCCGGTCGCTGCCCGGCATAAAGGTATAAAGGAAAGAAACCGGCTCTTCGAGAAAGACCAGCGTTTTTTTGCCGATGCCTTCGAGGATGTCACGCAGGGCCAGCGTTGACCCCAAGGCGTCGCCATCGGGATGGACATGGGTTAAAAGCACCATCTTCTCCGCCTGGCGAATAGTATCGAGAATTGTCTCAGGAATCGCTTCCATCACTTTTCCTCTCCGCGTCTATGTCCTGAAAGATCCGTTCCAGCCGCTCAACCTCTTCCGCTGCCGAATCATACCGGAATTGCAAGTCCGGTGTAAAACGCATATTGAGAACCCGCGCCAGATGACCACGCATATAGCCACCGGCATGGCGCAGCGCTTTAGTCAGGCGCGATGCCGCCTCCTCTCCGGCGAGACTGGTGAAATACACCTTCGCCAGTTGCAAATCGTCGGTCACCTCGACGCGGGTGATGCAAACCTCGCGCAACAACGGGTCGCGGCTGTCCTGCAAAAGCAGCGTCGCCAATTCCCGCATGATGGCGTCGGCGACGCGCGCCGGGCGTTTACTCGTTTTTTTGCCCAGGCCAAGGGACTGGGCGGTCTCTCTGACGCCAGCCATGACTATTCCAACGTCGCTTCCACTTCCTGCATCAAAAAGGCTTCGAGATGGTCGCCGACTTTGATGTCATTGTAGTTTTCGACGCCGATACCGCACTCATAACCGGCAAGTACTTCCTTGGCGTCATCTTTGAAACGTTTCAGCGAACCGATCTTGCCGGTGTAAACCACCACGCCATCACGCAGCACCCGCACCCTGGCGTTGCGGATGACCTTGCCCTCCTGGACGAAACATCCCGCGATAGTGCCGACTTTCGGCACGCTGAAGGTGTTGCGTACCTCGGCGAGACCAATCACATCCTCGGTAAATGTCGGTTCGAGCATACCGATCATGGCTTTCTTGATGTCATCCAAAGCGTGGTAAATGACATCATAGGAACGAACATCGACATTTTCTTTGGCGGCCAGTTCTTTCACCTTGACCGTCGGCCTGACGTTGAAACCAAGGACGATGGCATCGGAGGCCGAGGCCAAGAGAATATCGGAATCGCTGATCGTGCCAGTGCCCTCGTGCAGCACCCGCACTTTGATATCCTTGGTCGAAAGATCCTGCGCCGCTTTGGCGAAGGCTTCGAGCGTGCCCTGCACGTCGGCGCGGATGATCAGCCGCAGTTCCTGCACCTCGCCTTCGCTCATACGATCGAAGAGTTTGTCAAGCGAAATCTTGCTGCCCGCGCCCAACTCGGCCTCACGGGCCCTCATGGCTCTGGACTGGCTGACGTCTTTAGCCGTCTTCTCATTTTTGACGACGAGGAACTCGTCACCCGCCGAGGGCACGCCGGACAAGCCCTGAATTTCGACCGGAATCGACGGCCCGGCGGCTTTGATCTTGCGGCCCTTGTGGTCGAACATGGCCCGTACCTTGCCGCTGTGCTGGCCGACGACCAGGTATTGGCCATTTTTCAGCGTGCCTTCCTGGACGATGACCGTGGCCACGGCGCCGCGCCCCTTGTCGAGTTTGGCCTCGATGACCCGGCCTTTGGCCTTTCTTTCCGGGTCGGCTTTCAATTCCTTCATCTCGGCCACCAACTGGATGGCCTCCATCAGCTCGTCAATGCCGAGGCGTTGTTTGGCCGAAGTCTTGCGGTAGATGGTGCTGCCGCCCCATTCCTCCGGCACCAGGCCGAAATCGGACAATTCTCGCATGACGCGGTCGATATCGGCGCCCGGCTTGTCAATTTTATTGACGGCAACGAGGATTTCGACGCCGGCGGCCTGGGCATGGCGGATCGCCTCCTTGGTCTGCTCCTTGACGCCGTCGTCGGCGGCGACGACGAGGATGACCAGATCGGTGATCTGAGCGCCGCGCGAGCGCATCTCGGTAAATGCGGCGTGGCCGGGGGTGTCGATGAAGGTGACATCGCCGGCTTTCGAGCGGACGTGGTAGGCGCCGATATGCTGGGTGATACCGCCCGCTTCGCCCAAAGCGACATCGGTTTTACGGATGGCGTCAAGAATCGAGGTCTTGCCGTGATCGACATGGCCCATGACCGTGACCACCGGAGGCCTCGGCAATGGCTCGCCACCCATTTCCTCCCGCTCGTCGGTGATGATGGTGTCCTCCGCCGTGATGGCCTGCTCGATCTCGTAACCGAAATCGGCGGCGACCAGCGTCGCGGCATCGAGGTCGATGGGTTGATTGACCGTGGCCATGAGCCCCAGCTTCATCAGCTTGGCGATGACCTCGCTGGCCTTGATCGACATTTCCGCCGCCAAAGCGCCAACGCTGATTCCTTCCTCTTTGAAGACTCGCACCTTGCGTTTCGACGCCTTCATTTCGGCGGTAATCGGCGGTTTTTCCTCAACGCGGCGTTTCTGTTTCCTGCCGCGCTTGCCACCGCCGTGCTGATCTTCATCGTTAAACGAGTTGAATCTGCCGCCCTGAGCGCCTTTTTTCAGGCCTCCTTTGCCGGCGGAACGGCGCTCCTGCGCGTCGTCACCTGGGCCACGCTTCCCTTTGCCTTTGCTGCGGGAACGCCCCTCATCGCCGGTCGTCGCCACCGGGGCTGGCGTCTCACTGGGAGGGCGTGACGGACCACGCTCCGGTCGGCGCTCCGGGTTTCGCTCATTGCCGCTACGCTGGCCCACCGGTGGCCTGCCGCCGGGACGATGCCTGGCACCGCCATCCTTTTCCCCGGTCGGCAAGTCGATGGTGCCAATGACACGGGCATTGGTATTTTTATAGATGCGATTCGGTTGCTTTGGCCCAGGCTTGCGCGCTGGCGACGCGGCGTTCTTGGCGCCAACGGTCGGTGCAGCGGGCGTATGCGTTACGGACATATCCATCGTTCCAGACGAATCCATGTGCGGCACCGCTGACGCCTCCATATCCGGCGCCACGACATCTTCGGTCTTAGCTTTTTGCCTTTGATCGCCAAACTCGGCTGGTCCATTTTTCAAACCATCGGCGGGTTCATTGCGCGTTTCGCTGAGAATCGGATCGACCGGTGCACGGATAACGCGGGCGAAGCCAGCGCGAGGCTGTGGAGAAGATGGCATAGCGGTTTCCCCGTCTGCCGGCGCAGCCACGGCTTCGTCGGAAACCGGCGTGGCGGCTTCCTCAGCCAAGGGTTCCGGCGACCGGCGCCGCAGAATGACCGTGGGCCGCCGCGCCGCCGGCGTTTCGTCATGCTCGGCCCCGCTCTGCTCATTTGCACCAGCGCCGTTTTTGCCACCACCCTTACCGCTCATACCACGCACCTTGTCGGCCACGTCGTCCGGAACCGTCGAGCTTGGGCTTTTGACATCCTGACCAAGGTCTTTCTTCAGTTTCTCGACCAGATCTTTGCTTTCCATGCCGCATTCTTTGGCCAGATCGTATATTCGTACCTTCGTCATGCCAGGCCCCCGTCTCTTCTTACCGCCGCATCCTATTATTTTCCATACCAACGTCCAGACCTATCTTGCATCGACCGCGCCACCCTGAACCAACGCGGCCATCGTTCCGGTCGCCGGTAAAACATTTCCAGACAAATACCTTGCCGGCAGACATATACGCCGCGTCCATTAGCCGGACGCCAACCGTCGGCCAGCGCTTCTCCATGCTGCCAGGTAAAACGCGCGAGCAACCGCTTGTCCATCCGCGTCCGGCAAACCACACAAGTCCTTTGCGGCGCCACCGGCAAAATCGCCCTCAAGTCTGATCGGACTCGGACTCCGGCATCGCTTCGACCGCCGGTATTTTTTCCATCCCCACCGCTGTCCGCGCCGATGCCAGCAGCATTTCGGCGAACTCGCGGTCAACCGAGCGCAGTGAAGCGATCTCTTCGACATCGCGGCTGGCAAAATCCTCGGCTGAGACAATCCCTTTGGCAAAAATCTGGTCGGCCAGCGATTCATCGACGCCATCCAAAGCCAGGATCGACCGGTAACCGGGATCTTCCAGGTTGGCGTAACGCTGCTCGCTTTTCACGTCGATGCGCCAGCCCAAAAGCCGCGAGGCCAGCCGGACATTCTGCCCCTGCTTGCCAATCGCCAGCGAGAGTTGATCGGACGGCACCACCACGAGAAGCGATTTATTTTCCTCATCGACACGGACGATCGACACCTGGGCCGGGGCCATGGCATTGCAAACGTATTTAGCCGCGTCGATATTCCAGAGAACGATATCGATGCGTTCGCCCTGCAACTCCTGGACAACATTCTGCACACGCGAACCCTTCATGCCGACGCAGGCGCCGACCGGATCAACATCCATTTCCGTGGAACTGACCGCGATTTTCGCCCGGAAACCGGGGTCGCGGCTGACGCCCATGATTTTGACGATGCCCTCGGCGATTTCCGGCACCTCCATTTTGAACAGCTTGGCGAGAAACTCGTTGCTGGTGCGCGACAGAATCAACTGGGAATCGTGGCTGGTCTGGCGGACTTCGAGCAACAAGGCCCGGATGCGATCCCCCTGTTTGAACGAACGCTTGGGAATCTGCTGGTCTTTCGGCAAAATCGCTTCCGTCCGTCCCAGGTTGACAACCATATCGCCGCGGTCGAAACGCTGCACCAAACCGCTGACCACCTCGCCGATCCGCCCTTTGAACATATCGTAAACGACTTCGCGTTCGGCCTCGCGCATTTTGTGAACGATGACCTGCCGGGCCGACTGGGCGGCGATGCGGCCCAGTTCCGACACCTTTTCCATGCGTTCGCCCAATTCGAGGCCAATCTCCGCCTCTGGATCGAGCAGGCGGGCCGCATCGAGCGATATCTGAGTCTGGTCGTCCTCGACCTCTTCCACCACCTTGCGGAACTGGAAGACTTCGATGTCACCGTATCCATCGTTGTAATGCACTTCCAATTGCCGCCGGCTGCCGAATTTCTTCCTGGCGGCGGACAATACGGCCTCTTCGATGGCTTCGACGAGAAAATGCCGGTCAAAGCCGCGATCTTTGCAGATCGTCTCAATCATCCGTTTCAGTTCCGAGTGCATCTCTCACTCCATTTCTCTGCCAACCAAAATCAGCCTAAATATAATCGCGCTTTACTGATGTTCTCATATGGGCAACGCGCTGAAACGCCGTTTTCCAACTTGAGCGTCACCGCCTCGTCATCGACCGCGGCAATCTCACCGATGAAAACCTTCTGTCCATCGACAGCCCCATGCAGTTTGATCTTCGCCTGCCGCCCAAGAAAACGATGAAATTCCGCTGGATGGCGCAACGGGCGGTCAAGACCGGGCGACGAGACTTCCAGATGATAAGGATGGCCAATCAAGTCTTCGACATCGAGAAAAGCACTCAATTCCCGGCTGACCCGTTCGCAGTGGTCAAGCGAAACGCCTTCAGGATGGTCGATGAACAGGCGCAAAACCCAGCCATGCCCTTCGTTCCGAAACTGGGCGTCAAAAAATTCCAGACCCATCCCCGGCAAGAGGGAACGGCTGAAGTCTTCCACCACATCAAGTATTCGCTGACTCATTAGTCTGTCAGTATTTGGCCACGCTCTGAATCATGCAAAAAAAAAAAGCGGGCAAAGCCCACTTTTGCAATCCTTTCATCCAGCGTGAAAGGGACGGAGCAGGCGAAACGGCAACCCTACACCTATTCTCACCGAAGCGCCCGGCAAAACCGCCGGGACACGCGACTAGGCGCGGAATATCGTCGGGGCGGAAAAAGAAGGAACAGCCGCAGATTTAATCACAGCTTTTCCATGCTGTCAAGCGGGAAAGTCAAGGCCGTCGGAAGCGGCGTTTCGGCAAGCGAAAAATTGGCAGATAGGGCCGTGACGGAAAATTTTAATTTTTTTGTCCGCAAAACGTAAAAAAGTTTGATTTTTCAGTTTTCCGTTGCTAGAAAGAACAACGTTGCATCATTTTTGGCATTTTTGGTATTGGAACCACTGAAAAGAACTGGTGGCCACTCGACAACAAGGAGCGAAGTATGAAAAAAGTGCTGATGGATTTGTCCAAGTATCTGGGAGTGAAAGGTTTGCGTGGCGTTGCGCATTATTACGGCGTACCGGAGTCGCGGATTTATTCGTGGACCAAAAAGGGCCGTATCGCCAACCCCGCGCTGATTCTCTCGCGCAACCCGGAATTGAGTGAAGAGTGGGTGACGACCGGTCGGGGACCGATGCTGGCCGATAAAGCCATGGGCCGGCGCCGTCGCCGGATACCGCAACAGACGGAACCAACCGCAAATCTGGACACTCCAGAAGTGGTGGGCGAGCAAGGAGCGCCACAGGAAGTGAGCGCGTCCACGCTGATCACTCAGGTCATGGCCATTGTCAATGCCGGCGGCGAAGCCAAGGCGATTCTCGAAGCGCAGGTCAAGGCACTGACCGAATCCATGGAAAAAGAGCGGCAACAAAAGCTCGTTTTGACCGAATTGACGCAGATACGCGCTTCGATGAACGACATGATGACGCTGCTTCAGGCGCTGCTCTTAGAGGCCCCAGAAGAGTCCGAGGACGAAATTGAACAAGACGCCGGCACCGCCGATAAGGACGAGGACGCAAACTCGAATTGGGAATAAAGGCGCATCATCAAAGCATCATCAAAAAGTGGCTGTCCGCCCAAACCGACGGACGGACGGCCACTTCCCTTTCCTCGCCCACGAAGCCGGATTCGCTTCCTACTACTTCACGTCGAGCGCGGTAAAACCGATGGCGGCGATCGCTTCTTTCACCACATCAGGACTGATGCCGCCACTATAATTCGCCTGTCCTTTGGTCAAATCGACACTGACCGATGAAATTCCGGGGATTGCCTGAAGGGCTTTCATGACCGAAGCGACGCAATGCTGGCAACTCATGCCTTGAATTGTTACCGTGTGCATACCTACTCCTCCTGGAAAGTGGTTAGCTGATGAAGCGGACGACGGATACGGTAGGCTGGATAATGAATATTTTCAAGAAGCCCTCGCCTTTTCCGAGGTAAAGCATGGCCGAACAATCACGGCAATTCGCCGTTAGCGGAATGCACTGCGCCTCCTGCTCCAGCCGCATCGAACGGGTGGTGAGCGCTCTGCCCGGCGTCGCCGAGGTCAGTGTCAACCTGGCGACAGAAACCATGCGTTTGCGCTGGGATGAAACACTGTTGTCCATCCCGGAACTTCAGCAAAGAATCGCCCAGTTGGGGTTTTCCGTTGAGCCGCAGGACGACGAACGCCGTGTCGAAGCCGCTGGATATTTGATCAGACGCGAGGAGAAGCGGGCGGAAATGGTCGCCATGCGCCACCGGCTGATACTGATTTTTCTCTTCGCCCTGCCCTTGTTCTGGCTGGCGATGGGCGCGATGATCGGTCTGCCGCCGCCAAAAATCCTGGCGCACAATCCACTGTATTTGGGCCTCGCCCAACTGGCTTTGACCCTGCCGATCATGTTCTGGTCGCGTTCTTTTTATCTCGATGGTTTTCCGGCCCTGTGGCGACGGGCGCCGACCATGGATTCGCTGATCGCCGTCGGCACCGGCGCCGCTTTCATCTATTCGCTCTGGAATCTCGTTGAAACGGCCAATCATTTTCACCCCGTAGCGCCAGTGACGCACGCGGCGCATGGGGAATTTTATTTTGAATCGGTCGGCGTACTGCTGGCTCTGGTGTCGCTGGGAAAATTTTTCGAAGCCCGCGCCAAAGCGCAGACCACATCGGCCATCGAACAACTGATGTCGCTGGCACCGGAGGAAGCGACGCTCGTTATCGGCGACGAACAAAAAAGAATCGCTTGTGCCGACATCAAGCCGGGAGATCATCTCTTAGTCAAACCAGGCGAGCGCATCCCAATCGACGGTCGCGTCGAAAACGGTGAATCAGAAGTCGATGAGTCAATGCTGACTGGCGAAAGTATGCCGGTGGTGAAAAAAGTGGGTGATACCGTCACCGGTGGCGCCGTCAATCACCATGGCGTGCTGTGGATCGAGGCGCTCAGGCTCCCGGAAGAAACGGTGCTGGCGCGCATCGTCCGCCTGGTGCAGGACGCGCAGGGGTCGAAGGCGCCGATCGCGAGCCTGGCTGATAAAATTAGCTTATATTTTGTCCCGGCGGTGATGGCCATCGCCGTGCTGGCCGGTTTACTCTGGTTTTTTGTCGGTGGCATCGGCTTTGCCGCCGCTTTGAAATACACCATTGCCGTCTTGGTCATCGCCTGTCCCTGCGCCATGGGCCTGGCAACACCGATGTCGATCATGGTCGCCGCCGGGCGCGGGGCGCAACTGGGGATTCTCGTGAAAAATGGCGCGGCGCTGCAGCGGGCGGAACAAATCAGCGCCATTTTGTTCGACAAAACCGGCACGCTGACCGAGGGCCGTCCACGGCTGGTGCGGACACAAATCGCCGATGCCAAATACAGTGAAGAAGACATTCTTTCCTGGGCCGCCGGCGTCGAGCGGCTTTCCGAACATCCGCTGGCTGGAGCGATTGTCGCGGCGGCGGAAAGACGCCATCTGCCGCTGGCCACCGCCTCATCCTTTGTCGCCGTGGCTGGGCGCGGCGTCGCCGCCTATGTTGGCGAACGGCGGATATTCATCGGCAATGCCGCCTGGATGGCGGAAAACGACGTTGCCGTCAGCGAAAAAGAGGAGGAGAACCGGCGCGGGCGCACGATCCTCTACCTGGCCATTGACGGGAAGATGGCGGCGGTCTTGATTCTTGCCGATGCGCCGCGCCCGGAAGCGCCGGAAGCGGTGGCCGCCCTGAAAAAAATGGGGCTGCACCTGGCTATGATCAGTGGCGATCAGCGCCAGACCGCCGAGGCCATGGCCGCCGAAGTGGGCGTAGATGAAGTGTATGCCGAAGTTCTGCCGCAGGATAAGGCGGCGAAGATCGTCGAATTGCAGGAAATCGGGCAAAAAGTGGCGATGATTGGCGACGGCATCAACGATGCCCCGGCCCTGGCGCGGGCCGATGTCGGCATCGCCATGGGCGGCGGCGTCGATATCGCCCTTGAAAGCGGCGACATCGTCCTCGTCCGTGACGACCTGCGGATGCTCGTCACCGCCCTGCGGCTGGCGCGGGCCACCATGAACAATATCCGGCAGAACCTGTTTTGGGCCTTTGCCTTCAACAGCCTGGGCATTCCAGTGGCGGCTGGCCTTCTCGTTCTTTTCGGCGGCCCGGCGCTCAATCCGATGCTGGCCGGCGCCGCCATGGCCATGAGTTCGGTCATGGTGGTGACCAACGCCCTGCGCCTGCGTTTTTTCACCTGAGCGACAACAGCTTTTTTTCTGAGCGGCTGAAGACCAAGCTTTACGCTTGACATTTTTCCGGAAATCAATTCTAACTCATGCAGCGGTCTGGAGTAGTAAGATAAAAAGGAATGCGCGGGTCCGCCGCGCCGTCACATCTACACTCAAAGGAGGTTGGCTCATGTCGAAGTTAGTTGCTCCCCATGGTGGAAAAGGTCTGGTTTGCAGCCTGCTTGAAGGCGCCGCTCGCGACGCCGAAGTGAAAAAAGCCGCTGGTCTGAAGAAAGTCGAAATCAGCCCGCGTGTCCGCGGCGACTTGATTATGATGGGCATCGGCGGTTTCTCGCCGCTGAACAGCTTCATGACCAAAGCCGATTGGAAAAGCGTCTGCGAGAAATTCACCTTGGCCGACGGCACCTTCTGGCCGGTTCCGGTTGTTCTCGACACCAATGACGACAGCATTAAAAACGGTGATGAGATCGCCTTGGTTTTCAAAGGCGAGACCTACGCCACCATGAAGGTGACGGAAAAATACTCGCTCACCGACCAAGAGAAGAAATGGGAATGCGAAAAAATCTTCAAAGGCGCTGGCGAGGACTCCGCTGACGACAAATTCTGGAAAATCGCCGAGAGTGATCATCCCGGCGTGAAAATGGTTATGGAGCAGGGCAAATTCAACTTGGCCGGCCCGGTCAAGGTCCTCTCCGAAGGCCGTTATCCGAAGGATTATGCCGGCGTCTATATGCGCCCCGCCGAGCTGCGCGCCAAACTCGACGAGAGAGGCTGGGCCAATGTCGCCGCTTTGCAGCTCCGTAACCCGATGCACCGCTCACATGAGTATCTGGCCAAGATTGCCGCTGAGGTCTGTGACGGTGTGGTCATTCACTCCCTGATTGGCAACCTGAAACCCGGCGACATCCCCGCCGAGGTTCGCGTTCCCTGCATCGACAAACTGATTGAGCTGTATTTCGTCAAGGAAAACGTTATCCAGGCTGGTTATCCTCTCGATATGCGTTATGCCGGGCCGCGCGAGGCGCTGCTTCATGCCCTGTTCCGCCAGAACTTCGGTATGAACAAGCTGATCGTTGGCCGTGACCATGCCGGCGTCGGTGACTTCTATGGCATGTTCGAGGCCCAGGACATTTTCAAACAGATCCCGGTCACCGGTAATCCGGCCAAAGATCTGCTGACCCAGCCGTTGAACATCGACTGGACCTTCTATTGCAAAAAGTGCGATGGCATGGCCTCCCTGCGCACCTGCCCGCACGGCAAAGACGACCGCGTTATCCTCTCCGGCACCAAACTGCGCAAGATGCTTTCCGACGGCAGCCCGATTCCGGATCATTTTGGCCGCGAGGAAGTTCTCGACATGCTGCGTAAATACTACGCCAGCCTGACCGAGAAGGTCGAAGTCAAGATGCAGAAAGCGGCTTCCGGCTCGACGATGTAATTTCTTTTTCTCCCGAGTCCGCACAAGGGATGCTCCGTTTGGAGCGTCCCTTTTTTGTTGGGAAATTTTCCGCGCAAGGAAACGATATGGCTGAATTGCAAGTACGGCTGGCTTCCGGCGGCTATCCGATCGACATCGCCCACGGTTGTCTGCGTCGCTGCGCCGAAAAGATCGCGAGGCTCTGTCCGGCCAGGAAATACGCGGTGATTACCGACAGCACGGTGGCGCGGCTCTACGCCTCGCCACTTCTCGCCGGTTTCGGCCAGGCCGGGATAACAACAAATCTGTTCCCCATTCAACCCGGGGAAGCGCGGAAAAATCTCGCCACCATCGGCGAACTGGCCGAGCGTCTGGCTTTGGCCGGTTTCGATCGCCATGACGCCCTGATCGCTCTCGGCGGCGGTGTAGTCGGCGACATCTGTGGTTTTCTCGCTTCGATCTACATGCGCGGTATTCCTTTCGTCCAGGTGCCCACCACACTACTGGCTCAGGTGGATAGTTCGGTCGGCGGTAAAACCGGGGTCGATATCGACGCCGGAAAAAATCTGATTGGCACCTTCTATCAGCCAAAGGCGGTGTTCATCGACCCGGAAGCCCTGCACAGCCTGCCACAGGAAGAAATGCGATCGGGACTCGCCGAGGTGCTGAAATACGGCCTGATCCGCGATAAGGCTTTTTTCGACTTTCTCGCGGCGAAAAGAGAGGACATTTTCGCTCTCGATGCCGCCACCCTTACCGACACAATCACCAATTGCTGCCGGATCAAAGCCGAAGTGGTCATGGCCGACGAACGGGAGGGTGATCTGCGCCGCATCCTCAATTTTGGCCATACCTTTGGTCATGCCGTCGAAGCCGCCTCGCGCTACAGCCTGCCGCACGGTTTCGCGGTCGGCATCGGCATGATGGCCGCCGCCCGCCTGTCCGAGCGGCGCGGGCTGTTGACAGCGGCGGAGCGGGACAAAATTCACACCGTCCTCTGCGACTACGGACTGCCGGTGGACGCACCGTCGGAACTCAATCAGGAACAGATCCGCTTCTTCCTGAAAACTGATAAAAAGGCCGTGGATGGCCGACTGGTCTTTGTGCTGCTCCATGGCATTGGCCAGGCAAGGATGTACGGCGACATCAGCGAGGAGGAAATCACCACGCTGTTCGGCCAGCCAGAAATCATATGAAGGAGATCACCATCCTTCCCCATTCTCCTGGCAGGATTCCAGCAGTCTGTCACCCTCTTCTCTCTGAAACAGGCTGTCAATCTTTATCGGAAAAATACTTTTCCTTCCCGCCGGCCACGGCTATGTTGCTGGTATTCATTGGCACACTTTTGCCGCATGAAATATGCGGCGCGGAAAAATCCTTTTGTAATCCATGAAACGATTTTTGCTCCTCTCCTTGCTTGGCTTGCTGGCGCTCATCCTGGTGATGGCGGCGCTGACCTTTTACGGGCTGGGACTGCGGCCAGAGATCGAGGCGCGTTTTGAGGGGCAACGCTGGTCGCTGCCCGCCGTGGTCTACGCCCGGCCATTGGAACTTTATGTCGGCCAGCCGCTGACGCCACAGATGCTGGAGGATGAGCTGCTGCTCTCTGGCTACCGGCAGGAGAGTCCAGCGAAGAGCGAGGGCAGCTACGAGCGCCAGGGAACGACGGTGACGGTGGTCAGCCGAGGCTTTCATTTCCCCTCCGGCTTCGAACCATCGCGAGGCGTTATTCTGACCTTTTCTGGTGAGGGCATCACCACCATCGCCGAAAGAGACAGCGGCGAACCGCTCGACCTGTTCCGCCTCGATCCGGCCCGCATCGGCAGTTTTCATCCGACGGCCAATGAAGACCGGATTGTCATTACCTACGGAGAAATCCCGCCGCTTTTCGTCAAAACCTTACTCGCCGTCGAAGACCAAAAATTCTTCAGTCATCCCGGCGTATCGCCACTGGCCATTCTCCGTGCTTTCTTGGCCAATATCCGAGCCAGAGCCACGGTGCAGGGTGGCAGCACCATCACCCAGCAGTTAGTCAAAAATCTGTTTCTAAGCAATGAACGCACGGTCTCACGCAAAGTTCGCGAGGCGATCATGGCCGTGTTGCTCGATAGCAAATACAGCAAAGAGGATATCCTCACCACCTATGTCAACGAGGTTTTTCTCGGTCAGGACGGCAGCCGGGCCATCCATGGCTTCGCCTTGGCCGGACAGTATTTTTTCCACCGGACACTGGCCGACTTATCCCCGGCGCAGATTGCCACGCTGATTGGCCTGGTCAAAGGGCCGAGCATTTATGACCCGCTCAGGCATCCGGATAAGAGCCTGGAGCGTCGCCATGTCGTGCTGGCGAAAATGGCCGAAACCGGCCTTATCAGCCAGGAAGAATTGACCGCGGCCAACCGCGAACCGCTGCTTGATACCGAAGTACAGCGCGGCGGTTTCAACCGTTTTCCGGCCTTTCTCGACCTGGTGCGGCAGCAGTTGGCCAGCCAGTTTCAGGAAGAAGATCTGAAAACGAATGGCCTGCAAATTATGACCACGCTCGACCCGCGCGTGCAGTTCAAGCTGGAAAAAAGCGTCGGCGAGTCGGTGGCGCGGCTGGAAAAACGGAGCCGGCGCGGCGACATCGAGGCGGCGGCCATCGTCACCAACCGCGACAGTGGTGAAGTGTTGGCCCTGGCCGGCGGCAAAGATCCGGTGAGTCAGGGCTTCAACCGCGCCCTGAGCGCCAGACGGCAGATCGGCTCGTTGTTCAAACCGGTGGTGTACCTGACAGCGCTGGAAAACGGCTATACGCTGGGCAGTCCGGTCGAGGATATGGCGGTCAATCTGCCAACCGGCCAGGGGATGTGGTCGCCGGATAACTTCGACCACCGCGAACATGGCCGGGTCGCCATGTACCGGGCGCTGGCCAATTCCTGGAATCTCGCGACCATCCATCTTGGCATGGATGTCGGCCTGGAAAAAATCATTACGGTGGCGGGACGTTTGGGCTTTCCACGGCAGATCACGCCCTTGCCGTCAATTTTGCTCGGCGCCGCCGAGATGACGCCGTTCGAGGTGACGCAAATATATCAGACCATAGCCGCCGACGGCTTTTACACGCCGCTCAGGGCCATCAACGCGGTCATGGCCGCCGACCATTCGCTTTTGCGCCAATACGGCCTGACGGTTGAAGAGCGTTTTGCGCCGGCGACGATATTTCTTCTCAATTACGGGCTGCAACGGGTCGTCGCCGAGGGCACCGCCTCGAGTTTAGGGCGCGGCAAACTCGCCGACGATCAGTTGGCCGGCAAGACCGGCACCACCAACGACCTGCGCGATGCCTGGTTCGCTGGCTTCAGCGGCGACCATGTACTGGTGGTTTGGGTCGGGCGGGACGACAATAAACCGGTTGGATTTACCGGCGCCAGTGGCGCTTTGCCGCTGTGGGAACGGATCATGACCGACATTGGCACGACTCCTTTGATTCTCACCACGCCGGCGAACATCCTGTGGCGGCGAATCGACAGGATAACGCTCGCCGCCGCTGATAACGACGAACAATCGGTGCTGCTGCCCTACCTGGCCGGCACCGAACCACAGCCCGTCGTTCAAACAATATCCGCGCCCGCGCTTACCGCCAACCCGCCGGGAAAAGCGTCAACGCCAGGCCAGGTGGTGACGCCCTCAGCCGAGCCGCAAACGCTGCCGCCGGTGCAAAAAAAGAAAGGTTTTTTCGATACGGTGCGCGACTGGTTTCATTGAACCCTCTTCGTTTCAGGATGACTGCCCATGCGGCGACGCTTTGTTTCATGCAATCCCGTCTTTTTGGCCCTTTCTTTGACGCTTGTCGTGGCGCTGATAATCTCCGGCTGCGCCGGGAAAATCGCGCTGCCGCCACCGGCGCCGCCCACCGAAAACACACCCAGGCCAAGTGTCACGCCGCCAGTCTCGGAACCGGCCCGGCCTGGGCCGTCGCTTCCTGGGCAGCCACCACCTGAACCGGCCCAGCCTGAACAGACCAGGCCTGAATCGCCACCGACTGAGGGCGAGGAAACGACGGCGCCATCGGAGGACTCACCGCCGCCCTTACAACCGAAACTGGGACCGGCGGCCAGCCTGTACCATCGGAGCGAACAGCATCTGAAAGAAGGCAGGCTCGACCAGGCGGAAATGGCTCTGGAGCGCGCTTTGCGCATCGAACCGCGCAATCCCTACTACTGGCACGCCATGGCCAAAATTCGCCTGCGCCAAGGTAAAAAAAGCGAAGCCATCCAATGCTGCCTGAAATCAAACAGCCTGGCTGCGGCAAGCAGTCCGCTGATCCGCCGTAACAAGGCATTGATCAAGCGCGCCCAGGCTGGGGATACCCCTGACGCCGGTTTTGAATGAACTGCTCATCAGGGCAAAAGTTTCCATAAGCGCGGTGGAAAAAGATTTGACCGGAGGCCGCTATTCACTACAAAATAAATAAAATATAAAACTTCTAATAAATACATCATGATTACCCAACCCGCCCAGTTGCTGGAACTGGTTGCCTGGACGAAAAGCGCCGAAGCGATTGCCCTCGATACTGAATTTTTCTGGGAGCGCACCTACTATCCGCGCCTGGGGCTGATCCAATTGGCGATTTCCGGCGACGAATGCCATCTCATCGACCCGCTAGCGCTGGAAGATCTGCGGCCTTTGGGCGAACTCCTGGCCAACCGCGGCGTCGTCAAAATATTCCACGACGCCGGACAGGATCTGGCCATTCTCTGCCGCGCTACCGGCACCGCCGCCCAGAACATTTTCGATACCCGTCTGGCCGCCGGATTTGCCGATCTGCCGTCCACCCTGTCTTTGGCTAGCCTGGCGCGCGAACTGCTTGCCATCGACCTGGTAAAAAACGAGACCCGATCCGATTGGCTGCGCCGCCCCTTGAGCGCCGAACAACTGGCCTACGCCAGCGACGATGTCCGCTACCTGCACGCCCTGCGGCTGTCGCTTCTGAACCGCATCGCCGAGCCAAAAGTCAAAGCCTGGCTCTATGAAGAACTGGCGCTGTACAACAACCCACATCTTTATATTTCTGATGGTTCCAGCCGTTATCAACGTCTGCGTTCGGCGGCCAGGCTGCCACCGGCGGGCCTGGCCATTTTGAAACGGCTTTTCGACTGGCGGGAAGAAACCGCCCGCGCCAGCGACAAACCGCGCGGCCACATCATCCCGGACGCCGCCCTTTTGGCCATCGCCCACCAGCCGCCCACGGACATCCCGGCGCTGCGCCACCTCGGCCTGTCGAGTCAGGCGATCAGCCGCTATGGCGGCGCCATCGTCACCCTGTGTGCGGAATTGGGCGCGGAAACTTCAGCCACGCCGGAAGTAGTTGAAGCGGCGGAAGAAAAACCATGGCGGCTTTCGGCCAGAGAAAAAGCGATTTACCAGCGTTTGCAGGATATGATCCGGCTGAAAAGCGGCATTCTCGGCATCGACCCTGGGCTTATCGGCAATAGTGACGATCTGCGCGCTGTCGCCCGTTTTCTCGCCGATGGCGCGCTTCCGGCGGCCAATTCACGGCAATTTTCCGGCTGGCGCCTGACCTTTCTCGAAGATTTTTTTCACCACAATGTCTGAACGCCACTTTTTCCCAGGCGGCCATCCGCCACAGCGCCAAGGCTTGTCTTTTCGTTTGTTGTACCACCCGATAAATTTTGTAATTTCCCCTCAATCCGCATCTGACAGCGATGAAAAACACAACCTTTCCTGACTCTTCCAATTCCCATCATAGCCCATCAGACCCCATGAAAAATCTGAACGACCTGATTTCACAGTTGCGCGGCAAAGTCTCCGATGGGGAAGAATTCATGAAAGAAATAAATAGGTTGATTCCTGAATACGGGCCGGAACTCTGCGCTGCCAATTTCGCCGTTGCCGCCGGTCTCGACCTCCCGCCCGAAACCGCCCTCGTTCATTGGAATGCTTTGCTGGAACACTATAAAGAACTGTGCCAGACCCTGGGGCGTAAAGTCCATATAATCACCGCGACGTGTGACTATCTCCATTTCGTCGCTGGCCTGTTGGGCCGCCCTCGGCTGGTGGAAGTCGGTTCATATCAACGAATCGTCAATGAAAGTATCCGCGACAGCCTGACCGGGCTGGCCAACCGTACCCAGTTCACCGCCCTCTACGACCAGCAAATTGCCCTGGCTCGGCGTTACGGCTCGGAGCTGTCGATTCTCTTTCTCGATATCGACAATTTCAAAGACATCAATGATAACTATGGCCATATCGTCGGCGACGTCGCCTTAAAAACGGTGGCTGGCATCATCAATAAGGAAAAACGCGACAGCGACACCGCCGCCCGTTATGGCGGCGAGGAATTCGTCGTCATGATGCCGCATACCTCGAACATCAGCGGTTACGTGTTGGGCGAGCGCATCCGCCGCACCATCGAAAAGACACCGATCTGCCACAACCACCTGCGCATCCCTCTGACCATCAGCGGCGGCCTGGCCTCCTTCCCTCTCAATTCACAAAACCCACGTGACCTGTTACGCATGGCCGATGACGCCGTCTATCTGGCCAAAGGCGCTGGCAAAAACATCATTGCCCTGTACAAATATGAAAAACGCCGCTATCTGCGGGTCGGCATCAATATGCCGGTGCTGGTGCAGGAACTGAATTTTCAGGCGGCGGAAATTTATCCCGGTATCGGCAAAGATATCGGCATCGGCGGTCTTCTCTTCGCGAACCCGGTAGCACTGCCGATTGGCGCCCAGATCAAGGTCAGCGTGTCGATGGAGGAGGACGCGGCACCCTTGTTTCTCATTGGCACCGTCGTGCGCGTCGAGGCCTTCGGCCCAGACCATTTCGACATCGGCATGGCGATCTCGTTCAAAGAGATGGAAAAATCAGCCTCGAAGCGGATTGGCGACCTGCTGCGCCAGAGCGAAAACGAGGATTCCAACCAGCCATGACCAGTCCGGATACTCCGCCCGCCCGCTCCACCCCAGGCCCGCCTGATGCTTGAAATACGCGATTTTTCCTTGTGGCTCGCCGGTGATGGCCAGGCAAACGGCCAGCCGTTGCTGCGCGATATAAGGCTTGCCATCGGCGAGGGCGAATGCCTGGCTCTGGCCGGCGAATCCGGCTCCGGCAAATCGGTGACGGCGCTGTCGATCCTGCGCCTGATGGAAGAAACCTGCCGGACGCGCCACCGAGGGCAGATTCTTTGGCGCGGCGAAGATATCTTTGCTTTTGACGACCGGCATTTGCGTTCGCTGCGCGGCAACCGTATCGCCATGATTTTTCAGGAGCCGATGAGCGCCCTGAACCCGGTCTTGGCCATTGGCCGGCAACTGGCCGAGCCTTTGATGCTACACCGGGGATTGAGCCGCCACGCCGCCGAAAAAGAGGCGGCGCGCCTGTTGGGCCGAACCGGTATTGCCGAGCCGGAAACACGCCTGGCTTCGTATCCGCACCAGCTTTCCGGCGGCCAGCGGCAACGGGTGATCATCGCCATGGCCCTGGCCTGCCATCCCGACCTGCTCATCGCCGATGAACCGACCACCTCGCTCGATGTCACCATCCAGGAGCAGATTCTGGCGCTCTTGGCCGACCTGCGCCATGAATACCGCATGGCCGTACTCCTCATCAGCCACGATCTGACTCTGGTGAAAAAGCTGGCCAAGCGCATCGCCATCATGCGCGGCGGGCGGATCATCGAACAGGACGACACGGACGCCATTTTCAGCGCCCCAAAGGAAGACTACACCCGCCATCTGCTCTCGGCGATTCCCAAAGGTGAAATGCGGCCACGCCAGGGCGGCGAACCACTGTTGTGGACACGGCGGCTGGCCTGCCATTTTCCGCTGCCGGCCACCTGGAAAAGCTGGTTTCGGCGTGAGGAATTCATCGCCCTCGATGAAACCAACCTGGCCTTCCACGAGGGGCTGACCTACGGCATTGTCGGCGAATCCGGCTCCGGCAAAACCACGCTGGTCATGGCCATCTTGCGGCTGGCCAAAAGCCAGGGGAAAGTCTTTTACCACGGCCAGCCGCTGCATGAACTGAGCGCCAAGGCGCTGCGCCCGCTGCGGCGAGAGTTGCAGATTGTATTTCAGGATCCCTTTGCCTCGCTGTCGCCGCGCCTGACGGTGGCGGAAATCGTCGCCGAAGGGTTGCGCGTCCATGAACGGCGGCTGAGCGCCGAAGCTATTGCCGAGGCCGTCGCCGGAAGCCTCACCGAAGTCGGCCTGGAACCGGCCATGGCCTGGCGTTATCCGCATGAATTTTCCGGCGGTCAGCGCCAGCGCATCGCCATCGCCCGCGCCATCATCCTGAAACCGCGCCTATTGATCCTCGACGAGCCAACTTCTTCACTCGACGTCACCATCCAGGCGCAAGTCATTGAATTACTCAAAGATTTGCAGGAGCGGCTGGGCATCACCTATCTGTTCATCTCGCACGACCTGCGGGTGGTGCGCAGCCTGGCCGATTATTTAATTGTCATGCGCGGCGGGCGCATCGTCGAACAGGGCCGGGCCGACCGCATCTTCGCCCGGCCCAGCCAGCCTTACACACAGCGGCTGTTACGAGCGGCGCTGGGTGACGGAGGACAGTAACCGTGTCAAGCGGCCAAAGGTATCTACAAAAGGCTCATTTCCCTCCTTGTATTGCTGACTGATTTTTGTTAATGCTGCTTTCACAATGCGTCCGGGCTGGATTTGCCTTTTACAAGCTGCGCCGCCTGCGGCATAACCAACAATAATCCTATGATCACCGCCGACCAACTGCAAGCCGCAAGCCATCCGCGCCAGCCCACGCGCTGGTACAAAGTACTTTATATCCAGGTGCTGATCGCCATCGTTCTGGGCGTGCTGTTGGGCCAGTTCTGGCCTGGAGTGGGCGAGCAGATGAAGCCGCTGGGTGATGGCTTTATCAAGCTGGTCAAGATGATCATCGCGCCAGTAATCTTCCTCACCGTGGTCACCGGCATTGCCGGCATGAGCAACATGCGCGCGGTAGGCCGGGTGGCGGGCAAGGCGATGGTGTACTTCCTGACCTTCTCCACGCTGGCGCTGGTGGTGGGTATGGTGGTGGCCAACACCGTGCAGCCGGGCCGCGGTATGCACATCGACCCCGCCTCGCTGGACGCATCCAAGGTCACCAGCTACGTCAGCAAGGCGCACGATTCCACCATCACCGGCTTTCTGCTCAATATCATTCCCGAAACACTCATCAGTCCGCTGGTCGGCAACGACATTCTGCAAGTGTTGTTCGTCGCCATTCTGTTTGGCATCGCGCTAGCACTAGTGCGCGCGGAAGCGCAGCCGGTATTCAACTTGCTGGCCACGCTGTCCGCTCCGGTATTTCGGCTGGTCTCCATACTGATGCGCTTCGCGCCGCTGGGTGCGTTCGGGGCTATGGCCTTCACCATTGGCAAGTACGGCATCCAGTCAATCGGCAACCTGGCTCTGCTGGTGTTCACCTTCTACGCCACCTCGCTGCTGTTCGTGCTGGTGGTGTTGGGGCTGATGATGCGCCTCAGCGGCTTTTCCATCTTCAAACTGCTTCGCTACATCAAGGACGAATTGCTGCTGGTACTGGGCACCAGTTCATCCGAGTCAGCGCTGCCCAACCTGATGCAAAAAATGAGCGCCGCCGGCTGCGGCAAGCCGGTGGTCGGGTTGGTGATCCCGATGGGCTACTCGTTCAACCTGGATGGTACCAACATCTACATGACGCTGGCGGCGCTGTTCATCGCGCAGGCGCTGGACATTCACCTGACCTTGACGCACCAGATCGTACTGCTGCTGGTGGCCATGCTCAGTTCCAAGGGCGCGGCGGGTGTGACCGGAGCTGGTTTCATCACTTTGGCGGCGACGTTGACCGTAGTGCCCGAGGTGCCGGTGGCTGGCATGACTCTGATTCTGGGCGTGGACCGCTTTATGTCCGAATGCCGCTCGCTTACCAATTTCATCGGCAACGCGGTGGCAACGGTGGTGGTATCGCGCTGGGACAACCAGTTGGACGTGAAGCGGCTGCAAGCGGTGCTGGACAATCCGCACAGCGTATCCGACCTCGACGTCGAAGGGCCAGCACCGGAGGACTGACACCTATTACCCAACCGTCTTTACGCTTCTCAAGAAATACACTCTAAGTAATTGAAAAATCGTATTATTTTAAAATCCCTTTGGAATGGGAGTGAGTGTATCTTTGTTACTTGACGGAGACGTCCGGAAAGAGTAAATAGCGTAGAAAATTAGTTAGTAGACTGTCGGAATATAGGCGCCAGCGCCAATACAATCAGAGAGTACATTTATGTCGATACCCTCGTATGCCACCCACAAGCCGGAGGCCAACTGCCGCTGTTCGGCCTATCTGGACTGGCTCCAGATGCTCAGCGGGGCTTGCCTGATCACTTTCATGCTCATGCACCTGTGCTTTGTCGGCAGCGTGATTATCAGTCCCTCGCTCATGAACGGCCTGTCAAAAGTCTTTGAGTGGACCGGGATGGCGCAAATCGGCGGCCCGGTCATCTTTTTCCTGCTTCTCCTCCATTTCGTCTTGGCCGCCCGCAAGATACCTTTTGTTTCCAAACAGCAGGAGATCATGCTGGGCAACGCCAGGCGTATGCACCACCTGGACACCTGGCTGTGGGTCATCCAGGCGGTATCGGGCATGGTGATTCTCATCATGGGCTCGATCCATCTGTGGACGGTGCTGACCACCCTGCCCATCACCGCCGAGAGGAACGCCCTGCGCCTGCAAGAGAGTGCGGGCTGGGTCTGGTTCTACATAGTGTTTATCCCCATGGTGTGGCTGCATACGGGCATCGGCTTTTACCGCATCATGGTCAAATGGGGCATCGTCGGCATCGACGGACGCCCCGGACTGCGCAAAAAGGACGCCTTGGTTGTGGCCGCGGCGATCGTCATCGGCTTTACGACGCTGTTGCGTTTTGTCTTCCTTTCTCAATAAGTGCCATGCAGATATTCCAATCAGATCTTTTGTGCATCGGCGCGGGACTTGCCGGCGAGCGCGTGGCTATCGAGGCCGCCGACAACGGATTTTCCGCCATTTGCCTCTCCTTAGTCCCATCCCGACGTTCCCACTCCTCAGCGGCCATGGGCGGTATGCAGGCGGCTCTCGGCAACTCGGCCATGGGTGAGGGCGACTCGCCCGACGTCCATTTCGCCGACACGGTCAAAGGCTCGGATTGGGGATGCGACCAGGAAGTGGCCCGCATCTTCGTCAACAACGCGCCGATTGCCATGCGCCAGATGGCCTTCTGGGGCGTGCCCTGGAACCGCGTGGTCGGCGGCGAGCAGACCTATTACAAAGGCGGCAAACCCTTTCAAGCGTACGAAAAGCCGGAAAATGAAGGGCTTATCCATTCGCGCTCCTTTGGCGGCACGGCCAAATGGCGCACCTGCTACACCTCGGACGGCACCGGACACGCCGTGCTCTATGCCCTGGATAACCGCGCCACCCAACTGGGTGTCGAGGTTCATGACAAGACCCAGGCCATTGCCCTGATCCATGACGGCGCCACCTGCATGGGCGCCATCGTGCGCTGCATGAAGACCGGCGAACTACGCGCCTATTTGGCCCGCGCCGTGCTCATCGCCACTGGAGGTTATGGCCGCATCTACCGCGCCACCACCAACGCCATCATCTGCGACGGCGACGGCATGGCCATTGCCCTCGATACCGGCGTCGTACCATTCGGCAATCCCGAAGCCATCCAGTTCCACCCGACCGGCGTCGTGCCCACCGACATTTTGGTCACCGAAGGCTGCCGCGGCGACGGCGGCACGCTGCTTGACGTCAACCAGTACCGCTTCATGCCCGACTACGAACCGGAAAAGCAGGAATTGGCCTCCCGCGACGTGGTCTCGCGGCGCATGATCGAACACATCCGCAAAGGTTACGGCGTCAAAAGCGTGTACGGCGAACATCTTTGGCTCGATATCCGCCACCTGGGCGCGCAGCACATCCACACCAAGCTGCGCGAAGTGCAGGACATCTGCCAGTCTTTTTTGGGCGTCGATCCCGTAACCCAGCTCATTCCCGTGCGCCCTACCCATCACTACTCGATGGGCGGCGTGCGCACCAACAAAGACGGCGCCGCCTATGGACTGAAAGGGCTGTTTGCGGCAGGCGAGGCCGCCTGCTGGGATATGCACGGCTTCAACCGTCTGGGCGGCAACTCGCTGGCCGAAACCGTCGTCGCCGGCATGGTCATCGGCGGCAAGGTGGTGGAA
>Ga0209629_10000096_pt1 | contig 38724 bp, 34 predicted proteins | sample TergutCu122P5_FD_187286 | JGI IMG/M metagenome (GOLD analysis project Ga0209629, IMG submission 187286) | Cubitermes ugandensis P5 segment gut microbial communities from Kakamega Forest, Kenya - Cu122 P5 (SPAdes) (version 2) | ecosystem: Host-associated > Arthropoda: Insects > Digestive system...
GAGGATGAAGCATAATCCTTCTCGTTTACGCCGACACTACATGGCTTTCAGCCACAATCGCCAGCTTTAGCTGTTAACGAAGCCACCGGCTTTAGCCGGTGGAGCGTTCACTCTACTCGGTTCATGTTGATTGTTTCACCCCTTTAATCCCATTGTGTTTCGCCTATTCACGGCGGAAAGGAAGACTGGTCATGAAAGATGGCATCCATCCGAAGTATCACAAAATCAAGGCGGTCTGCGCCTGCGGCGCCGAATTCGAGCTGGGTTCGGTTTTGCCGGAAATGAAGGTCGAAATTTGCTCGGCCTGTCACCCCTATTTCACCGGTAAGCAGAAGCTGGTCGATACCGCCGGTCGCATTGACAAGTTCAAAAAACGCTACGCCAAACATTTCGAGAAGACCGGAAAATAATCCGGAGCTTCCCTCACCTCTGATAATCCACAGCGGCGCCTGGCGTGGCTGTGGATTTCTTTTATCATGTTTGAACGATTCGCTGATCTAGGCGACAAACTGGCGGATATCGAAGGCCGTCTGGCCGACCCGTCATTGGTACGCGACCAGAAAGAGTACCAGCGCTGCGCCCGTGAGCACGCGCAACTGAGCCGTCTGCACGAACTGTATCAGGCCCACCAGGCGGCGCTGGAACAAACGCGGCAGGCGCAAGCCATCCTCTGGGATGATGGCGAAGATGCTGAACTGCGTGAAATGGCCAGGGGCGAGCTGGAGGAGCTGGAAGGCCGGGCGCGAGAACTGGAGCGGGAACTGAAGCTTGTTCTGCTGCCAAAAGACCCCAACGACGACAAAAATATTTTTCTCGAAATTCGCGCCGGTACTGGCGGCGATGAAGCGGCTCTTTTTGCCGGCGATTTGTTCCGCATGTACGGCAGATTTGCCGAAACCATGGGCTGGCGCGTCGAGGTGATGAGCAGCAACCCGTCCGAATTGGGCGGGTTCAAAGAGATCATCGCCCTGATTAGTGGTGAACAGGTTTATTCGCGGCTGAAGTTTGAAAGTGGCGCCCATCGCGTGCAGCGGGTGCCGGAGACGGAAACCCAGGGGCGGATCCATACTTCAGCGGTAACGGTGGCCATTTTACCGGAAGTGGACGAAGTGGAATTGACCATCGACCCCAGCGAGCTGCGCATCGACACCTATCGTGCGTCTGGCGCTGGCGGCCAGCACGTCAACAAGACCGATTCGGCGATCCGCATCACCCATCTGCCGACCGGTCTGGTTGTCGCCTGCCAGGACGAAAGATCGCAGCATAAAAACAAGGCCAAAGCCCTGACCGTCTTGCGCGCCCGCTTGCTCGACAGAATCGAGCAAGAACGCCAGGATAAAATTTCCGAAGATCGCAAGAATCAGGTTGGCAGCGGCGACCGTAGCGAGCGTATCCGCACCTATAATTTTCCGCAGGGCCGCGTTACCGACCACCGCATCAACCTGACTCTCTATCAGCTCGAGACAGTGATGAACGGCAAGCTCGATGACATCATCCTGCCGCTGATTGCCCACGACCAGGCCGAACGGCTGAAAGAAATTCAATAAAATGCGGATTGCCGAGCTGCTGGCCGAAGCCGCGCAAAAACTTACCGCCGCCGGTATCGAAGACGCCCGGAGTGAGGCGCGTCTGCTGTTGGCTTACGCTTTAGGCAAAAGCCAGAGCCAGTTGTTCCTGGCCGAGCGCGATGAGGTGACGCCCGCTGAACGCGACGCCTTGGCACCGCTTTTGGCCCGGCGCCTGCGTCGCAAACCCTTTGCTTATATCACCCAGGAAAAGGAATTCTGGTCGCTGCCGTTTTTTGTCGATGAACATGTCCTCATCCCGCGCCCGGAAACGGAATTCCTTCTCGAACAGGCACTGGCCACACCGCCCGCACCGGGTTTGATTTGTGATCTCTGCTGCGGTAGTGGCGCCATCGCCGTGGTTTTGGCCAAGGAATTGCGGCGACCGGTGCTGGCTATGGATATTTCACCGGCGGCTTTGGCAGTGACGCGAAAAAACGCCCGGCGGCACAGCCAGGAGCATCGGGTTTGGCCAGTAGCCGCCGATTTATTTTCCGCCTTAGTGCCGCGCCCACTCTTTTCCCTGGTCGTGACCAATCCGCCCTATGTTTCCAGCCAGGAGATCGCCGCCGGTCTGCCGCCGGAAGTGGCCTGGTTCGAGCCGCGCCTGGCCCTCGATGGCGGCGACAAGGGTTTGGAAATCATCAGCCGTATCCGGCAAATGCTTGCCATTTTTTTACTGCCGGCGGGTGAAGTGTTTATGGAAATCGGCTACGGTCAGGGCGCGGCGGTAGCGGAGCTTTTCAAGCGCAACTTCCTTGGTTGCCGCGACTTTTCCGAGGTTGAAATTCTGCGCGATTATGCCGGTCGCGAGCGCGTGCTGCACGCCCGCCTCGCTTAGATGTGTATTGTCATTCTGCGCGAAGCGAAGCGCAGTCGCAGAATCCATTTAGAAAAAGACTGGATGCCGCGACTACGCGCAGCATGACAGGACGGACGATGCCCGTTAAATGTTGATACGGAAATAAAATTAGGTATTGATATGGAAAAATTGCTGGTCGAGGGCGGCAAAGCCCTTTATGGCGATGTGCCGATAAGCGGCGCCAAAAACGCCGCCCTGCCGCTGATTGCCGCTACTCTTTTGACGCCGGGGCGGCATGTGCTGGAGAATGTTCCCGATTTGCGCGACACGCGCACCTTTTTGCGGCTGATGGAAGATTTGGGAGTCACCCACGAACGCCAGGGTGACGTTGTGACCATCGACACCACCGAAGTCAAAGATGTCGAAGCCTCCTACGACCTGGTCAAGACCATGCGCGCCTCGGTGCTGGTTTTGGGGCCGCTTTTGGCGCGGCGGGGCCGGGCCAGGGTATCGCTGCCCGGCGGCTGCGCCATCGGGGCCAGGCCGATCAATTTTCATCTCGCCGGTTTTGAGAAACTGGGTGTCATTTGCCGCCTTGAACACGGCTATGTCGATGCCGAAGTGCCGGGCCGGATGCGCGGCGGCTGCGTCTATTTCGAGATGCCTTCGGTTACCGGCACGGAAAATCTTTTGATGGCCGCGGTCATGGCCGAGGGTGTGACGACGATCAAAAACGCCGCCCGCGAACCGGAGGTCGGCAATCTCATCGACATGCTGAACGGCATGGGCGCGAAAATTCAGGGTAAAGACAGCGACCGCCTGATCATAACCGGCGTCGAATCGCTTTCGCCGGCCCATTGCCGCATCATCCCGGACCGCATCGAGGCCGGCACCTATCTGTTGGCCATTGCCGCCAGCGGTGGCGAAGGCCGCGTCAGCCATTGCCAGCCGGCGCATTTTTCCTCGCTGATCGCCAAAATGCGCCAAGCCGGCTTCGCTGTCGAAACGGGCGACAATTGGGTGGCGGTGCGCCAGCCCGTGGGCAACTCCGGCTGGAGTGCCACCGACATCAAAACTCTGCCGTTTCCCGGCTATCCCACCGATTTGCAGGCACAGTTCATGGCCCTGATGACTTTGAGCAACGGGACTTGCGTCATCACCGAAACCATTTTTGAAAACCGCTTCATGCACGTGGCCGAGCTCCAACGCCTCGGCGCCGATATTAGCATTGATGGCCGCAGTTGCGTCGTGCGCGGCAAAGGGATCGGAGCGCTCACCGGCGCGAGAGTCATGGCCACTGACCTGCGCGCCAGCTCATCTCTGGTCATCGCCGCTTTGGCCGCCCGTGGCCGCAGCGAGATTTCCCGCATCTATCATCTCGAGCGCGGCTACGAAAAGCTGGTGGAAAAGCTCTCGGCCCTGGGCGCCACGGTGTGGAAGGAACAAGAGTAGTAGTAAGCGGCATCATCAGCTCTTTCCCCGCCAATATCTGGCGCGGTTGGTGAGAAACATCGCCATCGCCGCCGTATTGCCGACGGCCACCGCCGCCAGTTCGATGGGATAGCTGATCTCTTCGCGGCAGATCCGGCGCGTGAAAAAGGCCAGCGCCCGCCGGTCGAGATACTCCCAGGCCGGATGATTGGCCGTATGGCACATGTCCATGATCATCGTTTCGGCGGCGCGAATATAAACCGGAAAGGGCAAGGAAAAGGGCGATTTGGTCCGGCGTTCAACGATGCTTTGTGGCACGGTGCCGGCAATCGCCCGCCGGAACAAACCGCGCCGCCAGCCATCCAAAAGAAAGCTTTCCGGCGGCAGGGAGACGGCGTAAGCCAGCAGGTCTTTATCGAGAAACGGATGGACAAAGCGCAGGTCATGCCGCCAGGAAAAAAATTGTACGATCTCATTGGTTTGGACAAACAACGGGCCGAGGACGCCGGCGCGGATTTCCCTGGCCATCGTCCACTCGTGGCGCAGTTGATATTTTTTGCTATCGACGCTGGCTAAGCGCCGTACATCGCCGCGCATCAGCACCAAACGTTTCAGGCGGAACTCTTCCGGCATACGCGCCACCTCGATGACATCAGCCAGCCAAGATGGCGGCAGCTTCGGCAACAGCCAGTGACGGAACAGCTTCCAGCGCGAGTAGCCATAGATTTTGGCAAGTTTGCCCAGCATTCGCCACAAGGCCAGCCAACGTCCGCCGAGGAAAAGCTGCGACAAAGCGATGTCGCCGGGCGGCGATATACCCTCATCGCCGCCGAACCCGGCAAAAACTACGCCTTCGCCCACCGCCGCCAGTCGGTGATTGACTGGCGTGGAAATATCGTAATATGGGTTGGGGGAAAAATTACCCATGCGCTCAAAATAGCTGTCCAGCGCCGGCAGCGGATTGGTCACTTCCTCATCGACAACCACGAGCGGCAAGCGGCAGTAGCGAGCAGCGTCCTCGGCATAGGCCAGTTCATCGCGCCGCTCATCACGATAGCTTGGAGCGAAGGCGCGGGTAACGGCAACTAACCGTTCCGGCTCAACCAGGGCGGTGAGAAAGCCGAGCAGGGCCGAAGAATCGAGGCCGCCGCTCAGTTGCACGACAATTTTGCCTTTGCCGGGCAGGCGTTTCTTGATGGCCGCGATAATCAGCTCGCGCACATCTGCTGCTGGGTCTTGCGGGATGGTGATGGCGCGGTCGGGAGTCAATGACCAATATGAGTGAACCCGCGCCGCTCCGTCCCGGAAAACCAGCATATGGCCGGGTGGCAGAATATGAACACCTTGATAAATACATTGATCAGGTACTGGGACGTTCTTGGCCAGAAAATCCAGCATATATTCGGCATTGATCGCCGGTTGATGGCGCAGCAGATGGCTGAGTCCGGCCAGGCTGCCCGCAACGGCCAGCGTCTTGCCATCGGTGGCGTAGTAGAGCGCCTGGGCGCCGAGGCGGTCACGGGCCAGGATGACGGTTTCGTGTTCGACATCAGCTAGGGCAAAAGCAAACTCACCGTCAAAATGAGTCAGGAAATCTTCGTTATAATGCCGGTAGGCAGTAATCAAGCGCTGACGACCATCCTCGCTGCCGCTGGCTGTGCCGTCAGCAAACAAGTCGATGGCCCCGGCACAGCAACATTTCCCATCACGCGCCATCAGCGTCGCGTCCAAGCCCCAGGCGCCATCCTCATGCTGACGGTAGGTGGTGGTATGCCAGGCCTCGTCGCTTTGCCTGGCCTCATCCAGTGGCGCGATAAAACGGCGGGATGCTTCATCAATGGATGAAAATAGCACCGCGAAAGCTGGTAATGGTTGAATTGACATGTCCGAGTCGTAGGGGCCGTTGGTGTTAAAAAAGCGCGGGCGTCTCATGTTTTTCTGTCTCATTCTCCAGAAAATGTCCGCATATGTGGAAAGCAGCGGCAAAGTTTTTCGCTTTTCCGCACCGGCGCGGCGGACGCCAGCTACTCACTTAAAAGAGAACCGCCAACAAATTCAATGGAAAAGAGGCAGGACGCGGCCATGGCACGAAGTTTGCAAGATATTTGCTGGCAACAGAACGGAAAGAAACGGTAAATCCGCCGCTTCTTTCTTGCCGCGAGCGGCAGGCTATGTTAGTAATTGATTGCATGGCGTTTCAGATTATTGTAGTCATTATATACTGGGGAGGGATGGCTATGAAGACGACAGTGCAGCAAACAGTCGATTCCGAGAAAAAGGTATGGACGCGACCGGTCTTGGCGCGGTTAGATGTAAAAGAGACGGCGAACAAAAAAGTACCGTGCAATGCCGACAACCTATATGGTGCTGGAGAACCGTGTGACAGTTAAGGTATCTGCTTTCTATACTTATCCGAGATGCAGATGTGGTGCAGAATTAATTTTATATTTGGTGCGGCGATGAATATTTTCAAATTCCGTTTCATGGGCTGCTGTTTGGTTGCTGCCTGTTTAGCCCCGGTAGTTGTTTATGCCGATACGTATACCATCAATGACTATTCCACAGACCCAAACACTTACTTCGGTGGCACCATTACCTCTGCTGCTACGGGGAACAGCTATCCAGATATGAACCCCTACGATACTGTCGGTAATGATCCCAAGTATGATGTCGATACTTTAAAGGTGACTCAGAATGGCAGTTCTTTTTCTGCCTCTTTGACCGGCCAATACTTTACGGAAGTGAACTTGACCGAAATCATCGGCGACTTGTTCCTAAGCAACAACGGGTGGAATCCGTATTCCACCGGCCCGACCGATACGAATCATCGTTATGATACCGCCTCAAACGGTGAAACATGGGAATATGTATTGAAAATCCTTGATGGGCCAGTTACGCCAGGCAGTAGCGTTACTTCTGGTCAAATCGGTTTGTATGCGGTCACGAGTACAGGCCAAATTGTCACATCAGATAAGCTGCCTCAAACAGGTATATACCGCGCTGATCAGGAAGTCCAATATGATCCAAACGGGGAGGATTATCTAGCTTTGGGCGGTTGGGAGTTGGACCCCACCAATGGCACCTTCACTTTCACTCTGGACGGCATCGATCTGGCTGCCATGTATGGCATTAACCTCCAGGATGGAATTGGCCTGCACTGGACGATGAGTTGCGGCAACGATGTCGTCGAGGGTCTTGCAAAGACGCCAGAACCGGCCACCATGCTGCTCTTCGGCGCTGGCTTGTCTGGTCTGGTCGCCTACCGCCGCCGCGCCAAAAAATAATCGCGGCATTTATTGGCACGATGCAAAAGGGACAGCTATGGCTGTCCCTTTTTTGTTATTACAGCCATGTCCTCCCATTCCGCTCCGCCCGCCGCGGCATCAACGGACCAGGATGATTCGTTTTTCCTTACCTCCTTTTTCCTTACCTTGCTGTAACGTTTACGCTACAATCATGGTATGAAATACACAATTGACAAGACCGATGCCTTTGATGAATGGTTGCGCCGCCTCTCCGACCGACACGCGAAAATCGTTATCGCCACCCGCTTGGACAGAGTGGCAACCGGTAATTTGGGCGACTACAAGATGTTCGATGGCTTGATTGAACTTAGAATATTTTATGGGCCAGGATACCGGCTTTATGGCGCGGTCCGCGACGGTGCCATCGTCGTTTTGTTCGTAGGCGGCGATAAAGGGTCACAAACACGCGACATCGCGACGGCAAAGAAAATGCTACAAGAGAGAATACTCCAGGAGGCAAAAGATGAAGATAAGCCCGTTTGACGCCGCCGATTATCTGGAAAATGACGAAGAAATTCGTGAGTTTCTCGCCCTTGCCCTGCGCGAAGGCACGGCGGCGGAGTTTTTGCACGCCCTCGATACCGCCGCCCGCGCCAAAAGACGGCTTGGGCTGGCAAAAGAAATTGGCGGCGGCGAAAACGATTTCAACGCCGATAACCCGCCATTCGATACGGTGATGAAAGCGACAAAAGCGCTGGGTTTCAGCCTGGAAGTGGGGCCAGCGCGCTAACGTCGCTTTTGTTCGTATCTGGCAATTCCTCTGGTGTTGGGAAAAGACAAAAATCAACTTCCGCGCTTATCCGGTAAAACAACCAGTACCGGATCGTTGGCCTCAACCAGGCACCGCCACTCGTCGCCTTGATGGTCGAAATCGGCGATCTTGTCGATCGGCATTTTCAGATATTTGCCTTTTCCTTCAATGGCGACCGTGCCATCGGCGAGAAGAATTTCACCGCTGCCTTCGAAGGTGCGTTTGCCATCGCTCTCGATCCTGGTAATGACGCGGATTTCCTCATCCAGCGGCACCGGCTTACGGTAACGCGCCGCAAAATCAATGGTCACGCCCCAGATGTCGTCGGTGTGTCCGGCCATAACCGCCCGCCCGATGGTCTCATCGAGGATGGTCGCCGCCAGTCCGCCGTGCAAGCGTCCCGGATAGCCCTGATGCTCCTGCCTCGGCGTGAACAGCGCCAACAGCTCGTCATTTTCCAGCTCGTAAAAACGGCTCCACAAGCCGAAGGGGTTTCCCAGCCCGCAGACAAAACACATACGGGCGTTGGGTTGTTTTCTGACTACCTGAAGCTGCATGATCCACTCCATTTTTTATTAACGACAAACAACCGTCATCGCGAGGCACGCAGTCATTTCGAGCGCAGCGAGAAATCTCAGCGGCACAAAGGAAAAGATTTCTCGTCGCTACGCTCCTCGAAATGACATATAAAAGAGAAGTGTTTGAAACGAGGTAAGCTTGGGTGATGAAAAGAGAATAATACGTCAACGGCATTAAGCGCAATGCGATTCTCTCCTCCCTGCCAGGTGTCTCGAGCCTCTGGCTATGGCGACTATATTCAATACCTATCAAAATGATTATTTATCTCTGGAAACAAGATACAACGGCTGGTGGAGCATGACTCGCCTGATCCTGGCGCCTTTGCGCGGCATCACCGACTGGCCATTCCGCGCCGCCATCGCCAGGCATTTTCCTGGTTTCGGCGAGGCGGTGGCGCCCTTCATCAATCCGCAGAAGCCGGGCGGCAAAAAGCTGGCGCCGCTGGCCGACCTGCTGCCTGAACACAACCGCTTGCTGCCGGTAACGCCGCAACTGCTCGACAACCATGCGGAATCCTTCCTGGCCATGGCCAAGCGCCTGGAAGATTTGGGATACGACCGCCTCAATTGGAACCTCGGCTGCCCGGCGCCGATGGTTACCCACAAGGGACGCGGCGCCGCCATGCTGGCGAAACCTGACGAAATTTTTCGTCTGCTCGATGAGGTGTTGCCGCGCCTGACCTGCCGCCTGTCGTTAAAAACCCGGCTGGGTATGCACAGCGCCCAGGAAATTCTCGCCCTGCTGCCGCGCCTGAACGCTTATCCTTTGGATGAATTGATCATCCATCCGCGCCTGGGCGCGCAGATGTTCAACGGCCAGCCCGACCTCGATGGCTTCGCGGCGGCGCTGGCGGCAAGCGTTCATCCGGTCGTCTACAATGGCGATATTACCAGCCTCGGTGATTTCCGGCGGCTCGCCGCGCGTTTTCCCCAGGTCAGCGGTTGGATGATTGGCCGTGGCGCCGTCGCCCGCCCGGCGCTGGCTGGAGAAATTGTCGCCGGCAAATCGGCGATGGCAACATCAGCGGAACAGCCCACGCTTCCCATGCGCCTGGCCGCTTTCCACGATCAACTCTTCACCGCCTACGCGGCCAAACTGGCTGGCCCCGGCCACCTGCTCGGCAAGATGAAACAGTTCTGGCTCTACTTCATCGCCTCGTTTCCGGGGCGGGAAAAACTGATCAAAACCATTGTCAGGACGCATAGCCTGAGCCGCTATCAGGAGGTAACGCGGACTGTTTTCGAGCAAGGGAAGGAGTGACAGAATTGGGATATTGTTTTATTTCAACAAGGCGTATGGCAAATGTTCACCAAGGTGGAGATCAGCGTCAAGGTCAGCGACGACCTCGGCGATGATCGGGATAAACGGTAAGCGAAGGAGACAGCGGCAATGCCGATTACGGAATTATTGACGCGAAACGCGGAACTCTACGGCGATACAATATGTTTGACGGAAATCAATCCGGAGGAAAAGAAAGGGCGCGAACCGGAATGGAAGGAACTGGCGCTGGTCGAAACCGCGCATAACGCCCGTTACCGGAAGGAACTGACCTGGCGTTCATTTGAAGAAAAAGCCAACCAATTCGCACATCTGTTGGCGGCGCGCGGCGTTAGGCGCGGCGACAAAGTCGGCATCCTCCTGATGAACTGCATCGAGTGGTTGCCGATCTACTTCGGCGCGCTGAAATCCGGGGCGATTGCCGTGCCGATGAATTTCAGGTATTCCGCCGATGAGATCAAATATGCCCTTGATCTGGCCGAGGTTTCCGTGTTGGTGCTGGGGCCGGAATTCATCGACCGGGTACGGGCGATTAAAGATGATGTTCCGAACCTGCGGTCATTATTTTTCGTCGGCGACGATTGCCCGGACTTCGCCGAGAGCTACGAGCGCCTCGCCGCCGCGCAGCCCAAAGATGCGCCGGACATAACGCTTGCGGATGACGACGACGCGGCGATTTATTTTTCTTCGGGCACCACCGGATATCCAAAGGCCATTCTGCATTCACACCGCAGTCTCGTCGCCTCCTGCCAAGTAGAACAAAACCACCATAGCCAGACGCATGACGACATCTTCCTGTGCATCCCGCCGCTCTATCATACCGGGGCGAAAATGCACTGGTTCGGCAGCCTGTTGACCGGCGGCAGCGCCGTGCTGCTGCGCGGCATCCGTCCGGAATGGATCATAGAGGCGGTGGCCAGCGAGCGCGTGACCATCGTCTGGCTGCTGGTGCCGTGGGCGCAGGACATCCTCGACGCCATCGAAAGCGGCGATATCAAGCTGGCCAATTACGACCTGAGCGCCTGGCGGCTCATGCACATCGGCGCCCAGCCGGTGCCGCCCAGTCTGATCCGGCGCTGGAAAAAATTCTTCCCGCATCATGAATACGACACCAATTATGGGCTGACCGAATCAATCGGCCCGGGCGCGGTGCACCTCGGTGTCGAGAATCTGCACAAGGTCGGCGCCATCGGTAAGGCGGGCCACGGCTGGCAGACCAAAATCGTCGATGAGCGCGGCGAGGCCGTCCAACCTGGCGCCGTCGGCGAGTTACTGCTTGCCGGTGACGGCGTCATGAAGTGCTACTACCGAGACCAAGAGGCAACCGCCGCCACCTTGAAAAATGGCTGGCTCTATACTGGCGATATGGCCCGTGAGGATGAAGACGGCTTCATCTTTCTCGTTGACCGGAAAAAAGACGTCATCATCAGCGGTGGCGAGAATATCTATCCGGTACAAATCGAGGACTTTCTGCGCGGTCACGACAAGATCAAGGACGCCGCCGTGATTGGCCTCGCCGATCACCGTCTCGGTGAAATCGCCGCCGCCATCATCGAAATAAAAGCGGACATGGAATGCGGCGAAGAGGAGATCATGCACTTTTGCGGGCAACTGCCACGCTATAAACGCCCGCGCCGCATCATCTTCGACCATGTGCCGCGCAACGCCACCGGGAAAATCGAAAAGCCCAGGCTCCGCGCCAAATACTGCGGCGAAAGCATCGTCGAACAGCAAACCGAGAGCTAGTGCAGAGGCGCTTTCCCCTGCCGCCGCTGGGCTATGGCCTTGCGCACCAGCGGCAGGATGTTCTCGACAACGATGTCATAGCCCGCCGCCTTCGGGTGGATGCCGTCATCCTGGTTCAGCCGTGGCTTGGCGGCAACGCCATCGAGGAAGAAGGGCATGAAAAGCACGCCGTGCTTCTTGGCCATATCCGGATAAATGGCATTGAAATCGGCGACATAGGCCGGGCCAAGGCTCATCACCGTCTTCATGCCAGCCAAAATGGGGATAACACCCGCCTCCTTCAGCCGCGTCAGAATTTTACCAATATTTTCGCGGAGTACCGCTGGATTGGTTCCGCGAAAGCCGTCATTGGCCCCGGTCTCGACAATGACGATGTCCGGGTTCATACCCAAAATCTGATCAAGCCTTGATAAAGCGTCGCTGCTGGTTTCGCCGCTGACCCCGGAGTTGACAACGCGGACATTATAGCCTTCCTGGCGCAGGCGACGCTCCAGTTTGGCCGGAAAGGCCTCTTCTGCCGCGAGGCCCCAGCCGGCAGTCAGGCTGTCGCCCATGGCGACGATGGTGATTTCCGGCGACGTCGATTCGGCGGCGCTGGGCTTCTGATCGTCGTGACAGGCGGCCAGCGAGAGCAGCAGTGCGGCTGCCAAGATGAGATGTTTCATTCTTCAGATTGCTCCTTGAGAGAGTGGGCAAGGTCGCCGCGCCGGTATTGATGATGACGGCATGGCTTTTTATGGCATAAAATTCGGCCCGACGCAAGCTGGTCCGCCGTCTTGACCGACTCTCGCCGTTTCGGGTATTTTCACGGTCTCTTCTTTCCGTTTTTCCCGGATAATCAATGCCAAGAACCCGCCAACCATCCAGCATCACCGACGCGCCACCGCCACCAGCCGATCCAGAACAACCAGCGGCGGCCAAGCCTCGAGCAAAGAGGCAGCGGCAAAAACCGGCGGCGTCCGCAGCAATTCCGGAAGCAGAGCTGGAGCAAACCATCCAACCCGATAAACAGCCTGACAAGCCGCCTGGCAAGCCACGCCGCGCCGCGTCACCGGCGAAACCGCGGGCAAAAAAATCCAGCCCGGCGAAAAAGGCTGCCGGTAAAAAAAAGGGCAGAAGAAACACCCAGCCGCGTCCATCCCGCCGCTTTGTTCTCGGCGCCCTGGCCGTGGAGATCATCGCCCTGCTGCTGGTCGGCCTGACGGCGACGGTGACGACGCTCGGTTACGCAGCCATGCGCTTTTCCGGCCTGTCGCTGGCCACCAACCTCTTGCCGTTTGCGGCGGTGATCCTGGCCCTGATCGTCGCCTGCGCCCTGCTGCTGACCCTGTGGTTTTTTTTCAGGCGCTGGCTGTTGCGCCGGCATCCGTCCCTGGCGGCAATATGCGCCCTGCTCCTTTTTGCCGCCTGCGGCTGGGCCGTGCGTGAACCGCGCTTTTTCGCCATCTACGACCAGTTCCGCGTCATGGTCGGCGGCAAGGAAGAGGTGGCGCGGCGGCAACTCGCCCATCAGGTTTATGCCGCCTACCGCCGCATCGCGCCGCATGATGCCGAGGCCATGCTCGCCCGTGAAAAACTTTATCATGACGACATCGCGGCGGCAGCCAGCGCCTGCCAGCTCGACCCGGATTTATTGTCGGGCTTAGCGGCGGTGGAATCATCCTTTCTGCCACGGGCCAGCGCCGATGGCGGCGACGGGCTGTTTCAGATCACCAGTATACCGAAAACGGTGACGGCGGCGGTTGACCGGCAACTGGCACAACCAGCACAGGGATCGCCGTCGAATACTGGTCACCAGCGTAATGCCCTGCTCGGCGCGGCGACGCTGGCCCATTATATCCACGCCATGAATGGCGATGTCTTTCTCGGTTTGCTCGCCTACAATATCGGCCCGAAAAACGGCGGCCTGCGCTCGATCATGGAGCAATACAGGGCCAGGGATTTCGTCACCATCCAGCCCTATCTGCAATATCTGCCACGGGATTATCCGATCAGAGTTTTCGCCTGGGCGCTGCTGTTTCGTGTCGTCAGGGAAAGCGGCGGGCTATTGCCTTATCAAGAAGGGACAAACGCCGCCCGCGTCCAAGCCATCGGTATTCCCGGTTTCGAGCGGCGCTGAAAGCGGCTCAATCCTCCACTTTACCGCGTAAGGCTTTGAGACGGCTGCGGCGGTTCTTTCGCTCCAGGCGCTGACGGCGGGCGGCCATGGTCGGGCGGGTGGCGCGGCGCGGACGGCGTGGACGGCAAACGTCGGCGATGATAGCCGCCAGGCGGCGCAGGGCATCGGCGCGGTTCAGGCTTTGGTCGCGGAACTGCTGCGCTTTGAGCACGATGCAGCCGTCTGTAGTCAGGCGCTGACCGGGCAGGGTCAGCAGTTTCTCTTTGATGGCTGGCGGCAGCGACGAGGCGCCAATATCGAAACGCAACTGGATGGCGCTGGCCACCTTGTTGACATTCTGGCCGCCCGGCCCTTGGGCACGGATGGCGGTCAGCTCGATTTCCTCTTCGCCGATGGCCAGCGTCGGCGTGATAATAAGATTGGGCATGTTCTGTATCAGGCGAAAAAAATTGCCAAAAATGACCAGTTCACTAGAATGGCCAAACAACACAGCCAGGCAATTGTAGCCGAAATCTCGCCGTCCCGTGAAGGAAGAAGGTCATGAGCGAAAAAATGCGCTGTCCGAAATGCGGCCACGAGCAGCGAGACGAAAGGGAATGCGCCGCCTGTGGTCTGATCTTCGCGCGCTACCGCCAGCGGCAGGCAAAACTGGCGACCATGCCCCTCGCCAAAGCCCAGAGTCAGATATTTTCCATCGGGCGCATGTTGGGCGTGGCGGCGCTGGTCTTTTGCACCTCGTTCGTCACTTGGTACTTCACGGCCCAGCATGGTAGCCAAAACTCGCCGCCGGTCGCCGAGACAGCAACACCGGCACAGGTCGACAACCCAAGCCCAGCAGCGGGCACCCCGGCTCCGTCGCCGACGGCACAGGCGGAAACGCCAGCTGCCAGCGCCCCGGCCAATACTCCGGCGGGCGGCAACCCAATCGACAATGCCCGGCGAGCGACAGTCACCGTGAAAACGCCGTGGGGAACGGGTTCCGGCTTTTTTGTCACCGATAGCTATGTCGTCACCAACCGGCACGTGGTGGCGGCCAAGCCAGAGCAGGTCGAGGAATTCCGCCGCCGCGTCGCAGACGCCAAGGAGCGGATTCAAATGGCCGAATACAACCTCAGCGAATTCCAAAAAAGAGCGCGGCTGGCCAGTGGCACCACTGGCAGGCTGATGCGGGAAGACGCCGAGCGCTACGAGGCCGAGCTGCAATGGGCCAAGGAGAATCTGGCCCAGGCCCAGGAGCGGCTGGACAAGATGGAATCTGGCCTGCAACCAAGCGAAATCACAGTAGTTATGCCCGACAATTCTGAATACGCCGCCAGTTATGTGTCGCTCAGCGACCAGAAAGACCTGGCACTCCTTACCCTCTTCGCCCGCAACTCGGCCCGCCTGCAAGCACCGCCGGAAGGTGCGCCGTTACAGCAGGGCGATACCCTGTACGCCATCGGCAGTCCGGTTGGCCTGCCGCAGACCGTGACCAGGGGAATTTTGTCAGGCTACCAACGCTATCGCGGCGGCGGCAGCGAAGATCAGTTGTACATCCAGACTGACGCCGCGATCAATCCCGGCAACAGCGGCGGCCCCCTGATCGACGAGCAGGGCTATGTGCGCGGCATCAACACCATGGTGCTGCGTGGCACACAAGGGATAGGCTTCGCCATTCCCATCGAGGATGTTTACCAGGAATTTTCTACCATCCTGCATTAACCCGCGTTTGCCCTGGCCGCATTCGCCGCGCTCTTTCCAGCCAGGGCGCCGGTGGAAAAGGCCGCTTGCAGGTTGTAGCCGCCGGTATCGGCTTGCAGGTCGAGAACTTCCCCGGCGAAATATAGGCCTGGCACCAGGCGCGACTCCATGGTGTAGGGATTGACTTCTTTCAAACTGACGCCGCCAGCAGTGACCAGCGCCTCGGCCAGTGGGCGATGACCAGTGACGGTGTATGGCCGCTGTTTCAGCCAGTAGTGAAGGCGCCGCCATTCTCCCTCGCTGAGTTTCGCCACCGTCTTGCCGGCGGCCAGTTCGCAATCGCGCAGGCAGGACGACAGCAGCTCTTTGGCCATCAGGCCGCGCAGCAGCGAGCGTAAGGGTTCGGCGCCACGGCTAGAGGCGTCCCGCCGCAAGCGTTCGGCAAGCTGTTCGTCGGTCAGCGCTGGCTTCAGGTCGATGGTCAAATGAACGGCGCGGCCAGCGGCCAGGGCATCGACAATGGCGCCGCTCCATTTCAGAATCAACGGGCCGGACAGGCCGTCAGCGGTGAAATCTAGCTCGCCAAAATCCTCCTGAGCCTTTTTCCCCTGGATGGTAACCTTCAGACCGATATTACGTAAAGTCAGGCCAATCGTCTCCTGCTCCGGAGCCGGATTCGTGACTAGTGGCACTAAGGCCGGGCGCGGCGGTATGACGCTGTGGCCGAAAGCGGCGGCCAGGCGGTAGCCGTCTCCGGTCGAACCGGTGCGCGGGTAGGAGGCGCCGCCGGTGGCCAGGATCACTGTTTTTGCCAGGATAGCTCCGGTGTCGCCAGTCACAGTGAACATGCCGCCATCATGGCCGATAGCCTGTACGCGGCAATTTGTCACTAACTGTGCCCCCAGCCGCGTGGCCCGGAGGCGAAGAACAACGGCCACATCCTCGGCGCGGCCACTGGCAGCGAAGATGCGCCCGCCGCGCTCGGTCACGGTTGCCACTCCCTCTTCGGCCAGGATAACCAGCAGTTCATCGCGAAAAAAACGGGCGAAAGCCTGGCGCAGAAAATCGCCGTTCTTACCAAAATGGCCAATGAATTCGGCGATAGCGGCGGTGTTGGTCAGGTTGCCGCGCCCCTTGCCGCTGATGGCCAGCTTTTTTCCCGGCTGCGGCATTTTTTCAAGCAGCATGACGGTAGCGCCGTCAGCGGCAGCACAACCCGCCGCCATCAGACCGGCGGCGCCAGCGCCAATGATGACAACATCGGAAATCTTCATCGGCATCACCGGCGCCGGTAATGGAATACCGTGAACGGCATGACCGTCTCGTGGCGTACCCGGCTGATTTCCCGGAAAACGGCGGCGGGAATTTCCGGGAAAACGCTATCGCCTTCGTAAGCGTCATCCAAAACGCTGACGATGATGCCGTCGGCGAGCCTTATCGCCTCGGCGAATACGCGACCACCGCCGATAATAAATACCTGGTCTTTCATTCCGGCGCACAGGGCCAGCGCCGCCTCCAGGGAAGGAGCGGTTTCGCAATCAGGAGCGGCCAAAGCCGGATCGCGACTGATGACGATGTTGCGGCGTCCCGGCAAGGCCCGACCCAAAGAACGGTAAGTATTGCTGCCCATGATCACGGCATGGCCGATGGTGGTTTCCTTGAAAAAACGCAGCTCGTCCGGATTATGCCAGGGGATGCCGCCGTCATGTCCGATGACCCGATTGGCGGCCATGGCGGCCATGAGAATGATTTCCATGGGTTTTTCCTGTGTTCAGGGGTTGCTTTTCCCCGTCCAGGCAGGGCATACTTGCGGGGAGACCGGACTGTATGTAGCATTCGCATTCCGGTCTTTCAATGATCTTCGTTTGCTGCGGTTCGCTTTTTTTGCCATGGATTTCCGGATTCCCGTTTTCCCGTTCCTGAAGGGGCTTTTATGAAAATAGTTTGTCCGCACTGTGGCGTGAAGGGCACACTCGCCGATTCCTTCATCCATAAAAATATCCGCTGCCCGCGCTGCAAACAGACCTTCCGCGCCGAAGTCGAGGTTGAATTCGCGCCAGTGGAAGAAACGGAACCGCCGCAGACGATGGCGCCACCAACGCCGAGACCGCCACAAACGGAGCGGCCAGCAATGCCGCCGCCGTCAGCATCCAGGACGCAGGCATCGGGGATCGAAACATCGGCGCCGCCAGCGCCGCCCGTGCCACCGCCGTCCCGGCCAGCGGGCGAGCGCCCGCAGCGCATCGTCATGCCGCCCGATGTCAAGCTGAACGCCCAGCCCCTCGGCAAAATCACCGAGGAGCCAGCCTCGGTTGAAACGATAGATGCCCTCTATACCGGCGAGGAATCGGCGCCGCCTCTATCGCCATCCATACCGCCAACAACGCGGCCAGTGGTGCCGCCACCGGATGTGACCGAAGAACAGGTGCGTGCCGATCTCGACACCCTGTTTGAGAAAAAGCTGCTCTGCGCCGGTTGTGGGCGTCAGGCCGGTGACCACGAGGAGTTTTCACCGGGCCGGGCCGGTCTCTTGTGTCCGGCCTGCCGCGCCGCCGAGGAATCGGTGAACAATTTCGCCCAACCCAGCGAAACGAAATCGGCGATTGACTGGGGCGCGGCCCAGGCCGCTTCCGGTCGGCGGCGCGAGGACGAGCTGCGGGAGATAGCCACCAACGGCAAGCGACAGGCGACTGGCGCGGACACCCGCTTCACAACATTTCCTGTGTTGCGCGAAGCCTGGGAAAAACTGAAGGGCGTCAAACGCGATGTCTGGGGCGCGGTGGCGATCATCGTCCTCGTCAACCTGATTTTGGGCGCCAGCAGCCATTTTTTGCCGGGCACGAAGACAGGGGCCGGTGTTATCGGTATCGGCGTCGTCAGTGTCATCGCCTTTTTCCTCAACAGCCTGCTGTTGTCGGGTCTCGGCTACCTTGGCCTGTGCCAGGCCCGTGGCGAGGAAGGCGGCTGGGACACGATGTTCGTCTGTTTCAACCCGATCAATCTCGCCAAGTTGCTACTTTTGTTCATTATTTTACCCATAGTTGTCGGCCTGGGTCTTATCTGCCTGATTGTGCCGGGCATCTATCTGGCGGTGACGCTATCGTTCAGCCCGCTGTTAGTGCTTGACAAGGGCATGTGGCCGTGGGAGGCGATGCGCGAATCATGGCGGGAAAGCCACGCCAATTGCCTGAACATTTTTCTCATCTATCTGGTGGCCAAGGTGGCGTTTTGGGCGGCGGTCATCTTTTTGCTCGTCGGCCTGTTCTGGATGCTGCCCTTTGTCTTCGTACTCTACGGCGTCCTCTACCGGCGGCTGTTCGACGGCGCCTGAGTCAAGGCGATAGCCGTCCGCTTACGGCAATCGCCTTGACAGCGCCCGGCGCGGGTGGTACAAACGGCAACCCACACGGAGGAATGGCCGAGTGGTTGAAGGCGGCGGTCTTGAAAACCGTTGAACGCAAGTTCCGTGGGTTCGAATCCTACTTCCTCCGCCAACATTGTCATATGGAGAGGTGACCGAGTAGGCCGATGGTGCTCGCCTGCTAAGCGAGTGTAGGAGTAAAATCCTACCGAGGGTTCGAATCCCTCCCTCTCCGCCAACATGTTGTCCAGAGCAGTCCACTAAAATCCGGAATCCCTCTAAAGGCGGGCGGTCTCAATCGCCGAGGCAGGTTTTGACGCTGCGGGCGGAGTCGATCCACGAGTGGTCGAGCGGCACCGTGCTTCTCTGGCCGACCACGTCTTTCAGCGGCACCGGCTCGGCTACTTCGCCCTTGGCCGCGATCATGTAAGCGGCCAGCCCTTGTTCGAAATAATGGACGCAGGCGCTGCCCAGGCGCGTCGCCAGCAAACGGTCGGCGGCGGACGGCGTGCCGCCGCGCTGGAGATGGCCCAAAATGGTCAGCCGCGATTCGAGACCGGTGAGTTCTTCCAACCGCTGGCTGAGGCGCTGGGTGTTGCCCAGGCGCCCGGCCTCGAACAGGTCGATTTCCGCGGCGATTTTCTCCTTCTCCACGCCCTTGGCGGCGTTTTTGCGTTTTTTCATTTCCTCGAGGATGGTGTAATCCTGGATGGAAATCGCCCCTTCGGCGACGGCGACGATGCTGAAAGGCCGCCCGCGCTGCTGCCGCCAGCGGATGGCCTCGGCAATTTTTTCCGTATCGTAAGGAATTTCCGGAATCAGGATGACATCGGCGCCGCCCGCAACGCCGGCGCCCAAGGCCAGCCAGCCGGCGTTATGGCCCATGATTTCGACGACGATGATGCGGTGATGACTGTGCGCCGTCGAGTGCAGGCGGTCGATGGCCTCGGTGGCGATCTCCATCGCCGTGTGAAAACCGAAGGTGATGTCGGTCATGCCGACGTCCTTGTCGATGGTCTTGGGCAGGGTCAGGACATTCATGCCCTTTTGTACCAGCTTCCAGGCGTTTTTCTGGGTGCCGCCGCCGCCGATGCAGATCAGGGCGTCGAGTTGACGGCGCTGGTAATTTTTATAGATGACGTCGGTCATATCGCGGATTTCTCCATCGACCAGCATCTTGTGCGGTTTGTCGCGGCTGGTGCCCAAAATGGTGCCGCCAAGCGTCAAAAGCGACATCAGGTCATCCCAAACCAGAGGCATGGTGCGGTCTTCGGCCAGACCGCGAAAGCCGTCGCGAAAACCGATGATGTCGATGCGTCCGGTGGCCAGCGCCGTCTTGCCGATGGCGCGGATGGCCGCGTTCAAACCGGGACTGTCGCCACCGCTGGTCAGGATGCCAATACGTTTCTTCATGTGTTCACCTTGTTGAGAATCGAAAAGAGGAAAGCCTTCCGCTATCCTCTTCTCTTCTTATTCTTTCTTTTCCCGGCCTTGACAAGAAGAAAACCAGCCGCGCCGCTGGACGGCCACCGGCCATCGTGCTACGCTGCACACCAGAGGACGGAGGACAGAAGACAGAGAACAGAAAACCGTCCCTTCAAAAGACAACAATCATCATGAACGACACCGCCGCCCTCACCCCAAAAGAAATCCTTTCCGAACTGGATAAATATATCGTCGGCCAGGCCGACGCCAAACGCTCGGTGGCTATCGCCCTGCGCAACCGCTGGCGCCGGCGCCAGGTGGAAGAAACGCTGCGCGACGAAATCCTGCCGAAAAATATTATTATGATCGGCCCGACCGGCGTCGGTAAAACCGAAATCGCCCGGCGGCTGGCCTCCTTGGCCCAGTCGCCTTTCATCAAGGTCGAAGCCTCGAAATTCACCGAGGTCGGCTACGTTGGCCGCGATGTCGAGTCGATTGTCCGCGATCTGATCGAACTGGCCATCAACATGGTGAAAGAAGAGGAACGTCAGCGCGTCGAGGGTATCGCCCAGGCCCATGTCGAAGAGCGCCTTCTCGACCTGTTGCTGCCTACCGGCGGTCAGCAGCCGGCCTCCGGCCCAGAGGGTGACAAATCCTTCACCCTGACCGGTGGTGGGCTGCCAACCCCGCAAACTCCGGAAGCATCGACGCGCGAGCGTTTCCGCGAGATGCTGCGCGATGGCCGGCTCGACGAACGCGAGGTGGAAGTCAGCCTCAAGGAGGCGCCGCCGATGCCGATGATCGAGGTGATGGGTGGCTCGAACATGGAAGAGTTGCAGTCGAATTTCCAGGATGTCATGGGCAAGATGTTTTCCCGCCGTGACAAGAACCGGCGCATGAAGATCGCCGAGGCGCGCGACGCCCTGCACAAAGAGGAATCCGAGCGTTTAATTGATATGGAGCGCGTGAAAAAAGAGGCCCGCCGCCGCACCGAAGAATCGGGCATCGTCTTTCTCGACGAGATCGACAAGATCGCCTCGCGTTCCAGCGGCGGTCACGGCCCCGACGTGTCGCGGGAAGGGGTGCAGCGCGACCTGCTGCCGATTGTCGAGGGTTCGACGGTTTCGACCAAATACGGCATGGTCAAAACCGACCATATTCTCTTCATCGCCAGCGGCGCCTTCCATGTCGCCAAACCCTCGGATCTGATTCCGGAATTGCAGGGGCGCTTTCCCATTCGCGTCGAGCTGCACTCGTTAGGGAAAGATGAGTTCGTCCGCATCCTCACCGAGCCGAAAAACGCCCTGACCCGGCAGTACGTGGCCCTGATGGCAACCGAGGGTATCGAGTTGAGCTACACCGATGACGCCATCCTGGAAATGGCCGACACCGCCGTGCGGGTCAACGAATCGACCGAGGAGATCGGCGCCCGTCGCCTGCATACGATCATGGAGCGGGTGCTCGAAGATTTATCGTTCGACGCCTCGGAACGAACCGAAAAGACCGTGGTCATTGACGCCGGCTATGTCCGCGACCGGCTGAAAGATATTGCCGAAAATCAGAATCTGAGCCGCTATATTTTATGAAAACAGGAATTTACGTCGATTCGGAAAATATCCGCCTCTGTGGCGGTTACGGCATGCGCTATGACGCGCTGATCAATCTGGCCAAAATCGGTTCATCGACGCTGTTACGTGCCAATGCCTATCTGGCCGAAGACCGCGAGCGTGGCAAGGAAGACCCGGACTACCGCCAGCGCATGTACCGCTACCACCATGTGCTGCGGCAATGTGGTTTCCGCGTCATCAAAAAGATAGTCAAGCATTTCGTCGATGACGAGGGTATCGTCACCACCAAGGCCAACGCCGACATGGATCTGGCCATCGACGCCCTGGAACAGGCGCGCAATCTCGACCGCGTCATCCTGGTCAGCGGCGACGGCGATTTCGTCCGCCTCGTCCAGGCCTTGCAAAGCATGGGCTGCCGCGTCGAGGTCATCGCCTTCCGCAACGTCAGCCAAGATCTGAAAGAGGCGGCGGACAGCTACCTTTCCGGCTATCTGGTGCCACGCCTGTTGCCGGTTACCGCCACCCAGGATGAAGACCGGCAGCGCGGCTGGCCCATCAACTATAACACCGACCGTGGTTTCGGCTTCATGCGTTACTACCGGTTTGGACCGGATGGCCTGCGTCAGGAAAGCGTTTTCTTCCACTGCTCGAAGGCGCTGGACATCGGTATCGATCATCTGTTCAGCGATTCTTCCCAAATCTTCGAATTCACCATTATGAAGACCCAGGACGAGGATGGTAAAGTCAAAACCGAAGCCATCGACATCCGCCATGTTGACGGCTGAGGCCGTGACCGATTCTATCCTCACGGTCGATCTTGGCGGCAGCAAGTGCGAAATGGCGGTCTATCATCCAGCGGATGGCTCTTTTTCCGGCTTCGCCCGCTACGCCAGCCGCGATTTCGCCAGCGCCGAAGCGCTGCTGCGCCGCTATCGGGCCGAATATGGTGGCCTGTCGAACTGTTTGCCTAAACGCCTGGCCTTGGCCGTCGCCGGGCCGGTGGATGGGAACAGCGCCTACCTGACCAATCTCGGCTGGCGGGTGGAAAGCGAAAAGCTGCGCCAGGCATTGGGCCTCGAGTCGCTGCTTTTAGTCAACGACCTGACCGCCGTCTGCGCCGCATTGCCCTTTCTTGGCGAGAGTGATCTGATAACGCTGCAAGAAGGTGAAAAGCACATGGACGCCGCCATGGCGGTACTGGCGCCGGGTACCGGCCTTGGCGAAGGGATGCTTTTCAACGGCGACGACTGCCACCATGCGCTGGGTGGCGAAGGCGGCCACTGCGATTTCGCGCCGACGACGGATGAGCAGATCGAACTGCTGCGCTTCATGCGCAGACGTCATGAATCGGTCAGCTACGAGATGCTGGCCGCCGGGCCGGGCGTGATCCATCTCTATGAATTCTGCCGGGAAAGCGGTGGCATTGCCGAGAGACCAAAGGTAGCCGCCCACCTGGCCGATGCCGCCGACAAGACGCCGGTTATCGTCGCGGCGGCGCTGGCGGCGGATTTCTGCCCGCTCTGCCGAAAAACCCTGACTCTTTTTCTCGAAATCCTCGGCGCCGAGGCCGGCAACCTGGCCCTGAAATTTTACGCCAGAGGCGGTCTCTACCTGGCCGGCGGCATCCTGCCGCGCCTGGTTGGCCACATATCCTTCGCCCCCTTGGTCGCCGCCTTCCGTAACAAAAAAATGATGGCCGCACTGTTGGCGACCATTCCTATTTTTCTGGTGCGGCATCCGCATCCGGCCTTGCTCGGCGCGGCGCGGCTGGCAAGCGGCGGCGAGAAAAATCATGGATGAACTGGCGGCGGTTATTGCCGCCTATTTTCCACCAGGCCGGACGGTGACGACGCGGGAACTGGCCGGTGGCAACATCAATCGGAGTTTTCTTGTCGATGACGGCAAGCGGCCTGTGGTCGTCCAGCGCCTCAATCCGGAGGTTTTTGCCGATCCGCAACGGGTAGTGGCCAATTTCGCCGTCCTGGCCAGCCATCTGAGCGGTAAAAATTTCCTCGTCGCCAGGCCAATTGCCACCTTGACTGGCGCCGAATGTTTTCAGGCGGCGGACGGCGCCATCTGGCGAGCGCAGAGCTACATTGAAGAGCATACGCCGGGCGCCAGAGCAAATCCAGAAAGCATAGGCGGAACCCTGGCCCGCTTCCACCGCCTCACCGCCGATCTGCCACCTGCCAAATTGTCACCGGCTATTCCTGGTTTTCACGACACATCTGGCTATTTGCAAGCGGCGGATCGCGCCCTGACCGCAGCGCCGGCGAAAATCCAGGAAGCGGCGGCATTGCGCTGGTGCCGCGATATGATCGAGCGTTTCCGCCCAATGGCCAATTATTTTGCCAGGGAAGTGGCGGCGGGCGGAATCAGCCGCCAGGTGACGCACGGCGACCCGAAACGGGAGAATTTCATCTGTGATAAAAACGGCCAGGCGCTCGGTCTCTTCGACCTCGACACCGTTGGCCCCGGCCTCGTTGCCCACGACCTCGGCGATTGCCTGCGTTCGCTGGCCAATCCAGCCGGGGAAGAGACGGATCTGGAGACCGTGCGTTTTGATCTCGATATATGCCGGGCTTTCCTCCGCGGCTACCGGCGGGAATACGCCGAAGCCGGGGAAGAAGCGCCGCCGCTCGATATTTTCGCCGGCACCCTGACCATCGCCTTGGAGCTGGGTCTGCGTCGCCTGACCGATCATCTCTCCGGCGACCGTTATTTTCGGGTACGGCGGCCCGGCGACAATTTGCGCCTGGCCATGGTCCAGTTCCGGCTGGCTGAGCTGATCGCCGCCAACGAACAAAAGATTCGCGCCATGGCAGCGGTTCGTGACAAATGAATGGAATAATCATGGATGAAAAAAACAACGCTTTTCAGGTGACGGACGAGAACATCGTCTTCACCAGTCCGTTATTTGAAATTCAGGCGGCCAGTATCCACTGCCAACGTAGCGGTGATGCCCAGCGTTTTTACCGCTTCCGCTGCGCCGATTGGGTCAACATCGTGGCGGAAACGCCGGAGGGCAAAATCCTGGTCATTCGCCAATGGCGCTACGGCAGCGGCGGCGAAGAAATCGAAATTCCCGGCGGCACCATCGAGGCCGGCGAAGATCCGGTGCGGGCCGGTTGCCGGGAATTGCTGGAAGAGACTGGCTATAGCGGTGAACATGCCGAAATAATAGGAAAAGTATATCCAAATCCGGCCATCCAGGCGAATGTGACCTATACGGTTTTCGTGCGGCAAGCGGCCCGCGTCCAGCCGCCGCGCTTTGACGGCATGGAAGATATTTCATGCCACGCCATCACCAAGGACGAACTGTGGCGGCTGGTCGATGACGGTCGCATCCGCCACGGCCTGGTGCTGAACGCGCTCCTGTTTTATCAACGGCGGCGCACCCTTGACCGCAGCGCGGTGGCTGGAAAAAGCTGTTGACACCCCCGGTCACGCCATATATATTTCTCCAGTTTCGCGCCATAAATATTATATATGAACGGTGCGATTCTCATCCATTCCTCGGTAGCTCAGTCGGTAGAGCAGGTGGCTGTTAACCACCCTGTCGGCGGTTCGAGTCCGTCCCGGGGAGCCAGAAATCAGACGAGGTTCGATACGTTATGGTCGAGCCTCGTTTTTCGTATCGGGGCGTAGCGCAGTCTGGTTAGCGCGCCTGCCTTGGGAGCAGGAGGTCGCGTGTTCGAATCACGCCGCCCCGACCAACGTAGTTCCCAGTCCGTTGCAATCATATCAGAGAGACGCTCCCACGAAACCGTATCGTGGCTTAAGCTATGGATGCGCTTGCTTGCTCAACAGGACAGCAATAATGTTACCAGTATTTTCCCACCTCTGGCGGCAAAAGCGAAACCTTTTGATGCTGGTCAAGGGAGACTTTTCGCAGAACTACCTGTCATCCTACCTGGGCTTTGCCTGGGCCATCATTGGGCCGGTGATCTCTCTGACCGTCATGTCCCTGGTGTTTCAGTTCGGCTTGAAAGTTTCCGCCGTCAACCAGAGCGGCCTTTCCTTTGTCGCCTGGCTGGCTTGCGGTTTGGTGCCTTGGTACTATTTTTCCGACGGGGTGCAGTCAGGGGCATCCGCGGTTGTTTCCTACGGTTTTCTCGTGCGCAAGGCGAGCTTTCGCATCAGCTATCTGCCCGGCATCCGGCTGTGCGCCCTGGCCGTCATACACCTTGCCCTCATGTGCCTCCTCTTGGGCATCATCCTGTACTTCGGCATTTTTCCTTCCCTGCACTGGTTGCAGTGGTTCTACTATTTCCCCCTGATGTTTCTCTTTCTGCTGGGGCTGGCGTGGGTCACCTCCGCCATTACGATTTTCATTCCAGATATCACGAATTTTTTGGGAGTTGTCTTGAACCTTGGTTTCTGGGCCACGCCCATCATTTGGAATTCCACAATGCTGCCCCAGAAATACCGGTGGCTCTTTGCCGCCAACCCGGCCTATTATATCGTGCAGGGATACAGAAATACCTTTGTCGAACCGCTCTGGTTCTGGCAGCGTCCCCTGTTGGATCATGCGTTTTTTTTCGGCTGGCTCGCCTTGGTCTTATGCGCCGGCGCCGTGACTTTCAAGAAGCTGCGCCCGCATTTCGCCGATGTGATCTGATCCCCAGGTAGCAATATGCAAGCCATCATCACTGTTGAAAACCTTTCCAAAGTATATCCTCTGTATGCGGATAAACGCGACCGGCTCGTCGAAGCGCTGGATCCCTTCCGGCGCAAACGCCATACGGATTTTTACGCCCTGCGGGATGTCTCGTTTACCGTTGAAAAAGGCGAATCCGTCGGCATCATCGGCGTCAACGGTTCCGGCAAATCCACCCTGCTCAAGGTGCTCACCGGCGTATTGCATCCCAGTGCCGGGCGGGTGGAAGTTCTGGGCCGCGTCTCAGCCCTTTTGGAACTCGGCGTCGGATTTCACCCTGAGCGCACCGGCAGGGAAAATATCTATTTCCAAGGCACCTTGCTGGGAATGGAGAAAGAGGAAATCAACGCCTATCTGCCCAGTGTTCTTGAATTCGCCGACATCGGTGACTTCATCGATCAGCCGGTCAAGCTCTACTCGAGCGGCATGTACATCCGCTTGGCCTTTGCCGCCGCCATTCAGGGCAATCCGGACATTCTCATCGTCGATGAGGCCTTATCGGTCGGAGATGCCAGATTTCAAGCTAAATGTTTCGACCGGCTGCGGCGGCTGAAAGAAGCCGGCACCAGTATTCTGTTGGTTACCCATTCCACCGATCAAATCGTCACGCACTGCAACCGGGCGATTCTACTCAGTAGTGGACACATGGTGGAAATGGGCAAACCAAAGCGCATCGCCAACCTCTATCTTGACATGCTGTTTGGCCGAGATATTGGTCAACAAACAGACACCGCGGCCTCGGAACAAGCGGTTGATCCAGCACGAGCCGTTGAAGATGCCGATATCACGAAAGCGGATGATTTTCCGTTGGATAATCAACGAGATGTTTTTTCCATGCATCCCAATTACAACGAGCACGAATACCGTTGGGGAGACCGGGCGGCTAAAATCCTCGATTTTTATCTGGAAGCGGATGGGATTCCCTATCCGTCCGTCCTTGTCAGCGGCCAGATACTTACCCTGGCGCTTTCGATCCGTTTTCTCCGGCCTCTCGTTGCTCCCATTCTGGGGATCGAAATTAAAACAAAAGAAGGCGTCAGGGTGTATGGCACGAATTCCGATTTGCTCAACGCGCGTGAATTCAGGGATTATGGCCAGCCCAATACGGTTATTCATGCCGTGGCCCGCTTTCCATGCCGTCTCGCCACGGGCGATTATTTCGTTTCGCTGGGCATCGCTACCCATGAAGGAGCGGAAATAGTTCCCCATGACCGCCGCTACGATTCCATTCACCTCCATGTTAGCCCCACCAGCACATTTTATGGTCTGACAACTCTCGACCTTCACCTTACGTCATCGCAGATTTCGTTATGACAGATCACTTTTCACTCGATCAGCGCGGCTATTCTTTTCTGGAAAAAGAAAAAATCTGGATTCGTCCGGAGTATGCGGGCATTGCCTACAGCGACGGCGATGAAGTGGAACGCCGCCTGGCGGATATCATTGCCGCTGCCACCGATTGTTCGGTGCTGTCGCGGGAATTATGCCAACACATTACCGACTGGCCATCGCGATACCATTTGTCACAGCTTCGCGCCAACCTGCTGCGTCCATTCGCGGCATTGCTGCGCGGCAAGACCGTGCTGGAAATCGGCGCCGGCATGGGGGCGCTCAGCCGCTATCTTGGTGAAAGCGGCGCCGAAGTGCTGGCCCTCGAGGGATCGCCGCGCCGGGCGGCCATTGCCCGTTCCCGCACCAGGGAATTGCCGAACGTCACGGTAATCTGCGAGGATTTCAACGCCTTTCAGTTTCCCGAACAGTTCGATATTATCACGCTGATTGGCGTGTTGGAATACGCGCCGCTCTTTTCGACAGGTGATGAGCCAGCGCGGCGGATGCTGGAAAAAGTACGCGGCCTCCTCAAACCCGGCGGCCAGTTGCTGCTTGCCATCGAAAACCAACTGGGACTGAAATATTTTGCCGGAGCGGCTGAAGACCACCTCGGCCAGCCGATGTACGGCCTGGAAGGACGCTACCGCGAAGGGCAGCCCCGCACTTTCGGGCGTAAAAAACTCGCGGAACTGCTGGTAGAGGCCGGTTTTGCCGGGCAGGAGTTTTTCGCGCCATTTCCCGATTACAAATTGCCCGTCTCGATTGTCAGCGAACAAGGCTTTACCCATCCTTTGTTCGACGCCTCGGCTTTTGCCTGGCAAAGTTGGCGATTTGACCCGCAATTGCCACCATACAAGAATTTTTCTTTAGAATTTGTCTGGCCGGAGATTATCGAAAGCGGCTTGGGTTTGGACCTGGCCAATTCTTTTCTTATCAGGGCGCAAACGGGAAAAATCTCACCTTTTGCTTCCGAGACTCTGGCCTGGCATTACGGCGGCAGTTCACGCCAGCCGGCATTTTGTAAAGAAACGCGCTTTGTATGCAAAAATGAGGAAATCACTGTTCACTACCAACCTTTCAGCGATCTGCCACCTCCGTCTTCCACACTCCTTTCGTTTCGCCTCGCCGACAGCGCGATATATTATCCAGGCGTACCTTTATCGTATTCAATGATGAGCCTGGTTACGCGGGACGACTGGTCATTGGCGGAATTTATTAGTCTGCTACGGCACTATCTCGATATTCTCGAAAAATTTATTGTCGCCCTTGGTTTGCCGCCGGTAAAAATTGATAGTGTCAACACCTTGCTTCCAGGCCAATGCCTCGACCTAATTCCACAAAATATCATGAGCCTGCCGCAAGGAGAATGGCGGGTTATCGACCAGGAATGGAATTTGCATCAAGAAATTTCGACAGGCTATATGCTTTTTCGCGTTATCAGAAATCTCGTTTCTGACATAACTCACTGTGGACACTGCGTCGATCAAGCGATTATCAATAATTTCGATCTCCTCGCTGTTGCTTTCTCTGTCGTAGGTGGTCGGCTTGCTGAGGAACAACTTGCCGTTTATCTGGAACTGGAGGAAAAAGTACAAGGTGTTGTCAGTGGTTACCCAGTATCAATGGACGCAGCCTGGGGCCAACGTCCGTTGCCAAACCAATTATTGCACCAATATGTTATCTCGCAAAATGACAGCATCGCTGAACTGAACCTTCAGCTTGCGGATCGGGATGCTGTCATAGCTGAGAAAAACGCGATACTTACCGAGAAGAATGCTCAAATCGCTAACGTGACCTCTCAGATTGTGGCTATTGCTAAACAAACCGATACTGCCTTAGGTGAATTAGAACAAAAACTGATACATCATCCCAGCGAGCCGGTATATATTGACCGTGTTTCGCGAGAGCGACGGTTCATTCTTCGGCGTGTTTCGCCAAGACTACGGAAAGAATGCAAGGCCTTGCGCCAATCGCCAGGCATAGGCGTTTTATTGAACCAAGAATGGTATCAAAAGCATTATCCGGAGATCACTGGGGTTCCGGCGGTTCAACATTACGTTTTTTACGGCGCCACCGAAGGCAAAGATCCGAATCCATATTTTCACACCAATTGGTATTTACGCAAATACCTCGACGTCGCCGCCGAAGAACGTAATCCTCTGCTGCATTTCATCCAACATTGTGTATCAGAGGGAAGAAAGCCAAACCCATATTTCGACACGGATTGGTATGTGCGTCAATATCCTCAATCCGAGGGCCATAACCCTCTAGCCCACTATATCGAAAAATGGCGGGATGAAGGCGTTAATCCTAATCCGTTCTTTGATACCGCCTGGTATGCGCACAATTATCCGGATGCTCTTGTAAATGGCTCAGAGCCGTTGTTGCATTATCTGGTGTTTGGCGCCAAAGAAGGGAAAAAACCTCATCCGCTGTTTGATAACTGCTGGTATCTAAGGCAATATCCACGGGCGGCGGAATGCGAGAATCCGCTCTTGCATTTTCTTCTTTTCGGAGAGGTGGAAAAACTCAGTCCAAACCCGTATTTTGACCGGGAATGGTATGTAAGCCATTACAAATTAAACGCATCCATCAACCCCTTCCTGCATTATCTTGAACATGGGTTGACAAATAATCCCAGCCCTTATTTTGATACCACCTGGTATCTGAAGACCTATCCCAATGTCGCCGAAACGGGCATGAATCCTCTGGCGCATTATGTTGAGTACGGCTGGAAAGAAGGTTGTAATGCCAACTTCCTTTTCGACTGCCGCTGGTATCTGCAACAATATCCCGATATCTTCAACCATAAGCTGGAACCCTTGGCCCATTATTGGCAATACGGCGAGAAAGAAGGGCGGAAACCGAGCCGCCATTTCGATCCGCTCTGGTATGCCAGAAAATATCCGGAAGCTATCGGTTCCGACTGTGGTCTTCTCGGGCATTTCCTTGAAAAGGGTTTGCAACAAGGATACGACCCAAGTCCATATTTTAATACGAAATGGTTCACGGAAACGTATCCAGAATCAATCTCTTCTGGAGTACCGCCTTTTCTTTATTTTCTCGAACATGGCGAAAAAGAAAATCTGGCACCGCATGAGCACTGTTCTTGCAAACGGTACTATTATCGGAGCGACTACGAAAGATTTCTCGATGAATTTTACACGGTCGATGCAAAAGACGCGGCGATAATGACGAATGATATAAGCCGCTTCACCGCTAAACCGCTAATTTCTATTGTCATGCCGGTTTACAACCCGGAGCCGCGCTTTCTCGAAGAGGCTATCGATTCCGTACTGGCCCAGGTGTATCCTCATTGGGAACTGTGCATCGCCGATGATCATTCAACCAACCCGGCCATCAGAGAAATTCTTGAACGTTATCAGCGGGCCGACCAGCGAATCAAGGTGGTCTTCCGGACAGAAAATGGCCATATTTCCAAAGCGTCGAATTCAGCCCTGCAACTGGCGACAGGCGATTATATCGCTCTGCTTGATCACGACGATCTGTTGACTAAGGACGCATTATTTTGGGTTGCCGCTACCCTGGAAGACCATAAACAGGCGGGAATCATCTATTCCGACGAAGATAAGATAGATGCGTCGGGAACTTTGCAAGACCCCTATTTCAAACCTGATTGGAACCCGCTGCTGTTTTTCGGTCATAATCTCATCAACCATTTCGGCGTTTATCGCGCCTCTTTGATACAAGACATCGGCGGTTTCCGGGCCGGTTATGAAGGTTCGCAGGATTATGATTTGGCGGCTCGCTGTGTAAACCGCATCTCAGCCGAGGAAATCGTTCATATTCCCCGCGTGCTGTATCACTGGCGGATGGCGGCGGGTTCCACCAGTATTGAAGCATCAAATAAAGGGTATGCCCAAACCGCTAGTGAAAAGGCAATCAATGAGTTGCTGACAATCCAGAAGATCCCCGCCGCTGTGCATTGCGACAGCGCGGTGGGTTACATGCACAGCCTGGATTTTTTACCACCGGCGGTAAATCTCAAAATTTCGATCATTATTCCCAGTAAAAATCATCGACATATTCTGTCGGCCTGCATCACCAGCATCATCAGTAAAACTCATTATCCGAATTACGAAATCATCGTCGTCGATAATGGCTCGAATGAACCAGAAACCTTGGACTATCTCAAGGAATTATCGCGGGTTGAGAATATTCGCATTGTTCATGGTGATTTTCCGTTCAATTTTTCCCGCCTGGTCAACTTGGGCGCGGCAGCGGCCACAGGTGACATTCTCGTGCTGCTCAATGATGACACGGAAGTTATTAGTGAAAATTGGTTGACGGAAATGGCGGCCATAGTCGCGTTGACTGAAACCGGCGCCGTCGGTGCCAAACTGTTTTATCCGGACGGGACAATCCAGCACGCTGGCGTTGTTTTGGGGATTGGCAAAGGCGCCAGTCATATCATGGGGAATTTCCCCAGCGATGCCGCCGGTTATTTCGGCTGGCTGAAACTTACCCGTAACTGTTCGGTGGTCACTGCTGCCTGTTTAGCAATCAGAAAAGAGCTTTATCAAAGGATGGGTGGTTTCGATGAACGGCATTTTACCGTGGGTTTGAACGACGTCGATTTTTGTATTCGCCTGAACCAACACGGATACCGCAATGCCTGGACACCCAAAGCGATTCTGACGCATCACGAGTCAAAATCGAGAGGGACGGATATTTACGGGAATGAAGATAAACAAAAGCGTTTCTGGAACGAAATGTCACACTTGAAAAAAATACATCCAACCTGTTTTAGCCATGATCCCTTTTATAATCCCAATTTGGCTTTGGACAGAGTCGATTGTGTCACCGCTCTGAAGCCAAGAACGGTTTTTCGGCGAAAATATCGTTTGGACGGTGTTGATAGGCAACTGAAGTCTTTTTTTACACCTGGCGTAAATGACAATCTTCATATTCTCATAGTGTTACCTGATCGAAATTCGTCTCGTCATCGGATTGTCGGCATTGCTGAACGACTCCGGCAGAAAGGAAGCATCGCTAGCTATACAATCACTGACAACGGCGGTGTTTTTCAGCGTTCAGCGGAAGCAATGGACGAATGGGTCACGGCGATATTTGTGTCGGGCGATATGACCGGGAATGTATGGTTTAAGCAAAACATCGAAGGCATTTATCCCTATCTTATAGATTGGACTCAAAAAATTGACGCGAAGAATAAGAAATATGACCAATGGAATCCTCTGTACCAGCAAATAGCCCACTCGGCGGGCCTTATCACGGAAAACGAAGCAGTGCTGACACAACTGGAACAGCACTGCTCTTTGGATTTGCGCGAGTGGTCGGCGGTGATGGGTGAGAAAAAGAATGGTGGTTCAGAAGATTGCTATTCGCCTCTGATGGAAATGCTCAGCCGTGTCCGTATTCCGGCCATGCCCGCTTCGTTGTTGACGGATATAAAATGATATAATTTGAATCATGTTAAAGATTTATTTGGATAATTGCTGAAGAGCCTATTTCGCTTTTTGAAATACAGAAGAACCCACATGAATACAAAAAAGCCTATATTCTTGATTTTCTGGTGAATGCCGATATATGTCGAGGCGAGGCATAAGGAGGTCATTTAGAGACGCTCCCCTGAAACCATACCGTGAGTTAAATTCTGGAAGCGCAGTACCGCGAATCCCAAAACTTCATCAACAGCTTGCTCGTATTCAAGTCCTGGAAACTGACAGGGCCACTTCGTGATATAACGCGAATTGCGAAAACGATTTTGACGGGCAAGAGACGATGACGCGAGATTTATGTAAGAAATTAATCGAAAATGAGAGAATCCAATGAAAGAAAAAGTAATAAATAAAGAGATAAGTGATAAAATAAGCTTTATCAGCTTTATTGTTCCAGCGTTTGCCGAAGCATATAAAATGCCCGTTCCCGCCGCTTTCAAATATCTAAAAAAGTACGGCGGATGGGATTTTCTCAACAAACATTGGTGGGCATTGCATACAGATAACGACATCTGGGCTATTCACGATATTTACGAGATTTGTTATAAAAACGGAGGAATGCGATAGTGAGAGTTTATCACGGCAGCCATATTAAAGTTGGCAAAATTGACTTGTCAAAATGTAAGCCGAATAAGGATTTTGGCAAAGGGTTTTATGTAACAAAATTTCGTAATCATGCTGAGAATTGGGCAAAAATTATTGGCGAAAAATATGGGACAAATGGTTTTGTAAGTGAATTTGAATTTTCTGAAAACGATTTTACCAAATCCATTTGCAAGATTAAGCGTTTCGATGCGTATAATGAAGAATGGCTTGATTTCGTAGTGGAAAACAGGGATAAAAACAATGAAAGACCTGCCCACGATTACGATATCGTAATAGGTCCCGTTGCTAATGATAAGGTTCAAAATACGTTACGGCTTTATCTGAAAGGGAAAATCTCAAAAGAAAAATTTCTAAAAATGCTTACGCACCACGAAGAAACGCATCAAATTTGTTTTCACACGTTGAATTCATTGCAAACTATTGACAGAATTGACGATACGCCGACTTATGACATCATAATGATTTCTGAACCGATTATTGAAAAATTAATAGTCGATTTTAACATTGACGAAGAAAAAGTATCACATTTGCTTTTTGATTCTGATACCTACAATAAATTGTCAGATGCGGCAACAAAACTTTATGAAAAAGACTGGACCGAAGTATATGAATTGTTGTTGAGCGAATTAAAATTGCAAAAATGATTTACCGAATGAGTTTAAGCGGAACCCGTTGGAATTGGAAGAATTTTGATTCAACTTGGCTTCCAGCTCCTCTTTTCGCGAAATGCGATTGCTTCATCACCACCGACGAGAGGCTTCTGAGATACCGAGATGACAGGATAACATTGTGTAATCCGGTGAAATTTGTCGAATTTTGGGAGAACAGTCATGATTGATAACGCCAACGCCGCCGCCATTATTAGTGCGGGCATGTTCCATCTGAAAGAAAAATTGGGTGTTCTCGATACTGAAACTTTTATCGCCGCTCTACGAAACGAGCATTTCGATTATACCGAATGGCGGCGGGAAAATATGTGCGCTGGCATGTCGCTGCGAGAAATCAATGACGCCGCCGCTGAATTTGCCGTAGCCCATCCGCGCCCGCCCATACGAGGCGAAAGGGGATAAACAATTTTTGTGATTTCAGACATAACTCAACCTCTGGTACAAATTCCAGAAAGCGCCGCTTCCCGGCTATGCCGGCTTCTGTGTTGACAAATATTCCCTGAGCCTGAAACGAGTTATAAAAAAGACCAAATAAGTATAGGAGAATGAGGTGTACCGCCCCTATCTGCAATCTCTAGATAAAAATAAAAGAATTCTCGAAATTGGGCCGCTGATCGCGCCCATGGCACCGCGACAAGATGGATATTCGCGGGTTTTCTATACCGATATTCGTTCCACCGAGGAGTTGAAACAATTTTACGAAAAACATCCGAGTGTCGATTGCGATAAAATAGTCGAAATAGATTATGTTCTTCAGGAAAGTTACGCAAAAACTTTTCAGGATTTGGAACAATTTGATTATGTTATCGCCGCTCATGTCATCGAACATATGCCGGGCCTTATTTTTTCCCTCCTCGATCTCGCTGAAATTCTGAAGGATGGAGGCAGGCTTTGTTTAACCATACCGGACAAACGTTACTGCTTTGACCATTACCGTTACCCAACAACATTTGCCGAAGTCTACGATATTTATCATCGAGGCATTGCCAATAACCCAACGGCGGTTATGGATTTTATATCAAACACCACGCCGGAGGTCATGAATAATCCAGCCTATTGGCACGCGAATCCATGCGATTACAGTTTCATGCTGAAGAATCCACGTATCGCCATGGGAAAAGATTTATATCTCCAGGCCAGCGCAGGAAAATATATTGATGTGCATTTTTCTGTTTTCACACCGGAATCTTTTTTGATTTTAATCTTTTATCTGACCGCTTTCGGACTGTTTCCTTACGAATGTGAGGAATTTTGGCCGACCGAGAAGGGAACGTTTGAGTTCAACGTCGTACTCAAACGCATTTTCCCCTATCATCCGGAAGACGAACGGGAAAAAAAGCAACGGTTAGGCGCAATTATTGTTCTGTTGGAAAGCATAAAAGACGATACCCTGCAAAAAAGTGCGGTGCAGGAAATGTACCACTTCGTCGATAGGGAACTTTTTGAACAACTCGTTCAGGAACGGGAACGGTTGGAAGCGGAGAAAAATATTTTGGAAGCGCGATATCAGAGCCATTTCCTCGAATCCCAACAATTCATTAACAGTTTGCTCGCCTCCAAATCCTGGAAACTGACACGGCCACTCCGTGATATAACACGAATCGCCAAAACTCTTTTGACAGGCAAGAAACAATGACACGACATCGACTCGGGTGGTTGATACATTAAATTCATATCAAATGGACAAGGGGAATATGGGGACATCGCTGACAAAAACGGTAATAAATTATTTTTCGATTCGCCACAAAAGCAATATTGTGGCCAAAGCAAAAATATATCCATTTAACAATATCTTATTGCTATTTGCCACCATACCGGTTGCCGCTTGGCTATCCTGGAGAAGCAGACACTTCCAAGGGGATGATGCACTAATTTATTTGCGCTATATTCGCAATCTATTCGATGGCTTTGGCTTAAATTACAACATTGGAGATCACTTCAACGGTCTCACGTCACCATTGTACTCATATATACTGATTATCGTCAATAGCGTTACGCATAGCCCGCAATATACAACTATTTTTCTGTCATTTGTTTTTCTTTGCGCCGCGGCAATTTATGGCGCCGCAATACTATCGGAAAATTATTTTGAACAGGCATTATGTGGTTTTTTTGTTGTATCATGTAATTATTTTTATGGAACCTTTGGCATGGAGACAACATTATTTCTATTATTAACTGCTTTGGCACTTTATTTATATCAGAATGATAAATTATATTGGGTTGGCGCTACAATTGGTTTGTTAATTTTGACGCGCACGGAAGGTGTCCTCCTCGGATTTGTTCTCCTTATTCATTACACCATAGTTAAAAAGCGCATACCCAATTTTAGATATTTCATCGCGCCGACATGTTTTATATTAGCCAATTTACTTTTTAATTATATCTATTATGGCGCGCCGTTGCCTGCTACTGGAAATGCCAAGATAGGGCAAGGCCATTCTGGTTTTTGGGGGACAGGCTATCCATTTTTGGATATATCATATATCAAAGGTTTCTTTGGAGGAAATAACAATCTATTTTGGTTCTTGTTTCCGACAGCCATAATCGGCTTGGTGAGCAAGCGTACGTTGTTTATTTCATATCTGATCGTAGTATACTTAATATTGCTCGGTGGATTTTATATATTTTTACTAATTCCGAATTATCACTGGTATTATGCCCCATTCTTTTACTTTTTATTAATTTATTCGGCTCTCGGCGCATGCGAATTGATGAGTTTTTTCATCTCATTAGCAAAAAAAAGAAATGAGTTTTGGATTGGAGTCGTTTTAGCAGCCATTATTATATCCACTTTCGGAATATATAACTTAACAATAGCGAGTGTTGGCTGGAATGGACTAAACCGACTTCCTTACAAAAATATCGGTCAATGGATTGATGATAACACTCCAAAAAATTCGACACTCGCAACAACTGAAATAGGTACAATTGGTTGGTATGGCAATCGCTATATCATTGATATTCTCGGGTTGACAAATCCGTACAATGCCGATTTCATCGCTGATAAAAATGTCCACGCTTGGCTTACCCGATATTCACCAGACTCTATTTTGGTACATGATCCGTTGTGGGTATTCGAAGGGATAAGCACCTGTTTAACTCACTCGGCAGCTTATATTCTCACTCCGCATTTCGATTTCCCAGGCTATAATTTGCTAGTCAAGTCAATGAATCCTGGTGCCCGAGAACATGCCGTTGCATGTGGTTACGCGCAGCAACCGGATTGGCAGAATCTCGAACATTCAGGTGAAACCGGAGCCGATACCGTTTATTTGAGAATCTCTCCCGTTACTGGCTTGCCTTGGTCAGAAAGTGCCAGCCACCTCATTGATTTCTTTGGCAGATACGATATCGTTGATTATTTTGATCCGTATATCCAATTTGCACGCCGCGATGGTCCTCTTACCGCATCAGTTGCCACACAATCTTTTAAGTCAATAGCCGCATCACTCGGCCAACCCGTTGATGTTCCTTCAACAGATCCAGTGTGGGTGACAATTGATATTAAACCCAATACAATAGGGAAACTCATCTCTCTTGTATATCCAATTCCACTTAATATTGATTTAGCTTTAGATAACGGTACAACGGTACAACACCATATTACACCGTCAATGGGACAAACTGGATTCCTTTTATCGCCTTATCTCTCTGAAGCGCGAGATGTGATTGCCTTAAAAACTGGTGTTCTTGGCATTTCACCAACAGTTAAATCTTTCAAAATTGCATCCGAATTTCCTGTGCTTTGGAAAAATAACTTCAATGTGGCATTCAGCCATATTGATCTGAAACCCCAAAGCAATGCGCGGGCATGGATAGTGACCGAACCATTACAATCACCACCCGAACTATTGACCAAGCCCAGTGCCGAACCCACACCGCTCTGTACTATTGATAGCATAGATGGCAAGCCTTTTTCATCAAACATGAAAGTTAATGCTACCAATGGTATGCTTAAAATACGGGGCTGGAGTGCGCCAGCCGCGGCGATACATGCACAGTCGGTACAAACCTACTTTGTTTTACAAAATGCGTCCGAAACAAAATATTACATGGCAAACAAAATGGAGCGCCCTGATGTTGCCGCGGCGTTGGGCCGGCCTGAACTGCACTCAGCCGGTTTTGACGTTACATTAGATATTGGGTCGAAACACAGCCCAGGCACATTACGGATGTACAATGTCGCTGATGGTATCGCCTATCGTTGCCCAATCAACATCCCAATCCAATAAAATCAGGAGAGTTTTCACCTAAACAGAGAGACTAATTTTTGCAATAATTAGACAAAAATGCTTGCATATTATGTCAATATTTTCTAATATTAGGCATGAACAATCCACCACGGAGGCAAGCATGATAGAGTGT
>Ga0209629_10000097_pt1 | contig 38672 bp, 36 predicted proteins | sample TergutCu122P5_FD_187286 | JGI IMG/M metagenome (GOLD analysis project Ga0209629, IMG submission 187286) | Cubitermes ugandensis P5 segment gut microbial communities from Kakamega Forest, Kenya - Cu122 P5 (SPAdes) (version 2) | ecosystem: Host-associated > Arthropoda: Insects > Digestive system...
GTATAAGGAATGTAAACAGTATTTACGGCTTGGGAAATCACAGAATACTGATTTTTACGGACAGATAGCCGATGCCTCTTTGACAATGATTACCTACACGATATTAACGCTTTACAAACGTTTTGAGGCGTATGAAACCTTTGGGGCGCTGTTTCGGGATACACAAAAAGAGTTGTTGGAAAAAACGAAGATATTGGAGCAACTACCAATACCAACGCCATTCCCTCAGCACTTACTTTTACGGAAAATTGCGATGAATCCGTTATCCGGTTGCTGGAATCCATTCCTTTTGAAGTGATTTCGAAGAATGGAAGCGATACTGGAAGTGGCAATAGCTAAGTCGTGCCCGGAGTATTATTGTAGTCGCCTAAATCATAGTAAAGTCTTGAATTAAACGTAAAATAATCAATTTTTGTTTCCGTGCTACATCCCGCTACAAGGATTGGAGTCAGCACATCGAATGCCTCTTTAAACAGTCCCGAGGACAAATAACAAAATTCCAACTTCACTTTGGATGAAATGCGATTTCTTCAAGATAAAAGACTTTTAGATATTTCTAATCTTCGGCAAATATAATAATTTTTTAGGTTATTTGTAAAATTTATCTTACTTTTGTTGCAATTATCATTAAAAATAAGTGAGCTATGATAAGTTTAATTTTAAGTTTGATTTTATTTATAACAAATGGTCATACGACCGTAAAAAATGAACACGTTATGAAATTTGAATTAGTAAAACTACCGTATGCAGCAGATGCACTGGAGCCGGTAATCAGTAAACAAACCATTGAGTTTCATCATGGTAAACATCTCCAGACCTACGTGAACAACCTGAACAACCTGATTCAGGGCACAAAATTTGAAAATGCCGATCTCGAAACGATTGTAAAAGAATCGGATGGCGCCATTTTCAATAACGCAGGGCAAACATTGAATCACAATCTTTATTTCCTGCAGTTTTCTCCCAAAGGCGGCGGACAGCCTTCAGGAAAATTGGCTGAAGCAATCCATGCAGCATTTGGATCATTCGAAGATTTCCAGAAAGAATTTGAAGCGGCTGGAGTCGGTTTGTTCGGTTCGGGATGGGTTTGGCTTGCAGCAGACAAAGACGGGAAATTGTCCATCACGAAGGAAAGTAATGCCGGGAATCCGCTAACCAAAGGGTTAAAACCTCTTTTGTGTTTTGATGTTTGGGAACATGCCTATTATTTGGATTATCAGAATCGCCGCGCCGACCACCTGAAAGCGTTGTGGAAGATTGTCGATTGGAAGGTTGTTGAATCAAGGTATTAATACAACAAAGGCAGTCTTGAAAGTCTCATCCCTCATTGCGATCCGCAAACGACTCGCAATGAGGGATGCTATATATATATATCAATTGCTTGAGGAACTTCATTGTTGAAAAACTTCCCGGAGTTCCCGCAAGGCACAGTTATGCCACACACTTGCTTGGCAAGTAACAGACATTCGTTTTATTCAAGAGTTGTTAGGACACAATGACATAAAAACCACTCTTATTTATACGGATGTAACCAATTAGAACATCCGGAATATTTCAAGTCTGTTAGATAATTTATAAAAATATCGGAGAACTTTTGGATGAAGAAACAGCATGTACAAATTGATAGGAAAATATTAGCTAAATGGCATGCGGTGAAAGTCGCACGTACGGTTCTTAAAGGGGAAAGCGGCGGCAACGCCGCCGACTTACTTAATCAAAATTATGGCAACCAAGAAAAAAGTAAAAGAATACAAGCCGGAAGAGCTTGAAACCCTTTAATTGTGGAAGTACAGTCAATGTCCACAGCAAAAAAAGATATGCGTGAAAAATTTGATTTGTATGAAAAATGGGGCTCAAATTTGATTTGGAAGAGTTGTTTCAGGATATGTGATGTCATTTATTTCACAACAATCGATTTGATCCTCAACTCTTTCCCTTTAATTATTTTTACCGCATACGACCCACAAACCGGACAAGGACTGAATAAAGTATCGGCAGGAAACGCCGTTTCACAATCGCCACATCGTCCTTCGCCGGCAATAGTATGTCGAATGATACGGGCATTTTCAAGCAAAGTTCCTTTCACGCAACTTTCGAGGGCAAATTCGAGCGACTGTAATTCAACTCCCGCCAAAGAACCAATTTCCAATTCGAGTTCTTCGATACATTTGGCTTGGTGATTTCGAGCTTGTTTCTCTGCCAATTCCACAATGCTTTGCGCTATGGATAATTCATGCATATTCGCTTGCGATAACTAATTGTCCTACTGCGATCCCACTATCATTGCAGGGAATTCGGGCGGGAAGATACAAAGAAATATTTGTATCAGAAAATAATCTTTGAATTTCTTCAACCAAAAATTTATTCTGAAAACATCCGCCGGATACAACCACTTGATTTATTCCGTTTTCACCGGCAAATTGTTTCACTTTACATGCTACCAAATCTGCCAAAGTATTGTGAAATTTTGAAGCCATAATCTCCACAGGTACATTTTTTTGTATATCTTCCAAAGCGCTTTTGAAAAGCAATTCAAACGAAATTGGATTTTTCTCCGTATCTATCGGATATCGAAGATGACTGGTCTTGTCCACTTGCTGTTCCAATAAAATAGCCGCTTCGGCTTGACGGCTTGTCCGGTCGCAAATACCAATCAAAGAAGCGAATCCATCAAATAAACGTCCAACACTCGAAGTTAATGGCGAATTGATTTTTTTCTCAATCATTGTTTGGATTTGATTGATTTTTTCTTGTCCGATTCTTTTTGCAAACGAATCAGGCGCCGGCAATTGATAATGATGCAAATAGGCGAACGCCATTCTCCATGGTTCCAATGCAACTTTGTCGCCTCCGGGCATCGGAACGTATTCAGGATAAGACAGGCGTTTGTAATGTTTACGGTCACAAAGAAAAAATTCACCGCCCCAAGCTGCTCCGTCATCGCCCAATCCTGTTCCGTCCCAGACAACGGCAATTACCGGTTCACGCAATCTGTATTCCACCATACAGGCAACGGCATGGGCATGATGATGTTGCACTTTCAACAACGGAAGTCCCGTTTCCATCGCTATTTTTTCGGCATGGAGCGAAGAAAAATAATCAGGATGCAGGTCGCAAACCAAACGCTTAGGTGTGAAACGGAACAAATGCTGGAAACGTTCCATTGATTCGTTGTAAAAACTAAAAGTTTCTTCGTTTTTTAAGTCTCCGATGTATTGACTCTGGATGACAGTATTTTCTTTTCCCAAGGCGAAAGTATTGACTTTTTCAGCCCCGAAAGCCAGGATTCCTTCGGTGGAAATATCGGTAAAAAACGGCTCAGGCACGAAACCTCTCGATCGACGAATCAAACAGACTTGTCCTCCGCAAATCTGCACGACGGAATCATCCACCCGATTATGAATCGGCCGGTTATGATGAATAATCAAATCAACGTTTCCGCCAAATCCCGATTCGGCTTCTTCGGGTGTGATAATAATCGGACAATCGTTTAAGTTTCCGCTGGTCATTACTAAAACAGGGGATTTCAACTTTTTGAACCAATCGTAATGAATTGGCATGTAAGGTAGCATACAACCTAAGGTTTTCATGCCAGGATTGATAGCGCTCGTCATTGCGAGGGCATCGCCCGAAGCAATCCACCTCTCCCCCAACCCCTCCCCACAAGGGAGGGGAGTCCGGATTGCTTCACTGCTTTGCAGTTCGCAATGACGTTGAGAGAGCAAGACAATCGGTCGCCGCCAAGAAGTAATACATTCTTTTTCCGATTCGTTCATCTCAACGTAAAATTCCATAGACCCAATATCCTTAAACATCACGGCAAAAGGTTTGGTATCTCGGATTTTTATTTCTCTTAACCGTTTTACTGCTTGTTCGTTGTTCGCATCGCAAATTAAATGGTATCCGCCGATACCTTTCACAGCGATTACTTTTCCTTCATTGAGTAAGACTACGCTTTTGTTTAATATTTTTTCGTAATTGTTTTCTCCGGTTTCATCGTAATATTCCGGTCCGCAATGATTGCAGGCAATCGGCTGAGCATGAAATCGCCTGTCCTTTATATCCTCAAAATCTTTTTGACAATTGGGACACATTTCAAAGCCAGCCATTGTGGTTTGGCTGCGGTCGTAAGGTAAATCGCGGATAATAGAAAAGCGGGGGCCGCAATGAGTACAATTGATAAAGGGATATTGCAAGCGGTTAGGTTGCGTTTGTCGGTCATTCAGACATTCATCGCAAACAGCAATATCAGGCGCTACTTGAGTGACTTCTTCCGATTCGGAGCTACTCGATGAAATCGAGAAATCCGTGAAAATTTTATCGCTCTCAGGGATTTCTTCCACCTCAATGGAATGAATAGAAGCAACGGGCGGGTGTTCATTGTTGATTCGGTGAATAAATGTCTCACAATCTTTTTTTGAAGCATCCACAAAAATCACTACACCATTGTTTCGATTGGCAACTGTTCCTTTTATTCCCATTTCACCGGCTAAGAGGTAAATAAAGGGACGGAAACCGACGCCTTGGACTAAGCCTTGAATAGTGATTTTATTGAGCATTTGTACTTTTTTGTATAATTATTTTATAATAACTTATTCTTTAGAATTCTATTACGCCGTTATTGCGAGCCGCTTGCGGCGAAGCAATCTATTCTATACTTTGGGTGCACCGTATTTGGTACAGATTGCTGCTTTCATTTAATAAATTTTTTCCACAACAAAGGTATAAAAAATTAAATTAATTTATTACTTTTGACCTGTAATTTATAATTGATTTGATATTATGTGTTTAGCAATACCTGGTAAAATCTTAAACATTGATGAAACAATCCCCGAACTGAGAATGGCAAAGGTTGATTTCGGCGGCATCGTAAAACCAATTTGTGTACAATGGCTCGACGTTGGTGTCGGCGATTATATTCTTGCACATGCAGGAATGGCTATTTCTCAATTGGATGAACAAGAAGCAGAACAAACTTTAGACGATTTCGATACAATCGCCAAGTCAATCGGAGATTAATTATGCAATACTTAGACGATTATCGTAATAATGACCGTATTCAAACACTTGTACAAGCGATCAAGAAAGAAGCGGTTCATCCATGGCAGATTATGGAAATTTGCGGAGGGCAAACGCATACGATTGCCCGTTACCGGATAGAAGAAATGCTTCCGGATACAATCCGCCTGTTGCATGGCCCGGGTTGTCCGGTTTGCGTGACGCCTGAAAGTATGATTGACTTGGCATTGGAAATTGCGGCGTTTCCCAACATGATTTTTACTTCCTTCGGCGATATGATGCGCGTTCCGGGGAGCAAGGCCGATTTGCTGCAGTTGAAAGCGCAGGGAGCCGATGTCCGGATGCTGTATTCTCCTTTGGATGCAGTGACATTGGCAGTTAATAATCCGGAAAAAGAAGTTGTTTTCTTTGCAGTCGGATTTGAGACTACGGCGCCAGTATATTTGATGGCTTTGAAAGAAGCCGAAAGGCGGAAATTAAAAAACTTTTCCTTGTTGTGTTCGCTTTTTGCCGTTCCACCGGCCATAGAAATGATACTGGGCCAGAAAGATAACCATGTCGATGGTTTCTTGACGGCAGGACATGTTTGCGCAGTTACCGGAAACGAGGCGTATGAACAATTGGCAGTTAAATATAAACGGCCGATGATTGTTACCGGCTTTGAACCGGCTGATTTATTGTTTGGCATTTACAAATGTGTATTTCAATTGGAACGAGGCATTGCCTATCTTGAAAATGCTTATAAAAGAGCTGTTCCTGAAAAAGGGAATCCCGTTGCACGAAAAATAATGGAAGAAATGTTGGAGCCGATCGACCGGGAATGGCGGGGCATCGGGCAAATTCCGTCGAGCGGATTTGCTTTGCGGGATGAATATGCTGCTTATGACGCTTTCAAAAAATTTTTGTCTAACGTCATTGCTACGTTCGCAATGAAGGAAAGGAGAGATTCTCGTTGCATTGCCGGAGAAATTATGAAGGGCAATCGTCAGGTTGCCGACTGTACTTATTTTGGTACGGTTTGCAATCCCGACCATCCTCTGGGGGCGCCGATGGTTTCGGCAGAAGGAGTTTGTGCTGCGTATTACAATTATCAATGATGCATTTATGATGGATTGTCCTATCCCTTTTACAAATACCAATTGCGTCCTGCTTGGCCACGGCAGCGGCGGACGTTTGTCTCATCAATTGATTAATGATATTTTCTATCCTGCATTTAAAAATTCTTTGTTGGAACAAGACCATGATGGTTGTGTATTTACGGTGGAATCGGGAAGAATGGCCTATTCGACCGATACGTTTGTGGTCAACCCCATTTTTTTCTCCGGCGGGAATATCGGCGATTTGGCAATCAACGGCACGGTGAATGATTTGGCTTGTTGCGGCGCAAAACCAAAATATCTGACAGCAGGATTTATTCTCGAAGAAGGGCTGCCTTTAGCTGATTTGCAAAGTATTGTATTATCCATGCAGGCAGCGGCTCAAAAAGCAAATATTCATATTGTTGCAGGCGATACGAAAGTTGTCGAACGAGGGAAATGCGACAAGATTTTTATTAACACAAGTGGTATCGGTATTGTACCGGAAAATGTGACAATTGCTCCAGCAAAAGCTGCGCCCGGCGATGTGGTCATTTGTAGCGGACCCATCGGCGTACACGGAATTACGATTCTTTCAGCTCGCGAAAGTCTTGGTTTTGAAACAAAGATGAAAAGTGATACCGTTGCATTAAATCATTTTCTCAACCGGTTGGTGGAAGAAATCCCGGAAGTGCATGTACTGCGCGACCCTACAAGAGGCGGCGTGGCGACAACTTTGAACGAGATTGCCAATGCTGCCGGCACGGAAATTATCATAGACGAAACATCATTACTGATACCTGAACCTGTCCTCGCTGCTTCGGAGATTTTAGGTCTCGAACCCTTATATATTGCCAATGAAGGAATTGCATTGATTATTTTACCAGAAGTTTGGGCAGACAAAGCGCTTTCAATTCTTCGTCTATATCCTGAAGGAGAAAAAGCAAAAATTATCGGAAATGTTGGTTCACAAGGCAAAGCGCAAGTTAAACTTAAAACTTTGTATGGAAACCACCGCATCATTTCTATGTTGGCGGGAGACCAGTTGCCGAGGATTTGTTAGATTTACTCGCATTTTAGACTTTATCTGATTACGAAACTGAGGTTACTCAGGTTGTTTTGTTATTTATCAGGTAAATCGAACTTGATAACGGCTACGTTCACCGGCGTTTCCGGATTGCTTGGATCGTCGGGATTATCTACCGGCGTATCGGTTTCCATATTTTTTCGTACTTTTGCAGTTTAAAAGTTATGAAAAATGAAATTGTTTATCGGTTTATTCGTATTTCTGTTTTTTGAGATGAATAGTTCAGCTCAGGAAAAGACGCTCACGCTGGAAGATTTGATTCCAGGAGGAAGAACATATCAGAATTTTGTTCCCAAAACCGATTATAAAGTTCAATGGTACGGCGACAGCTTGGTGTTTTTGAACGAAGATACCCTGTTTATCGCGAATCCTCAAAAACCGGGTGAGAAAACATCGTTACTCACCAAAGTCGATTTAAATACCCTACTGAATGAAAAAGAAACGGAATTAAAAAGCCTCTCTTTTGTTTCGTTTGGAAATCAAATCTGGACAACCGTTTTTGTACCGGCGCAAGAAAGGCAGTTTTATTTAGATTTAAACAATAAAACGATTGTCTTTGAAATACCCAAAAAGAAAGATTGGGCGAATACCGATTTTTGTCCTGAAAACAAACGATTGGCTTTTACGCAGGAAAACAATCTTTATCTCTCTGACGCAGAAGGAAAAATTGTTAAGATTGCTGAAGATTCAAATCCGTATATTATTCACGGACAGGTCGTACACCGCAATGAATTTGGCATTCAAAAAGGAACTTTTTGGTCTCCGAAAGGAAATTTTCTTGCGTTTTACCGGATGGATGAATCCATGGTCGGAGATTATCCTTTGGTCGATATTTCCGCACGGGAAGCTGAATTGAAAAACATCAAATACCCGATGGCAGGAATGGCAAGCCATGAAGTGACAGTGGGTATTTATGAACTCTCAACCGGAAAAACCATTTATTTGAAAACGGGCGATCCAAAAGATCATTATTTAACCAATATTTCCTGGGATCCCAACGAAAAATACATCTATATCGCCGAATTGAACCGGGAACAAAATCACTTGCAACTCAATCAATATGATATTACAAACGGAGAAAAAGTTCGTACTTTGTTTGAAGAACACAACGACCGATATGTGGAACCCGAACATCCTTTGTTGTTCCTGAAAAAAACGTCGGATCAATTTATGTGGCAAAGCAAGCGAAACGGATATAACCATCTGTATCTGTACGATACGACGGGAAAATTGATTCGTCCGTTGACTTCCGGCAATCACGATATTACCGCCGTATTGGGTTTGGATAAAGATGAAAAGCAAGTTTTCGTAGTTTCCAACGAATTGAATCCTATTGAGTTTCAGGTTTATAAGGTGAATCTAAAAACTGCTCAAAAGACACAACTGACTTTTGAACCGGGCGTGCACAATGCGCAATTGAGTTTTTCGGGGAAATATCTTTTAGACCGTTTTTCCAATTTGAATACGCCGTTCAATATTGATTTGATTGATGCGTCCGTTTCCTCTAAATTCAAACCTGTTCGCCTGCAAACAGCTGAAAATCCTTATAAAGAATATGCTTTGCCGGAAATTTCCTTAGGTTCGCTTAAAGCGGCCGACGGGATAACCGATTTGTATTATCACCTGATTAAACCGGTGAATTTTAATCCGGGGAAAAAATATCCCGTCATCATTTATGTTTATGGAGGTCCTCACAGCCAATTGATTAAGAATGATTGGCTGGCTTCCGCACGAGGTTGGAGCCTGTATGTGGCGCAAAAAGGATATGTCGTTTTTTCGATGGACAATCGCGGCACTTCCAATCGGGGATTTGAATTTGAAAGCATTATTCACCGGCAATTGGGTATTACAGAAACAGCCGACCAAATGTGTGGCGTGAAATTTCTCCAATCTTTGCCCTACGTCGATAAGGAGCGCATTGGCGTTCACGGGTGGAGCTACGGTGGTTTTATGACGGCTAATCTTATGCTTCGTCATCCCGAAATTTTTAAAGTCGGAGTTGCCGGCGGGCCGGTTATCGATTGGAAATACTATGAAGTCATGTACGGCGAACGGTATATGGATACGCCGCAAGAAAATCCGGAAGGATATGAACAATCCAATATGAACAACTTAGCCGGTAATTTGAAAGGACATTTTTTAATTATTCATGGAAACATGGATCAGACGGTAGTTTGGCAAAATAGCCTTTCGTTTCTGAAAGCCTGCATCACTGCTCAAACTTACCCCGATTATTTTGTTTACCCGGGGCAGGAACACAACATGACCGGAGCAGATCGAGTACATTTACATGAAAAAATTACCAGATATTTTGAAGATTATTTGAAATAATTGTAATTTTGCCCTCAATAAATAACACAGTCATGAAACGAGCATGTACTTTATACATCCAAGAAAATGAACATGCGAGTTCCATATGACCTTTAAAAAACAAATTATGTACATATGAAAAAGTTTTTAAAAATTACAGGTATTGTTTTACTAATTATCTTACTGTCATTAATTACTTTACCTTTCATTTTCAAGGGAAAGATAGTATCAACGGTGAAGAGCGAAATCAACAAATCCGTCAATGCGCAAGTGGATTTTGACCGCGTGGGATTGAATTTCTTCCGGAATTTCCCAAATGCAACAGTCTCATTAGACAATTTGAAAATTGTTGGAATCAACGAATTTGAAAAGGATACCCTTTTCTTTGCGAAGAGCCTTTCGGCAACCATTAACCTTAAAAGTCTTTTCGGAAATACCGGATATGAAATCAGCAAAGTAGCTGTGGATAATGCTCTGCTAAATCTGCGCGTTCTCGAAAACGGAGCGGCGAACTGGAACATCACCAAACCGAGTAAATCTGCAACGACCGACACGACTACTTCAAATTTCAAACTGTTACTAAAAAGCGTAACCGTTAATAACTCTGATTTCCAATTTGTTAACGACTCTACGAAAATAAATTTTGCACTTCAAAATATAAACCTGAACTTTTCAGGTGATATGACTGCCGAAACAACCCGCATTCGAACGGATTTTTCCGCCAAAGATATGCGATTCGTGATGGATAATATTCCGTATTTGTCCAATGCAACCATCGAAGGAAAGTCAGCCATCGAAGCCGATTTGAAAAATATGAAGTTTACCTTCGCCGAAAATTCTTTCAAGTTGAATGAAATCAAGGGGAGTCTCGAAGGCTGGATTTCTTTCCCCGATGAAATCAATACAGACATGGATATCCGGTTAAAAGCGCCTGATGCTCAATTTAAAGATATTCTATCCTTGATTCCTGCGATTTACGGCAACGATTTCAAAAACGTTCAAGCAGCAGGCGCAGTAGCTCTGGATGCTTCTGCAAAAGGAATTATGAATGAACAAGTTTTGCCGTCGTTCAACGTCAAGTTCGGAATAGGCAACGCTAACTTCCAATATCCGGGAATGCCGAAATCCGTTACCAATATCAACGCCGGTATTCAGGTATCCAACCCAGGTGGTTTGATGGACAATACGGTTGTCGATATTTCCAAATTCCATTTTCAAATGGGCGGGAATCCTTTTGATTTGACAGCACACATCAGTCAGCCCATCAGCGATCCCGATTTCCGGTTATCTGCTCTGGGAAAATTAAATCTGGGCGACATCAAAGATATCTATCCGCTGCAAGACATGGAATTGAGCGGAACTTTGGATGCTAATCTTAACTTAGCCGCTCGTATGTCGTACATCGAAAAACAACAATTCGACAAAGTGAATGCTTCCGGAAATCTGAATATCGCCCAAATGCTGGTCAAACAGAAAGAAGGCAAAGACATCCAAATCAATAATGCGAATCTGAAATTTTCGCCTCAGTATGTGGACTTAAGCGCTTTCTCGGCACAAATCGGCAAGAACGATATTGCAGGAAACGGCAGATTGGAGAATTTTATTCCTTATTTCTTGAAAAACGAAACTTTGAAAGGAAATTTGAGCGTTAGTTCCAATTATATGAATCTGAACGATTTCATGTCGCAAAATACAGCTTCCTCAAAAGATACAACGGCCCTCGGCATAATAGAGATACCTAAAAATCTTGATTTCGTCCTGAACGGCAATTTCAAGCAAGTACTTTTCAACAACTTGGATATGCGCAATGTCGCTGGACAAATCACCGTCAGTGATGGAAAAGCCGAAATGAAGAATTTGTCGATGAACGCTTTGGGAGGAAAATTGAACGTTACCGGTTTTTACGACACCGGAAAAAATCCGAAACAACCTGATGTCTCTTTTAATCTGAACATTCAGGACGCTTCTTTCGCACAGACATTTTCGACCTTTGTAACGATTCAGAAATTAGCGCCGGTTTTTGAAAACCTGTTGGGGAATTTCTCTACTAACTTACAACTTAATTCGCCTTTGGGAACAGATTTCATGCCAATACTCAGCGCACTTACCGCCAGCGGTTTGTTATCGTCCACCAACGTCAAAATAGCAAACAATTCCGTTTTGACCGGATTGGCGGCTACTTTGAAAAACGATTCGTTGAAAGAATTAAAAATCAAGGATTTGAAATTACCGTTCTCCATCAGCGACGGGCGGGTGACTACGAAACCTTTTGACGTCAATTTCGGAAGCGGCGTTATGAATCTGCAGGGTTCAACCGGATTAGACCAAACCATTGATTATTTGGCAAAAATAAATTTGGCAGGCAAATTAACAAACAATTACCTCAGCAACATCACGGTAAAAATCGGAGGAACTTTCATAAGTCCAAAATTCAGTCTGGATACAAAAAGTGCAGCCAATGAACTATTAGGAAATCTGGCGGGAAAAGTGACCGGCAACGAAGGAAACTTAACCGAACAAGCAACTCAACAAATCAATGCACAAGCTGATAACATTCGCAAACAAGCGCAGGCAGCCGGTGAAAAATTAGTGAGCGAAGCCCAGACGCAAGGACAGAAACTAATTGACGAAGCCAATAAAGTTTCCAACCCTTTGGCGAAACTTGCAGCCGTCAAATCGGCGGAAGCCGGCGCAAAGAAATTGAAAGACGAGGCTCAAAAGAAAGCCGATCAGTTGAATCAAGAGGCTGAAAAGCAAATTCAGAATTTGAAGGATAAAGCGCCACAGCAAAAATGATCCCATGAAGAAGATATTTGTAATTGTAGTTGCTGCAATAACAGTCTCTTGGGTGGCGATTCCGGGCTTGCAGGCAATGGAAGCTGATACGGTTTGGGCTCAACCCGTTGATCCCAATCAAGTATTAACCGATTTAATTCAAACTTAAAAGTGGTTTGAAATTGAAAATTATTATCAACAACAAAAAGGCAGTATCGACAATATGAATACAAATGTTCGCAAATGGATATTAGAATAAATGATAGAGCAATAACAATGGTTAATGACTGTTCCGTAGCAAAAGATAAAGGGAATGATGATCCATTAGGCACTATGGAAGGCGGTTATCTGGGCAATGCTATTTTCAAATACTGCAAAAAAGCGACATTTGATTTTGATAATATGGTGTTTAGTGTGGAGAAATGATGTTTTTGTCCTTTTATTCTTTATAAATCGGACAACAGTATGATATTTAATCCTTTAAATATTTTTAGACGATGGTCATTTGTCAAAAAATAATCAACAGAACTGTATTTTGCTGCAGCAAGTTGAATAGCATCAGGAGTTTTTAAAGTATAATCAGCACGAATTTGTGCTGTTTCTTTGGCTATTTCTATATTAATGTCAAGAATATCAATATTTTCTGACATCGTAAGAATATCTTTGTATTTCTTTGCCAATTGTGGTTTTCTCTCACGTAGCGGCATTACCAAAACCTCCGACAAAGTAATGACCGTGGTTATAAAGTGGCAATCATTTAAAGGTAGAAACAAATCATTCAGAACAGGCACATAACTACTTCCGCCCTCCATAAAATATATTAATGGGGCAGTATCAAGAAAAATTGTTTTGCCATATAGAGTTTTTTTTAATGCCACAAGTCTCGTTCTTTTGAAATGTAGTCATCAATATCAGTTTTTTCCCAAATATCTTTTCCTAAACCTCTTAAATCCGTGAGATTATATGAGGTTTTAACTTTGGATTTAACGAGCGTATTAGCTATGTGCGATAAAAGAAAAAGTTTTTCGTTATTATTTAGCGTATCAATTTCTTTAAAAATCTTTTCTCTTTTCTTAATCCGTTCAATTGTAAGTGACATAGTTTATAAATTAAATTCGCGAAATTGTATTACAAAGATAAACAATAATTTCGAATTAGCAATTTCGCCCTTCAAAACTACTTTTTGCAGAAAACTCCCTCTCCAAAAATTTAGAAGTAAACCCAACCCCGGATATCGCCAATTCCTCAGGAGTCCCAACAAAGAGTATTCTACCGCCGCCCTTGCCCCCTTCAGGCCCCATGTCGATAACATAGTCAGCGCATTTGATAACGTCTAAATTATGCTCGATGATAATCATGGTATTTCCTTTGTCAACTAAACGGTTAATAACGTCAAGAAGCACTTTGATGTCGTCGAAATGCAAACCGGTAGTCGGTTCGTCTAAAATATAAAGTGTTTTCCCTGTATCCCGTTTGGATAATTCGGCGGCTAATTTAACCCGTTGGCTTTCACCGCCTGACAAGGTAGTGGACGATTGCCCCAATTTGATATATCCCATGCCGACATCCTGCAACACTTTGATTTTGTGGTAAACACCCGGTACGTTTTCAAAAAATTCGACAGCCGTATTAATGGTCATATCCAATACATCGGCAATGGATTTTCCCCGATAGCGAACTTCAAGGGTCTCTCGGTTGTAACGCTTGCCGTGACAGACTTCACAAGGTACCATCACATCCGGTAAGAAATTCATTTCTATGGACTTATAACCATTTCCGCCGCAGGCCTCACAACGGCCGCCCACCACATTGAATGAAAATCTTCCGGGTTTATAACCCCGGATTTTAGATTCGGGCATTTCAACAAACAAGTTGCGAATATCCGAAAAAATACCGGTGTAAGTAGCCGGATTGGAACGCGGCGTTTTCCCGATGGGAGATTGATCCACATTCACAACTTTGTCGATGTATTCCAATCCTTCAATGGATCCGTAAAGCAAGGGGTCTTGAATGGAACGGTACAGTTTTTGACTGATAATCGGTTCCAAAGTATCGTTGATAAGAGAAGATTTTCCACTTCCCGAAACGCCGGTAACACAGATGAATTTCCCCAAAGGCAAATGAACGGTTACATCTTTCAGGTTATTACCCGTAGCGTTTCTTAAAACAATTTCCTTCCCATTTCCCTTTCTTCTTTCCTTTGGAACCGGAATACACTCTTTTCCATTTAGATAAGAAGAAGTTAAAGTATTTGCTTTGAGTAATTCTGCCGGAGTACCGGCAAAAACGATTTCCCCTCCTTTACGACCGGCGCGTGGGCCAAGGTCGATTACATAATCGGCGTTTAACATCATTTCTTTATCGTGCTCTACAACGATCACCGAGTTTCCCGTATCGCGCAGTTGTTTCAACGAATCAATCAGCCGTGCATTATCCCGTTGGTGTAAGCCAATACTCGGTTCGTCAAGGATATACAACACATTAACCAATTGCGAACCAATTTGAGTAGCCAGCCTGATACGCTGTCCTTCTCCACCCGAAAGACTTGCAGATGCCCTGTCTAAAGACAAATAATCCAACCCGACATTTAACAAAAACTCAAGTCTCGAATGAATTTCTTTGAGAATTTCCGTTGCAATCGTTTTCTGTCTGTCCGATAAGTGATTGTCCAAATCATTCAGCCATTCGTAGAGTTCCGAAATATCCATTTCCGACAGGTCGGCGATGTTTTTCCCGTTCAGGAAATAATGCAGCGCTTCCTGGTTCAACCGTTGCCCGTGACACTCCGGACAAGCCTGCGTCCGAATAAATTGATCCGCCCACTTTTGAGCAGCCGCCGAAGTTTCCTGCTCCTGCTGCATGGTAATGTATTTATTAACTCCTTCAAAAGAAAGGAAATAGTTGGAATTACCCAGCGATTCGTTTTTAATGTGCAAGCGGGTTTCCGTCCCATTCATGATTTCGTCGATGGCCTCTTCCGGAACTTCTTTCAAAGGGGTTTTCAAGTTTACTCCATATTTATCCAAGATAGCATCAATCTGCCAGAATATCAATGCATCCCGGTATTTTCCCAAAGGAGCGATACCTCCTTGGTAAATAGTCAATTCAGGGTCGGGAATAATTTTTTGCAAATCAATTTGATTCACATAGCCCAATCCTTTGCATTTGGGACATGCGCCCTGGGGAGAATTAAACGAAAAATTGTGCGGAGCAGGTTCGCTGTAAGACAATCCCGTGTCCGGATCCATCAACCGGCGACTGAAATAACGTACCTCATTCGTGTTTATTTTAAACATCAACAATAAGCCTTCACCAATTCTCATAGCAGTTTTCACACTGTCTTTAACCCGTTTTTCATCAGACTGCCGAATAAGTAATTTGTCGATTACCACCTCTATAGAGTGATTTTTGTAACGGTCTAATTTCATACCCGGACCAATATCCCGCAACTCTCCATCAACACGAACATAAAGAAATCCTTTCTTTTGCAGTGACTCAAACAGTTCTTTGTAATTTCCTTTTCGATTTCGGACAACCGGAGCCAAAATATAGACTTTTTCTCCTTCATACTGTTCGATAATTAATTGAATGATTTGTTCTTCGGTATATTTAACCATTTTCTCGCCTGAAAGATAAGAATAAGCCTCGCCAGCGCGAGCGTAAAGAAGACGAAGAAAATCATAAATCTCCGTAGTCGTTCCCACGGTCGAACGGGGACTGCGGTTAGTCGTTTTTTGTTCGATGGAAATAACAGGGCTTAAGCCGGAAATCTTGTCCACATCTGGACGTTCAAGATTGCCAAGAAAAGAACGGGCATAAGCCGAAAAAGTTTCAATGTAGCGTCGCTGTCCTTCGGCAAAAATTGTGTCGAAAGCCAAAGAAGACTTACCGCTTCCACTCAAACCGGTGATGACGGTAAATCTGTTTCGGGGAATTTGGACGTCGATGTTTTTTAGGTTATGGACGCGAGCGCCTTGTATATCAATAATTTCTGTTTCTTTATCTATATTCATGCAATTAGAGAACGTAATTTTTTTGCAAATATAAGAAAATAATATTTGATAACAAGTCAATCCATCATCATGCTGATATAAAGCGCCGAAATCTCCGGTTTCTCATCGTTCAGTCGCTTAATCATTCCTTTTGTGCCGGATAATTTTTCTGAACTGCTGATGATTTTGACTTTTTCTTTAGCGTAATAATCTTGAATGCCTTTTAAAAACATGTCTTTTACTTTTTGGTTTTGATAGAAAAATTCCTTCACCATGATTTGTTTTTTCCCTTTGAATGTAAAGGCGATTCCTTGCTCGCTGGCAAATAATACGCCATCGTTATTGAAAAAATCATAGAGAATTTGTTTGAATTGCGTTTCGGTTTTTAATACGACTTGAAGAATTTTTGACAGGAAGCGGAAATATGTCTGATAAATTGTAGCATCCGTCATTGCGAACTGCGAAGCAGTGAAGCAATCCAGATTGTTGGTTTTCACTGGATTGCTTCGGACTTCGTCCTCGCAATGACGAGCAGGCTTCCAATTTACTTCCTTAGTTTCCTTATATCCGAATTTCCTGTAAAAATCGAACAGCCACTCTTCCTGAGGAATCAAAAAAGTATAGTCAAAACCTCGTTCCCGCATGATGTCGAAAGAAGAAAACAATAAGTCTCTCATAAAACCTTTTCGCCGAAAATCGGGATGAGTCATTGCACCGGAAATATAACCGGCGGGGAAAGTTTCCGCACCGTTCTTCAGGGAATAAGGAATCATTTGAAATGCAGCCGCAGGTATTCCGTTTTCTAAATAGACAAGTGTTTCCTCGTTTTTATAAACTTGGTCGAAGTAAAAATCGATGAAAGAATCCTCATCCAGAAAACAGAGTTTCCACATCTCTTTCAACGCGGGAATGTATTTATCTTCTCCGAATAAAATCATGATTCGTTTTTTCTGCGGACATATCCTTTTTCGAGAAGGATAGCCGGATGATAAGACAATTTTGCTTTTCGGAGCGATTCTAATCCTAAATCTTCTTCCCTGTTAATGTAGGGGTAACCGGCGCAATTGTGTTCGGCAAATTGCTGATTGATCACGGTAAATCCGCCGTCTATTTCATACAGGCTTTTTTCAGCCTGGATGTCGAAAGTATCTTTTCCTAAAGGACGGCCGTAGGAATACGCCAATATTTCCCCGTTGATTCGCAAAGCGCCCCCGATTAATCCCAATTTCTCAAAATTATCGAAAGCCCTGTGAGTTGCGACACATTCTTCAACCAAAGAAGATTCGCTGTTGCAACCTCCATTTTCGGCACACCAACGCCTGTAAAGTTTCAAACAATCGGGGATAATTTCCCGGATTATCGGGAGGTATTCCCATAAAGCGTAAGTTCGTTTGAATTTGTTGATGTGGTTTCGCTTTTGCTGAAATTTTTTTCCTGCAAGCGTAATTAAATCTTCTGATGAATATATGTATTCAAACCAATCCCTGTCCTTTTCGTAAATAAATTCTCCGGGCATTGCTTCTTCGATTAAGTCAAACGATTTTTGAGTTATGGCAAATAGTCGAAAAGGAATTTTCCGCTCTTGCGCATCCGTTTCCAACCGTTCGACGGCTTTTTTCAAGTCGCCTTCTCCGAGCGGGAAAAGATAGCCCGGATGAGTACGCGCCTTAAAATGAATAAACAAAAAATCATCTTCAATGACATAAGAAGTATCGTAATAATTCTGCCAACAAAAGATATTGGAAAAAGAAAAATCACAGTTCCTAAAATTGACTTTATCAAAGAATTTTTGTAACGATTCTTTGTCGTCAATGGTTACGGGTTTAAAATTTAGCATATTAATAATATATTTTGTTCGTCATTGCGAGCCGCATGCGGCGAAGCAATCCTGCATATTTTTTTCGGGTACAAAGATAACATAAATCAACAACTCAGCAAAGAGGCTATATCAAAAGGCGCAGTCGTCATTGCGAGGGCGAAGCACGAAGCCATCTACTCCCCCTGCCACTTAACGGGGAAGCCGAGTCTGTCTTGAAAGCCTGTCATGGCGGGCTTGACTCTGAAAATAGATAACATAATAAAATTTATTTAATGATTTTTTTACTAATACTTGTACCGTCTTTATATATCGTTTTCATAATATAAATACCGGATGGTAAACTTGTATTTAATTCATTATTATTTGGCCTCACGGTTAACACATGTTTCCCCATTACAGTTGAAGCAAAAGGATCGGTGGAATAAGTTTCATAAGAAACTTGAGCATTGATATTTAAAACAAAAAACATAAGTGCAATAAATGAAATAATTTTCTTTATGATTGTTATTTTTTAATTAATTTATAATAATATATTTTTGATTTACATTTTACACAAATAAGAAATACACCTTTAGGCAAATCAGAAACATCAATAAATTGCAAGTTTTTACTGTTGATTTCTTTTATTAGTTTGCCATGAATATCATAAATGGTTAGATTTTTTACATCATTTGAATTACCCTTGAAATATAATATATCATTGCACGGATTGGGATAAAACGAAATTGGATTATCATCTATGACATTTTCAATAGAAGTTATTATATCAGAAAGTAAATATGATTTTGAAAGTGTATATCCAAAATTATTACTTACTTTAATTATAAATTCAGTCTTATCAACATCTACCATAGACCAAAAGGAGAAATTATTTGGGTCTGATACATTTTGAGACAATAAATATACATCATGTCCATCATATTGTTTTTGAATAAAAATATATCCATCAGCTCTATCAGACAAAATAGATACAGTCACAATCGAATATGTTGTATCCGCAACATATTTTGAATCAATTATTTTTACTGTTGGTACAGAAGGTAATAAGTTCAATAATACAGGAAAATATAAATCAAACATTTCACCAAACACAGTTTGACCGGAACATAAAATCCGAGCTTGAAAATAAACAGAACTGTCGCCTTCAAATCTTATTTTCTTTAACAAGTCAGCTCTTGCATGCAGTGAATCCAAAATAAGTATAAATTCATTGTTATTAATTTCTTTATCAACAATGAATAAAGAGGTAGTATCCAAACATTGGAATTTCCACACACAAGAACTTGGCTCTATCTTGTTGCCTAACTCATCTTGAATAGAAAATGCAATAGTATCATTATGATACAAGGCTTCATCTTCCAATAAAAGTTTTCCATTTGCATATATTCCTGAAATAGAAAGTGTATTTTGGGAATAAGCCGATAATACACTACCTGATGCAATCAACCAAACAATAACCGATTTTCTGAAAATAGATAGCATAATAAGATTTATTTAATGATTTTTTTATAAACTTGTATTGTTTTTTAATTCCAAAAACAATGTTTAACTAACTTATAATCAAAGATTACAATAAATTTCATCAATACCAATGAGTCTAATTGGAATTACATATGAATAACTTATAGATGCAGTATCATAACTATAAGGATATGTTTGTATAGGAATTTGTTGTCCAAGAATATTATATCCAATGGTTTGATAAAAGTATGTTTTAACCTGCAAATAAGGTATACCATTACTATTTACTATAGTAGTAGTTGTAGCATACGGACTTTGATCGTTTGGATTGGCTCCACTCCAACCTAATTTAGAATCACTAAAATTAATCCATGCTCCGATATAATTGATTGACAACTCTAAAAGGACTGTTACTTCAAAAACAATTACCAAAACAGTTCCATTAAGCGGAAACCCGTTAAATATTCTTTTTGTATTGGTTTCAATTGTTTTAACATCTGAACTTTTTATTGGATAATTTTCTGTTATTACTACGGTCTGAGATGATACCGTAAAAATGATTCCAAACAATAAAATAAATAATAATATATTTTTTTCCATAATATTTATTTTTTTTCTTCGTTATTTATAATAATAAATCAAATAATAATTATACATATGAGAGAAATAACTTTTTTTATTTTTTTATCTTTTATCTCTTTCAACTTGTTTAGTCAAACAATAAAAGTAGAAAATGGTATTTCTTTTTCTTCTATGGAGTCTTCAAAAATTGAAGTTTTTCTAAATAGAAAAATTGCAAATTATTCTTTTTTAGCCGGTATAGATTATTTTGAACACAAATATTATTATATTTCAAGCGAGATCGGATATATAAGAAAAGGAGGGCAGGAACACATTAATTTCAGCCCTTCAACAATAAATGGAAATATTAAGAATGGGTGGGATTATATGCATCTAAATACCTCGTTTCGCACCAAATATCCAATCAATGATTCCTTTTGCTATTTAGGAGTTGCTCCCAAATTAGATATACTAACAAGTTCTCCGCATTTTCAAGATGAAATTTACTCTCCTTATGGATATGAAATGAATAAATTTTGCTTTGGTGCGAAATTAGAACTTGGTATAGCTCAAAATATTAATAATTTTCGTATTGGAATCAATACTTCTTATATCTTAGATATACCTAATTCAGGGAAAAACACATTAAACCCTGATAATAAACTAAGAAATAATACATTCCTGGCTATGTTATCTTTAGGATATAAGCTTCATTAAATAATCTTTATTTTACTTCTTAATAAACTTAAGCAATTCCATATATTGTCCGTTTTGAAATAATATCGCATAATTGCCTTTTGGTATATTTAATCTATAATTTGTTTTCTTTTCTGTAATTTGAAAAGTATCAATCATTTTACCATTAAGGTCATAAATAACTGCTTTGAAACTACCATCAATATCGGAAACAATACTTAGTTGATCTTCAAGAGGATTGGGATATAAAGAAAATTTATTTGATTTATTCTCATTTATTTTGATATCATTAATATAAGTAATATCATTCGTTGAAGTCTTATTATAAACATATCCATTTATATCAATATAATCAATACCGTCAATAAATTCTTCTCCCTCAATATATTCTATAGGAATATTTTCTGGAAGAACCACACTATCATATAATTCATTATTGCCATCAGAAATTGACGATTTCATTGTCGGTTGTATAAATACAGAATAAGCAATATATCCGGTAGTAGGTTCAAATGGATACATCGCTGTGGGAATCTGTTGTCCTAAAATATTATATCCAATCGTTTGATAAAAATAGGTCATAACATCCAAACTACTTCCTGTAAAAGTAGCTACCGCATAGGCCGTTTGATCATTCGGATTTGCTCCACTCCAACCTACTTTTGAATCTGCAAGGACTGCCCAGGCGCCTGTTACTCCGATAAGTGGGATTTTTACACTCACAGAATAAGTATTTACAAAAGTTATATCTCCACTACTTTGAATTGGACCTGTGCCAGTAAATATCCATTTTTGATTTGTTGCTCTAGCCATCACATCAGAGCTTTTAAAATAATATACATAATCAGTAATTTGCGCTTGAATAAATGAAACAGAAATGAATAATGTAAATAAACTAATAAATAATTGTTTTGTTTTCATATTTGTACAATTTGTTTTTTTAATGTTTGCATTTAACCCACACGTTCTCATTCTTTCATGCATGAAACTTTTATAATATGGGGTCAAATTTTGATAATTAAATGGTTCATAAATAATTGTTTTTGTTCACTTTTGGAAATTTTGTTTTTATTCCCGCTAATCATCCGATACCTTGTAACAGATAATTACAAATCAATAATAATTCGTACCTTTACCTCTCCTCCTTTCTATTAATCAAAATAGATAATAAGTTTTTTTTCATGACTTATAGAATTAATTTATTTTTTATTCAATCACAAAAATTCCGGATAAATATTGACCTTGAGAATTTACAAACACTATGGTATATTCTCCTGCATTAAAGGAAGAAATGTCAATATATACCAATTGTCCCGCATAAGTAGTCATCGATTCTTGATAAACAGCGCTTCCCGAATCATCATAAACAGATAGCTCAATTGTGCCCAACCCTAGATTGAAATCCACTTCAATAGCCTCCTCAGAAACAAACGCCTGAATAGGTTTTATCAAAGACCGTTGTCCAACTGATTCTAAATTACCTCTCAAAACTAATTCTTCTTTAGTACCACGACTTTCCTTATTCATAGCGGTAGATGCTAAAGAAAAACAACAAAAAAATGCTGTTAGCAAAATAAGTAAATAATTTTTTTTCATTTCATTATAAATTTTAATATTTTGCGGCAAAGCTAAAGAATTGTTCAATACACACCAATAGCAGTAAACTTTAGGTAAACTTCTACAAGCTTATAAAAAATTATAAACTACTAATTATTAAAAATATATGAAAGGTCGTTGGTAATCTTTTTCAAAACTCTTTTTTTCAGGAGAGAGGAAAAAGGACGGAAATTAACCCATAAGTTCTGTATTTCCCTTAAAAAATGAAATATAATCATGTGTGTATTTTGGCATTTTTAATTTTGCTCGTATTTGATTCCTTATTTTCCGAACCATGGGAATTGTCTCATCAAGAATAATGGCAATTTCCGTATCGTTGACATTTTCACAAGACAGGCAAAGGATACGAAATTCCGGTTCCGTCAATTGAGGGTATTTCCCTTTTATCTTTTTGTAGAGATCGTTTTGAAGATCATTCATAAGTTGATATATATTATTCCAATCAAAAGAATCTTGCCCATATAATATTTTGTTAAATCTTTTCAAAAGCCATTGTGTAGATTCGGTTTCCATCTCTTTTTTACTAAGTTCATTTTTTAAGGCCGTCGCCTTTGTAATAATATTGAACTGATTGAAAGCAATGCTACGGAAGGTATGATTTTCTTTTGAAACAATAGCAGCCATTCTTTGTAGTTCTGTGATTTTTTCTTCCAAGTCCATCATTAGATTTTTATTTCGAACAGATTTCCAATAAAAAAGAAAAATAACCAATCCGGTTGACAACAGAGATAATATAAGTAAAATTTGTATTCTTTGATGCTTTATAGTCAATTGATCATTTGAATTTTTTATTTTTTCAAAATCATACTTTTCCTGAAGTTCAAGTAACTTGTTGTTGTTTTCATTATCAAATACTTCCATCGTAGAGTTGTAATACTCTTTATAGGATTTCAGCGCTTCTGAATAATTTTTATCCTTTTCTTCTACTTTAGAGCGTAAAAGATAAGTAGAGCGTTTCAACCAAGGATTCTTAACTTGCAACGCTAATGCCTTGTCGAGATAAAATTTTACAGAATCTGTCTTATCTTCAAGAATAAATACTTGGGCTAAATTTAACAGTATTCTTGCCTGATTTACGCTATCGACAGGAAAAGAAAGCGCTTTATTGAAAAATTTCTTTGCGTCTTTATAATTTCCTTCCTCTTCATAGGCAACTCCCATATTTTGCCTTACACATGATTGAAATTCCGGTATATTATATGAATCTGCAAGTTTAAGACTTTCATTGTAATAAAAAAAGGCGCTGTCTATTTGTTTATTCAATAAAAAACAATTGCCAATTAAATGAATCGCACTTATTTTGTTTTTATAGTTTTTAGCCTTATCGTACATTTTAACAGCCCTTTTATTTGACGCAATCGCTTTCTCGTACAATGAATGCTCCCAATAAAGAATACCCAAATTTCCTTGTATAAGTCCTTTAAGGTTGTCATTCTCAATTTTATCAGCTAATTCTTCCGCTTCCAAATAAGCATAAACAGCCTTGTCGGTATTCTTTTGTTCATGCAATACCCGTCCACAATAAAAAGCGGCTAAAGCGGCGCTTTGAAAATCTTTTTTACGAATATAATAATCCCTCACATCAAAAATTATTGTATCGGAAGTTATATCTTTATACAATTTGTCTTTTGCCTGTATCCGCAATAACCAATAAGGATTCTGTTCCTTATCGTTTAACCTGTAAGGATTTGGAATGGAATCAAGAAGAATCAGAGCAGAGTCGGGATATTGTTCAACCATTTGTTTTACTACTGTTAATATTTTGCCTGTTTTATCTGCATTACTGCAAGAGATAACGCTAAAAACAAGAAAAACAAAGCTCAAATAGCTTAAAAAAAATCTTTTAGTAACCATAGTATGTTATTAAAACGAATAATCAATTGATTTAAAGATACTTAAAATATTTTCTTTGTCTTTAATAAGCTGTTCTTTTAATTCAGCCAAACTCCCGAAAGTTTTGTCTTCCCTAAGAAATTTCACAAATTCCAAGCGAATGGTTTCCCCATAAATCTCATTTGAAAAGTTAAGGATGTGTACTTCGATTCGTTGTTCTCCGTTTGAAACAACTGTCGGTCGCCTGCCGATATAAGCCATACCTTGATATTTTGCAGTCCCAACATGTACCCACGCCGCATAAATTCCTTCTTTCGGAATCACTTTGTTTTTATCGTTTATTTCAATATTGGCGGTAGGAAACCCGATTTCCCGGCCTAACTTATTCCCTTCAATTACTTTGCCTTCCAAATTATAATTGTAGGACAACAATTGGTTGGCCTCTTCCAAATTACCTTCCACCAGTTTATTTCGAATTAGTGTCGAACTGACATGAATACCCTGCAATTCTAGCGCCTGAACGACTTTTAATCCGTATTCCCGACCATATTTAACATATTCGGGAAATCCTTCTGCCCTGTTTTTGCCGAAGCGATGGTCGTATCCAATTAATAGTTGTTTAACATTCAGCCTTTTGCGTAAAATTTCAGAAATAAAAGTCTGAGCGTTTAGTTGGGAAAGTTCCTTTGAAAAGTCGATTAAATAGCAATAATCAATATCCAAGGAAGACAAAAGGCTGATTCTTTCATCCAACGTACAGAGCAATTCGGGCTGAAATCCCGCCTGCAAAACGGATTGAGGATGTTGCCGGAACGTAATCACGGTAGCCGGCAAACCGGCGGAATCAGCAAGTTCTCTCAATTGCCTGATTAAAAACCGGTGTCCCGAATGAACTCCGTCAAAAAAACCAATGGTAGCTGCTACTTCTTTTTGCATTATGATTCAAAAATTAACGAACAGGAATTTTGATTTCCGACGTGAGCGGATATTTCAAGTTTTGCCACGACGTTAAACTCGCTTCGGCGGCTCCGATTCTCAACTTTGCTCTTAGTTTCAATGGAACATGATTTTTGTCATCGCTAACCCAGATTTCCATTGCATTTTTAGATTCTTTGAAAGCTTCATCTGTTATGTCAATATCCAACAGATGAGCTTTGTATTTAATGGATTCGTTTTTTTCGACTACGGATTGACCTTTGTAGTGTGCAATAATATTTACTTTATCCTTTCCAATAAAACCGGAAATATGAAAAGTTTGTTCCGGCGTTAATTGAGAATAATCCAAAGTGCGGGCAAACATGAAAATGCTTAATATATCATATCCGGCATTATTGGTAACTATTATCGTGTCGAATTTTACCTTTTCTGTATTTTGTCGTTTTATCCGGGCTTTTGTAAAGTTTGCGCTAAAAGTATTAGTGAATACTTCTTCCCAAAAACGAGTTTTGCCCTCATTGATTTTACGAATATGATAAAGAGGTTCGAGATTGGTATTGACATGCGAAATTAATGTGTCTCTGATTTTGAATATCCCGTCGAAGAAAGAGGATGTTTTAAAATCCAAAATGGTTTTAAAAGAGGAATTATTCTCATAAAAACCTTTTTCTATGGTATAATTAGCCGTTCCCGCTTTCATCATGATCAAGCCCCATTTGAAATTGACGTCGTATTTCAATTTTTCTCCTGCATTAAAAGGGGGGTCACCGGCATGCACCGATGAAATCAATAAAAAACTTATACTTAATAGAATGAATATTTTTTTCATTTTTATCGTTTTAAAGGTAAATTTCTCGGCATATTTATCTGGTTGGACGAATTTGTACTGTTTTTTTGCTGATTTTTGTTCTGTTCGTTCCGGTTCGGCTTCTTTTTTTCCACCGGCTTGTTTTTGGTTATATCCACCGGCTTTTGCTGAATGAGAGGCAGAGCCCGAATATCCCATTCTCCTCCTTCAAAATCCGAATTTTTGCGCGGCACATCAATTACTTTGGGGTAATAATACACTTTTTCCGGTTGTAAACCGCGTGCAAAGTTACCGGTATCCCATCTCCCATTTCCATTGATATCCTCAATGTACCGCAAGTAATATTTTCCGGGATTTAAATCTTCGAAAATAAGTTCGCCGTCATACAAAGCAGAAGTTCTGACCGGTTTATCCGAACTATTCAAAAGTTCTCCAAATCCGGCGCCTTTTCCGCCACGAATTTTCATATAGATATTGACATATTCATCTTGCGCTTTGAATTTGAACTTAACGGTTGTCGAATCATTCCATTTATCGTAAATACTGTAAATAGCGGCGGAATCGACGGTAATTTGAAATTCCTGTCCGTACGACCAAGCGTTGTTGATATAGAAAATACGCGGATTCAGGGTATCAGCGACCATCGGGAAAGTTCGATCTTCCCATAATGTATCTACTTTTTGTCGGATTTGAAACTTTTTCGGGTCAAATGCCATGACAGGTTCGGAAAAAGTAACTTTTAAAGTGTCGAAGATATTGACCGAACTATTCATAGAAAAGTTGATTTTGAGAAAATCGACGGCGACGTTCTCTTTAGCTTTTTTATCTTTCTTCTTGGGAGGTTCTTTTCTCCATACAAAACGGAGCGTATCCGTAACCGGTACCAGATTAGACAAGGTATCGGTCGCCCAATAATCGGTCTCCACCCGTATAGTATCGCGCTTATATAATAATGAATCTGTCATCCAATAAACAATATCCTTTTTGTCGGGGGAAAATTCGGGGATATACCAGTCTTTCCGTATATTTTCGACGCTGTCTTCTTTCATCAGATAAACTTTTGGAGGTAAACTATCGGAAGAATTAAAATGAAAAGCCAATTGATTCCGGGCAGGTCGTTCTGTCTTTGAAAGATACTGCGTTTGATAATCTTCCTTGAAAAGGAAAAGTACTATATCATCGGGAATAAATCGTGTATAATGGACTTCTTTGATACTATCCACGGTTATGCTGTCTTTCCAAACCGTATCCATCCGGACGGCGGGTTCAAAAGAAGGAACAATCAGGGAATCGTGAAATGCAATTGCTTCTGTTTTCTGATCAAACTTGTAATTCCGGTTCTGATCATCCAGCGCATAAAGCCGGTACGTTCCCGGAGCAATATTTCGGATACTGAATTTTCCCCGATCGTTTGTTATAGTAGTTCGCAGTAAAGACAGAGACGTAAAAGCCGAATCTTCCGGATTGGAATGGATTCCGACGACAACATTCGACGCAGGCTCCAAATTTTCAGCGTTGAGTAACCATCCGGATATCACCAGTGAATCAATTATATCACCTGTCGAAAAAGCGAAGTTATAACCGTACAAGGGATTTCCTTCGTTGTTATCTTCAATGCCATCGGTAAAATCAAACGTATAAGTAGAGTTTGGAATTAAAGTGTCTTTCAATTCCACCGTGATTTTTTTCCCAATGGCTTGAATTACCGGCGAAGTTTTTTGAGGCGGGGTAATGATTACTTTTTTCGTAGGGTCTTTAAGCGTAATATATTCGTCAAAAAACAATTCGACCTTGTGTCCTTCAAATTGCGTGGCATTGGCAACCGGAATCGTTTTAATTATGCGTGGCGGAGTATCGTCATACGGCCCGCCTCCGGGAGAACCCATGCTCGCACAGGAATAAACAAACAGGAATAATAAAAATCCCCAAAAGATCGTTCCTACGCTCGGCGAAGGCTCTGCCTTCGTCGCCTTAAATGCAAAGCTCCTGCCTTGCTTACAAGCGTAAACGCTTGTTTTTCGAAAGACGCTTTGCCCAGCGCAAGGAAGCAATCCAGATCTTTTTTTACTGGATTGCTTCGGACCATTGTCCTCGCAATGACGTGCAAAGAACTTTTTACTACTCATTAATATTAATTTTCAAACTGCAAAAGTACAAAGAAAAGGGAAATAAAGTCCTTAAAATTTTGTAAATAGGTAAGAAGTTGAGCAATAAACACTATTTTTGTACTTTATTCATGCAAATAAAACATGGAAAGATATTTCATCTATTTATCCTATAACGGCGCAAATTATTGCGGATGGCAAAACCAGCCAAACGGAGTTTCCGTGCAACAAAAGATAGAAGAAAGTTTGCAGATTCTTTTGCGAAAGCTGGTTCCGATTACGGGCGCCGGACGTACCGACGCCAAGGTGCATGCCCGCATGATGGTTGCCCATTTCGACTGGTTTGAAAAAGACGCTATTTTTGCGCGTCATTGCGAGGACGAAGACCGAAGCAATCCAGAACCTCTCCTCCAACTGACCGACAAATTAAACCGCATTCTGCCGCAGGATATTTCCATTCAAAAAATCATTCAAGTTTCACCCGAAGCCCATGCCCGGTTTGATGCGGTTTCGAGAACCTATCAATATTATATTTCCTTTCACAAAGACCCTTTTGATTATCCTTTTCATTTCCGGCTCAACCGGCCGTTGAACTTTAATTTGATGAATGAGGCTGCTTTAGCGCTTTTTGAATACACTGATTTTACCAGTTTCAGCAAATCACATACGGATGTAAGAACCAATCTTTGCCGGATTATGCAAGCCGAGTGGACACAAACCGGTGATATCTGGATGTTTACCATTAAAGCCGATCGTTTTTTACGAAATATGGTACGCTCCATTGTAGGCACTTTGCTGGAGGTGGGTTGGGGAAAATTGTCGATTGAAGGGTTTCGGGAGATTATTGAATTGAAAGACCGCAATAAAGCTGGTATATCGGTGCCGGGGAATGCTTTGTTCCTGACGAATATCGAATATCCTCCGGCTGTTTTTGAAATTTAGACATCTTTATTACAATCGGCATGGCTTATCTATGGGTTCGGTTCACTCAAAAATATTCCGGAACCGACTAAAAATTTTGTCTTTCACTGCTTTTGACGGTTGAAAATTCGCCGATTTATCCATTTCTTCCAATTTGCTTTTCTGCTCTGCTGTTAGATTTTCAGGGATATAGACGGCAATATTTATCAGTAAATCGCCTGTTCCGTAACTGTTTACGGATGGTAATCCTTTGTTGCGCAAACGCAAGACTTTCCCTGGTTGCGTTCCCGGTTCGATTTTTATCTTCGCTTTTCCATCTAAAGTAGGAATCTCCACAGAACCTCCCATGGCAGCGGTTGGAAAACTTAACAAAAGATTATAAATCACATCATTTTGATCACGAATCAATTCCGGATGGGGTTCTTCTTCAACGACAACCAACAAATCTCCGTTAATTCCTCCGTGCCGGGCGGCATTTCCTTTTCCGCTCATCGAAAGCTGCATTCCTTCCATTACGCCTGCCGGGATGTTCAACGAAATCACTTCTTCATCGCGGATAATCCCTTCGCCGATGCAATGGATACATTTCTTGGTAACGATTTTGCCTTCGCCGTTACAAGCAGAACAAGTGGAAGTGGTTTGCATGGATCCCAGAATGGTATTTGTAGAACGGGTGACGACTCCCGAACCTTTACAGATTGAACAGGTAGAATAAGCAGTTCCGTTTTCCGCCCCAGTTCCGTTGCAATGATTACAAGGTATGTATTTTTTTACTTTGATTTTTTTCTCAACTCCCGTCGCAATTTCCTTCAAAGTGAGTTTTACTTTTACGCGTAAATCCGTTCCGCGATTGATTCTTTGCGAGTTTCTACCACCGCCGAATCCCGAACTGAATCCACCGCCGAATCCGCTGAATCCTCCGAAATGGCCGCCGAATATATCTCCGAATTGAGAGAAGATATCCTCCATCGTCATGCCGCCGCCGAAATCTCCGCCGTATCCGCCGCTGTTTCCCATGCCTGCATGTCCGAATTGGTCGTAACGTTTACGCTTTTCTTCATTTCCAAGTACTTCGTATGCTTCGGCCGCTTCTTTGAATTTCTCCTCAGCAGCTTTGTCGCCCGGATTCTTGTCCGGATGATATTGTATGGCCTTTTGCCGGTAGGCCTTTTTTATTTCTTCCGGCGTTGCCGTTTTGGACACTCCCAAAACTTCATAATAATCTCTTTTTGTCGCCATTCCGTTATTCTATATTAATTTGCCACTACCACTTTTGCATGGCGGATTACTTTATCGTTTAATGTGTAACCCGTTTGAATCGTATCGATTATGTTTCCTTTTTGCGCCTCTTCTGCTGCAGGAATCATTGCAACCGCTTCATGCAGATCGGCGTCAAACGGCTGTCCAAAAGTATCAATCACTTTCACGCCATTTTGTTGAAGATAAGTCATGAATTTATTATAAATCAGTGTCACACCTTCTTTCACAGCTTCTATATCCGTAGCTGTTTCGAGGGTTTGCCGGGCGCGTTCAAAATCGTCGATTACCGGAAGAAGTCCAATAAGCGTTTTTTCCCCGCCGTTTTTGATTAATTCCGCTTTTTCTTTTATAGTACGTTTTCTGTAATTATCATATTCAGCCATCAAACGGACGTACGAATCTTTTAGTTTTTCCAATTCTTCCGCCACATTGTCAGTATTTTCGGAATTTTCTTTTTGTTCCTTTTCGGGAATTGATTCTTCAATCGGCGCTTTTGTCGCATCGTCTGTAAAATTGTCACCCAAATTCGGTTTGTTTTGGGAATTTTTTTGTTCCTTGTGTTTACTCATAACCCAACATTTATACTTTTCTGTTTGTATCTGAATGAGATACAATAAAATGATTCTAATTTTATTTATATGTACCCATTATAAATAGCAAAAATGCTGCCAAAGACATAAACGCCCTCGCAATGACGATCCAAAAGCTCTACTTTGCCAACAATTTATGCCCGATCCGGCAGAAAATACATTTTTTCTTTTCACAATATTCCCTTTTGAGTTGGATCAAGGCTTGGGTATCACAGGCATTTTCTATCTTAATTCCGGCACGGGAAAATAGAGTGATGATAAAATTATTTTCAGGTTTCAAAGATTCTAACAGTTGAATGGCTCGCTCAATGTATTGCCCCGAATTTTTCTTTTTCCCATACGCAAAAAATAAAGGTACAACTACGTTTATCAATAAAACTTGTCTGGCCTGCAAACCCAAATACTTTGTCTTCTTAACCGAAACCTTTTCAAAATGATAATGCGTCAGCCAATATTCGCTCAATTCGGAAACGAAAAGCGAATGGAATTTTTCTTCTTCATCAATGTCCAGTACTTGAGCGAACAATCCTTGCTTATTGCCTATAATTCCAGCTAATTGAAGAATTTTAATGTGCGGGAAATTATTGGGTCGTATGCGTAAACTTTTGAAGATATAGGGTTCAAGGGTTTTCAATTTATACTTTTTCCGAAGAAAAAAATATTCTTTACGGAGTTTTGTGTAGTATTCGTCTTTACCCCCCAGCCCTTGTTCTTCCTCTAACAATCCGGCTTGTCCCAAAAATAATGCCTCGATTTGGGTCTGAGAACTTTGATGTTTAAGGACGACTTTTAGCGGGAGGCTTTTGGCTAATCGTTCAAATGCATCATTGTTGATGCCGAACCCGAAATTACGTGCCAGAGTAATGTAAAACACTTCATTCCAATCGTCTTTGTATTCTTCCAACAATTGAAGCAAATCATTAGTTTTCCGTTCCAACCGTTCAGTTAAGAGTGCATTCTTCCAATCTGAAAGATAGATTTCCGGTATTTCCCTGATTTTACTCAAACAGGGAACAGACAAATCGCTGTTTATTAAAAACCTGTAATTTGTTTTGATGTGTTCGGGGATTTTCATTACCCATTGCGGAATTGAACGTCCCGACTGATCGAATACATTCGAAACGTCTAAGCTATCAACAACGTGTAATACAACGGAATTATAAGCCTTGTCCTCGTAATGCCGGTGTTTGTACCAATCGGAAGCTGTCGTGTGAATCTCGACATTTCCTACCCAGATTTTGTCGCCCATCTTAATTTTTGCATTGAAAAAATCAGGGCCTGCGTTTGAATTATAGACACCCGGGTCAATAATTTCAATTGTTTGTCCTTCACTTGTAACCGGATTTGCGGGTTCATACAGTTTGTATTTCCACACATAATGTAATAGAGTCTCCATAGAATATTTTAGTATCAATTTGTTTTGATTTCTTTTGCAAAGGTACAATAAAAATAACTATATTTGCACAAACTTTTATAGATTTTTTATTATGAACAAGGCAATTGTTTTCTTTCTCTTTATCTTTTTAGGAAACTGTTTAAACGCCCAAACAGGAAATAATCAAATACAACTCAACGACATACTTAAACGAGCGTATGCGCCGAAAGGTATGGGTGAAATACGTTCTATGCCTGACGGAGAGTATTATACAATGTTGAGCGCCGATCAAAAAGCGATTCTCAGGTATGCTTATAAAACCGGTAAAATAACCGACACATTGTTTCATGTGGATAAAGCTCGCGAAACCAAATTAGAAAAGATTGACGGATATGTCATCAGCAATACGGGTTTTCGTATTTTAGTCTGGACGAACAAAGAGCAGATTTATCGCCGTTCATGGAAAGCGAACATTTACGACTATGATGTGCGGCGTAATTTCCTGAAACCTTTGTCGGAGACTCAGGGAAAATTGATGATTCCACTATTTTCTCCGGATGGAAGAATGTGTGCGTTCGTAAGAGATAACAATATTTGGCTGAAGAAGTTCGACTACGATACCGAATCGCAGGTAACCAAAGATGGCGAAGTTGGGAAAATAATAAACGGCAGAACAGACTGGGTGTACGAGGAAGAATTTGCAAAAACCAGCTTGATGTCCTGGTCGGCCGACAGTAAATTTCTGGCTTTCGTCAAATCCGACGAGTCGCAAGCGCCGGTTTACCGTTATCAACTTTTCGATGGGTCCTTATATCCCGGCTTTTATGAATACAAGTATCCGAAAGCCGGTGAAAACAATTCGACAGTAGGCGTTTACGCTTATAACTTGGATACCAAAGACACGAAAAAAATGGATATTCCCATGGATGCCAACGGTTATATTCCTAACATTTGTTTTACGGAAAACATTGATCAATTGGCTATTATGACCATGAACCGGAATCAGAACCGTTTCGATATGTATTATGCCAATCCCAAATCGACGGTCGCCAAATTGATTCTCCACGACGAAAACAAACAGTATATTGATCCGGATTGGGTTAATGCTATTTATTTTGGAAAAGATAATTTTTTGTATGTCAGCGAAAAAGATGGATTTGCCCACATTTATTTATATACCATCAATGGAGTTTTGGAAAGGCAAGCGACTTCGGGAAATTGGGATGTCACAGCGCTTTATGGTTATAATCCCGAAACGAAAACGGTTTATTACCAATCGGCTGAGGAAAATCCTTTGCGACGCTCCGTTTATAAAGTGGATGCGAAAGGTGTAAAAACCAAATTGTCCGGCAATGAAGGAACCAATTCGGCGGTATTCAGCAGTAATTTTCAATATTTTGTCAATACCTTTTCAAATACGATAACGCCGACTATTGTCACGATTTGTGATGAAAAAGGTAAACAGCTCTCGGTCTTGAATGATAATTCAGCCTTGCAGAATACATTGAAAACGCTTCAATATCCGAAGAAAGAATTTTTTACATTCTCCAATTCATCCGGAGACGTATTGAACAGTTGGATGATGAAGCCGGTTAATTTCGATTCCGGACGAAAATATCCCGTAGTTATGGTGCAGTACGGCGGCCCTAATTCCCAAACGGTTTTAGACAGGTATGAAATGGATTGGACAGCTTATCTTGCCAATCTCGGCTACATCGTCGTTGCGGTTGATGGGCGCGGAACGGGCGCTCGGGGAGAGGCTTTCCGCAAATGCACCTACCTGCAGTTAGGCATTTACGAATCGGATGACCAGATTGCAGGCGCTAAATATTTGGGTGGTTTAAACTATGTGGATAAAAATAAAATAGCCATCTGGGGCTGGAGCTTTGGCGGATACAATACTTTGATGTCTATGAGTCGTGGAAACGGTATTTTCAAAGCAGGCATCGCCATTGCGCCTGTTACCGATTGGCGGTTTTACAATTCGATTTATACGGAGCGGTTTATGAGGACGCCGCAACAAAACGAAGACGGGTACAACCTTTCCTCACCTCTCAAATTGGCAGCCGGTTTGCAGGGACATTTATTGCTAATACACGGCACTTCCGACGATAATGTGCATTTTACCAATACCGTCTATTATACGCAAGCGCTGATAAATGCGGGGAAAATATTCGACACTCAAATCTATCCGGGCAAGAATCACAGTATCTTGGGATTGGATACGCAGATGCATTTGTATGGCAGGATTATTGATTTTTTGGAAAAGAATCTACCCCCAACCCAATGAATGAATTCTCTGCTTCCTTTGAGATTACGCGTCATTGCGAGGGCAAAGCCCGAAGTAATCCAGAAAAAATTAACAACATGGATTGCTTCACTTCGTTCGCAATGACGGAACCCTTACGGGGGGTAAAAAAACCGGAATGGTTGAAAATTAGTTTGGGAAATAATCAACAATTTTCTGAAACAGGAAACATTATAACGAATCAAGGTTTACACACCATTTGCCAAAGCGGAAGGTGTCCGAATCTGGGCGAATGTTGGAATCGCGGAACAGCCACTTTTATGATCGGCGGCGATATTTGCACCCGTTCCTGTAAGTTTTGCAATACAAAATCCGGCAGACCTTTACCGCTCGATCCCGATGAACCTTTCAAAATCGCTCTTTCTATTGAAAAGATGGGTTTGAAACATGCAGTAATTACATCAGTTGATCGAGATGATTTACCGGATTACGGTTCCGGGCATTGGGCGGAAATTATTCGACAAGCAAAAAAAAGAAATCCACAGACAACGCTTGAAACGCTCATCCCCGATTTTAACGGAAATACAGATTATTTGGATGTTGTCATCGAAACCCGTCCCGAAATAATTTCTCACAATATGGAGACCGTTAAACGCTTGACGCCAAAGGTACGAAGCGTCGCCAAGTACGAACGAAGTCTGGCGGTTCTTCGCCGGATTTCAAATTCACAAGTAGCAGCTAAATCCGGATTGATGTTGGGTTTGGGAGAAACTGAAAATGAAATTTACGAGTTGTTGGACGATTTACTGAATGCCGGTTGTAAGCTGCTGTCTATCGGGCAATATCTGCAACCTTCCAAAAAACATATTCCGGTTGAAGATTACGTGCATCCCGAAATCTTCAACAAATACAAGGAGATTGCTTATAACAAAGGGTTTAAACATGTTGAGAGCGGGCCTTTGGTTCGTTCGTCTTATGGATCGTCTAAGTATTTACATGTCGTTTCATCACAGGTGTAGCTAATTATCACTCTCCACAAACGTACCTCTTTTATTCTATTTCCAAAAACTATTGCTTTTGAGTAGTTTTTAAAACTTTTTATAGTATTAATTGTTATAAAAGCATCCAATAAATAGAATATGAATATAAAATCTTTATTGCTACGCAACGAAAAATGGCTTCCGGTTATCAATGAATCCGGAACGGTGTCCGGAAAAATTACTTATAATCAGTCTAACAACAAGAAAAATGAGTATTTACTTCCAATTATTCGCATCGCATTAATACATAATGGGAAACTTTTCCTTTGCGAGAAAAAGAATATCGGTACAAATGACAAACCTCTTTTGGACTACCCTTTTGAAAGGCATATCTTTTACAAGGAAACCGTTGATGAAGCTGTTGTGAAAACCTTTGAGTCAATCGGTTCCAAATCCGACTTGATCCGTCATTGTAATTATTTGTTTCATTATATCTTCCATAGTGAAAAAATACGCAGGTTGGTTTACTTTTATATTTGTAATATTCATGAGGACAGTTTATTGAAAAAGATTAATCTAAGCAATGGGAAATGGTGGACGCCCCAACAAATCCGGGAGAATTTGAATACTAACCTTTTTTCCCCTTTTTTTGAGAATGAATTTGAATTTCTTGATTCGACGGTATTGGCGGTTGGTTAATTTGTTCTCGATGCGACTGATAGATAAATCGCCATTATCTCTTTGGCAATTTTTTTCGAATCAAACCGTTTCATATATTCCAACCCGCGTTCTGCCATCTTTTTCCTCAAATTCTCATTGTTTAATACTTCCCGGATTTTAAGCGCTAATTCCGCTTCATCATTGGGACTGACATAAATCGAATCCGGTCCGCCGGCTTCTTCCAAACAGGAACCGGTCGCGGCAATCACCGGAACGCCGCTTGACAAGGCTTCAATGACCGGAATACCGAAACCTTCATAAAACGAAGGATAAACAAACAAATCCGCCGATTGATATATCGCCGGTAAATCTTCATCCGGGAAATCATTTTTAATGTGCAGGCGGGAAGTCACCCCCATCTCACGAGCCTGTCTTTCAACTTCTTGTTGATAAGGAGTCGGTTTTCCGATAGCAACCAAATGAATTTCTTCAGGGATTTGTTTTAGCGCTTTTACCGCCAATAACAAATTTTTTCTTTGTTCAATACTGCCCACATACAGGATAAAATGTCCGGGGAGTCGATGTTTTTCAACTATTTGCTTTCGTATCTCTTTTGAAACCTGTTGTTTGAAAATAGGATTACAGTTCTGATAAACGACTTTGATTTTTTCTTCCGGAATATGAAAAAAAGAGATGATATCACATTTAGTATATTCACTGACTGCAATGATCATGTCGGCGTTTTTGCAAGCATATCTGAATTTCCACAGGTAAATGGTCCGGTCGATCCAATGGTAATAATGCGGGTAGCGGACGAATATCAAATCGTGGATGGTGACCACCATTTTAATGCCTGTGTTTCGGATGTTTACAGGAAGTTCATTGCTGAGACCGTGAAAGATATCTATCCGGTTTTTGATAATATCCCTTTTACTTCCGAAAAGTCGCCAAAATGAAGGGATTAATTTGGAAATACCGGAAGGGAAAATTATAAAAACATTTAAATGAGAAAGAAGCGCTTTTAATCGACTGTTGTCCATATTATGTGGAGCGAAAAGGAAATAAGTGTTATCGGGTTCATATTCCGATAAGACTTTAACAACAAAACGGCTGTAGTTCCCCAAGCCTGTATTGTTCTGAATCGCTCGTTTGGCATCAAATCCTATTCGCATCTATCCATTTTCCCCATTCATTTTGTTGACTGATATCGTCAGCCTGCGCTTTCGATACTCTTTAAATACTGGTTAATACCGTTTTCACACCAAACTGCTTTTTTATCACGTTTATCGTAATAATAGGCGAAGTTTTTTTCTTTATTCTGCATAAATAAATCAGTATGCCATAAATGATAAACAATACCTGAAAATTTCAGGTATAAACGCTTGACTCCACTGTTTATCATCCGGGCGGCAAAATCATAATCTTCTCCGCCCCAACCTTCGAAAAATTCATCGTAACCGTTAATCTTTATGTAATCATCTCTCCAGAAAGACATATTGCATCCCAAACCTTCTATTCTGTTTCTTTTATAACGAGGTGCAAGATACCTGCTTAACGGCAAACAGCGAAAAGCGTTGATCCGGCGAAGCAAACCTTTGGAAAAGAAATGGATATGAGGAAGCTTTCCTTCTTTGCAACATCGATCTGCAAGAGTTTTGTTCAGATTCACCCGGCCGCCTTTTAAAAAATATCCTTTTTCTGAAAAATAGAGATGGTCGGCAATAAAGTCACGGTGTAAAATCGCATCCCCGTCTATCCCTATAATATATTCATACCGGGAAGCGGCTACGGCTCTATTCCGGCTCATAGCCGCACGGAAGCCTTTGTCTTCTTGCCAAACATGAATAATCGGTACCGGGAAATGCTCTTGAAAAGACCGGATTAATTCGCGTGTTTCGTCTCTTGATCCGTCATCTCCGATAACCACTTCGTCGGGCAGTATCGATTGTATTGCTATGCTTTGCAAACATAAATTCAAGGCTTCGGGCCGGTTATAGGTTGTAACGACGAGCGATACTTTGGGATATTTATTTTTCATATTTATATAATTTATTTTTTACACATTACTTAATAAAGCATTTATTTTTTCGATAATGATTTCAGGAGCAATATCCATACATTCATATTTGTTGGTATTTGTACACGGGTTTTCGCCCCAAAACGAACAGGGACTGCAAGGCAATTCTTTTTGCACGACATTCTCTATGTCCTGATTGACAGGATAATATCCCAATTTTGGATGAGAAGGTCCCCAAATTGAAATTACCGGGATACCTACAAAAGAGGCTAAGTGCATATTTGCCGAATCCATGGATACAACAACGCTACATGCTGAAATTAAAGAGATTTCTTCGTCAAACGATAAAGCGCCAATCAAAGAAATAATTTTCGGATACTGCTCTTTCCAGCGCTCCGCTTGAGATTTTTCATCCGGCCCCCCACCTATTATCAATAGTTCAATGTCATCTTTTTGATGATAATATCGTATAATTTCTTCCATCTTATGCAGAGGATATATCTTTGACTTGACCCTCGAAAAAGGA
>Ga0209629_10000098_pt1 | contig 38653 bp, 30 predicted proteins | sample TergutCu122P5_FD_187286 | JGI IMG/M metagenome (GOLD analysis project Ga0209629, IMG submission 187286) | Cubitermes ugandensis P5 segment gut microbial communities from Kakamega Forest, Kenya - Cu122 P5 (SPAdes) (version 2) | ecosystem: Host-associated > Arthropoda: Insects > Digestive system...
TGCGGCACCGCTACGCGGCGCATATATGGGAAACGCATTTTCCAATCCCCGTGCGCTGTCGCACACGGCTATAAACGCTTAAGCGCTACGCGCTTTTTCATATCTCTAATTCATACTTGACTCCGTCGATTCTTCGAATTCATAATTCATAACTCATAACTCATAACTCATAATTAAAACGATGGCAAAACTCGAACTTTTGGCTCCCCTCATCCTGAAATGGGAAGGGGGCTACGTAAACAATCCCGCCGACCTTGGCGGTGCAACAAATAAAGGGGTGACGCTCTCCGTATGGAAACAGCAGGGATATGATAAAAACGGCGACGGCGGGATCGACGTCGAAGACTTGAAACTGCTCACTCCGGACGATGTAGTGGAACGCATTTTGCGTCCGCATTATTGGAACCGTTGGCAGGCCGACCGAATCGTATCGCAAGCCTTGGCCAATATCTTAGTCGATTGGGTTTGGTGCAGCGGCAGCTACGGGATAAAGATTCCGCAAAGCGTTCTCGCTTTGAAGGACGATGGCATCGTGGGTGAAAAAACGCTTTGTGCAGTAAACGATTATCCCGACACGGAAGGCCTTTTCGATAAAATCAAGCAAGTGCGCCGAGCCTATCTCAATCTGATATGTATTGACCGCCCCGAAAACAAGCGGTTCTTGAAAGGATGGCTCAACCGGTTGAATGATTTCAAATGGATTCCCATGGCGATGCTGTTTTGCCTCCTGTTTTCTTGCGGGACGACAAAGAAAACGGAGGTGAAGGGTGAAAGGTACAAGGTGAAGGGTGAAATGCGGGCGGAAATTCAAACGAAAACAAATTCAACACTGACGCAGAACGAAAACCGGTCGACCGATCAAGCCGAACAACGAACGACGGAAATCGTAACGGCAGAGTTCGATACGTTGAATCTCCAACCGATATTGAAAAAGTTACGCATCGAGCGAACGATTGCAGACCGTGCGATTCATGCGGAGCAGCAGGTAGAGAGCCAAGCGACGGGGACTGAGGTGAAGGGGGAAAGGTACAAGGTGAAAGGTGAAAGTGAAACGAAAGTTCAGACGAAAGTGAAGAAGGCGCCGGCTTGGAATTCCATGGTTGGGTGGATAGCGGGGGGAGCGGTGATCGTATTAATGTCGATGTTATTTGTGGCGCGCAAGAAATTAAAGTTTTTTTCATAGTACTCGTCAATATTATTTTCCGTCATTAGACTCACCCCTCTCCTCACCCCCCGTCCCCCTCTCCGGTTCGGAGAGGGGGTGAAAGGGTATGGTTGATATGTTAATTATCTGCTACTTAGGTTGTTTTGTTTGAATAAAATTAGGTCAAAATGAGGTTTTTATTGTACGCCTATTGCGTCTTTATACGAGAACCGAAAAAAATATTTTAACCGGCAAAGCAATTTATCGGGTTAAATTATCAATACGGTGTCTAACCTAATTCCCTTATTTCCAAACAAAATACCATTAGTATTTAGAGGATTATACCCGAAAGACATTACCTTATTACCTTATTGAAAGATAATGAATATTAGTGGATTGCTTCGCCGCAAGCGGCTCGCAATGACGGCTTTTTGATGAATGGATTGCTTTGCTCACAATGACGATAACATTAGAAAGAATCAATTATTCAGTTATTCAATTTTACAATTTTTCGTTAGCTTGATTGGGGTTTACTTCTGAATTGCGCCGGCGACACTCCGAAATGTTTTTTAAAGCATTTGTAAAAATGCGACGGTGAATCTAATCTGCAATCGAAGCCAATGGTTTCGACTTTCAGGTCGTTTTCGATCAGCATTCGGGCAGCAAGCTCAACTTTTACCTTATTTATATATACGACAAACGTCATTCCGGTTTCTTGTCGGAAAAATTTGTGGAAGCGGCTTTTACTCATATTCATTTTTTGCAAGGCAAAGTCCACGCTGAGTTTTTCTTTGTAGCGACCGGCAATACAGTTAATGAACGATGTCGTTTCATCGTTCGGTTTTGGTTGAAACATATTTTCCTTTTTTTAGTTAAAGTCCTGACAAACAACGGGCAAGATATGTTGTGCAGGCACGCCCGAATCCGTGCCGTAGACTTGCCCGAATCTACCTCTTAGATTTGGCCGAGTTTAACCCCTTGATTTGCCCGAATCTCGGGCATCGATTCGGGCAAATCGATAACATGCTAATTCATAGTAAATGCAATCTTCGATCGATTTGCTTTCGGAAAAAAACAAGTTGTTTGTGGTAGAAATGGTACAGTTGAGGGAAGAAAACATTCAGATGGGACAAGTAAATATCGAATTACACCTACATCAATAAATATGCTCTCCTGTAGCAATTTTCAACTTCAACAAACTGATGGTATAATCAATTCTACTTTTCATCAGAGTCAAACGGCTTTCAGCCAACGCTGTTTCGCTATCAAGCAAGTCGAGATTGGTAATCGTTCCTGCCAAAAAACTTGTTTGTGCTAATTCGTATGCTTTTTGCGCCTGTGTGAGTTGCAACTCTTGCTGCCTGATTTTCTTCAAAGCGGCATCCACATGGGTTCTGTTTTCTATTACTTCATTTGCAATATTACGAGAAGCCAATTCCGTATCCTGTTCCACGCTTTTCATTTCCGATTGAGCCTGTTGCCGGTTGTATTTTACACGGTTTCCGTCAAAGATCGGCAACTTAAAACTTATTCCTGCAACATAATTTGCTTTAATTTTATTTAAATCCGGAATATATCCGTTCTTGAAACCTCCTGAAGCAAATAAGTCAAATTCGGGATAATTGGCAGCGCCGGCAAGGCGATACCGGGTTGAGGCAATTTCCGACCGCTGCTTCGTAATTTTCAATTCTTCTCTTAACTGATAAGCAGTATTTATTAGCTTTGAATTGAGATCTAATGCAACCGGTTGCAAAAGTTCTTCTTTTACGATTAGCGCTTGTTCCTGAGGATTTCCCATAAAAGAGTTTAATTGCGCTTGCAGGATTTTAAGCGAAGTTTGTAAATCGATCTTTTGATTTTCCGTTGCAGAAATATGTACTTGTGTCGATAAAATGGCATATTGAGTCGAAGTGCCGGTCGCTTCCTGCTTTTTCACAAATGTAAGATGTTCGCCTAAAGTTTTCAATTCCTCGTCTTTAATTTTAATGGCTTCCTGTAAATAGAGGATGGAATAAAAATGATTTAACAGCGAAAGTGATAGTTGCTGTACCATTTGTTCCATAAAGAGTTGCGACAATTGCTTGTTTTGATTCTCCAAATCAACTTTTCCGGAAGTCTTCCCGAAATCGTAGATTGTTTGATTGTAATTCAGTGTTGCATTGTAATTATCGGCAGGGTTCATTGTAAACGTTCCCATGGAAGGAATGGTCAAAGAGGTTACAGGACCTAAGCGCTTATATTCAACTGAAGCGTTGATTAGCGGATAATAAGCCGATTTAGCCAATCCGATACGGGCATTTGCAGCTTCAATATCCTGTTCGGCTTTTTTTATGGTAGGATAATTACTTATTACCTGTTGGATAATAGTCGTCAATCCTAATGAGTCGTTTTGCGCATGACTTAAAGTGATAAATATCAAAAAAGAAAGAAACGCCGTGATATATCGTAATCTGCACATATTATAAATTTTTATTTGTATTTAAATTAACCATTTACCTTTAACCTTTTGCCTTTAATTCCGTTTTCGCCGCCACCTTTCTCCTCGAATACATCAGGATAATAGGGATTAAGCCTAATATTGTTATAGAACAGGCAACCCAAAAATCATCATTGATTCCGTCTATAAATGCCTGCTTGTTCACATGAGAAATAATGAGCGCCTGACTTTGCTTTGCCGCAGTTGCTAACGAACTCCCTCCATGTTGCTGAATGTGGTAAGCCAACTTTTGCGCAACCTCTCTGAGCGCTTCCGAATGAGAATCAATGGCTTCGCCATATACTTGGGCATGGAAATTAGTTCGTGCCGTCAATAAAGTAGTCATCACGGCAACTCCCAAACTTCCGCCAATCTGCCGCATGGTATTCGTAATACTGGAAGCTTGAGCCATTTGTTCGCGAGGTATATTCAATAATGCCAATGAATTTAACGGCGTAAAAATCATTCCCATACCCAATCCCCTTAAATACAATGATGTCATAACATAATGATTTTCAGATAGAAATGAGAAATGCGTATTGGAATAAAAACTCAAAGACAAAAAGCAGATTCCCATGAATAGCGGAATCTTGGGATTGGTTTTATCAACCGTAATTCCTACAAGCGGACCGATACATCCCTGAATAATGCCGACCGGCAAAAAGACCAAGCCCGATTGAAAAGCCGTATAATCCATAGCATTTTCAAGATAAAGCGGAAGTAGAAAGGTGCTTCCGAACATACCCATACCGAATATCAGCATAAATATACTTCCCAACCCGAAATTGTGATATCCGAGCAAACGCAGATTAATCAATGGATGGGAAGTCGTAAGCTCCCGTGTGATAAATACGACGAGCGCCAAGCCTGAAAGTGCAAAACATCCCAAAATATAGGGTGCCCGCCACCCTTCGGCATTGGATGCCGCATTTCCTTCTGCCAAAGCATACAGCAAAACAGGTAAGAACGTGATTACAGCAACGAAACCAACAAAATCGAATTTCCGTGCATGGGGATTTTTTACTTCTCGCTGAATGATGATGGTAACCAGCAAGGCAAATATTCCCACCGGGACATTGATGTCGAAAATCAATTGCCACCCGAAATTATCGACCAAATAACCGCCGATGAGCGGACCGAATGATACGGAAGCAGCCGAAGCAACCGACCAAAATCCGAGTGCTACTCCGCGTTGAGTGGAAGGAAACTCACGAACAATGATAGCCATTCCGAGCGTCTGCACCATCCCGCCTCCTAATCCCTGAACAATTCGGGAAGAAATCAACGATACTTCATCGTGCGACATTCCGCAAAGCAGCGAACCGATCGTAAATAAAAACATTCCCCAGAAATAGACTTTTTTGTATCCGAACTTGTCGGCAAGCCATCCCGAAGTGGGCAGCATGGCAGCCATCGCAAGCATATAAGCCGTTATCACCCATTGAATCGTATCTAAACTGACACCGAACGATGCCATAATTTTAGGCAATCCCACATTAACAATCGTACCATCAAGCACAGCCATGAATGTCCCGACCATTATATTTGCCAACACAAACCATTTGTAATATGGACTGCGAGGATGATATAACGAATCTCGATTGCGAAAGTAACGACGAATACGATGTAAAATCGAAACCCGGGTCATGAGTTTTTGACAATTTTAACTACTGCCGACATGCCTGTTCTGAATTGGAAAGAAGAAATATCTTTTCCTTTATCGACTGAATCGATGGAAACTTTAATCGGTATGCGCTGCGTCACTTTCGTAAAGTTTCCTGATGCGTTATTGGGCGGAATCAGTGAAAATTGCGAAGCCATAGACGGACTTATCATAAAGATTTTCCCTCTAAACTCAACGCCGGGGTAAGTATCAATCGTGAATTTTACGTCCTGTCCCAAATGCAGAGTTTCCATTTTAGTTTCTTCAAGATAAACCAAAATCCAAAATTTACTTGTATTATTGACGGAATAAATGGATTGTCCGGGTTGAACAACATCTCCCTGCAACAACCATCGTTTGGCTATAACGCCTGTTGTAGGAGCGTACAAACGTGTATTTTCCAATTGGGTGTTGATAACGCCGATTTGCGCTTCAGCCCCGACAATAGTGGCTTCGGCGGTATGGATTTGCGCTTTCGAAACTTCAAGTTGGGCTTTTGCAGCGTCAAGCTGCGCTTGAGCCGTTTCGTTGGCACGCTTTGCATGGTCAAACTGTTCCTGCGTTGTTACGCCGCCGGCATATTGCGTTTTGGCTCGCTGAAAATCTTCGGCTGCTTTCACATTGGCTATATCCAATACTTTAATGCTTTTTTGGTCGGAATTGAGTTTAGCTTCCGCTTGCAATTTTGTAGCCTCGGTTTGCAATTTGGATGCAATAATCTGTCGTTTTTGAGCTAATAAATCCATGCTGTCTAACTCGGCGACCAATTGACCTTCACTGACAGAGTCACCTTCCTCGACATACAGTTTACTGATGCGTCCCAAGATTTTGGAACCCACCGACACGCCGTCGGAAGTTATATACGCATCGTCTGTTTTCAAATACTTCGAATAGTCTATATACCAAATAATTCCTCCCATGATTAATCCTATTATAACGATAGTAAGAGGAATATACATTTTCCAATTTTTCTTCGTTTCACTCATTTGTTTTTCGTCTTAAAACAATTATATATATTTTTATTCTACTCAAAGAATTCCTTTATTTAAAAAATCCGACAAAAGTAGTTCAAAAAAATTATATATATTACAGAATCTCGAAATAAATGCAAATGAAATATTGGCGTACAAGAAATGGAAGGGACTACTTTATCACCATAATTTTTGTCACTACACCTTTATTTCCGTCCGGGGTAACGGCAAAAACAAGATAAATACCTGCTTTGACAATTGTTCCGAAGCGATCTGCGCAATTCCATACATATTGCCCTCCCATCGACATTCCTTGTTGGATAAGGTTACCCATTAAATCGGTTATTTTGACTGTAGAATTTCCCATTAATCCTGTAACGACAACTTGACCGGAATTTGCGGGCCGAACCGGATTAGGAAAAGCATAAACTTGCGAATAATCGGGCTTTCCTTCTATTGCTCCGCTTTGATAAGAGCATAATCCTTTGTCGGTTCCGATAAACACTTCTCCGGTTTGATTGTTAATGGCGATAGAATTGATGGTATTGGACAACAGGAAACTGTTGGTGGTCGTGAAGTTTTTGATCTGCTCTCCGGCGCTATTGGATTGATCAATAACATAAACCCCTGAAGATGCAGTTCCCACCCATTTGCGATTTCCACCATCCACGGCAATAGCAGTAATTTTTATTCCTTCCAAAGGACGATATCCATTATCATTTTCATCGACCGCAATGATTCGGTTACAAATTCCTTTACTTACTTGATCAGCCGAAGTGAAGTAAATCGGACCATCATCGGTTCCGACCCAAATAAGTCCGTTCTGATCTTCCGCCATAGCAAGATAAACGGTAGCATTGACTTTACTGCCTTGCTGATCCTTAAAATTACCGGAAAAAGCTATTTGATCATCGGATGAATCGCCAATCGTGCCGGCTTCATCCAATACCATAATTCCTGCTCGTGCTCCACGAAAGAAATTAAACCATTTCTGATTGGTGGAGGAGATCAGTATTCGATCCGGATCGGATTGAGCCAATGGAGGATAGAAAAAATTCTTCCATTCTTTTTGATTTAAAAAGACAGATAAACCATCATTGACTCCGCCGTTCACCATATATAAATTATTGTTTTTATCAAAAATCAATCCGTCGATGCGTACATACCGGTTGTTGCCTTCAATGGCTGTTTCCAAACTGCTGTTATTGAATGAATATAAATTAACAAATGCATTGTTTCGAAATTCATACAAGCCTTCTCCCCAACTACCAACAAAATAATGCATCGGGTCTGACGGATCGATGGCAACCGACATGAGGTCGAGACATGGGAGTCTTGTTTTTTCTGCGATTGCATTTTCATCGAAATTATACCATTTCCCGTCTTCATAAACCATTAAGGTGCCGGGGATGCTCATTCGGTTAGAGCCTTTTCCTCCGCCCGTCACTATTAATTTATTTGCTGCGAATGTCATGTATGCATTTAAATTCCGCTTGGGCGAATTGGCTTTAATTTCGGATGCTGTAATATTGAATTCGGAAGAATCGGGCGATTTGGTAAATCCGGTTAATCCCGCTTCTCCCGCAGCTATCCAATATTGATTTTTCGAATTAATGCAATCAATAGAATAGGCAGATAAAGGAATACGAATATTGTTCGACCAATCGGAATAAAAATAAATATTCGTATTGGTTAAAACCACCAATCGATCGTTGAGATTTTTAATCGATCGCACTTCATTTAATCCAAAAGACTGTATTGTTCCGGATGAGTTTATATAAAATACTGTATTATTCAAGGTTGTAAAAATCAATTGACCCTTAAAAACCAATAATTGAGCGATATCTTTGATGGTTTCGGTGGTAGCATCTGCCGGTTTCCAGTTTTCTCTGTCCAATAAGTTGGAACTAATGAGTCCTCTTTTAAGCCCGGCCGAAGTTGCGGCATATAGATAATCGCCGATTCTGCATACCGATCGAACGGAAAACCCCGGGCGATACGTATCTTTTATCTCTCTCCGTTTCACGTCGATAACCACTATTCCGAAAGCGGTTGAAATATAAGCATAATCGCCGGTTATTTCCAAATTGTAGATGGTTTTATCTTGAATATAAAGATTGTTTTTTATGGAAGAAAGATTATATACATCATTTTCGCCGTAAAAAATATCGATATTCGCATTGTTATAAACCAAAATCAATGCGTTCGCCCCCGAGTGATAAGCCATTTGCCGAATATCCGAATCATTTAATCCGTCTTGATTCGAATACGTTTTTATTTCATTGTCGTCCGGATTATAGGAAAGAAGCGCTCCGTCAAAAACTCCAAACACCAAATGCGGAGTTTCTACGACGATAGTCGCTTGAAAATAAGCGGAATAAGTTTTCCATCTTCCCACTTGCGCCCAACTATTCCAAGCGAGAATCAATCCGCAGAAAAGCAATACTATTCTATATTTGATGTTTTGAATTAACATGACACTATCAATTGTTTTAATTTTTTAACAGCTTCAGCCCGATGACTGATCGAATTTTTTATCTCGGCCCCCAATTCGGCAAAAGTTTCTGCATATCCTTTGGGAACAAAAATCGGATCGTATCCGAAACCTGCATCTCCTCTCGGTTCATGGATAATTGAACCTTCAACGATTCCCTCGGTTAGAAATTCTTTCTCGCCTATAACTAAAGCAATCACTGTACGAAAGCGAGCGGATCGGTCGGTTTCATTTTGCAATTCGAAAAGCGCTTTACGGATATTTGCTTTAGAATCCTTTGCTTCTCCGGCGTAGCGAGCCGAATATACTCCGGGTGCATTGTGAAGCGCCAAAATCTCTAAACCCGTGTCATCTGCAAAGCAATCGTAACCATACTTCTGTTTTACGTACCAAGCTTTCAGTAATGCATTGCCCTCTAATGTATCAGCCGTTTCGGGAATATCATAGTGACAACCGATGTCCTTTAATGACATCACCCGAAAAAGATCACCGATAATCTCCTTGACTTCCGTTAATTTATGCTCATTGTTCGTAGCAAAAACCAAACTTTGTATCATAATACTATTTAAACGTATTTTATATGTAAAAATTATATTATTTTTGTCCGGTAAAAAACAAACATGCAAATGAAATATCCATCCTCCGAAATGACGGATCGTTTGCAAATAAGTATTGCATGGGGCGTTTACTTTTTTGTTAACATTATTTTTTGTGTTAAATACAATCCTTTTGAGATCATACACCCTTTTTATTTAATTATCGGTTATCCGCTTATAGTGTTTGGAATATACAAAGCTACAGTTTCTATTCGTATTCAACAAAAAAATTACTTTTTTTTATTATTAGCCGGATCGATTTTGATTTTTGCTTTGTTTCTATTGCATTATATCGACCGTTGGTCGGTTCATGTTGATCGATGGTCTGCTTTAGCTTTTTGGAGTGAAAATTTGAAGAACGGGAGATTTCCTTATGGAACCCCAACGCATTTAAATACGTATGCCTCGCCATTTCCGATATGGCAATTGTTCCATTTCCCTTTTTACTTATTGGGGGATACGGCATACGGAGAATGGGTCTGTTTATTGATTTTCTTTGCGGCGCTTTTCCGTTGGCGAACCAAAATGAACATCGGAGGATTTATTCTATTGTTGGCTCTTTCTCCCGGATTTTGGTGGGAGATAGCCGTAAGAAGCGATTTATTATGCAATATGCTTTTATTATTTGTATTTCTGACCGCCCTGTTTTATTATTCCGCTTTTTTGGACAAGCGCAAAATTGTGGTTGCGGCCATGGTAGGACTTTTCCTTTGCACTAAATTATTGGTTGCAATTCCTCTTTTTTTGTTTTTACTCCCACAATTCCTGAAATTCACCTTAAAAGAAAAAATCGGATTTGCGCTTGTGGTAGTTATCTGTTTCGTTACTCCCTTTTTACCGTTTGTTTTTGGCGAACGCAGCATATTGAATCATTGGGAATATAATCCGTTTTATCAGCAAACACGTCAAGGAAACGCTTTGCTCATTGCGGCAGGAGGTATCCTGATAACATCCGCCGCTCTCATTTGGAGGAAAATGAGGGATCTGTATTTTTTGGCGGGCTTGTTCTTATTTGCGCTTATTTTAATGGTAGGTATTCGAATCGGACTTAAGAACGGTTGGACATCCGTCCTATTTGAAGATGAATTTGATAAATCCTATTTCAACGTTTGTATTCCTTTTTTCCTGTTTTTCATTCATGATATACGAAAAAAAACATTTGATAATTCAATGTACCATATTGATTACTGATGCTTTTTCAGTACTCGGTGAGGAAGGTCGCCGTGGGTAATCACATCGAACGGACAAGCCCAATGTTCTTCCAGCCATTCGCCGTCGATATCCGTTCCTGCATGATAATGAAGCGTTTCATTCACGCATGCTATATTTTTCACGGTTGAAAGAACGGTACCTATATCATGGGAAACTAATACGACGGCTGTTTTTTGATTGATCTCTTTCAATAATTCGTAAAAACGTGATTCAAAACGTTTATCGACATACGAGTTGGGCTCATCCAAAATAAGCAGTTCCGGATCATTGATAATTGCACGCGCCAACAACGTTCGTTGCAATTGACCGCCCGATAATTCGCCGATTGCTTTACCGGCTACATTTTCTATATCCATCCGCCGAATCATTTCCCGAACTTTTGCTTTACGTTCCGAACGGGAAAGTTTTTTTTCTGAAATTAAGCCCGATTCAACAACTTCCGAAACTGTAATCGGAAATTTCCGATCAATTTGATGCGTTTGCGGCATATATCCGATACGGCTTTTAATTAAATCATTTTCAAAAAAGATATTGCCTGAAAAAGGGGTAATCAGGCCAAGAATGGTTTTTATCAATGTCGTTTTACCTCCTCCGTTCGGCCCGATTATTCCTAAAAAATCCCGATCAAAAATTTGCAGGTTAATCGATTTAAGCACTGCGGCGCTGTTGTAACCGACATACAGGTTGTTTATTTCTACCAAAACTTTACTCATCCGACAATGCTTGAGCGATATGGATCATTTCTTTTTTCCAATCCGGCGACAATGGATCGATCGTTATTAACCGGCAACCGGTTTCTTTCGCAATCGATTCCGCATTCTTCCGATCAAATTCCCGTTGAATAAAAACGGTTTTAATCCCTTTTTCTTTTGCAGTTTCCAGGATTGTTTTTAATTGTTCCGGCGAAGGTTCCTTGCCTTCGGCTTCAATACTGTATTGCGTTAATCCATAATCGCGTGCAAAATAAGTTAATGCCGGATGATAGATGATAAACGCTTTTTGTGAAGAATGTTGTAAGATCCCGGTTATTAGTTCGTCAACTGCATTAATCTCTTCCAGCAGGAGTTGTAAATTACCGGCATAACGTTTTTGGTTTGCCGAATCAATCTGTATCAAGGCCTTATACATATTTTGAACAATCAATCGAGCGGCTTTCGGGGAACTCCATGTGTGAGGATCAACTCCGGGTTCGTGCGATTCGCTCGGATGAGAATGCCCGGAATTAATTAAGTTGATTCCGGCGCTATTGTAAAAAAACGGAATATGCGGATAATTTTGTTTGAGCTTGTCTATCCATACTTCTTCAAAACCAATATGCCCAATACAAAAATAAGCTTTTGAACGTGCTAATTTCGTCATTTGACCCGGAGTCGGATCATAAGTTTCGGGACTTGTACCGGCCGGTACCATGCATTCGATTCGGAAAAACGTATCAACCAATTGCTCTGCAAAATATCGTTGCGGCTCAATAGTTACAGTGATTACATTCTCTTGTTGAACGTTATTCGAGCAAGCAAATAAAAGCCATACCAATATTCCCGATAAAAAATAAATTCGCATCAGGGTATTATTATTTTTTGAGTGAAATGAGCGCTTTTTATAATATAAACTCCCGGTTCAAACCAATGTATATCAATTCTTTTATTACCTCCTATCCCGGCGGTCTTTCTAAGTATTCCTTTTTCATCATAGATAGTAACGGTTTGCTCATCGGGTGATTCACAAACCAAATTCTTATCTTCGATAAAAATAGGATAAGCAATCGTTTTTAGATCCCGGAATCCGGCTTCCGCTATCTTTTTGAATGTAAAACTTCTGACATTGATCCAATTAACGCCATTGGGAATTCCGGCGTTTCGTTGTATTATGATTGAAAGGATTTTCGAATTCGGAATTTCAATTCCCTTTACTAAATTTGCAGATACGTAATTGTTTAAATCATTGGCAATTTTTGGATTTCCCGTATTTTTATAGGGAGCGGAATAGCCTTGACCGTCGATGTTGAAATACAAATCTCCGTCTTGATACCAAGCGGCATATTCCGCATCTAAATCATATTTCCCTGCTTCCAAGTAAACATTATACTCTACGAGTGAAAAGTTAAAAAACCAGCCGGTCAATGCATAAGGCATATAATTTTTATACAATGAAGATGTAGTCGCTTGATAAGGAGTTAAGCGAATTTGGTTTTGTTGCAACGGATAATCCTCTACTTGTGTAGGTGGTTGATGAAAATATAAATCAATTGCGGCATAATAAGGATTCGGGCATTTATCGGGTAAAGAAAGAATCAGGCGGTTGTTTTCCAATCGAAATGTTATGGGTTTTTTGGAATCAAAACAAACCGCGCTTTCGGGCAAATCGGCGATACCATTCACAACAATTTCTTTTTCCGCCCAATAAGTAGGAGAAACCTGCAGATACCAATGCATGCTTCCGTCATTTTCCGTTTTTTGTGTAACGTATCCATATTCAAATGGATGAATTAAGCTATTCCGTTCGGTCCCATATACGGTTTCTCCGTATATTTTCATCCAATTGCCTACGTCATTTAATGTTTTTATTGCCGGATCGGGAATAATACCGTGCCGGTCGGGACCAACGTTTAAAAGAAAATTCCCTCCTTTGCTTGCTAATTCCAATATGCGGCTAACTATATAATAGCCTGTTTTCCATCGGTCTTTATTCCATGGAGTTTCTTCATCCGGTTCGTATTCGAATCCCCAAGTATTATTCAGTGAAGCGCAAGCTTCCCAAGCTCTGTTGTCCGGATAGCCATTATAAGGAATATAGGGAGTGTCGGATTCGGGAGTACCGAAATCACCTTCGAAACCTGTGAATAAGCGATTGTTATAGATAATTTTATTCCCGACCGGAGAATTCAAAAGCGCATCTGCTATTTTTTGGCTTATTTCAGCATCGGAATTTGCAACGTCGGGAGTGTCAAACCAAAAGACATCAATGTCATATTTAGACGTCAATTCTTGTATTTGAGGAATAACAATCGAATCGACATACACTTTCACTTGATCGGCGGAATACATTTCGCCGTTTAATTCCGGAATGTTACCCATACCTCCTTCCTGCATCCAATCCAAGTTCTGCGAATAATAGAATCCGATTTTCAATCCGGCCTCTTTCGCTTCTTTTACCAAATCTTTGAGTAAATCTCTTTTTGCACCCGATGCATCAATCGCATTCCAGTCGGTGCGTATAGTTTCAAACAAACAGAAACCATCGTGATGTTTAGCAGTAACGATAATATATTTCATTCCGGCGTTTTTGGCGATCTCCACCCATTTTTTCGGATCGTAGTCCTTAGCATCAAATTCTTTGGCTGCTTCCCGGTATACGGCTCTCGGGATTTTGGCTGCACTCATAATCCATTCGGAAGGTATGCCCGTACAACGCCAATCATAATGAATGAGTGCTCCGTTAATATCCTCTCCATCATATATATTCCCATAAACGGCATATACACCCCAATGAATAAACATTCCGAAACGCGCTTCCCTCCACCAATCCGATTGATTGGTTTGAGATAAAAACGGCACAGAATAAGAAAAGAAAAGAAAAAAGATACTAATTTTTGCTATCGGATTTCGCATCATTTAAATGATTATTTTTTGATTCGTTTCATTGAATTTAACAATATAAATTCCTTTTTTCAGAAGAAACCGGCAGGAACCGGCAGGAACGACTTGCGAAAGACAAATTCTTCCGAACAAATCGAAAACGATTAACCGGCCATTTACAGTGGTTTCTACATACAAAGCGTTATCACGGGGAAAAAGTAAAGGTTCTGCATGAATCTTTCGAACGTTCACAACGGAACCGGGTTGTTTATACAGACCGATATTAAGAAGTTCCGGATTCAAACGGGAGGTCTCGATGGTCAGTCGAATATGTTTGGCGCTAATCGGGTCGAACCGTAGAATACGTTTATAACCTACGGTTGTCCCTCGTGTGATTTCTTTCCATTGTTGCCCTTCTTCATATTCCAATTTGAAACTTTCGATTCGTTGACCGATACGAATATTTTCCTGTAAACGGAGCAAATCAAAAGTGACCGGTTCCGGTAAAGTATAATCGATAATCAAAGGATTGTCAATCAACCCTTGTGCCGACTCGGTTTCAATTTTTGAGACGAAAGCGCCGGATAGAAGATTGACTGCAAAAGTTTTCACCATTCTGTCTTTGAATCCGGATAAGCATTCAATATCTTTTTCATGGATAAGACCTCGTGTATCCGGAGGAACATTTAACAGCAGAACTCCGTTTCTGCCTACGGAACTGCAATAGATATCGAAAAGTTTATCCGCATTTTTCACCGAATCATTTTCTTCCGGGTGATAAAACCATCCGGGACGAATTGACACATCTGCTTCAACCGGCCACCATATTAAAGAGGGTTCTTGCATCAAATTTTCCAATATTCCGGGTGAACTGCTTTCAAGTATAAAAGCAGCTTCTTCAGGGGATTGATTGTCTAATTCTGTACGATTCTTGATGGTTGCAGCTCGAATGCTCCACTCCGTTTCTTTTCCATAGCCGGTTTCCGTTCCTACCCAACGGACATCGGGGCCGGCGATTGCTATTACGGCATTGGGTTGCAGTTTTCGTATCACCGAAAACCAACGGGCTTCGTCATAAACCTGATATTTCCCGCCGGGACCTTCTCCATTGGCGCCATCGAACCAAACTTCGCTGATTGTTCCATAATTAGTTAATAACTCCGTTAACTGATTCACAAAATAATCATTGTATTCATCCGTACCGTTACCGAAATAAGGTGAATGACGATCCCAAGGCGAGAGATAAATACCTAATTTTATATCGTGTTTTCGACAGGCTTCGGCTAACTCTTTTACCACATCCCCCTGCCCGTTCTTCCATGGACTGTTCTTTACGGAATACTCCGTAAACCGGCTTGGCCAAAGACAAAACCCATCGTGATGCTTTACGGTCAGAATAACCGATCGAAATCCGGCATTTTTTAATGTCATAACCCATTGTTCAGCATTTAATTGAGAAGGATTAAACCGGTTCGGCTCATCGGCGCCATCGCCCCATTCTTTATTGGTAAACGTATTCATTCCGAAGTGAATAAAAGCGGTTAATTCCAACTGCTGCCAATCGTATTGCCGGATAGAAGGCGTCAGTTTTGCCGCTAATTCAATAATTTGTTGATATGAGGAACCGGGGGGAATGTGAACAAAATTCACGTACGAAAGTTCTTGGGCAAATGCTGTTTGACAAAATAAAAGCGGTAGCCACCCCAAAAGTAAATATTTGATGTTCATTTTCTAATGCATTCCTTGAAACGCAAAGATACATATTCTTCCCGGTTTTTTTGTACTTTTGCGCAAAATTTCAAACCAAATGAATGGAATCGCTCATGCGACATTGACCGTCGCAGAACAAATACAACGACGACGAACTTTTGCAATCATCTCGCATCCCGATGCAGGAAAAACCACTTTAACCGAAAAACTCCTGCTTTTCGGAGGAGCAATTCACATTGCCGGCGCCGTAAAATCCAATAAAATCAGAAAAACGGCTACTTCCGACTGGATGGAAATCGAAAAACAAAGAGGTATTTCCGTCTCAACTTCCGTGATGGGTTTCGATTACGAAGGCTGCAAAATCAATATCCTTGATACCCCCGGACACCAAGATTTTGCTGAAGATACCTATCGGACGCTGACAGCCGTCGATAGCGTCATTATCGTTGTCGATATCGCAAAAGGAGTTGAGACACAAACCCGTAAATTAATGGAAGTATGCCGGATGCGTAAAACGCCGGTAATGATTTTTGTAAATAAAATGGATCGGGACGGTATTGCACCTTTCGATTTATTGGATGAATTGGAACAGGAATTGCAAATTTCGGTTCGCCCCTTGAGTTGGCCTATCGGAATGGGGCCAAAATTCAAAGGGGTATATACTATTTACGAAGAAAAATTGGATTTATATACTCCGGCAAAACAAACCATTACGGAATCCGTCCAATTTAAAGACTTGAACAGTCCCGATTTGGAAGAATACATCGGGAACAAGGACGCCGACCAATTGCGCGCCGATTTGGAGTTGATTGAAGGCGTCTATCCTGCATTCGATGTAGATAGCTACCTGAAGGGCGATTTGGCTCCCGTGTTTTTTGGATCGGCTTTGAATAACTTCGGAGTAAAAGAATTATTGGAATGTTTTATTCGGATCGCTCCATCGCCACGTCCGGTACAGGCTAAAGAACGATTGGTTTATCCCGAAACCGATCCTTTCTCCGGTTTTATTTTTAAAATCCATGCTAATATGGATCCTAATCACAGAAGTTGCATCGCTTTCCTGAAAATCTGTTCGGGACGATTCGAACGAAACGCATATTACAAACAGGTCCGCTTAGATAACCGGATGAAACTTACTGCGGCGACCGCTTTTATGGCACAAAAAAAGGAAACCGTCGATGAAGCCTTTGCCGGTGATATTATCGGCTTGCCGGATACCGGAAATTTCAAAATCGGCGATACGATAACCTCCGGTGAAAATCTACATTTCAAGGGATTACCGAGCTTTTCTCCTGAAATGTTTAAATCGATTGAAAATACCGATCCGATGAAAACCAAGCAACTAAACAAAGGAATCGACCAGTTGATGGATGAAGGCGTCGCTCAACTCTTTATTAATCAACATACCGGAAGAAAAATCATTGGTACGGTGGGGCAATTACAGTTTGAAGTAATTCAATACCGACTGTTGCACGAATACGGCGCACAATGCCGTTGGGAACCGCTCTCGCTCTATAAAGCCTGCTGGATTGAAAGCGATTCGCCCGATGCTTTGGAAAATTTCAAAAAACGAAAATTTCAATACATTGCCGCCGACAAAGAAGGTCGCGATGTGTTTCTTGCCGATTCGGCATACGTGTTACAAATGGCGCAGAACGATTTCAAAGACATCCGGTTTCATTTCCGTTCGGAATTTTAAGGGTTTGATTATTTTCACTATAACCCCACGATGAGTTATGAGTTAAGAAACAACCTTAGATCGGTTATTAAGTTAAAAATTGTTATTTTTCCTGATATTTTTGTTTGTTCAATATTTATAATCTACATTTGTAGCGTTAAACATAAAATAGTAGAGTTATGAAACTGTCAAAAGCAGAAGAACAATGGATGGAAATCATCCGGAAGTTCGAAAAGCGGCAGGGGATTGTTTTATCCGGTCAAGGCGTAACCATCGTTTTGTTGAAAGAAAAAATAACTCCGCACAGTTTCGGCAATTATCTATTTATCAACCGGGAAGATTACGAAAACAAGCAAATTGCGAACGAAATTATCACTCATGAAAGTTTGCATATCAGCCAACGCCATTTCTTGGATATAATCTTTATGGAATTGCTGATTATATTCAAAAGTATAAACAGCAAATTACACAATCGGAGTTGCTGAAAATACCGGCTTATGTATTGTTCAAGATGAAGACGAATCCTCCTTTATTGAAAGAAGTGAAGCAAGGGGAATGAATCAATTGTTATGTTAACTCAAATTTGGCGCATCGTCATTGCGAGAGCGAAGACTGAAGTAATCCATTGATATTCAATATGCCGGATTGCTTCGCCTAACAGCTCGCAATGACGGCATTATAGAATTTACTTTACATTAGAATTTGGAACCGTTCAAAACTTTTTCAATTTCATCTAACGCAAATCCACGACTTGCCGCAAATCGCAAGAGTTTTTGTCGAATCTCATAATCGTCTTTCCCTGTGACCGATTTTTTCTTTTGTTCAATCAATAATCGGAGTTGTTCGCAGGTTTCTTCAGGATTCAACTTCTTTAATTTTTCACGAATCAAAGCCTCGGGGATTTGTTTTTTGCGAAGTTCAAACCGGATTTTATGAATTCCCCAACGATTGTATTTTATTTTATCATTGATAAAAGCCTTGCAATATCGCTCTTCGTCGATGTATTTTTCTTTCTGCAATTGTTGAACGATTTCGTTTTGTCGATCGATCGGAATTTCCCAAGCATCCATTTTCTTTCGAACATCCGTAACGCAACGTTCGGAACGGCTGCAATAAACTGCTAATCGACGCAATGCCTGTTCATAGGTTAACTTATTCATATTTTAGCAATTATTATTCTATCGTTACCGGAAATATCCTTTAATAATCTTAGGTCTTTGTATTTCTTCTTTTCAAGTAATTTCGCCGTTGCTTGGCCGTAGAGAGCATTGGTTTCTAAATAAAGCGACCCGCTTTCTTTTAATTGGCTATAAGCAAAATCGGCAATTCGTTCGTAGAAAAGCAAGGGATTTTCTTGAGGGACAAAGAGCGCTTGGTGCGGCTCATAATCCAATACATTTTTTCCGATGGAAGCCTTTTCTTTTAAGGTTACATACGGCGGATTGCTTACTATGCAATTATAGGTCAATGAAGAAAAAGGCGGAGGAAAAGATTCTGCTTCCAGAATATCGTGTTGAAAAAAATGTACATCCACTTGATTCATTTCTGCATTTTGGCGAGCAATCTCTAATGCTTTATCGGAAATATCCAAAGCATATACTTCCGCTTCGGGCAGTTGCTTTGCTAAAGTCACCGCTATACATCCGCTTCCTGTACCAATATCCAATAACCTGCACCCTGCATTTTGCGCCCTGCACCCTATCAACACCTGCTCGACCAGTTCTTCCGTTTCCGGACGCGGAATCAGAACATTTTCATCGACTTTGAATCTTAAACCGAAAAATTCGGTTTCACCAAAGATATATTGAATCGGGCGGTATTTTTTCAATTCGTCCAGAATCTCCTGTATTCGTAAGGATTCATTTAAAGATAATTGTTTATCTTTGTGCCGCAAAACGGGCGAGGGGTCTAAACATAAGACCGATTCCAATATCAAATTCGTGAATGATTTGATTTCGGAATCCGGATAAAAATCCCGTAATTGCTCTCGTATGAAATGATCAATAGTCTTCATAATGCAAAAGTAATCATAATGAACGAGAATGACAATCGTTTTCTTTATATGCGTCGATGCCTGCAATTGGCAAGTTACGGATTAGGATCGGTAGCTCCGAATCCGATGGTAGGGGCGGTCGTTGTGTATGAGAACCGTATCATCGGGGAAGGCTTTCACGAAAAATACGGCGGCCCTCATGCCGAAGTACAAGCCATTGCATCCGTCAGAGATGAAAAGCTGTTAAAAAATTCTACGCTCTATGTTAATTTAGAGCCTTGCGCCCATTTCGGAAAAACGCCTCCCTGCGTCGATCTTATCCGTAAAAAACAAATTCCTCGAGTTATTATCGGACAAGAAGATCCCTTTCCCGAAGTATCGGGGAAAGGGATAAAAATATTACGGGAAGCGGGAATCGATGTCATTTGCGGTATTTTAGAGGAAGAATGTAAAAATCTGAATAAGCGTTATTTAACTTATATGATTCAACATCGGCCTTATATACTTTTAAAATGGGCGCAATCAGCCGATGGTTTTATGGATGAACTGAGAGAAGAGAACGACGGGAAATTGCCTGTCAAATTTTCAAACGCTTTTACCCGTATGCTTGTTCATAAAACAAGAGCCGAAGAATCGGCAATCATGGTTGGGAATCGAACCCTGCGTTTGGATAAGCCCGCCTTGAATGTCCGATATTGGAAAGGCAACGATCCGGAACGAATATCGGCGGATAGCAACCGGTCGCTTCACCGGCAAATGCAAACGCTTTATGATCGGCAAATTCAATCGCTGATGGTAGAAGGAGGAGCTAAACTGTTGCAATCCTTTTTAAACGAAAATTTATGGGACGAGATTCAAGTTGAAGTCGCTTCGGTTTTATTAAATACCGGAATCGCAGCGCCTATCCCCATGGGAATATTGCAAGATGTTCAAAAATGTGAAAATTCAACGCTTTTCCGGTATAAGAACCGTTCAAATTCCTAAAAAAACATAAATATTGCAAGACATAGTGATGAAAGTCAAAAATGTTTCTACTTTTGTAATTTAATTGTGAGTAACAGGTATGAAATCAACAATAAAAAATAGATGGTATTTAGCGGGTTTATCCATACTTGTAAGTTTAATGGCTTCATGTTTGGGGAATAATGGCAATGACGATATAATTTCCATAACTGATGCGGAAATAATTGGTTTCGGTCTATCGAATGATTCAATGCCCGATTTAGTTAAAGTGAATTTCTCTATTGATCAACGAGGTGATTCAGGTTTAATATACAACTATGATTCAATGGCTTATCAAACCGAAATCAGGGATAGTGTAATTATATTCTATCAAAGTGGAGCCGGGACCGACAATGTTTTAAATATCACAGGCGGCGATTCGATTTGGGTAAAATCAGGCGACTCCATCAGTGTTTCTCAACCATTGATTTTTAAAGTATATGCTTTAGATGGAAAAACCACCAAACTGTATAAATTTCAATTGAATATTCATCAAGTCGATCCCGATTCGATACAATATTTCCCGGTAGCTTCCGATTTGCCTTTTTTACATGCAGAAGATACAAAAGCTGTTGTATTTAACAATCGTTTTCTTGTCTATTCTAAAATAGAAAATGAAATTCGGTTATCCGGTTCATCCGATGCAATCAATTGGACCCCGGATATCGTTTCGGGACTTCCGCCAAACACGATGATCAAAGGAATCCGAAGCGTTGCCGATAAACTGTTTGCGATCACCGACGACGGCAAATTATATGTTCGTTACGATTTGACCGACGATCAATGGATACCGGTGAATACACCCGGTTCGATAAAAATTAAAAGTATTTTAGGCTATATCAGCGCCGGGCCGAAACAACCCGAAGGATTGAGTGTGGTGGTGGAAACCGCCGGGATCCATACGTTTGCGTTCACCAATGATCTCATTCATTGGGAATACGACAGCATCTCGCCCACACCTATTCCGGATAATTTTCCCCTCTATGATTTTTCAAGCTACAGTTATCAATTGATGCTGACCGGACGAATCACCGTCTTCGGAGGAGTTTCATCGAACGGCGAAGTTCTAAATACGGTTTGGTCAACGGAAAACGGGCGTTATTGGGCGAAGTTGAACGGCGCTATCAAAGTCTTTCCCCCTTTGGAAGGCGCTAACGTATTCTATTATAACAAAGAATTTTGGTTAATAAACGGTAAATCGGGTATAGATTATAACAGAGATATTTATTATTCAATCGACGGAGGAGTCACTTGGCAAATAAAACCGGAAAAATGCCGGTTGCCGGACGATTTTCCCGATCGCTATGGTGCATCTTTGGTTACCGATAAAGATAACAAACATTTTTACATCATCGGTGGAAAGCAGGAGACCATTTTAACCGATGTGTGGAAAGGTGTATTGAATAAAATGGAATTTGAGCATTAAGATATACTTTTGAAGCATTTTTAACGTTTTCATTAATGAAAGAAAATTAGGATATGAAACGTGCTTCGAAAAATTGTCTCTCATTGAAGGCATTGATTATTATGCTTATTTGTTTTACGGGCACAACAGCGGTTGCGCAAGAATATAAATACGAAATAGGAGGAATGCTTGGTCTGTCGATGTATATGGGTGATGCCAATCAAACTGCCTTATTGAAAGGATTTAATCCGGCAGGCGGCTTGGTTTTTCGGCGTAACTTTAATTTTCGCTGGGCTTTAAAGACCGATTTATTGATGGGGAGGATAACCGGAGATACCAAAAATACGGAAAATGTTTTCCCTAATCATAGCCAAGCATCATTTTCCCGTAGTTTTTTCGAATTGGGAGGGCAAATCGAATTTAATTTTCTACCGTACAGCGATAAGTTTGCTTATTTGAACACAAGTCGAATAGCGCCGTATTTACTGACGGGATTAGGAATAACGGCAGCTCCGGGGAAAACCGGAACGTTTGGAAGCGTCCATTTTCCGTTAGGAGCAGGTGTGAAATATAAAATAAGGAACCGGATAAATTTAGGCTTGGAATATGCAGTGCATAAATTGTTTAGCGATAGCTTCGATGCTCCGGATACCGAAGGATTCAATTTGAACAATCCCTATCGAATCCAAAGCGGGATTTTTAAAAATAAAGATTGGTACAACAGCTTGCTGTTCTCTGTTACTTGGGATTTCGGTCCAAACAACAGAAAATGCACAAACGAATAATATGTCATTAAAAGAAACAATTGATTTAGAACGACTTCCGAAACATATTGCCATCATTATGGACGGCAACGGACGGTGGGCCAAAAAGAACGGAATGGATCGGTTCATGGGACACAAAGAAGGGGTTGTTTCTGTTAAAAAAGTTTCGGAAGCCGTCGGTAGATTAGGTATAGACTATTTAACGCTTTATACTTTTTCAACCGAAAACTGGACTCGTCCGCAAGAAGAAGTCAACGCTTTGATGGATTTGATGATAACGGCAATCCAAAATGAATCGGAAGATTTAATGACTAATAACGTGCGCTTGAAAGTAATCGGAGACATGGATCGATTACCGCCGGAAACAGCGGATAATTTGATAAAAACAATCCGGAGGACAAGTAAAAATACCGGTTTGAATCTGACATTGGCGCTCAGTTATTCCTCAAGATGGGAAATAACGGAAGCAGTGAAAGCAATTGCTGCAGAAGTGAAATCCGGAACCTTGAACATCGACCGGATTAATGAAAAAACAATTTCAGAACATTTGGCTTCTTATCCATACCCCGATCCCGATTTATTGATTCGAACGGGAGGAGAACAGCGAATAAGCAACTATTTGCTGTGGCAATCAGCTTATACAGAACTATTTTTCACGGATACGCACTGGCCCGATTTTCGCGAAGAAGAGTTGTATGCTGCCATTGTAGATTTTCAACAGAGAGAACGGCGGTTCGGAAAAACCGGAGAACAATTACAGGAAATAAATTAAATGAATGTATTCCAAACACTATATGTATAAAAAAACTTTATTTTTTTGCCTTTGGGCTTTTCTTACGATTTCCGTAAAAGCGCAGGATAATACAACTCTCACAACTATTCAAACCAACAATAGTAAGGTTTCGGATACGATTCCCTCTCAAAAGCCTCGGGAAAAAACCGACGAAGAACTCCCGGTAATATCTTATTCCCTCAACAATAATAAACTATATACCATTGCCGGTATTAAAGTAAGCGGAGTTGAAAATTACGGATACGAAGATTATTCTTTGATAGGTATTTCCGGCTTGGCGGTCGGCCAAAAAGTGGCTGTACCCGGCCCTGATATTACAGCAGCTATGAATAAGTTTTGGAAACACGGCATGTTTTCCGATGTAGCGATATTAGCCTCAAAACAAACGGAAGATAGCGTTTGGATCAATATACGCTTAAAACCTACTCCGATTATTTCTACGGTAAATTATCACGGAATAAAAAAGAGCGAAAGAGAAGATATTGAAACAAAAACAGGCGTAGCAAAAGGAATGCCGCTTACTATCAACCTTATTAATCGAATACGTAAGCGAATCAAGGACTATTTTGACGGAAAGGGATTCAGCAACGCCGAAATAACTATTCGTCAATCCGACGATTTAGCCAACGAAGGAAAAGCCATTCTCGATATCACGGTCAATAAAAATGAAAAAACTAAAATCAAGGAAATCGTGATCACCGGAAATGAAAATCTTTCAAACTTCGAATTAAAAAGAGCAATGAAAAAAACCAACGAAGGATTCAGTTTAAGGAAAGAACCAAAGTTAAGTATACTTAAATTATTCAGTACTAAAAAATTCGTCCAAGAAGAATATCAAAACGATTTAAATAATATTATAGCTAAATACAACGAAAAAGGCTACCGCGATGCGGAAATCGTCTCCGACAGCGTCGTGCCGATCAATGATAAGCAAGTCGCCATTTATATCGATCTGGCGGAAGGGCATAAATATCACATCCGAAACATCAGTTGGGTTGGAAATACATTGTACCCCTCGACTTATTTGGATTATGTATTAAATATGCAGCCGAATGACGTGTATAACCTGAAGAAATTAGAGAGTCGACTGCATACCGACGAAGATGCTGTTGCCAATATTTATTATAACAACGGATACATTTTCTCGGAAATGATACCGGTAGAAACCTATCTCGAAAATGATTCGGTCGATATTGAAATTCGTGTAACCGAAGGAAGTCAAGCAACCATTAAACGAATCATCATTACCGGGAACGACCGGGTTTATGAAGATATCGTCCGCAGAGAATTACTGACTAAACCCGGACAATTGTTCAGTAGAAAAGCCCTTATGGATACTTACCGGGAAATCGCTCAAATGGGACATTTCGATCCGGAAAATATAAAACCCAATGCTCAGCCCGACCCTGAGTCCGGCACGGTTGATATTACCTGGGCGTTGACATCCAAAGCAAACGACCAAGTTGAATTTTCGGCGGGATGGGGTCAAACCGGAGTGATCGGACGCATGAGTTTGAAATTTTCCAATTTTTCTTTTAATAATTTCATTCATCCAAAAACCTACAAAGGGATTATTCCACAAGGCGAAGGACAGACCTTGACCATAAGCGGACAAACCAACGGGAAATATTATCAATCCTACAGTATCTCATTTCTTGATCCTTGGTTTGGCAGAAAACGCCCCAATTCTCTGTCGATTAGCGCTTATTACATGATTACCACCCAGTTGGATCCTCGGTATTATTCTTCCGGTTACGGATATGGATACGGATATGGAGGATATGGCGGAGGTTACGGCGATTATTACGGAGGTGGCGGTTATGCTTATGACACCAATAAATCCATGAAAATCCTCGGAGTTTCGGCAGGATTCGGGAAACGACTTTCCTGGCCCGACTATTTGTTTAATTTTATGGCCAATCTTTCTTTTCAACGCTATATGTTGAAAAATTGGGGAGGATATTTCCCGATCAGCAACGGAAATGCCAACAGTCTTTCCTTAGGTTTAACTTTATCGCGAACCTCTACCGATAATCCGATTTACACCCGCTCCGGATCGCAATTTTCAGCTTCCGTTAATTTTACGCCGCCCTACTCTTTGTTTGACAATAAAGACTACGCTTCAATGGCTTCCGATGATCCAAATAAATACCAATGGATCGAATTTCACAAATGGGCGTTCAAAAGCAAAGTATTTATACCCTTAGCCAATAAAGAAACCGTAAAACGAACGCCGGTAATCATGGGCCGAGTGGAATACGGATTCTTGGGTTCCTTTAACCCCAATAAAAAAACCCCCTTCGAAACATACTATGTCGGAGGCGACGGTATGACCGGATATTCCGGTATCTACGCACAAGAAACAATCGGACTGCGCGGGTATGCAAATGGATCTCTAACGCCTTATGGAAGTGAAGGATACGCCTATTCACGCCTCTCTTTTGAACTTCGCTATCCACTGATGCTTGAACAATCTTCCACTATCTACGTTTTAGGGTTTTTAGAAGCAGGAAACGCCTGGCAGGATATACAAACATTCAACCCCTTTGTTCTAAAGCGTTCAGCCGGAATCGGCGCACGCATCTTCCTGCCCATGATCGGATTGATGGGAATCGACTGGGGGTACGGCTTCGACCGGGCATTTTCAACCGAACAAAAAGTATCGGGAAGCCAATTCCATTTTATATTAGGACAGGAGTTTTGAAAACTTTTCCCCGGAGTGGGGAAGTCCATTGCGAGCCGTTAGGCGAATCAATCCGGCATATTGAATAACAATGGATTGCTTAGGCTGCTTCGTTCCTCGCAGCTCTCGCAATGACGATAATTTACAGTTGACACAACACTAGCCTGTAAATCCTTTCAAAACAAAATAAATTAATCAATTATCCGGGGGTGAAGGTCGAGGTGCGGGGGTTTAAAAATTTTTACTATCTTTGCACCCTTAACACAGAATTAGATGGATACAATCTTAATTAAAGCAGCGCAATTATTTTTAAGTTTATCGATATTAGTTATTATTCACGAGTGCGGTCACTTTTTCTTTGCCCGATTCTTCAAAGTAAGGGTTGAAAAGTTTTTCCTGTTTTTTAATCCTTGGTTTTCTTTATTTAAATACAAGCCGCAAGGAAGCGAAACCGAATACGGAATCGGTTGGTTACCGTTGGGAGGATATGTGAAAATTTCGGGAATGCTCGATGAAAGTTTGGATAAAGAAGCGCTTGCTCAACCTCCGAAACCTTGGGAATTTCGGGTTAAACCTGCTTGGCAGCGGTTATTTATTATGCTCGGTGGAGTGATGATGAATTTTATTTTGGCGTTTTTCATTTATTCAATGATGGCATTCGCTTGGGGTGAAGCTTTTTTACCGATTAAAAATGTGAAAATGGGTTATGCTTTCAACGAAGCAACTATTAAAGCCGGTTTTCAAAACGGAGATATTCCGCTCACCGCCGATAACGTCCCCTTGGAATACATGGATGCGAAAACGAAAATGGCTATTTTGGAAGCAAAAGAAGTAACCGTATTACGAAACGGAGAAGTTGTAACTATCCAACTTCCGGGTGACTTTATTAAAAATTTATTATCGGATAAAAAAGAGAATTTTATTGAACGAATTCCTTTTGTTGTAAAGGAAGTCACGGGAGGAAGTCCGGCTAAAAGCGCCGGATTGATGGAAGGCGACAGTATTGTAGGCGTTAACGAGATTCAGAACCTGTCCTTCTATGAAATTCAACAATTACTCGCAGCTAACAAAGAACATGAAATCGTACTCAACGTATACCGGAATAATCAAATCCTTTCACTGCCGATTATTCCGAATGCTTCGGGGTTGATAGGAGTCGTTCTTAAATACAGAACGGCAAGCGAGGTTTATGAAACCATCCGGGTTCATTATAATTTTTTTACTTCGATCCCGGCCGGCATACGGATTGGCATGAATACAATTAAAATGTATTTGAGCCAATTCAAATATATTTTTTCAAAAGAAGGCGCTAAAAGTTTGGGAGGATTTGGAGCCATCGGTAATCTTTTCCCGGCGCAATGGGATTGGGCTGACTTTTGGTTTATGACCGCATTTTTATCCATTATCTTAGCGGTTATGAATTTGCTGCCTATTCCCGCTTTAGATGGGGGGCACGTGATGTTTCTGTTGTATGAAGCGATCACCGGTCGTAAGCCCAACGAAAAATTCATGGAATATGCTCAGATTGTCGGTATGATATTGATTTTTGCATTGATTTTATATGCTAACGGGAACGATTTATTTCGTTGGCTGAGCAATAAATAACATAAACCGGAAGACGAACTTAATAGTTGTAATATAAAGAGGTTTCGCTTAGTTTCCTATTACAACACCAATTGATTTGTCTGATATTTTTTCTATCCTTTGACGAGAGGAATGAGATAAGGAGAAATTTTGAATGAAAACGATCGATTCCGGATTGATTTTCGGAAAATAAATGGTACCGTACAGTTTTTTGGCTTGTTTATTTTGGTAGATTGTAAGCGAAGAGACAAATAATCCGTTTCTACTGATGGTGTCCTGTTTGACAAAAGTTGTGTCGAGGCATTGAACGCACAAAGTGACCACCGGGCGAAGAGAAGAGGAGACGCCCAATATATTAAATCCTATTTCATAAATTCCGCCGTATCGATTCAAAACTGTATCTGCGTGAAAAGGATAGAGGTTATTCGGCCAATCGCCGTAGCGCAGTAAAAAGCGTTCTTTTTCCACCGGTAAAATCATGTGATCGGCATTTGCCTCCGATTTTGTCGTTTCTTCTTGTTGATGCCTCAATTTATCCGATGCATCAGTGAAACGCTTGCTTACTTTTGAGGTGATTTTGAAATATTTTTCGAGCCGGCCTGTATACCATGCTAAGGAAGTGTCTAAAATCGCTTCCGTGATTTTATGTTTTTTCAGGACCGAATTTAAAAGTTCTTTTTTACGAGTCGAATCGGTAGCAAAAGTAGTAAATTCAGTACTTATTTCCCCTTCTGCTATATACATGTCGTATAATACCTTTTCCATTTTACTTTCGGAAAGGACATACGAAGGACGCGTGCTGCATGCAAAAATAAAAAGCGTCGAAAACAGAGTTGGAATAATGATTGAATTAACTTTCAATTTCCTGTTTCTCAAAACTTAATGATAATGTTTTCCTAAAAAACAATAATACCGTTACTATCCCGACACTTATAGAAGCGTCGGATAAATTGAAAATATAACGGAAGAATTCAAAAGTGCTGCCGCCTATCCAAGGTAGCCATGACGGCCAATGAAAGCTGAACAGCGGGAAAAAAAACATATCCACTACTTCGCCGTGCAGCCAGCCGGCGTATCCTCCTTCCGGCGGAAATAGAACAGCGACATTCATGGGTGTACTTTCACTGAATATAACGCCGTAAAACACGCTGTCGATGATATTACCTACCGCTCCGGCAAAAATCATCGAAATCACAAGGATATAGCTTAATCTAAAATTATTCCGGATGAGCCTGCTGATATAATAAACAATGGCTCCCGAAGCAATGATTCGGAAAATGGTTAGAAAAAGTTTTCCGAATACTTCAATTCCCATCGCCATTCCTTTATTTTCAATGAAACGGATGTGAAACCAGCCGGTTATTTGCACATCTTCTCCCAGAGTAAAACGGGTTTTAATCCAAATTTTAATTATTTGGTCTGCTATAAGAATCAGCAGGATTACCGCAATTGCTCCAAAAGTTTTTTGGGATGCCGTCATTGTTTTTGACCCTGTTTTGCTTCAATACTTAAAGTAGCATGAGGAACTGCGCGAAGTCTTTCTTTGGGTATTAATTTACCGGTTTCACGACAAATCCCATACGTTTTGTTTTCAATGCGAATTAATGCTCCTTGTAAACTTTGAATGAATTTCATTTGGCGCTGCGCCAAACGGCCGGCTTCTTCTTTGGATAAGGTGGATGCACCTTCTTCCAACACTTTGAACGTTGGGGAAGTATCGGTTACATCATTACCATCGGCATTCATAATGGATGCTTTTAGCAATTCATAATCCCGCTTGGCAGCCTCCAATTTTTCCATGATAATCGCGCGAAATTCTTCTAATTCTGCATCCGAATACTTTGTTTTCTCATTCATTGTATGATATTTTTTATAAAACTGCACAAAATTAGCATTTTTATTTCAGACAGAAAAATTTAAATAAAATGAAATACAGGAATCTCTGTGTAATTTAGTTGTAAACAGGCTATAATCGCTCGATTTGTACAACTATTTGAAGATCATCATCTAATTCAATTTTTTCTCCTCCGGTTAAATCCTTTAATACAATGTATTTAGCAAGGACTTGAGTGGCAATGTATTGTTTAAATTCTTCCACAGCAGCGCTGATTCGTTCATCCGGCTGAATAGACAAGTGAATTTTATCCGTGATTTCAAAACCGCAGGATTTTCGCAGGTTTTGAATGCGATTGATTAATTCGCGCGCTATTCCTTCTTTCTTCAACTCGTCGGTGATCGTGATATCCAACGCAACCGTTAATTGTCCTTCGTTGGCAACTACTCGGCCGGGAATATCTTCCGAGAAAATATCTACATCACTTGCAGTAATTTCCGCCGTTTGACCGCCGACAGCAATCGAAAGTTTTCCGTTCGTTTCCAAAACGGCAATGTCGTGCTGTGGCAAAGATGCGATTGCAACCGCTAAATCTTTCATGATTTTTCCGTAACGCGGGCCTAATTTTTTGAAATCGGGTTTAACTTTTTTAACTAAAATTTCAGTTGTATTGTCAACATAATTGATTGTTTTGACATTGACTTCATTCAGAATCAACGACTCAACGGCTTGAATGGCTTCTTTCATACTTTCGTCGAGAACCGGCACCATGATGGATGCAAGCGGTTGGCGCACTTTGATATTCACTTTTCGCCGCAAAGCCAAAACCATGGATGAAATTTGTTGCGCTATTTGCATACGTTCTTCCAATACGGCGTCAATCATTGTTTCATCAGCAACAGGAAAGTCCGATAAATGTACGGAAATAGGTGAATGGTGAATGGTGAAAGGTGAATCGTTCTTTTTACCCTGTACCTTATACCCTTTACCCTGTACCAAATCTCCATAAAGTTTATCTGCATAAAACGGTGAAATGGGAGCCATTAACCGGGCAACGGTTTTCAAGCAGGAATACAAAGTTTGGTAAGCAGACAGTTTATCGGCATTCATTTCGCCGCCCCAGAAACGTTTCCGGTTCAAGCGCACGTACCAGTTGCTTAAATGGTCGTTAACGAAATCCTCAATCGCTCTTCCCGCTTTGGTCGGTTCATAATTGGCATACTGCTCGTCCACTTCTTTTATTAATGTGTTTAATAAGGATAATATCCAACGATCGATTTCGGGTTGTTCTCCCAAAGGAACCTCCGGTTCATCTCCCGTGAATCCGTCCACGTTGGAATACAATGCGAAGAAAGAATAAGTATTGTAAAGCGTTCCGAAAAATTTTCGTTTCACTTCTTCAATTCCTTCCGAATCGAATTTCAAGTTGTCCCAAGGGCTTGCATTGGTTATTAAATACCAGCGCAAGGGATCTGAACCGTGAATGGCAATTGTTTCAAAGGGATCGACGGTATTCTTTAAACGTTTCGACATCTTATTTCCATTTTTATCTAAAACCAATCCGTTTGAAACTACGGTTTTAAACGAAACACTGTCGAAAACCATAACGGCAATAGCATGCAAAGTAAAAAACCATCCCCGCGTTTGATCAACGCCTTCGGCAATAAAATCGGCAGGGAAAAAAGTTCCGGAATCAAATTTATCTTTGTTTTCAAATGGATAGTGGACTTGAGCATAAGGCATAGCGCCTGAGTCGAACCAAACGTCGATCAAATCCGATTCGCGTTTCATGGGTTTGCCCGATGGAGAAACTAAAACGATCCGGTCAACATAAGGACGATGCAAATCGATATTTTTTTCGGAATAATTTTCCGGTGAATAATCGCCCGGCTTTACATTTTTGAAAGGATTTGTTTTCATAAAACCTTTTTCGACCGAACGGTTGATTTCGTTGATCAGTTCTTCGACCGATCCGATGCATATTTCTTCCGAACCATCTTCTGTTCGCCAAATCGGGAGAGGAGTCCCCCAATAGCGCGAACGCGACAGGTTCCAATCCTGCAGGTTTTCCAACCACTTGCCGAAGCGTCCCGTTCCTGTCGATTGCGGTTTCCAGTTGATGGTTTCGTTTAATTCGTACATCCGTTCTTTGCAAGCCGTGGTACGAATAAACCAACTGTCTAACGGATAATATAATATAGGCTTATCGGTACGCCAGCAATGCGGATAATTATGCACATGTTTTTCGATCTTGAATACGCGATTTTGCTGTTTCAACATGACGGAGAGGTCGATATCTAATGCCCCCTCCGGCTCCCCCAAAGGAGGAGAGGGGTTATAGGCATTTTTTACATATCTTCCTGCATATTCCGAATAAAGCGGAACATTGACCGATGTTTGAAGAAAATCGGGATCTAAATCTGTTAAAGCAAAAAACTTTCCGTTCAGATCGACCATTGGGCGGCGGTTTCCATCTTTATCGATCAGCATCAGAGGAGGAATGCCGTTGGCGCGGGCAACCCGGTCGTCGTCGGCTCCGAAAGTAGGAGCGATATGAACGATTCCGGTACCCTCTTCGGTAGTTACAAAATCGCCGGTAACAACGCGAAAAGCGCCAGTTCCCGGATTCACCCAAGGTATTAATTGCTCGTACTCGATTCCTTCCAATTCCAGCCCTTTCCACGAATGAGCCACTTTGAACGGAATTAATTTATCGCCCGGTTTATAATCATTTAAATCCAAACCGGCTGCTTTCGGATTGAAATGCGATTCGACTAAATCCTTAGCCAAGATTACCGTTAAGGGGTTTCCCGTATAGGGATTAAATGATTGAACCGCCGCATATTCAATATTGGGCCCTACGCAAAGCGCCGTGTTGGAAGGCAAGGTCCAAGGGGTAGTCGTCCAAGCAAGGAAGAAAGCCTCGCCAAAGCCTGACATCTCCGGCACCGGATTTTTGATTTTGAATTGCGCTACGCAAGTCGTATCTTTCACGTCTTTGTAACATCCGGGCTGATTCAATTCGTGGGTGCTTAGTCCTGTTCCGGCTGCCGGCGAATAGGGTTGAATGGTATAGCCTTTATAAAGTAATCCTTTATTATATAATTGTTTGAGTAAATACCAAAGTGTTTCGATATAGCGGTTATCGTAGGTAATATACGGATGTTCCATGTCCACCCAATACCCCATTTTTTGGGTTAAATCTTCCCATTCTTTGGTGTATTTCATGACATCTTTCCTGCAGGCGGCATTGTATTCTTCGACCGAGATTTTCTTTCCGATGTCTTCTTTCGTTATATTCAACGCTTTTTCGACTCCCAACTCTACCGGAAGTCCATGCGTATCCCAACCGGCTTTCCGATCCACCCGATAGCCTTTCATGGTTTTGTAGCGGCAGAAAATATCTTTAATGCATCGGGCAATTACGTGATGAATCCCCGGCATTCCATTGGCTGAAGGGGGTCCTTCATAAAAAACAAAAGAGGGTGAATTTTCCCGTATTGCTATGCTTTTGTGAAAAATATCTTCCTCTTCCCAACGCTTCAAAACCTCTTGATTGATGCCGGATAAATCCAATTTAGTATATTCGGCAAATCGCTTATTCATAACTTTAAAAATAAAAAAACGGTGCAAAGGTAATGATTTTTATTTAGATATTTGATTACCTTTGCACACGGACGATTGACAAATCTATAAAACCATGAATATTTTTCAAACAAAATCCATTGATTCGCTTCTTTTTGAATCGAAAGAAGAAGGCGCCCATACTTTAAAAAGAACTTTAGGTCCCTATAAGTTGGTTGCTTTGGGACTGGGAGCAATCATCGGCGCCGGATTGTTCTCCATCACCGGATTGGCGGCGGGGAATTATGCCGGTCCGTCGATTACGCTATCGTTTTTGATAGCTGCTGCCGGTTGCGGCTTTGCCGGTTTGTGTTATGCTGAATTTGCCTCCATGATTCCCGTCGCTGGAAGCGCTTATACTTATTCGTATGCTACCTTGGGCGAATTTATCGCCTGGGTGATCGGTTGGGATTTAGTGTTGGAATATGCGGTTTCTTCCGCAACCGTCAGCATCAGTTGGAGCCGTTATTTTGTAAAATTGCTCGAAGGTTTTAACGTTCATTTACCGCTCGAACTGACCGCCTGCCCCTGGGATGGCGGATGGATCAATCTACCGGCGGCATTCATCGTCATATTGATGAGTTTGCTGTTAATTCGTGGAACAGAAAGCTCGTCTCGATTCAATACATTCATTGTTTTTTTGAAAATAACCGTCGTTATCACTTTTATCGTATTGGGATGGAAATACATTCGTTCAGAAAATTATGTTCCTTATATTCCGGAGAATACAGGCGAATGGGGATTTTTCGGATTTAGTGGAGTAGTTCGCGGCGCCGCTATCGTATTTTTTGCCTTTCTTGGATTTGATGCAGTGAGTACCGCCGCGCAGGAAACGAAAAATCCAAAAAAACACATGCCTATCGGCATATTGGGTTCTCTCCTGATTGCTACGGTTCTGTATGTGCTTTTCGCTCATGTATTAACCGGCGTAACCCATTATACGACTTTTCAGGGACGAGACGGAATTGCGCCCGTTGCCATTGCCATCGACCACATGGGGACAACTTTACCGGACGGAAGCATTCAACCGGCGTTCCCGTGGCTGAACAAGTCGATTATCATCGCTATTCTTGCGGGCTATTCATCGGTAATCTTAGTTATGTTGCTGGGGCAAAGCCGTATTTTCTATTCAATGAGTCGCGACGGTTTATTGCCGAAAGTTTTTTCGGAAGTACATCCCAAATACCGGAGCACTTTTAAAAGTAATTTACTATTTCTACTATTGGTCGGCATTTTTACGCTTTTTGTTCCTGCGCATATCGCCGGCGAATTAACCAGCATCGGGACGCTGTTTGCTTTTATTATAGTCTCAATCGGCATCATGGTTTTACGTAAAAAACAACCGAATGCTCCCCGTTTTTTCAAAACACCGGGGGTACCGGTAATTCCGATCTTGGGAATTCTCATTTGCTTGTTTATGATGGTTTCATTACCTTTCGATACCTGGATTCGGCTGGTAGTCTGGATGCTTTGCGGACATAATATATATGTTTTTTACGGATCGCGACGAAGTAAATTAGGGGTAAAAAAAGGCGTAAGGCTATTATCAATAATCGGATGCGGGATTGCCTGTTTCCTTCTCACACTCGCTATTCTCCATCAATCGAATATAGGTTGGGGAAAAGCATCGGGTTTTACTTATTTTTTACTTTTTTTTGCTCTGTTTCATATTGTATTGTATGGGATGCGTTGGGCACGAAATAATTGAATAACTGAATAACTGAATAACTGAATAACTGAATAATGGAATTGCTTTGTCCGGATAATTGGTTTGATTATGAATTAATCGATTCCGGTGATTACGAAAAACTTGAGCGATTCGGGCTTTACCGTTTGCGCCGCCCGGAACCGCAGGCGGTGTGGCGAAAATCTTTGTCGGAGAGCGAGTGGGGGAGACAAACAGATGCTTGGTTCAGAAAAGAAAAAGGGAATTTCAAATCCGACGGAAATGAAAAAGGCGAATGGATTCTCCGTCCACCCATGCCACAACAATGGTTTATCAGCTATTCCTATAAAACGATGAAACTTCGATTTCGATTGGGTCTGACTGCCTTCAAGCATGTAGGCATTTTTCCGGAACAAGCAGTAAATTGGAATTTCATTTTTGATACTGTCCAATTATTTCCGGGCCAACCCGGCGTCCTCAATCTGTTTGCCTACACCGGAGGCGCTTCTTTGGCAGCCAAAGCCGCCGGCGCAGATGTGGTCCATGTCGATTCGATCCGACAGGTGTTGCATTGGTCGCACGAAAACATGGAAGCTTCCGGATTGGACAACATCCGTTGGGTCTGCGAAGATGCACTGAAATTTGTCAAACGAGAAGTCAAGCGGGGAAAACGCTATCAAGGAATTGTGCTCGACCCGCCCGCGTACGGCCGCGGCCCCGAAGGAGAGAAGTGGATTCTGGAAGAAGGGATCGCCGAATTGATGAGCGCTTGCAGCAAACTCGCCGATGAATCCGGTTTTTTTTGTGTATTGAACTTATATTCGATGGGCTTTTCTTCGTTAGTCGCCGAAAATTTGATGAACGATTACTTCCCGACCGTGAAAAATGTTTCTACCGGCGAATTGTTTCTTCCGGATCATGCGGGGCGGAAATTGCCCTTGAGCGTGTTTTGCAGGGGAAGGAGTTAGAGACGGAATGTCAAATCTTTCTCCGTGAAACTCTGTGCCTCCTCCGTGTCACTCCGTGTAACAAAACATAGAATCAAATCACCTTCCTCCTCAACTCAAAATCGCGCCCTAAATACTTTTCCCTGACAATGGGATTTTCGGCTAATTCCTCTGCTGTCCCTTGATACAATACTTTTCCTTCAAACAAAAGATAAGCGCGGTCGGTAATGCTTAAGGTTTCATGGACGTTGTGATCGGTGATTAAGATGCCGATATTTTTGAGTTTCAATTTTCCCACAATTTGTTGAATATCCTGAACGGCAATCGGGTCAATGCCTGCAAACGGTTCGTCGAGCATGATGAATTTCGGATCGATAGCCAAACATCGGGCGATTTCCACCCTTCGGCGCTCGCCCCCGGACAATTGGTCGCCCAAATTCTTACGTACTTTTTGAAGCCCGAATTCGGCAATCAGACTTTCCAATTTTTCTTTTTGATAAGTTTCCGTTTGTTGAGTCATTTCCAAAACTGCGCGTATATTGTCTTCAACCGATAGTTTACGAAAGACGGAGGCTTCCTGAGCCAAATAACCGATTCCTTTTCGCGCCCGCTTATAAACAGGAAATTGCGTAATTTCAGTATCATCCAAGAAAATCTTTCCTTGATTCGGGGTGACCAATCCGACCGTCATGTAGAAAGTAGTTGTCTTTCCGGCTCCGTTAGGCCCCAATAAACCAACAATCTCTCCTTGTTTGACAAAAATCGAAACATGATTCACTACCGTTCGGTTCCGGTATCTTTTTACCAAGTCTTCTGTACGAAGAATCATTTGTTCCATAAGCGTTCGCTCTATTTTGCAACAAAAGTACTAAAAAAACCGTTGCTTCCATAAAATCGTAATATTTGGTGATGTTTTCGTTTGGAAAACCCGATAATTTCATCTACTTTTGTGAAAATTTTAACCAAACCTACAAATATGATTAATCAAGACCTTCTTTACCGGATAGGTATAACGCTTGTCAAAGGAATCGGTAACATTACCGCCAAGCAAATCATTGAAAATTTGGATGATATTGCAGTATTATTCACAGAGAAAAAACACATCCTTGAAAGATTAACGGGTTTATCACGCCGGATCATCAACGAGATTCATCAACCGGATGTTTTGAAAAGGGCGGAAAAAGAAATTCGCTTTATCGAACGATCATCCATTATCCCTTTGTTTATAACCGATCCGGCATATCCCGCCCGATTGAAGGAATGCGTCGATGCGCCGGTGATGCTTTATTTCCGTGGAACAGCCGATTTGAATGCCGAAAAAATGATCAGTATCGTAGGAACGCGCAATTCGACTGTTTACGGGAAGGAGATCACCGATCAAATGGTTCACGATATTAAGGAAGCATATCCCGCAAGCGTTATTGTCAGCGGATTGGCTTACGGGATTGATATTGCGGCTCATCGTGCGGCGATGCGGGAAGAGCTTGCAACCATAGGGATTTTAGCGCATGGTTTAGATCGCATTTATCCGGTGATACACCGTGCGGCAGCTAAGGAAATGTTAAACACAGGAGGCTTATTAACCGATTTTATCAGCGAAACCAACCCGGATCGGCAGAATTTTGTGAAACGAAACCGCATTGTTGCCGGTATATCCGACTGCACTGTAGTAGTTGAATCAGCAAAAAAAGGCGGCGCTTTAATCACTGCAAATATTGCCGATTCGTATAATCGCGACATTTTCGCTTTTCCCGGAAGAATAGGCGATAAATATTCCGAAGGTTGCAATTCTTTGATTAAAAGTAATAAAGCAGCATTAATCACTTCTGCTCAAGATATTTTCCGGGAAATGAACTGGAGTGATCCACCCGAAGTCGGGCAAAAGCAAGCAGTTCAACGGATTCTTTTTCCCGAATTGAATCCGGAAGAACAAAGTGTGGTGGATATTCTTGCAAAAGCCGGAAGTATGCAGTTGAACCTTTTAGCGATCGAACTCGATTTGCCGGTCAGCCGGCTGTCGGTTATCTTGTTTGAGCTTGAAATGAATGGATTGGTTCGTTGCAAACCCGGCGGAATGTATAGTTTATCTTGATTTCAGCTATTCCGTTATCATCCGTGATACCCTTTTTCCGGCTCGCCAGGGTACCACCAACCAACCCTTATTGTCATTCTGCAAATAATCTAATTGTTATTTTACGACAGGGCGAATAGAAAATCCACCTGACTTATGAATATTACCGTCTTGTGGAAAATCCACGCCGTCGCTATCGAAGTCTAAGCTATCCGAACTGTTGCTATAGACTCCTTGCGTACCGCACCAATACTGCCCCCATGAGCCAACGCCACCTAATACACCATTATAGCCTCCTATGCTGCCAGCTGCAGGAAGAAAAATACTTTCACCGCTCGATGTATCGGTAATTTTTAAACCAAATACGCCATTTTGCACAATGGTTGTTACATAAGCATTTGCTAAGCTCGATAATTCTCCTTCTGTCGGCACACGAAAGCCCGCGGGACTCGGGTCATTAGCAGGAAGCCAAGAGGTTGAATTACAATAAATACTATTTTCATAATCCTTGTAAAGCAAAAAATCCGTTGTACCTTTATTCCATTGGTAATGATTGCCATAATCTTCCGGACTTGATGCTCCTACATTTCTGGTTGCCCATTTTACGCCGTTGATTAGAACCCATTCGCTGCTTTCTTCTGCCCCGGCTTCCTGCTGTATAGACACAGCGCCATTTACCTCCGGATTTGTAGTAGTTACCCAAATTATTGCATTACGAGCTGAAGTTGTATCATTTTTATCTACTTCAACATTCACGTTATTGGGGTT
>Ga0209629_10000099_pt1 | contig 38623 bp, 34 predicted proteins | sample TergutCu122P5_FD_187286 | JGI IMG/M metagenome (GOLD analysis project Ga0209629, IMG submission 187286) | Cubitermes ugandensis P5 segment gut microbial communities from Kakamega Forest, Kenya - Cu122 P5 (SPAdes) (version 2) | ecosystem: Host-associated > Arthropoda: Insects > Digestive system...
CACGGAGCCGGCCATCGACGAGACGCTTGCCGCCGTCCTGGCCCTGCCGGACAAGTACAAGCAGGCCGTCTACCTGTTCTACTACGAGGGATACCCCACAAACCAGATCGCGCAGGCGCTGGGACGCCGGGAATCGACGGTGCGCAGCCACCTGTCCGAGGCCCGGGCGTTGCTGCGCCGAGAACTAGGAGAAGACGATGAAGAGCTCTAGGATCACCAACGCGTGGGACGCCGTCAACCCGGACGCCGCTGCCAAGGCCCGGATGCTGGCACACGTCCAAGCCCGGCAGGGAGGCGCAACCTCGACGGCAAACAGGCTTCCCTGGCCATGGGTGGCCGGCGCGGCCGCCGTGCTGCTCGTCGCCGTCGCCGTCGTTGTGGGGGTCGTGATGTCGGGTCGCGCCTCGACGGGGCCGGCCCTGCCGGCCCGCGACCTGATGGCCAACCTGAAAGCCGGCAACGTGGCGACGAGCGTCCCGGACGCCCAGTTCGAGCAGGCCATGGCCGACTTCTCCGTCGGGCTTCTACAGCAGCAGGTGTCGGACGAGCAGAACGTCCTTGTGTCGCCGCTGTCCGTCCAGTTGGCGTTGGCGATGACGGCCAACGGGGCCTCGGGCGAGACCCTGCGGCAGATGCAGCAGGTGCTGGCTAATGGAGCAGATATCACCGACATCAACGCCATGCTGGCTGGCTTCGTCAAGGGACTTCCCAGCACTGACAAGGCGAAGTTCCGCTTTGCCGATTCGATTTGGTTCCGGCAGATCGAGGGTTTCGACGTCCAGCCGAAGTTCCTGCAGACCAACGCCGACTACTACGGTGCCGGCGCGTACGCCGCGCCGTTCGACCAGGGCACCGTCGACGCCATCAACGCGTGGGTGAAGCAGAACACCGACGGCATGGTGCCGAAGATCATCGACGGCCTTCAGCCCGAGGACATGATAGTGCTGCTGAACGCGCTGGCCTTCGACGCCGAATGGATGATCCCATACCTGGACCCCCAGGTGAGTGACGGCACGTTCACGACGTCGTCCGGGGCCCGCCAGAACGCGAAGTTCATGGCGTCGTCGGAATACACCTACCTGGACGACGGCAAGGCCATTGGCTTCGTCAAGCCGTACGCCGATTGCGCCTATAACTTCGTCGCCCTGCTGCCGAACGAGGGCGTCTCGATCGCCGACTACGTGGCATCGCTGACCGGTGCCGCATGGCTGCGCACGATGGGCAGCGCGACGGGTGACATGGTGCAGGCCCAGCTGCCCGAGTTCTCGTTCAGCTATGACGCCAGCCTCGTCAAGGCGCTCGAGGCAATGGGCATGACGGACGCCTTCGACCCAGAGTTGGCGCAGTTCCGCGACATGGCGCAGCCGCCGCCCGCCCTCTACATCGGCGACGTTGTGCACAGCACGTCTATCGAAGTGACGCCCCTTGGCACCCGGGCCGGCGCGGCCACGGCGGTGATGATGGCGACTGGCGGCATGGCCCAAGACCCGAAGGTCGTCGTCCTCGACCGTCCCTTCGTCTTCGCCATCACCGACGCCGCCACCGGCCTGCCGATCTTCATCGGCGTGGTCAACAGCATCGCCTGAGGCAGTGATCCGCCGCCTCCACAAGACCAAGAGGTCCGGCTACAGATACCGACGAACTTTCTTGCGGTACGCCTCGAAGGCGTCGCCGTAGTGGGATACCAGGAAGCGCTCCTCGCGCAGGACCTGACGCTGGACGACTCCGGCGAAGGCCACCGGCACCACAGCCGTCACCGGGTTGTGCTGGACCAGGAACAAGCCGGTCAGGAACAGGACGAAGGAGACGTAGATGGGGTTGCGGCTGTGGGCGAAGGCGCCGGTGGTGATCAGATCCGCGGGCTTCTGGTCGTCGATGCCGACGCGGAACGAGTCACCGAACGAGACCAGAGCCCAGGCCAGACCGGCCAGGGCAAGCACGCAGCAGCCAACGCCCACCCAGCCGGGGATTGGCGTCGTCCAGAACGGGGCGACCAGCGGTTTCCACATGGGCCAGCCGAAGCCGGGCGCGGTCACGCAGTAAACGACGGCGAGGACGCAGGGCACCAGCACGGCGTCCGATTTGTGCGTCGCCCCGAACAGGAACGCCTCGATGCCGCGCCGCCGCAGCATCGCCACGCGCGTCAGCACCAGCCCGATCAGCGCGACGAAACACCCGGCGACGATCCAGCCCTGAACCGCCATGCCAGACTCCCTTCCGGTGCCCATTGTAGGCAGCGGCGCCGGACGCCATTGATCCGCAGCCATCGAACACGAGCGTGACTGCTGGCGTGATGACTAGTACGGCAACTGAGCAGGGAGCCTGGCATGAAGCGATCGACGGCGCCCGGCCCGCGGTCGTGGTTGTGGGGGCGGATCAATGACGTCCAGTCGAGTTCGAGGATGTGACGCCCACGATCATCCGACGTCGCCGCCGGTGAACCGGCAGGATGTTGACGGTGTCTGTCCGCCTGCCAAGGCCGGACCTGGAAAGGATGGGCGTCCCGCCGCGCTGCCCGCCACGACAGGCTCGGCCCGGCCGCCATCACAAGAGGCATCAACCAATGGCAACACCAACTCATCCGATCCGTCGAGAAACACCCCGACCGGCGCCGCTCAGTGTCCCCAGTTTCGCGATCACATGATGTGAGGCGCGCGATCAACTTGACATGAGGCAAGACGGACGCGGCGTGTCGTCGCTGGGCCGAGCATGATGGTCACATGCGGTCGGGGGCCTCGATGCCCAGCAGGCCGAGCCCGCGCGCCAGCACCGCCTTGGTGGCCTCGCACAGGGCCAGGCGGGACGCCCTGGTGTCGCCGTCCGATTTCAGCACCGGGCACTGCTCGTAGAAGACCGACAGCTTGACGGCCAGGTCGTACAGATACGCGCACAGCTTGTGTGGCGTCAACGCCGTGGCCACATCGGCCACCACATCGCCGAAGCCGGTAAGCGCCAGCGCCAGGTCGATCTCGGCCGGCTCGCTGATGATCTTGACGTCACCGGACGCCAGGCCATCGGCGGCGGCCCGCGCCAGTATCTGGGTCACTCGGGCGTGGGCGTATTGCAGATAGGGCCCGGTGTCGCCGGTCGTCGCGCTCATGCGCTCGGCGTCGAAGACGTAGTCCTTCTGCAGTTGGTTCGACAGATCGGCGTACTTGATGGCGGCCAGCGCCACCTCGGGGGAGGCGATGGTCTCGGCCTCGTCGAGCAGATCGTCCAGGTGGGCGGCGGTGCCCTCCCGCGTCTTGAAGGGACGGTTGTCGGAGCCCAGCACCATGCCGTAGCCGACGTGCTGGGCGAGGACGTCGTCCGGCAGGTATCCGGCCTTCCGGCAGACGCCGAATATCAACTCGAAATGGGTGCGCTGGCGGGCATCGGTCACGTAGATCAGCCGGTTGGCACGCAGGTCATCGACGCGGTGCTTGACCGCGGCCACGTCCGTGACGTCGTAGCCGTAGCCGCCGGCCGAATTCCGGATGATGGCGGGGGCGTCGAAGCCGTCGACGAAGACCACCAGCGCCCCGTCGTCCATGACGGCGATGCCGCGGGCCTCCAGGTCGTCGGCGATCGGCCCGAGCATCTCGTTGTAGGACGACTCGCCGGCGATGTCGTCGTCGGTCAGCAGCACGCCGAGCCGGGCGTAGGTCTGGTTGAAGCCCCTCAGCGAGATGGCGATGAGCCGGCGCCAGATGGCCAGGGTGGCCGGATCGCCGGATTGCAGCGCCACGACGCGGGCCCGGGCCCGGTCGGCGAAGGCCTCGTCGGCGTCCAGATGGGCGTTGGCGCGCAGGTACAGGGCCTCGGCGCCGGCCAGATCCAGGGTGTCGAGGTCGAGTGATTCGTCCCCGATCTGCTCGATCAGCATGCCGAACTGGCGACCCCAGTCGCCCATGTGATTCTGCGGGATGACGGTGTCACCGACGGCCCGCAACACGCGCGTGAAGCAGTCGCCGATGATGGTCGTGCGCAGGTGTCCGACATGCATCTGCTTGGCGACATTGGGCGACGAATAATCGATGACCACGCGCTGGGGCGGGGTGATCGGCGCGACGCCCAGCGCCGGGTCGGCCGCCATCGCGTCGACGGCCTTGGCCAGGACGTCCGGCCGCAGGCGTAGGTTCAGGAAGCCCGGGCCGGCGATCTCGACGGGCAGGCACAGATCGTCCAGCTTCAGGGCCGCGACAAGGTCGGACGCCACGTCGCGCGGCTTGCGTCCGGTGGCCTTCGCCAGCCGCAGGGCGACGTTGGACTGGAAGTGCCCGAACTCGGGGCGGGTCGACGGGCGCAACTCGGGATCGGCCCCGGCGGCGGCGCGCAGCCTGCCGCTCAGCTCTTCGGTCAGGGTCGACACGGTTTCCATTTTGTCATGCGCGGGCAAGCGGACGCGGGCGGCGCAGCGGCGTGGTTGTTAGGCTGATGGCGGATCGTCCCGGCAAAGGAGTCAGCCATGGCACAGCACGAAATCGTTCAGCCCGGGCCACTGCTCGACAGCAACGGCGTCTTGGTGCAGCGGGGCTACGCGACGCGGCCGCTGCTGACGTACGACCGCTCGGCCGTCAAGGCCCGGCCGTGGCGCATCAAGGAATGGGACTTCTACCAGGTCAGCGACGACGACTGCTGTGTGCAGTTCACGATCGGGCACGCGTCGTACGCCGGCCAGCTGACGGTGACGTTCTTCCGCTTCGCGGACGGCTGGCGCGTGGACCGCAGCGCGCTGCTGGTGGCGCCGTTCGGGTCGATGCACATGCCCGACAGCTCGTCCAAGGGGATCACGTCAAGCCACGGCGGCGTGACGATCGGCTTCCGGGTCGAACCGGGAAGCCGCGTCCTGCGCTGCGAGACGACCGCCACGAAGGACGTCCCCGCGATGCGCGCCGACATCGTCCTGCAGCCGCCGCACGAGGATTCGCTGGTGATCGCCACGCCCTTCGCCGAGTATCCCCAGGCGTTCTACTACAACCAGAAGATCAACTGCATGCCCGCCACCGGGTTCATCCAAATCGGGGCCGACCGGTTCGAGTTCGCGCCATCGTCGGCCTTCGGGTTGCTGGACTGGGGGCGCGGCGTCTGGCCATTCCACACCCAGTGGTTTTGGGGCAACGGCTCGACGCTGGTGGACGGCCACCCGTTCGGCTTCAACATCGGCTATGGCTTCGGCGATGCCAGCGCCGCGTCCGAAAACATGGTCTTCTACGACGGGGTGGCCCACAAGCTGTCGGCCGTGACGTTCGACCTGGCGGCTGGTGGCTACATGGCACCGAAGCATTTCTCGTCCGACGACGGCCGCTTCGAGATGGACTTCACGCCCGTCTACGACCGCTACACCGAGACGAAGCTGGGCTTCGTGGACAACACCTGCCACCAGGTGTTCGGCCGGTTCACCGGCACCGCTGTGCTCGACGACGGGCGCGAGATTCGCGTGCGCGACATGATGGCCTTCACGGAGCACGCGATCAACAACTGGTGAAAGGCGCGGCCGCCGACGAGCGGTGAGCGCCGGGCGGCTGCCGGGTGGGTCCGTCGCAGCCGATGTCCGTCCGGTCAGCCGGCCGGCTGCACGCTGATGGCGTCGAGGGCCGCCATGTCGTCGTCCGAGATTTCGAAATCGAGCCGCTTGTTGGCGGCGATGTGATCCGGGTTGACGGAACGGGGCAGCGGCAGCGTGCCGAGCTGCAGGCAGTAGCGGATGCAAAGCTGTGGCACCGTCACACCCACCCGGGCGGCGACGGCGGCGATGTCCGGGTTGTCGACGAGCGCGCCGATGGCCAGCGGCGAGTACGCCTCGACCAGTATGTCGTGCAACTGGCAGTACCCGGTCAGCTCGTCCTCGGTGAAGCCCACGTGGAACTCGATCTGGTTGACCATCGGCTTGATGGCGCATGTGTCGAGCAGGTTGTCGATGTCTACGATCCCGAAGTTCGACACGCCGATGGCGCGCAGCTTGCCGTCGTCGTAGGCCTCCTCCATGGCCTGCCAGACGGCCGCGTTCTCTTCGAAGTACGTCTTCCGGTCGTCGCCGGGCTGCGGCGGGTAGGGCTTGGGCGCGTGGATCAGCAGCAGATCGATGTAGTCGAGGCCCAGCAGGCGCAACGACTCGTCGATGCACGGGCCGATCTCTTCGTACGTCTTCAGGGCCGACGGGATCTTCGTCGTGACGAACACGTAGTCGCGCGGCACACCGGACGCCTTGATGCCAAGGCCGACGCCCTCCTCGTTGCGGTAGGCCCGCGCGGTGTCGACGTGGCGATAGCCGGCATGAAGGGCGGTCTGGACGGCCTGCGGGGCGACGTCCGGAGGGATCTTCCAGGTGCCGAATCCCACCTTCGGGATCATGACGCCGTTGCTCAACTCGAAGTCTTCGTTGATGACGCTCATCGTTGCCTCCTTGCCGAGAAACTGTACGCCGTCCCGGCCCGCCGGGGGAGGCGCCGCTGTCAGTCGGTGGCTTCGTCGCGCACCCGCGCCACCAACTGCGTCGGGTTCACGAACCGCAGGGCAATGATGAGAATCACCAGCATCGACAGCATGTACATGACGGCCATGGCGTCGACCTGTTGCTGGGCCCTGATGCCCGCCGCCGTCATCGCGTAGTACAGCTTGACGACCAGGGTTGTGGACGTCGGCCCAGACACGAGGAACGTCAGCTCGAACATGCCGACGGTGCGCACGAGCACGAGCACGCAGGACGCCAGGATGCCGGGCACCAGCAGGGGCGCGAGTATGCGCGTGAAGACGGAGCCGGTGCCGGCGCCGCTCATGCGGGCCGCTGATTCGATCGTCGGATTGATCTGTTCGATGAACGGCGTCATCGTCATGACGACGAATGGGACGGCCGGCACCAGGTTGACCGCGATCACGCCGGGGAGCGTGCCGCCGAGGTGCACGCGGTACAGCGCGGTGGCCAGCGGGATGCCGTACGTCACGGGGGGCATCAGCACGGGCAGCAGGAACAGCCCGTAGACGATCTGCTTGCCCGGGAACTTCCGGCGGGCCAGCACGTAGGAGGCCGGGACGCCCAGCAGGACGGACAGCACGATGACGCTGATCGCCACCACGAGCGTGACCCGGATCACCTGGCCCAGCTGGAACTCGGTCCAGGCGCTCTGGTACCACTTGAGCGTCGGGAAACCCTGCGGCCACCACGCGTTGAACCAGGCCTGGCCGAGCGAGTTGACCAGCGGAGCCAGCACGACGCCGAACAGGAAGATCAGGAAGAGAGCCACGCAGCCCCAAACGACCCACTGGGCCGGCGTGCCGACGATGCGACGGCGGGGCTTGGTCACATCGGTGGTCGGGATTGTCTGGACGATGGCCATCAGCCCTTACCTCCTGTGGATCCGCGATACAGCGTCGATCGCCAGGCCGCCACCAAGCCGACAACGAGCAGCTCGATCAGACCCATGACGATCGCGATGGCCGACGCCAGCGAGTAGTCGAACTTCTCGGCGAACGCCTGGTAGGCCACCAGCGCGATGACTCTGGTACTGCCGGCCGGATTGCCGACCAGGGTGGCCGAGGGGAAGACCGAGAACGCCAGCACGAACGTCAGCATGAACGTCGTCGCCAGCCCCGGCGCCAGCAGCGGCAGGAGGATGCGGGAGAACCGCTTCCACCAGCCGGCCCCCATCAGGGCGGCGGCCTGTTCGAGCGACGGGTCGATGCCCGACATGTAGGACGACACGAGCAGGAAGGCGAACGGGAACCCCGTGATTATCAGTGACAACAGCACGCCCACGTAGTTGTTTGTCAGGGCGATGGGCTTGTCGATGAGTCCGATCAGCCGCAGGAACCGGTTGATCCAGCCCGACCGGCCGGCGAAGTTCAGCAGGCCGGCCGCCACGAGGACGGTGCCGAGCGAGATCGGGATCACCAGCACGGTCTGCAGCAGCCTCTTGCCGCGGAACTTGCCGCGCAACTGGTAGGCAATGGGGATGGACGCCAGGACGTTGAACAGGGCGGCGGGCAGGGCCAGCCGCAGCGTCTTCCAGATCGTGCCCCAGCCGTCCTGGAAGGAGTCCAGGAAGAAACACTTGTACGACGCGAAGACGCCGGTGTACATGCCGCACGTTGGGCTGCCGGACGGCGTCAGCGACAGCGACAACCCGTACAGGAAGGGGTAGACGAAGAACAAGATGATGAAGACCGCTCCCGGCACCAGCAGCCACAGCGAGCGGTCGACGCCCCGTTCCGCGAGGCGGTGCTTGAGCGACGGCTTCGTGGCCGGCGACGCCAGGGCGCTCATGACTTGGCCTCCGCAGCCGCCGCTATCTCGCCGACCGGCACGTCCGGATCCTTCGGGAACACCAGCACTCGTTCGGGCTTGACGTGCAATGTGATGGACGAGCCCAGCGGGCAGCTGTCCTGCGACAGAAGGTGGATCAACTGCCCCGTGCTGGTGACGGCATCGACGGCGTAGACCGAACCCCGGTACTCATTGACCACGACCGTGGCCTCGAACGAATGCAGCCCCAGCCCGACGTCGATGTCTTCGGGCCGGATGGCGACGACGACGGGGGCGCCCGTCGCGATGTCGTTGTGGAAGGCCGTCCCATGCAATTCGATGCCGGCACCGGTCAGCGTCACAGACCTGTCGGACACCCGGCTGGCCGTCATGTCGATCAGGTTGCGGTAACCCATGAAGTCGGCCACGTAGTAGTTGACGGGGTTCGAGTGCAACTCCTCGGGCGTGCCGATCTGCTGCACGTGGCCCAGACGCAGGACGACCAGGCGGTCGGCCATCGACAGGGCCTCCTCCTGGTCGTGCGTGACATATACCGTCGTCAGGCCCAGCGACTGGTGCAGGCGGCGGATCTCGCCGCGCATGTCCAGGCGCAGCTTGGCGTCCAGGTTGCTCAACGGTTCGTCCATCAGCACCAGGCGCGGTTCGGTGACGATGGCCCGGGCGATCGCCACCCGCTGCTGCTGGCCCCCGGAGAGTTGCCCCGGGAGCCGCGCAGCGTATTCGGATAGCTTCACCATGTCGAGGGCCTTGCTCACCCGGCTGCGCATGGCGTCCTTTGGGACGTTACGCATCTGCAGGCCGAATGAGACGTTCTTGGCCACCGACATGTGGGGGAAGAGCGCATAGTTCTGGAACACCATGCCGAAGTCCCGTTTCTCCGGCGGCAGGGTGTCGACGCGCTCGTCGTCGATCCAGATGTCGCCAGTGGTCAGGGGCAGCAGGCCGGCCAGGCAGTTCAGGGCCGTCGTCTTGCCGCAGCCCGACGGGCCGAGCAAGGCGATGAACTCGCCGCCGTGGATGTCCATTGTGAGATCCACCAACGCGGCCTGTCCGGTAAAACTACGACCGACGTGGTCCAGTTTCAGTGTGTCGAAAGTAGCCATGCGCTCTTCCTCATCTCATGTGTCGATGGATACTACTTGGGTAGCAGTATCACTTGGTCTTGCCGGCACCGATCTTCTGATCCCACAGGTCGTACGCCTTGACCATCTGGTCAGCCGGCAGCGGCAGGGCCGTCGGGTTGTTGGCGATCCAGTCGGCGAATTCGGGCACTCCGAACTGATTGATGGCGTCCTGGCTCTCCTTCGGGGCCTTGGACAGGTCGGCGCCTTGCACGGCGGGGCCGGGATAGAAGTAGCCCTTGTCGTAGGCCTTGGCGTTCTGCTCAGGCGTCAGCATGTCGTTGATCAGCAGCATGATAGCCGCCTGCTTGTCGGGGCTGACACCCTTCGGGACGACGACGTATTGCGCGTCGGTCACCCATGTGAACTTGCTGAAGGCGCCGACCTTGACGCTGGCCGGCACGGTGCCGAGGACGCGCGGGTTGATGTACCAACCGGTGGTCGTGGCGATCATGTCCCAAGTGCCGTCACCGATGTTCTGCATGGTTGCCTTCGTGCCGGTCGGGTAGTAGTCGACGTACTGGTTGAGTTGCGACAGGAAGTCCCAGGTCTTCGTCCAGCCGTTGGTCGGATCCATCGGGTCGGAGTCGCCGAGGATGTACGGCAGGCCCATCAGGAAGGTGCGGCCCGGGCCGGAGTTGGCGGGACGGGCATAGCCGAACTTGCCGGGGTTGGCCTTGGCCCAAGCCAACAGCTCGTCTGGCGTGGTCGGCGGGGTCTTGACCGTGTCGGGGTTGTATTCCAGCAGCGGGCCGGACGGGTAGTACACCACGGCGACGCCCTGGTCCTGGGCGAGCGTCTGCATGTCGGCGGCCGGCTTGATGTAGTTGGCCATGTTGGACAGGCGGTCCTTGAACGTCGCGGCGATCGGCAGGAACAGGCCCTGCGAGATGCCGGACGCCAGGCCGTCGGTGCCGGTCAGGATCATGTCGATCTGCACGTTGCCGGCGTCCTGCTGGGCCTTGACCTTGCCAGGCATGTCGGGCGCGGTGCCCGTGCTGTAGGTGACCGACTTGATGATGTCTTGGTGGGCGGCGACGAACGAGTCGATCATGCCCTGCGTCAGCTGCAAGTTGCCGGCGATGTCCAGGATGTTCAGCGTGACGGGCGCGGCAGGCTTGTCCGGGACTCCGGACGAGGACGATGACGACGACGCGGGGGCCGTCGATGTGCTGCTAGTGGCGGACGAAGTGCTGGTCGTGCTGAAGCCACCTTTGTCCGGAGCGCCGCATCCTGAAAAGGCGAGGGCAAGCGCCGCAACGACCGTCGCCGTTGCGAGCCCACTACGGAATTTCACCTTCATTGTTACTTTCCTTTCTATTCAGGTCCGGTGACTCCGGACATGACGAGTTTGTGACTGGGGGACGTTCGCTGTTCGGCCGCCGGAGGGGCCTCGCCCGTGGAGGCGCGCACGATGAGCTCGACGGGCACGACGTGCTTCGTGGGTTCGTCCGTGTGGTCAAGCAGCGCATCGACGGCGGCCCGGGCCAGCAGTCGGCGGACGGTCGACACGGTTGTGAGCGGCGGCGACGACCACGAGGCCTGCGGGATGTCGTCGATGCCGACGACCGACAGGTCGCGCGGCACCGCCAGGCCGCGGGCCTGCAGGCGTTGCACCAGGCCGATCGCGATCAGGTCGTTGTAGGCGATGACCGCTGTGGCCCCGCTGACGGCGGCCAGGTCGGCGGCGGCCGCACCGCTGTGGTAGAAGGGCTGGAAATGTCCCAGATCGACGGCGTCGGCGCCGGGCACGGTTGCCATCGTGTCGAGGAAGGCCTGATGCCGCGTCTGATCGGACCAGGAGGCCTTGGGTCCGCCGACGTACGCGATGCGGGTGTGGCCCAGAGCGGCCAGGTGGCGCACCGCCTGGCGCATCCGGTCAGTCTCGTCGACGATGACCGAGGTCAGATTGTCGGCCGGCCGGTTGACCAGTACCAGTGGCACCTGGCTCACCAGCGTCTGGATCCCGGCCAGATTGCTGCGCGGGGAGCACACGATGACGCCGTCCGACTGCGACGCCAGGCGGCGCACCAGGTCGGCTTCCAGCGTGGCATCCTCGTCGGTATCGGCCATCAGCACCGAATAGCCGCGCCGTCGGGCATGGGCCTGGATGCCCTTCGCGATGGAGGAGAAGAACGGGTTCTCCAGGTCTGGGAGCACAAGGCCCAGGCATTCCGATCTGCCAGTCGACAGCCCCCGCGCCAGCAGGTTGGGGCGATAGCCCAGCTTGGTGGCGGTGGCTTCGACCAGACTGGTCGTCTCGGGTGACACCAGGCGGGAGTGAGCCAATGCCCGGGACACCGTGGAGACCGAAACCCCCGCGCGCCGAGCGACGTCGCTCACTGTGACTGCCATGCGCCACCTTCATTGTGCCGTGCAAGTCTTGGTTGCCATGAACTTAGCACCGTTTGCGACGGATTGACAATCGGTTGCACAAATGATGCCAAATTGTTACCAAACTACGCTCCCAGAGCCATGCAATCGGTTGCAAGAAGCGGCACGACGTCGCTCGGAACCACGGTCATCGGCCGGGCCGCGTCGCCCCACGGGCGGTCCGATGGCTCACGCCCACGGGGCGAAAGGCGCCAGGTGCTTGATGAAGTGCTGGCAGATGATCTCGTTCAGCTCGTCTTCGTTCGACGTCCAGCAGGCGTAGAGGCGGTCGCGGTAGGTCGCCAGGGCCGGGCCGTAGCCGACGTGCAGCACTTGGCGCGAATCCGGGCGGGTCAGCAGGTCGTCCAGTTCGGCGTCCGTCGGGTGGGCCGGAATCTTGGCGAGGTCGCAGCTCAGGTGGTAGCTCTGACGGTTCGTCTCGAACTCCTTGATCGACAGGGCAAGGACGTCGCGGAACAGCGGGGCGTCGTGGCGGGCGATCACGCGCAGCGCCTCGGCCCAACTGGTGCCCGCCGTCTTCAGGTGGACCAGGCCCCGCGTGGCCTCGGCGATCAGCGGATAGGTCGAATACTTGTCCGAGCCGGAGTGCAGCGACAGCTTGTACGGGCCCAGCGAGCGCGCGATCTCGGCGTGGATCTCGAAGTCGCGCTTCAGCTCGGCGATGTCGCCGATGTATTCGACGCCCTTCTCGAAGCCGCCGACGTACCGCGGCGCGAACGACACGGGATGGGCGCCCAGACGGTGCAGCTCGCTCATGATGACGACGTGCTCGGCCGGCTTGGTGGGATAGTCGGTCTCGTCGACGGCCATCTCGAACTCGAAGTCGGCGCCGGACGCCACGAGGTGGCGGTACATCGTCATCGTGTCGACCAGGGCGTCCCCGTACTTGGCCATCGCCCGGATCAGCGACGGGTCGTCCAGCGTGATCGACTCGTGCTCGAGGTCGATCGTGTGACCGGAGTAGCGGTGCAGGAAGTCGTCGTAGCTGGATTCCAGCGCCGCCCAGTCGAGCGCGCGCGCCATCTCCTCGCACCGCGCGGGCGACGCGTTCTCGGCTTCGGGGTTGACGTGGTCGTTGGGGTCGAGCGTGTACCAGATGAAACCCGCCTCGATGCCGCGGTCGATGTCGGCGGTCGTGTGCAGGTGGTCGGCGTCGGCCCCGACGGGCCCCTGCCAGCCACCCTGGAACGTGCCCCAGGTCGCGTCGTCCAGCACGTTGCGGGGCGTGCGGTTGCAGCGGCCCATCTCGCGGATCGACTGCTGTGCGAACACCGGTCTGATGTTGCCGCCGACGGCCTTGAGGGCCGCCACGTGGCCCGGCGTGCAAAGCCCCAGCCGGTCGCCGCAGCCGGCCGTCAACTCCAGCCCGAACTTGACGGGCGTCAGGTTTGGCAGCGCCTGCCGCAGGGCGGCGGCATTGCCGGGCGTCAGCGGGGCGCGGAATTCGTCACCGGCGATTTCGCCAGTGAAATGCCTTGTCACAGCAGGATCGGTGGACGAGATGACCAGGTGCTTGGCACCGCCGTCCCGGTCCATCCAGTACGAGACCCCGTTGTGTTCGACGCGCGACGCTGTGATGGCAGGCATGTCATGCTCCTTTGAGACGAGTGCGAACCATACTAAGGAATGCAACATGTCATTGCCACCAGGCGTGGTATTCCGTCCGGTCGCGCTGTGCGCCATACTTGTTGCAGTTGCGGAAGGAGCCGGGCATGGTGCGCATCACAGACGAGCCCATCGCGTGCAGGGACGCTTTCGGGGCGGCCGGCGTCGCGTTGCCCGGCTTCGATATCGCGGCCGCCCGGGCCCTCGGACGACAGGAGCCGCGGTGGCTGCACATCGGCCCCGGCAACCTTTTCCGGGCGTTGCACGCGCAGTTGGCCCAGACGCTGCTCGACGGGGGCCGCATGGCGGGTGGTGTGATCGTCGCCGGGACGCTGTGGCCGGGGGAGATCGCGCAGGTGTATGCCCCGTCGGACGACCGACATCTGCTGGTCGTCATGAAGCCGGACGGCGGTCTGGATACCACGCTCATCGCCAGCGTCGCCCGGGCCATCTACGCCGGGCCGGACGGCGGCGACCTGGCCGCGCTGTTGCAGGTGGCCGCCGCCCCCAGCCTGCAACTTGTGACCGTCACGATCACCGAAAAGGGCTATGTCACGCGGGACGCCGGTGGCGACTGGCTGCCGGCCGTGGCCGCCGATGTCGCGGGGGGTCCCGGCGGGGCGACCTCCGCGATGGGAATCCTCACCGCCTGCCTGCACGCCCGCTGGGCGGCCGGTGGCGCCCCGATCGCGCTGGTCAGCACCGACAACTTCTCGGCCAACGGCGACCGGTTCCGCGCCGCCGTGTCGGACGTCGCGCGGGCCTGGGCCGACGGCGGCCAGGTCGAAGCGGCATTCGCGGACTACGTGGCCGGCGCCAAGGTGTCGTTCCCGTGCACGATGATCGACCGCATCACGCCCAATCCGTCGCAGGACGTGGCCGACAAGCTGACGGCCGCCGGTGTCGCGGACATGGAGCTGATCCGGGTGTCCGCCTCGACCGTCATGGCTCCGTTCGCCAATACCGAGCCGACCTGGTACCTGGTCGTGGAGGACGACTTCCCGAACGGGCGTCCGCCACTCGAGGCGACCGGCGTGCTGATGACCGATCGCAGCACCGTGAACCTGACCGACGAGATGAAGGTGACGGCCTGTCTCAACCCGCTGCATACGGCGTTGGCCGTCTTCGGCATGCTGCTCGGGTTCGACCGCATCTGGCAGGAGATGCGGGACCCCGATCTTGTCGCGCTGGTCCGCCGGCTCGGCTTCGACGAGATGCTGCCCGTCTGCCCCGACCCCGGCATCATCGAGCCGGCCGACTTCCTGGGCGAGGTGATCGATCGGCGCCTGCCCAACCCCGCCCTGCCGGACGCCCCCGGCCGCATCGCGGCCGACACGTCGCAGAAGCTGCCCATCCGCTTCGGCACGGCCCTGGGGCGCTACGCCGCGCGCGGCGCCGCCGTCGGCGGACTGACGGCGATCCCGCTGGTGCTGGCCGGCTGGCTGCGCTATCTGATGGGCGTCGACGACGCCGGCCACCCCATGACGCTGAGCCCCGATCCGCGCCTTGACGAGCTGACCGTCCGCCTCTCCGGGCTGCGCCTCGGCGCCGACAACAGCGCCGTCGCCAGGGAGGTCGGCGTTCCGCTGCTCAGCCAGGTGGTCGGCGCCGACCTGACGCAGCTGGCCGATCGCATCGTCGAGGACCTGCAGTCGCTGACGCGCGGCCCGGGAGCCGTCCGGGCCACGCTGCACGCTGCCGCCGGCGGCGCCGCGCAGGCGACGCGGGCGAACTGACGAACCATCGGTGAGCGGCCGGGATGGGCGAGCAGCGAACCTATCTCTTCGAGCGATGCACTCAACGGTCGCGTCAGCGATGCCGTCCAACGCGACGGTGCAGGTGAGTCGCTCGCCCACCCCGGCCGTCGATCAGCGGTGGTCCCTCAGGCGTCCAGATGGAACACCTTGCGGGGGTTGTCGACGACGAGCTGGTGGATGGCGGCGGCGGCCTCGTCCTCGGCGAGGCGGTGGTCGGCGACGAGGCCGGCCAGGTATCCGGCGTCGAGGCGGCGTGCCATGTCGTGGCGGGCCGGGATCGACAGGAAGGCCCGGGTGTCGTCCACGAAGCCGGAGCAACGGGAGAAGCCGGCCGATTCGGCCGTCGCGGCGCGGAACCGCTTGATGGCGTCTGGGGCGTCGATGAACCACCAGGGCACGCCGTAGTAGACGCTGGGGTAGAAGCCGGCCAGGGGGGCGATTTCGCGCGAGAACACGGTCTCGTCGACGGTGAACAGCACGAGCGTGAAGTTGGGGTCGTCGCCGAAGGTGTCGAGCACCGGATGCACCGCGCGTGTGAACTCGGCGGCGACCGGGATGTCCGCCCCGACGTCCGTGCCGTAACGCTCGAACGTCGGCGTGTGGCTGTTGCGGTAGACGCCCGGGTGCAACGTCATCGTGAGGCCGTCCTCGGTGGCCAGCTCGGCCTGCAGGAACAGCATCGTCTGTTGCAGGGCCTTGGCCAAGCCGGCGTCGATGTCGCCGGCGAGCGCCCGCGCGTACGCCGTCCTCGCCTCGGCGGCGGGCAGAGGCTGGGTGGCCGCGTCGATGTGTCCGTGATCCGACGAGACGGCGCCGTGCTGCTTGAACCACTGACGGCGCTGCCGCATGGCGTCGAGCCAGCCCTCGAAGGTGGACGTGTCGACGCCCGCCGCGGCGCCGAGGCGTCCCGTGAGGTCCGGCCACTCGGGCCGCCAGGGTTCGAGGTATTTGTCGGGCCGGAACGTCGGGGTCACGCGATGGTGGAACGACTTGTCGGCGGCCAGCTTCCGGTGATGGCTCAGGTCGTCGCAGGGGTCGTCGGTGGTGGCCAGGAAGGCGATGTCGAAACGATCCATCAGGGCCCGGGGGCGAAACGCCGGGTCGGTGATGGCGGCGGCGATCTGGTCGTAGATCGCGTCGGCAGTTTCGGCCGACGGACGGACCTGCACGCCGAAGATGTCGACGAGCACGACCTCCATCCAGTACTTCATCGCGGTGCCGGAGAACAGCGGCCAGCGCGAGCAGAAGATGCGCCAGGCCTCGCGCGCCCGCTTCTCGGGCAGCCGTTTGCCGGGCGGCACGCCAAGGCTGGACAGCTCGACGCCGTCCGCGTGCAGCAGGCGCGTGATGTAGTGGTCGGGGCTGAGCAGCAACGACACCGGATCGGTGAAAGCGAGGTCGTCGGCGATCCACACCGGCGGCACGTGCCCGTGCGGGGACAGGATCGGCTCGTCCTTGACGGCATCGTACAGACGGCGGGCGATGCCGAGGACGGCCGGATCGGTGGGCAGCAGGCGATCGGGGTGCAGGGTGAGGGACTCGGTCATGTGTCCATCATGGTCCCGGCGAGCCGTGGCGCGCAACGCTGTGGCGCCATTCCGTCGGCCGGCGTGGCGCCGCCGATCGCCCGGATCAGCGGGGTATGAGCTCGGCGATGTGATCGAGGCGATAGACGCCGGCGTGGGCGTCCGTGAGATCCGACGGCTTGGTTTCGCCGGTGAAGACCACGGCGGCGTCCATGCCGGCGTCGAGCGCCATGCGAATGTCGGTCGCCAGGCGGTCGCCGGTCATGAGGCAGCGGTCCAGGGACACGCCCAGACCGGCCAGTCCGGCCTGCAGCAACAGCGGCGACGGCTTGCCCATCGACGCCACGCACTTGACCCCCGAGCACGCCTCGATGGCGGCCGTGATCGCGGCCGCGTCCGGCTCGCCACGACCGCCCGGGAAGGGGCAGAAGGGATCGCAGTTGGTCTGGATCAGGATCGCCCGGCGGTGGAACCACAACGCGTCGAAGGCGGTCTGCAGCTTGGCATACGTGAACGTCCGGTCGTAGGAAGCGATCACGACGTCGATCTGGGCGGGGTCGTCGCTGATACGGAACCCCGCACCGGTCAAGGCGTCGCACAGCGGCGCCTCGGCGACGGGGAAGACGATGGCCGCCGGGTGGTTCGTCTTCAGCCACCAGATCGTGGTCTCTATGGTCGTGATGACGTCGCGCGGCTCGGCCGGGATGCCAAGGCGGGTCAGCTTGGCGGCGTAGTCTCCTGGCGTCCTCGTCGGGTTGTTCGACAGGAATCGGACGGCCTTGCCGGCCGCGCGCAACGCCGCGATGGTCGTCCCGGCGCCGGGCAGCAGTTCGTCCCCCAGGTAGACCGTGCCGTCCAGGTCGAAGAAGTAGACGTCGTACAGCTTCGACGGCCGAGCGCTCCCGATGTCCGTCATGTGCCCAAGTCTATGGGCTGAGGGCACGCCAGGCGCGCGTGGCAGTCGCACGGATGGCTCGTCGGGGAGCGGTCGCCCGCGGCTCGATGGGGTAAGCTGTGGTGGTCCGTCAGTCGGATCGTCTTCAAGGAGTGGTAGCAGTGCCCGAGTCGAAAGTTCGCAAGGAGGCCGCGGAGAAGAAGGCCACCAAGCGCCGCTACGAGAGCGCCGTCGCCCGCCAGGAGAACACCAAGAAGAGCGTGCGCCTGGCCGGCACGCGCGACTGGGTGCCGTGGGTCTTCATCCCCGTCGGGCTGCTCGGCGTGGTGTGGCTGATCCTCTATTACGTCGCCGGCCAGACGCTCTGGGGCATCAGGAGCCTCGGCAATTGGAACTTTGCGATCGGCATCGGCTGCATCGCGGCGGCGTTCGTGATCGCGACCGCCTGGAAGTAGGCGTTCGGCGTCCGCGGGGTTTTGGGCGTTGTTGGCGCGATTTGGTAGCCTTGAAGGTCGGCTGGCCCCTATAGCTCAGTCGGTAGAGCGTCTCCATGGTAAGGAGAAGGTCTTCAGTTCGATTCTGAATGGGGGCTCGTGGCGCGCCCGGCGTGCCACATCCTTGGCGGGATAGCTCAGGCGGTAGAGCAAGCGGCTCATAATCGCTGTGTCGCGGGTTCGAGTCCCGCTCCCGCTACGGAGACATGAGACGGCGAAGGCAAGGAGTTCGACATGGCGAAGAAAGCGGCGGATGTCCGCCCGAAGATCACGTTGGCGTGCAGCGAGTGCAAGCAGCGCAACTACATCACGAAGAAGAACCGCCGCAACACGCCCGATCGCGTCGCGCTCAAGAAGTTCTGCCCGACCTGCGGGCGTCACACGGAACACCGCGAGACGCGCTGACCGCGCCGGCCGGCGTTCCGCCGGCCATCCGACGCACCACTTTGGGGGACGGCCGCTTGGCCGTCCCTTCGTCATGCCCGGGCTGTTGCGGTCTGTCAGGCGAATATGCTTCTGTGTCTAGCGTGAATGGTCTATGATCCTGTGTTCGGGGGGTCGCCGAGGTGGCGCACCCGGGAGAAAGGAAGACAACAATGGCGCGAGCGTCTCAAGAATCGGTCAAAGTGGCACAGAGCGGGCATGCCGAGGCGGTGTCCGTAGCCGCTCCGTCCATGACGAAAGCGCTGGTCGCCGAGATTCTCGGCACCTGCGTGCTGGTCGTCGGCGGCGTCGGCACGGCCGTGCTGGCCACTGGGGGGCCGATGGGCAACAAGACTGCCGGTTGGCAAACCGTCGTCAATGGCAGCGTGGGCTGGCTCGGCGTGGCTCTGGCGTTCGGCCTGACGGTCGTCGTCGGCGCCTACGCATTCGGCCCGATCTCCGGTGGCCATTTCAACCCGGCCGTCACCGTCGGCCTGTGGGCAGCCGGGCGTTTCCCGGCCAGCAAGGTCGGCCCGTACGTCATCGCCCAGATCGTGGGCGGCGCCATCGGATCGACCCTGGTCTACCTCATGTGCCTGTTCGGCCCGAAGGACGCCAACGGCAAGACCTACGCGGCGACTGCCAGCGCCAATGGCTTCGCGTCCAACGGGTTCGGCGCCCATTCGCCCGGTGGCTTCGGACTGGGTGCGGCCATCATCTGCGAGGTTCTGGTGACATTCATCTTCGTCGCCGTGATCTGCGGGGCGACCAGCAAGATCGCCAATGCCGGCATGGCCGGCCTGGCCATCGGCCTGACACTGGCCTTGATGCACCTGGTCGCCATTCCCGTCACGAACGCCTCGATCAATCCGGCCCGCTCGATCGCGGCCGCGATCTACGGCGGTGGGGCGGCCTGGGCCCAGATCTGGGTGTTCCTGATCTTCCCGACCGTCGGCGGAGCCCTCGCGGGCCTGCTGTTCCGCACGGTGCTGAAGGACGGCAAGTAGTCGTCACCGGGACGTGAGGCGCTGACGCCCCGTCGACCGTGATGGTTGGCGGGGCGTTTCGCTGATGATCGCCATCGGCGAGACCGGATTCGTCGGTCTGGTTTGGCGGGTTGCCGGCGCCCATGCCTGCGTCACAGAGGCAGCATCGTCGCCACGTCGGCGGCGTGGGCGCCCGAGTGACGCACCAGTCCCGCCGCCACGGCGTCTGCCCAGGCCATGTCGCCGGCCGCCAGCCGGACCAGCGTCTCGGCGCTCATCTCGACGACGTTCGGCGGTGTGCCCCGGTGATGCGCCGGTCCGTCGCCCGCGATCGTCCCCACCTGGACGGCCGCGAACGGCGGTACGCGCACCTCGATCGTGTGTCCCGGGTGGCGCGCGGCCAGGGCCGCCGTCACGCCGCGGGCGGCCTCGGCCAGGTCGCTTCGGCCGGCGCCGATTCCGGCGCGCAGTTGGCCCGCGACTCGATCGATGGCCGCCGGGTCCAGGTGACGAGGCATGGAGTTCACTGTACTGGTCCGGCGGCGCCTCACCAGCCGCCCAGCTCCTCCAGCAGTTCCTGCCGGTGCAGGCGCAACGCCCGGATGCCGCGCGAGCAGTGATAGCGGGCCATGTCGTAGCTGATGTCGTGCCGGGCCGCGGCTTCGCGCTGGTTCAGACCGTCCCGATAGACGCTGCGCAGCACGGCGATTGTGGTCTGTGGCATCAGGCTCGTGCGCTCGGCCACGTTGAGCACCGCCTCGATGTAGTCGGCCGCGTGCTGTCTTGTGTCGGGGCCGCCGCCCCAGGGCGGTTCCGGGATCTCCGGGAACGGCGGCTGGGCGTCCGGCTGCGACAACCACGTGACGCACGCCTCGCGGCGGTGGCGGGCCGTCTGGCGGCTCAGCATCTTCAGGCTGTCGAGGCTGAGGTTCACGAGGATCGCGCGGGGGCGCTGGTCGACCGGGTAGTCCATGATCCGCAACCACGCGGCGCCGACATAGTCGTCCAGGTCGTGCCGGGGGTCGCGCCGGCTGATTGCCATCAGCTTGGGCACCAGGGCCCTGACCAGCACCTGGCCCGCCGCCTGGTCGCCGGCCTGGGCCAGACGGACGAGGTCGGCGGTGACGGCATCGTCACGTCCGGCGACCAGCTCGCAAAGCCGCGTCAATCCGTCCGCGGGATCGCCGTCGCCCAGAGAGTGCGCCGGCAGGGCTGATCGCCAGAGTGGCGGCAGGCATCCCTTGGCGAAGTCCGCGCACACCCGGGCCCATTCAGCGTCCAGCATGCCCAATAGGGCCGTGTTTCCTGCCATGGCTGCTCCCTTGTGGTGGAACCATCATGGCGGGGAGGTGTTGTCACAGGTGTTTACTGAAATTGGAATGTGTTGTCACTTTGGCCCAATGTGTTGTCAGTTTGGCCCAGGAGGGGTGAATCAGGCCATTGTGGACGGCGAGAGGCCGACGTCCTCGGCCTGCTCTGCGGCGTCCCCGTCGGCGCGCGCCAGCGCCTTGCGGCGCGCGAGAATGACGCCGGCCGACACCAGGATCATGGCGGCGCCGTACAGGAACGGCACCCACATCGTGGTGATGCCGGCCAGGAAGGTGCACAGTGGCGGGGCGATCGCGCCGCCGAGGAAGCGGCAACCGGAATACGTGGACGACGCGACTGGGCGCGGCAGATCGGAAGCCTCCATCGAGCATTCGGTCAGCACGGTGTTGAGCAGGCCGAGCGGGATTCCGGCCAGGATGACGCAGACCATGATGCCGGTCGCCGAATTGACCATCGCCGCGCAGCCGACCAGCACGGCCGCCAACAGCACTTCGGCCATGACCAGGACGGACGTCCGGCGCATGACCATCGTCAGGCGCGGCGCCACCAGCACGGCTGATACGGCCAACAGCCCGCCCCAGCCGAAGAAGATCAGACCGATGGTCACAGGATTGGCCACGCCCAGGCGCGCCAAGGCGAAGGGCGGGAAGGCCAGCGTCGTGAAGAAGGCCATGTTGTAGAAGAAGGCGGCCACCCCCATCGTGCCCATGCCGGGATCGCGCAGGGCCCTGAACGGTGCCGAAAGCGGCACGGGTTCCTTGTGGACGGAGTTCGGTCCGTGTGGGCTGCGGCCGCTCTTCAGCATGACCGCGACGGCCAGGATGCCGATGGCCATCAGCGCCGCCGTTCCGGCGAAGGGGGCGCGCCACGTGAGGGAACCCAGCAGGCCTCCCGTGAGCGGGCCGATGGCGAAACCGATGCCCAGGCTCGTCTCGTACAGGATGATCGCGCTGGCCGAGCCGCCCGTCGCGGCGGACACGATGGCGGCCAGGGCCGTCGAGATGAACAGGGCGTTGCCGATGCCCCAGCCCGCGCGGAAGCCGATGATGGGCATGACGCCCGGCGCCAGCGAGCACGCCGTCGCAAACGTCACCACGACCGCGAGGCCGATCAGCAGCGTCGTCTTGGTGCCGATGCGGCTGGACACCCAACTTGTGAAGAACATCGCGACGCCGGTGAAGGCCAGGTAGGTGGTGAACAGCAGCTCGGATTGTGTCTGGCTGGCCTGCAGTTTGCTGGCGATCGACGGCAGGATCGGGTCGACCAGGCCGATGCCCATGAACGAGACCACTGCGGCGAAGGCCACCGCCCACACGGCCCCCGGCTGGTTTCTCAGGGCGGCGAATGGTGACGCAGGTTTGGCGGGTGACGACGCGACTGACATGTTCCTCTTCTATCCCGGGCAAGGCGCGTCCAACCAACGTCAGCGGGAATCTTCGGGGACAACGCTCAACCCGTCAAGTCAGTCTAATACGTCGGACAAGGCTCGATGCCGGACGTTCACTGTTAGAACCACCCGCCGGCAACCGAGATTTCGGCCGTTGTGCGGCTGGACCGGGGCAGGTTCACCCCGCCCACCGCAGCGATGCCCGATTCGGCGGCACCCTTGTGCGGCTGGGCCGATGCAGGTTCACCCGCCCGGGACCGGAGGGGCGTTGGTGTTCCGCAAAGGTAGGTGGTCGGGGCAGCGGCGAGGTGGATGGAAGACGGGACGCCCGTCGGCATGCATGGTGACCTTCCATTGGTCGTGGAGGGCATGTTTGTCCGGTTCGATGAGCCCGTGGTGGTGCGGGCACAACAGCACGAGATTGTCAAGCGCGGTGGCACCGCCTTGCCACCAAGGTTTGATGTGATGGGCGTCACACAGATGGGCCGGCGTGTCGCAGTGCGGGAACGCGCACGTCTTGTCGCGCAGGTGTAACGCCTTGCGAATGCCTGGGGTGACGTATCGGACGGCGCGTCCGACGTCGAGCGGTTCGGAGCCGCTACCCAGTACGACCGGGATGAGATTCGCGTCGCAGCACAGGCGGCGCAACTGACCGGGCGAGACCGGCTGCCCGCTGGGCAGCCGGCCGGCGTGTGCGGCGCCGGATAGTAGAGCCTCGTAGCTGAGGGTGACGACCACGACGGGCCGATCCCCGGCCAGCGCCGGCGCCGGACGGGCAACCACGCCGGCGTGGGGGTCAGCCGCGGGAGCGCAGTCGGGGATGCCCGGCCGGGTCAGGCCGACGCTTCCGGGTGATGGACAGGCCGGGGCGCCGTGGGAAATGTCCGGCGTGGAGCCGGTGGGCCGGCGGTGGCCGGTCTGCGCGTCGACCAGAGCGATCAACGCGTCGGCCCTCCGCTGCCACGGTGTCACCGGTTGCGCCAAGCGGTCCTGGGCAGAGTCGTGACGGGCCTGTTGGGCATAGGCGTCGATCAACAACGTGAACGCCTCACCCTCCACCAGGGGCAGGCAGCCCGTGAACTTGACGGAACCGGCCTGCCTCGACCATGTCAACGACCGGTTCACCCAGGCGGCTTCCCGTTCCCGATTCAACCTGGCGGCCTCGAGCTCGTCGGCCTCGGTGGTCAACTGCGCCGCCACGCTGGCCGCGGCATCCAGCACGTCGTCCGGCGTGGCCCGTTCGGCTATCGCCAACAGCATCGTCTCAGCGCGGTCCGTTTGCGCCGGCGTCAACCTGGGTGGCATCTGGGCAATCGCCCGTCCGACCGCCCGGCCGTGGTCCATCGTGATCACCCCGTCCAGCACGGCCCGCCGGGTCTGCGGATGCGCCTCGAGGCGCTTCGCGTCGTGCAGTACGCCGGCCGCCTGTTTCCTGGACCAGTGGGTCCGGTTCGCCAGAAATGTGCCCGTCGGCGTCCCGTGGATCCGCATCGACGCCCCATGACGGTCCGCCTCGGCCAGCAGCATCGCCGCCACCGCCTGAGCCTGTGACACCATCAACGCCGCCGCAGTCGCCAAATCCAGTCGTTCTTTCGCCGGCAAGTCCCACCGGTCGCAAGGAAACTCTCGCAGCAAGCCGACAATCGCGTCGAGAACCTGCCTTGAGGACTGCTCGGTGGGTTTCATGCTTCGACACTAGACGGGACCACCGACAGAAATGAAGCGAACAGACGTTCGATAATCACTTCGTGGCAAGCGTAATGAGATCGTAACATCGCGCGTCGTTGCCGCCCATACTCGGCCGCTTGGAGGTTCGCGGCGCCCAGCGGCAGCCTCAGGGTTGGGGTGTGCCGGAGCCGCCGGGCGAGAGACAGGACGGCATGTCGCCGGAGCCAGTGGACGCCTGGGTGGCGACTGCGGCGTGGGCTCACAAGCGACACACAGACAAGCCTCAGCTTCGGCCCAAGCCCCGGGTCTAGCGTGAAACACGCCCCCAACCGAAAGGCTGAACCGATATGAGCACACCCCATGCACACGAGCCAAGCCCAGGTCAGGGGTCAAACTTCACCTCAGAAGACGAAGGTTCAGCCGTTCGGCCGTTCGATCCGCGCGATCGCTTCGTCAAGCCAACGCCGGACGCGGCGCCTGTCGTGGCGTCGCCGGCACCGGCCAGTGTCGCCGATCCGGGCGCGCCGGTCGGCGCGGCCTCCCCGGTCGCTGCGCCATCTGGCGTCCCAGCCTCCCCAGTCGCTCCGCCTTCTGGCGTCCCAGCCTCCCCAGTCGCTCCGCCTTCTGGCGTCCCGGCCTCCCCGCCGCCCGGCGGTCCCGTCGGCACCGTCAGCGCCGCGCCAGCCGCGGCACCCAAGCTGCCGCTGTGGCGCATCATCATGCCGATCGTGCTGATGGTGGTGGCGGCCGCGGGCATCGGCGGCACGCTGGCGTACGCCTCCCATCAGGCGTCCGTCGCCCACCAGGGCGGCGGGATGGGTCGCTTCCCCGGTGGGGCGCGCCCCAGCGGCTTTCCCACCGACTGGACGCCGGGCCAGTGGCCGTCCGGATTCCCGACCGATGGCTACACGCCGGGTCAAGTGCCCAGTGGTTTCCCGACGGATGGCAACACACCCAGGCAACGGCCCAGCGACTTCCCGAGCGGCAACTACACACCCGGCCAGCGTCCAGGCGGCGGCCAGGGCGGCAACTTCCCCGGCGGTCGGCAACCGTCCCAGGCATCCATGACGCTGACCCCTTGGGAGATCGGCGCGTTGGCCGCCTGCGGCGTCGTGTTCGTCGGCGGGGCAGTGCTGCTGGTGCTGACCCTGCTGGGCCGCCGCGTCGGGTCGCGCTAGCGCGGCGACAGTACCTCCATCGGCCTGCCGTTGACCGGCTGAACCGGCCGGGCGTTCGCGCCGCAGAACCGGTGGATCGCGCCGATCTGGCCCGGTGACGCCGTGACCGGGTCGCCGAAGACGGTCCACTGGACGCCCTCCGTGCACGGCGGCGTGGTCAGCGAGCCGGCGTAGCGATACGCGTGGCCGGCCGGCGGCAGCAATCGCCCGAGGTCGACCGCGGGACTCTCCCGTGGCAGTCCGCCATCTGGCAGGCCGTCCAAGGCGCGGCTCAACGTGGCGCACGACGCGCCCTGCTTCAGGAAGACCGCGATCACCGCCGTCTCGCCGGAGGCACGCTGGCAGACCAGGTGCATCTCCGCGTCGAAGACTGCCCCGTCCAGGTGATGCTCGCTCGGGGTGTGGAAATGGGCCTGCCGCAGCTCGAACGCCACGCCGTCCAGCGCGACGTGGCCGGCGGAACCCAGCGGCGTCAGGCGCAGCGCGTGGCCCTCGTGCGTCAGACGCCAAGGCGTCGGCTGCAGGTGTGGCATCACCGTGCCGGAGCCGGGGACGGCCGCTGCCGTCGCCACGTCGATCGGCGATTGGGACGTGCCATCGCAGGACGGCCAGAGCCGCGGCCAGTGGTCGGGGCCGGTCGGTCCGTCGTAGGACCACTCGGTGTCGTCCACGGCGTAAATCAAGCGCGTCCGGCCTCAGGACTTGAGATCGATGCCCCGCGCGGGCAGAGGCAGCGTGACTTCGGTGTCGTCGTAGTACGGGTTCGCGTAGCGCGATTGTTCGCGTTGTCCGGCCTCCGACGTGTTGATCGACTTGCGGTACACCCAGAAGCGGTAGACGCAGAACTCGGTCAGGAAGTTGACGACCATCGTGCCGATCAGGATCACGTAGTACTGGGCCTGTTGGCTCATGGGCCAGTGCTGCATCGCCAGGTGGTCGCCCCACCACGTCGACAGCGGCGTGAACAGGCAGTAATAGAACGCCACCTTGAGCATCGCGATCGGGATGTTGCTGACTGACTTGAACGTGAAGTGACGATTGGCCGTGAAGCTCCACAACACCGACGCGATCAGGGCGGGCAGGTAGGCGACCCAGTACGTGACCCGCAACCCGCTGGCCAGCAGCGTGAAAACCAGGATCTGGATCAGGCCGGCGCTGATCTCGAATGTCAAGAACTTGAAGAACTTGGCGATCTCCTGAACCCGGGTCAGACGCTGACTCTTCGTGAACGTCGTCTCGCGGGCTCCGAGCGGCATGGCGATCCTTCCGTGATGTCTCCGACCACCCACGTTACCGCCATGATACGGCGTCGAATTGATGGAATCGCACAGTGTCCGAGCAGCCTGGCTGGACGATCCCGCCAACGCCGGGCGGCCGCGCCGGTCGGCGGTTAGGCCAGGCCGGCCAGCAGGGTGGCGACGTTGGCCGCGATGTCGCCGGACGTCAGCTTCGAGCCGAGGCCGACCGCCACACCGCCGGCCTTCAGCCAGTCGGACGCGTTGGCGACGTCGACGCCGCCGACCGGGATCAGCGGCGCCCAGGGCAGAGGTCCGTGGATCGCCTTCAGGAAGCCCATCCCCAGCTGCTCGGCCGGGAACACCTTGCAGGCGTCGGCGCCCAGTTGCAGTGCTTCGACGATCTCGGTCGCGGTGCCGCAGCCGATGATCGTAGCCAGGCCGTGCCGCTGCGCCGCGCGGACGACGTCCGCATCGAGGTTCGGCGTCACGATGAACCTGGCTCCGGCGTGGGCGGCGTCGACGGCCTCGGAGGCCGACAGCACGGTGCCCACGCCGACGAGCGTTCGGCCGTCCCGCAGCGACTCGACCAGGTCGAAGGCGCCGGGCGTCGTGCAGGTCACCTCCAGGGCGGGCATCTTGGCCCCGACCAGGGCGTCCACCACGCGGGCGCCCTCCGCCGCGCTGTGCTCGCGGACGATGGCGATCGCCTTGGCGGCCGCCACCTGCGGCATGATCTCGAAGCGGTACATGGTGTCTCCTATCGCTGCACCCGGGCCGAGCCGCCGGCGGCCAGCTTGACGACTTCGGCCAGCGTGGCTGTCGTCGTGTCGCCCGGCGTCGTCATGGCCAACGCGCCGTTGGCCGCCCCGTACTCGACGGCCAGCCCGAGGTCGTCCTTGGCGATCAGGCCGTAGATGACGCCGGACGCGAACGAGTCGCCGCCGCCCAGGCGGTCGTAGATCTCGAGCCCCTCGCGCCACGTGGCCGAGACGAAGCCGTCGCGGGCACACCAGGCCAGCCCGCCCCAGTCGTTGACGGACGCCGACCGCACCTGTCGCAGGCTGACGGCCACGACCTTGAGGTTGGGGAAGTCCGCCGTGACGTGCCCGACGAGCGTCTCGTAGGCCGACGTGTCCAGATGGCTGAACGACTCGTCGGCGGCCGCCGGCAGCCCCAGGCACGTCGAGTAGTCCTCCTCGTTGCCGAAAACGACGTCGGCGAGCGCCACGAGGCGACGGTTGACGCGCCGGCACGCCTCCAGGCCGCCCTGGGCGCCCCACAGGGACGGCCGGTAGTTCAGGTCGTAGGAGACGATGGCGCCGGACTCGCGGGCGGCGCGCATGAACGTCTCGGTCGTCTCGGCCGCCTGGGCGGACAGGCCGGCCATGATGCCGCCCGTGTGGAACCAGCGGGTGCCGCGCCGGACGAACAGCTCGTCCAGATCGACGTCTTCTGGCCGCAGCTGGCTGATCGCGCTGTGCGCCCGGTCGACGCAGCCGACGGCGCCGCGCACGCCGAAGCCGCGCTCCGAGAAGTTGAGTCCGTTGCGGGCCTTCAGCCCTATGCCGTCGAATGGCACCCACTGGACGAAGCTCATGTCAAGGCCGCTGGCGAGCACGATGTTTTCGGCCAGCCGCCCGACCTCGTTGTCGACCCAGGCGGTGACGATCGCGCCCCGCAGCCCGAACGTCTTGTGCATGGCCCGGGCCAGGTTGTACTCGGCGCCCGAGTCCCACACCTCGAACGTGTGGGCCGTCCGCACACGGTGGTCGCCGGGGTCGAGCCGCAGCATGATCTCGCCGAGCGCGACGACGTCATAGGCGCAGTCCGGCTCGGGCTTGAGGTTCAGTATCGGTGCCATCGGCTCGTCCTTTCTTGGGCGCCTGGCGTCGAGGCTACTCCCGTCAGAAGAACGTCTCAATCAGATCGACGACGGTGCCCGAGGTGGGATCGACGCCCGGCGCGCCCAGGCCGACGAGCACCCGAGCGGCGCGATCGTCGGCCGGCAGGTCTTGTCGCGTTCGTCGATGAAGCGCGTCCCGTCTGTGTGCGGCTGGCGTGTCGTCGCCATCACGCGGCCCGCTCGTAGAACACCGCCATCGACTGATCGATGTCGGCGGCCATGGCGTCCGTCGCCGCCTTGGCCAGGTCGTGGTAGTACTGGACGCCGCCGTCGTCCAGCAGCTGCTGGGCGCCGCGCACACCGGCTCGCGACATGTACGAGTAGTAGTTGATCTTGCGGATGCCACGGCCGATGCTGCGCCGGTAGTCGTCCGGGCTGACGCCCGAGCCGCCGTGCATGACCAGCGGTCGTCCCGTCAGTTCGCGGATGGCCGTGATGCGGTCGAAATCGAGCTTGGGCGCCTGGGAGTAGAAGCCGTGCACCGTCCCGAACGAGCAGGCCAGGGCCTCGACGTGCGTGTCCTCGACGAAGTGCTTGGCCGTGACGGGGTCCGTGTAGCCGGAGGTCGCCGCGCCGGTGGCGGCGCCCGGCGCCTCGCGTCCCGGCATCACGCCGATTTCGGCTTCGGTGCCGGCGCCGTAGCGCGCCGCCAGCCGGACCGCCGCGCGCGTGTTGCGCACGTTTTCGTCGTAGGGCAGCACCGATCCGTCGTACATGACGGACGTGAAGCCCAGGTCCAGCGACCGGTGGATGTAGTCGAGCGATTCGCCGTGGTCGAGGTGCACACACACGGGCACTGGCGCCCTCGCTGCCGCCGCCACCATGACCGGTCCGATGTCGCCAAGGGCCATGGCCGGTTCGTGCACCTGCGCGTGCATGATGATGACCGGCACGCCGCGGGCCTCGGCCCGGCCCAACACCGCGAGCAACGACTCCAGCGTGGGCGTGTTGTACGCCCCGATGGCGCACCGGTGGTCGTCCGCCCAATCGATGACGTGCCTCAATGTGGCGAGCATGCGGTGTCTCCAATCTCGCAGACCAATGGCCTGACGGCGTCGTACAGCTTCGCGTACCGGGCGTACAGGTCGTCGTAGCGGCGCTGGACGGCCGGGCGCGGCGAAAAAGTCTCACGTTCGACGACCAGGGCGGCGGCGGCCGTCCGCAGGTCAGGGAAGGCGCCGGTGGCGACGCCCGCCAGCATGGCCGCCCCCAGTCCGCCGGCCTCGGCCGATCGCATGGCCGTGACCGGCACGCCCAGGATGTCGGCCCGGGCTTGCATCCACAGCCGGCTGTTCGCGCCCCCGCCGCTGGCCCGCAGCGACGCTATGGGGAGCCCGGCGTCGGCCAGGCGCTCCAGGTTCAGGCGCATCTCGAAGCACACGCCCTCCATGATGCCCGCGAAGACGTCGCGCCGGGTCGTCGCCAGCGTCAAGCCGACGATGGCCGCCTTGGAGCCGTAGTCCATGCGGGGAGTGGCGGCGCCCGCGAAGTGGGGCAGCACGAGCAGGCAGGTCGGCTCAAGCAGGGGGACGTCCGACCCCAGCTTGTCGAACGCCGCCGCCCGGGCGGCGTCCGGCAACGTCTCGATGAACCAGTCGACGGCCGCTCCGCCCGTGAACGAGAAGGCGTAGCAGACGTACTTGCCCTCGACGTAGGGGACGATCGCGTAGCCGCCGTCCGTCAGGGCGGGCCCGTCGGGGATCGCCGAGAACACCGGGGTGATGCACTCGACCGTGCCGGCGCCGTCACCGGCGTCGCCGTCGTCGAAGACACCGCACCCCACGGCCGCCGCCACCTGGTCCTGTCCGCCCAGGACCACCGGGACGGACGGACGCCAGCCGAGGTCCGACGCCACGTCCGGTCCGATCGGGCCGACGGCGGTGCCGGTCGGCACCGGTTCCGGCAGCAGGCGCCCGTCGATGCCGGCGGCGTCCAGCAGCGGCCGGCTCCATTCGAGGCGCCGGATGTCGAACAGCATCGTGCGGCTTGCCAGCGAGTGATCGATGCGGTGCACGCCGGTCAGCCGGTAGACGATGTAGTCGATGATCGGGCAGATGTGCGTCGCCTCGGCGTAGACGTCCGGCCGGTGGGCCTTCACCCACATCAGCTTGGGGGCGCTGTACATGGCGTGCGGCTTGACCCCGGTGATGCGCGCCAGTTCGTCCGGTCCCACCGCCTGGCACAGGGCGTCGCATTCGCCCTGGCCGCGCGGGTCGGTGTAGAGCATCATGGGCAGCAGCGGGGCGTCGGCATCGTCGAGCAGCACGAAGCTTTCGCCGAACGACGTCACACCCAGCCCGCCGATCCCCGGCCAGCGGGCGCCGGCCTCGGTCAGCACCTGCTGGACGGCCTGCCAGATCGCCTCGGCGTCGATTTCGTGGGCCGCGGCGGTGCGGGATGCCGGGTAGTCGGCGAAGCACCGGCCAAGATGGCGGCCGCCGGTGGTGTACACGGTCACCTTGCAGCCGGTGGTGCCGACGTCAAGACCGGCGAGCATCTCGTCCACGCTGCGATCCTACGTCGTCACCAGCGGTGGCCAACAGCGGGGCCGCGAAGGTATGGTTTCGGTATGGGGCATCATGATCAGGCACGTTGACACATTCGCGGTGGCGCCGCGCTGGCTGTTCGTGCGCATCGAGACGGACGACGGACTCGTCGGCTGGGGCGAGGCCTCGCTCGAAGGCAATGTCGCGCCCGTGCGGGCGCTGGTGGCCCAGTACGGCGACTACCTCGTGGGCAAGGACGAGGCGCGCATCGCGGACCACTGGACCGTGCTGTCGAAGTCGGGGTTCTACAGGGGCGGGCCGGTGATGGGGTCGGCGCTGGCCGGCGTCGACCAGGCGCTGTGGGACATCGCCGGCAAGCGCCTGGGCGTGCCAGTCCACCGGTTGCTGGGCGGCGCGGTGCGCGACCGCATCCGCGTCTACGCCTGGATCGGCGGCGACGCCCCGAGCCACGTGGGGGAGGCCGCGACCGCCATGGTCGAGGCCGGGTTCACGGCCGTCAAGATGAACGCGTCGCCCCAGATGTCGCCGCTGCCCACGCTGGAGGAGGTGCAGGGCGTCGTCGGACGCGTCTCCGCCGTGCGCGACGCGATCGGCCCGACGCGCGACGTGGGCGTCGACTTCCACGGCCGCGTCACGTTGCAGGGTGCCAAGCGCTTGGCCCACGCTCTGGAGGACCTGTACCCGATGTTCATCGAAGAGCCGACGGAACCGCAGCACCAGTTCCGGCTGTCGGAACTGAAGACGTCGATCCCGATCGCCACGGGCGAGCGCCTGTACTCCAAGGAGGAGTTCCTGGACGTGCTGCAGTGCGGCGTCGGCATACTGCAGCCGGATGTCAGCCACGCCGGCGGCATCTCCGAGGTCGTCCGCATCGCGAGCCTGGCCGACACGTTCGGGGCGGCGCTGGCGCCGCACTGCCCGATCGGGCCGATCGCTCTGGCGGCCTGCCTGCAGCTGGGTTTCGCGACGCCCAACCACGTGATCCAGGAGCAGTCGGGCGGCATCCACTACAACACGACGGCCGAACTGGTCGACTACGTGGCCGACCGCTCTTGGCTGCAATTCGACCACGGCTACGTCAACCTGTGGGACGCCCCGGGATTGGGAATCGACGTCGACGAGGCGGCCGTCCGTAAGGCCGACGCCAAGGCGAAGGACTGGATCACGCCGTTGTGGCGTCACGAGGACGGCACATTCGCCGAATGGTGACGCTCAGCGGCTTCGGACGACGACGGCCTCCCAGGGCAGCAGCGTGCCGTTGAACTGCCAGCGGCCCGTATTCGACACCACGCAGGTGCCGCGACGCATGGCGTCGGCCAGTGAGGGTGTCAGGCGCCGGGTGCGTCCGGAAAAGTTGAAGAAGACGGTGTGCATGCCGTTGCTTGATCCGTCGCCCGGCACTCGCCGGTACACCATGACCGCGTCGTCCGCGTGTACCGGCTCGAAGGTGCCGTCACGCAGGGCGGGCGTTGACGCGCGTAATTGGATCATTTCGCGGTAGAAGGCCAGCACCGAATGGGGGTCGTGGTCCTGGCTCGCGTAGTTGATGCCCACGTGGTTGTGGTTGATGCCCAGCCACGGCGTGCCCGTGGTGAACCCGGCGCCGGGAGTGGCGTCCCACTGCATGGGCGTGCGGGCGTTGTCTCTCGACGAAGCGCTGACCCAGCGCCACCGAACACCGTCTGGGAACCGCAGCTTCTTCATCAGGGCGTCGACATTGTGGCTCTCGACGTCGTCCAGCTGGTCCATCGACGTGAAATCGAAGTTCGTCATGCCGATTTCCTGGCCCTGATAGATGAACGGCGTGCCGCGCAACGTCAGCAACAGGACGGCGAAGAGCTTGGCACTTTGGGCCCAGAAGCGGTCGTCGTCGCCGTAGTGGCTGACGATGCGGGGTTGGTCGTGGTTCTCCAGGTAGTTCGCGTTCCAGTGCAGGCCCTGCTGCCATGTTGTCAGCCGGCGCAGCAACTCGGACGCCCGGAACTTCTTCGGCCCGTACTTCGACACCAGGCGGTCGATTTCCAGGTGATCGAAATAGAAGATCAGGTCGAGTTCGCCGCGGTCCGGGTCCGTCAATGCTCGGCCCTCGTCCAGGCCGACCATCGCAGCCTCGCCCACCGTGAAGGCGTCGTAGGGGTCCAGCACGTCGCGGCGCAGCGTCTGCAGAATGGTGTGCAGGCCGGGCTGCGTCTTGTAGTGTTCCAAGCCGCGCACGATCGGCAGGCCCTTGCCGTCGTCCAGCGAAGTCTTGACCAGGCAGGTGATGACGTCGCACCGGAAGCCGGCGACGCCGCGGTCGAGCCAGAAGCGGAGGACGTCTTCGATGTCGGCCAGCACTGCCGGGTTGTCCCAGTTCAGGTCGGGCTGCTTCTTGTCGAACAGGTGCAGGTAGTACTCGCCCCGCGCGTCGTCCCATTCCCAGACGCTGCCCTGGAAGAACCCGGTCCAGTTGTTCGGCGGTGATCCGTCCGGCTTGCCCGGACGCCAGATGTAGTAGTCCGTGTAGGGCTCTTGGCGACGCCGGCTGGCCTGGAACCACGCGTGCTCGTCGGACGTGTGGTTGACCACCAGGTCCATGATGATGCGAATGCCGCGCGCCTTGGCCTGACGCACCAGTTCGTCGAAATCGTCCATGGTGCCGTAGCGGGGGTCGATGCCGCGGTAGTCCGAGATGTCGTAGCCGTTGTCGGCGTCGGGGGAGCAATACACCGGCGACAGCCACAGGGCCGTGACGCCCAGCCGGGCCAGCTCGTCCAGCCGGGACGTGATGCCGGGGATGTCGCCCAGGCCGTCCCCGTTGCTGTCCTGGAAGCTGCGCGGGTAGATCTGGTAGACGACGGCGTCCTTCCACCAAGTGCTCACGGTTCCCAGCTTACGTGCGGTCGGCGGTGCCCGGCGGGGCACCCGTGCCGCGGGCAACCGTGCCGAGGCGGCCGAACGTGTAATAGGCGGCGCAGGCGCCCTCGGGCGACACCATGCACGTACCGATCGGCCTCTCGGGCGTGCAGCCCGTGCCGAAAACCTTGCATTGATTCGGCTTGATCAGGCCCCGCAACACCGAGCCGCACTGGCAGGCCGGATGATCGGCGACGCGCTGGCCCGGCGGGTGGAAACGCCGTTCGGCATCGAAGCCGGCGTATTCGTCGGACAGGCGATACCCGGACTCCGGGATCGATCCGAGACCGCGCCACTCGAAGCTGTCGCGCGGCGTGAAGACGTCGGCCATCAAGCGCAGCGCCTCGGTGTTGCCCTGGGGACGCACGACGCGGGCGTACTGGTTCTCGACCTCGCAGCGTCCCTGCGCGTACTGGGTCAGCAGCATGTCGACGCTCTGCAGGACGTCCAAGGGCTCGAAGCCGGTGATCACGATCGGCAGGTGGTACTCGGCGGGGACGAACCGGAAGTGATCCGAACCGACGACGGTGGCCACATGGCCCGGGCCGATGAAGCCGTCGAGGCCGACCTCCCCGGCGTCCAGGATCGCGCGCAGCGGCGGGTTGATCAGCACATGGTTGCAGAACACCGTGAAGTTCGCCACCTTGGAGGCCTTCGCCTGGGCCACCGTCAACGCGGTGGACGGGGCGGTCGTCTCGAAGCCGACGGCGAAGAACACGACCTGACGCCCCGGGTTGTCGCGCGCGATCTTCAGGGCGTCCAGCGGCGAGTAGACGAACCGGATGTCCGCGCCGCGCGCCTGGGCCTGTTGCAGGCTGCCCCTGCTGCCCGGCACGCGCGTCATGTCGCCGAAGGTCGTCAGTATGACGCCCGGCTGCTCGGCCAGCCACACGGCGTCGTCGACGCGCCCCATCGGGATCACGCAGACTGGGCAGCCGGGCCCGTGGACGAACTCCACGCCATCGGGCAGCAGGTGCTCGAGGCCATGGCGGTAGATCGTGTGGGTGTGGCCGCCGCACACCTCCATGAAGCGCAACGGGCGCCCCAGCTGGTCGCTCAGACGCCGGATCGCTTGGATCAGGTCCTTGGCGGCGGCCGGATCGCGGTACTCGTCGACGTACCTCATGTGATCGAGCTCTGTTTGTAGGCTGCGAACTCGTCGTGCCAGGCCTGGCCCAGTTTCTCGATCTGGTCGAGCGTGGCCTTGGCCTCGGCCTCGTCGATCTTCGACAGCGCGAAGCCGACGTGCACCAGCACCCAGTCGCCCACGCCGACGCCTTCGTCGGCCAGCAGGCTGATCGAGATCTGGCGTTCGACGCCGGCCACCGAGACTGTGGCCACGTCCCTGTCCTGCACGGCGACGACCTCGCCCGGCACTCCCAAGCACATGACGACTCCTTGTCAGCAGATTCTCGGCAACGGATCGCCGACCAGCGTGTCGACCAGACGCGTGCCGCCGAACGCGTTGCGGCAGCCCACGACGCCGGGCGGATCGGCGGCGACCTCGCCGATGACGGCCGCCCGGGCTGCCCCGGCCGCGCGCAGAGCGGCGACCGCCGCGTCGGCCCGGTCCGCGGCGACGACCGCCACGAAACAACCCTCGTTGGCGACGTACAGCGGATCGATGCCCAACATGTCGCAAGCGCCGCGCACCATGGGGTCGACGGGGATGGCCTCGTCGTCCAGTATGACGCCGAGGCCGGTGGCCCGGGCCAGCTCGTTGGCGATCGTGCCCAGGCCGCCGCGGGTGGCGTCCCGCATCCAGCGGATGTCGTCCGGCGGCACCGCCTCGTACAGGGCCTCGACCCACCCGTTGACGGGCGCCGAGTCGGAGGCGATCGGGGCCGTCAGGGCGAGATTGCCGCGGGCAATCATAACGGCCATGCCGTGCCCGGCGATCGGGCCAGAGATCACCAGACGGTCGCCGGCGCCCACACGCTTGGCCCCCAGACAGCGTTCGGGCGGCACGACGCCGATGCCCGACGTCGTGATGTAGACCTGGTCGCCGGCCTCGTGCGGCACCACCTTCGTGTCGCCCGTCACGATGCGCACGCCGGCCCGGTCGGCCGCCCGTCGCATGTCGGCCACGACGGCCCGGAGGTCGTCGACGGCCATGCCCTCGGCGATGATGAACGCGGCCGACAGGTAGGCGGGGCGGGCGCCGCTGACCGCCAGGTCGTTGACCGTGCCGTTGACGGCCAGATCGCCGATGCTGCCGCCCTCGAACCGGATCGGGCTGACGACGTAGGAGTCGGTCGAGTAGGCGAGGCGCCCGCCCTCGACGCTCAGGACGGCGCTGTCGGCCAGCTCGGCTTCGTCTGGTTGCCCGAAGGCGTCGATGAAGACCTCGTCGATCAGGGCGGCACTGGCCTTGCCGCCGGCGCCGTGGGCCAGCGTGATGCGGTCGTCGGTCAGCCGCGATGCACGCTTCCGGCTGGTCATGATCCTCCGATCGACGAGATGCCCGCCAGCGCTTGGCCCAGGGCCAGCCCACCGTCGTTCGGCGGGACGATCTGGTGCCGCAGGCACCGGTATCCGTGGCTGACAAGGCCTTCTTCCAGGTAGCCCGTCAGCAGCCGGTTGGCGAAGACGCCGCCCGTCAGGCCGACGGACGCGCCCGGCGCAAGGGTCAAGTATATGGTCTGGGCGATGATGTGGGCCAGGGTCTCGTGGAACTGGCGGGCCAGGCAGGGCGTCGGCCGGTGCGACGACGTTCCCTCCACCAAGCCCGCCACCAGTGCGGGGACGTCGTCCCCCAGCGGTCCGTGGTCGTGGTGGCACAAACGCGCGGCGGCCTCGAGTTCCATGGCCGCCTGGCCCTCGTAGGTGACGGACTGACGCAGTCCGAGCAGCGAGGCCGCGGCGTCGAACAGCCGCCCGGCGCTGGTCGTCCAGGTCAGGCCGACGTGGTTGTCCAGTTGGGAGCGCACCAGCGCCCATTCGTCTCGGTCCACGCCGTCCGCGAGCGTCGGGACGATGCCGTACTCGGAGGCCAGCCCCGCTGCCGACTTCCAGGGACGCCGGATCGCCGAGTCGCCGCCCGGCAGCCAGAAGCCCGGCAGGTGCCAGAGGCGCTCGAAGTCCAGCGGGCCGGCGCCGAGCCGCAGCATCTCGCCGCCCCAGATCGTGCCGTCGTCCCCGTACCCCGTGCCGTCGAGGACGACGCACGTCAGCCCGTTCGTGCCCGGGTTCTCGGCCAGCAGCGACAGCGCGTGCGCGTGGTGGTGCTGCACCTCGAGCAGCGGGACGCCGAGCCGCTCGGCGTACCGGCGTCCCCATGTGTGCGTCGCGTAGCCCGGGTGCTTGTCCGTGACGACGAGTTCGGGGGTGCGGCGGTGGGCCGTCAGCATCTGGCCGACGCTGGCCTCGAAGGCCTTCTGGGTCTCCAGCGACCCCATGTCGCCGATGTGGGCGCTGAGAAACGCCATGCCGTCGCGCGTCAGGGCGAACGTGTTCTTGAGCTCGGCCCCGACGGCCAGCACGCAGCGGTCGTCGCCGCCCAGCCAGACCGGCAGGGGGGCGTAGCCCCGGCTGCGCCGGATGGGCCGGGCGGCCGGGCCGTCCGCCATCACGACGGAGTCCTCGACGGGCACGTGTATTTCGCGGTCGTGCATCAGCAAGGCGTCCACTATGGGTGCCAGATCGCGGCGGGCGTCGTCGTCGCGGTACGTCAGCGGCTTCGACGAGGAGTTGGCGCTGGTGGCGACGAGCACGTCGTCGGACCCCAGCAGCAGCCGGTGCAGCGGCGCGTACGGCAACATCACGCCGACCTCGTCCAGCCCGGGGGCGACCTGCGGCGCGAGGTCGTAGCGGGCGCTCATGGGCGCCAGGACGATCGGTGCCTCCCGGCTCGTCAACGCCGCGACATGGCAGTCGTCGAGGTCCGCGATGCGGCGGGCCGCCTCGACCGATCCGGCCATGACGGCCAGCGGTTTGCCCGGGCGGCGCTTGCGCGTCCGCAGTCGCCCGACGGCCTCGGCGTTCCTGGCGTCGCACATCAGCGTGAAGCCGCCGATGCCCTTGACGCCGAGTATCGCGCCGTCGCGCAGGCGGCGCCGGGCGTCCGCGATGGCCGTCGCGAAGCGGGCCTGCCGACCGCCCGTCGGCTGTTCGGCGCGGGGCTCGCCCGCGGCCTCGAGCCACAGGTCCGGCCCGCAGTCGAAGCAGGAGATCGGCTGGGCGTGGAAGCGACGGTCGGCCGGGTCCTCGTACTCGCGGCGGCAGGCGTCGCACATCTCGAACGCGGCCATCGTCGTCAAGGGCCGGTCGTATGGCACGTCGCGGATGATCGACAGGCGCGGTCCGCAGTTCGTGCACGTCGTGAAGGGGTAGGCATGGCGCCGGTTGGCGGGGTCGGCCATGTCCTTGAGGCAGTCTGGGCACACGGCGGCGTCGGGCGGCAGCAACGTGATGGCCCCGACGTGGCGGCGCGACGCCACGATGACGAACGCTGTCTCGCCGGGTACCACGGCCAGGTCGGACTCGCGCCAGGCGACGATGCTGGCCATGGGCGGCGCCTCGGTGCGCACGGCGGCGAAGAAGGCCTCGATCGCGCCGGCGTCGCCCTGGGCCTCGACGAAAACGGAGTTGTCGTCGTTGCCGCACAGCCCCGTGACGCCGTGATGGGCGGCCAGTCGCGCGACGTTCGGCCGGAAGCCCACGCCCTGCACCACCCCGGTGATCGATAGTTGCCGTCGGATCATTGTCTTCGCCTGTTCCATTCAGGCTATCATCGGGACCAGCGCCCGCCGGGCGTCCGGCAACCGATCGGAGGGAGCCCATGCACGAGCTGTCGCTCACCCGCTCGATCGTGGCCATCGTGACGCGGGCGGCGAAGGGGCGGAAGGTCGCCGTGGTCGAGGTGGACGTCGGGGCCCTGCGGCAGGTCGTGCCCGGCACGCTGCGGCGCTGTTGGGGCCTCGTGACCCCCGGCACGTGGCTCGAGGGCAGCAGACTTGAGGTCCGGCACGTGCCGGCCGTCATAGAATGTACGGACTGCGGTCGGGCCACGAGCTTGACCGACGCGCCGGTCATGCGATGCGCCACCTGTGGGTGCCGCGACGTGCGCATCGTCA
>Ga0209629_10000100_pt1 | contig 38203 bp, 45 predicted proteins | sample TergutCu122P5_FD_187286 | JGI IMG/M metagenome (GOLD analysis project Ga0209629, IMG submission 187286) | Cubitermes ugandensis P5 segment gut microbial communities from Kakamega Forest, Kenya - Cu122 P5 (SPAdes) (version 2) | ecosystem: Host-associated > Arthropoda: Insects > Digestive system...
ATAGAAGATTTCGCTGTGTCTGCGCGCATTCCGGATGTACGCTGATTTATGTCAATGATAAAAAAGAAACAGTCTGAGACGACAACGTCATTCTAGCATACCCGCCGCAAAAAATCAACAAACATATGATAATTCGACAAATAAATTTGGCTTGACAAAACCTGACGGAGCTAATATAATAATTAAAACCAACTTAATTGGTATGGATTAAGCTGTCTGTTAATCCCCATACATAACGCCGGTTGATTCCGCTTTAACCATATAATAAGGGGTCACTAAGGGGGTCATCTGATGAGGATTTCGACCAGGGGGCGATACGGCCTGCGGGCTATCGTGGACATAGCTGCAAGCGCCGATAACGGCGGAAAATGCGTCACGCTCAAATCCATCGCGGAGAGGCACGGCATCTCCGAGAATTATCTGGAGCAGCTTATCGCCGCGCTGAAAAAGGCGGGTTACGTCAGGAGCGTGAGGGGCGCGCAGGGCGGCTATGTCCTGAACATCATGCCCGGGGACGTCACCGCCGGCGAGATACTCAGGGCGCTGGAGGGCTCCATGTACCCGGCGGAGTGCGTCGGCGAGGGCGGCGCGGCGGGCGGCAACTGCGGCGCGAGCTGTGAAAACTGCGTCACGCGCTCCGTCTGGGAAAAGCTGTACAACAGCCTGAACGACACCCTGTCTTCCATAACGCTGGAGGATCTTGTAAACGATTACAAAAAAATCCAGAGCAAATAAAACAGACAAATAAAACAGACAACTAAAATAGGAGGCGATCTGTGAATATGAAAAAATTGGTTTATATGGACAACGCGGCGACAACGCGCGTCCGGAAAGAGGTCCTGGAAGAACTGCTTCCGTTTTATAATGACGAGTACGGCAATCCTTCGACGGTCTACAGCCTGGCCAAAGCGCCGAAAGCCGCGCTGGATCTGGCCAGGCGGCGCGTCGGGCGGCTGATAAACGCCAAGCCGGAGGAGATCTTCTTCACCGGCAGCGGTACGGAGAGCGATAACTGGGCCATTATCGGGGCGGCGAGGGCGCGCGCGGCGAAGGGCAGGCATATCATCACCAGCGCCATAGAGCATCACGCGGTCCTGCATACCTGCCAATTTCTTGAAAAATCCGGTTATGAGGTCACATACCTGCCCGTAAACGGCGCGGGCATAGTCAGCCCCGAGGACGCCGCGAAGGCCGTACGCCCGGACACTGTGCTCATAACCGTCATGTTTGCCAACAACGAGATCGGCACGCTCCAGCCGATACGCGAGATCGGCGCCATAGCCCGGGAAAAGGGGATTTTGTTCCATACCGACGCGGTGCAAGCCCTGGGACATATACCTATCGACGTTACGGCCATGAACATAGACATGCTCTCGGCCTCCGCGCACAAGCTGTACGCGCCCAAGGGCGTCGGCATGCTGTATGTGCGCAAGGGCGTAAAAATAGACAATCTGTTGAACGGCGGCGCGCAGGAGCGCGGCAAGCGCCCGAGCACGGAAAATGTGGCGGGCATCGCGGCCTTCGGCAAAGCGGCGGAACTGGCCATGGGGGAGATGGACGGGGAATCAAATAGGCTCGCCGCCCTGCGGGACAGGCTCACGCGCGGCCTGCTGGAGATCCCCCACACGCGTTTAAACGGCGATCCCGTCAAGCGCCTGCCGTCAAATGTCAACGTCTCCTTCGAGTTTATCGAGGGCGAGGGCATACTGCTGCACCTGGACATGAACGGCATATGCGCCTCGAGCGGCTCCGCCTGCACGTCGGGCTCGCTGGACCCGTCCCACGTGCTGCTGGCGCTCGGCCTGGTCCATGAAAAAGCCCACGGGTCCATAAGATTCTCGCTGGGCATGTTCAATACGGAAGACGACGTGGACGCGGTGCTCGCAGTGCTGCCCGGCATCGTGCAGAAACTGCGGGATATGTCGCCGCTGTATGAGGAATTTATCAAAAAGCGCTGATATTTTTATGATTTTTTTATATAAAGAAAGGACAATGGATATGTACAGCGAAAAGGTCATAGACCACTTTACCAACCCGCGCAATGTCGGCGAGATAGAGGACGCCAGCGGCGTCGGCATGGTAGGCAACGCGCGCTGCGGGGATATTATGAAAATCTATCTGAAGATCGACGGCGGCATCGTCACCGACGCCAAGTTCAAGACCTTCGGCTGCGGGGCCGCCGTGGCGACATCCAGCATGGCGACGGAACTCATCATCGGCAAGTCCGTGCAGGACGCCATCAAGATCACCAACAAGGCCGTGATGGAGGCGCTGGACGGCCTGCCGCCCATCAAGGTGCACTGCTCCTGCCTGGCGGAGGAGGCCCTGCAGGCGGCCTTATGGGATTACGCGCAGAAAAACAACATCGCCATCGAAGGTTTGAAGCCTCCGGTTGAGCACGGCGAAAACGAGGAGACCGAGGCCGAGATCGAGGAGCGCGTTATGGCTGAACAGGCCGCAAATGGGTAAAAAACATAGGGTAGCCGTGGGCATATCCGGCGGCGTGGACAGCTCCGTGGCGGCGTATCTGCTCAAGGAACAGGGGTTTGACGTGACCGGGGTGACCGTGCTGGTCTGGCGAGAGGACGGCCCGCCCGAATCAAGCGCATCCGGCCTGAGCGAGGCGCGGAGCGCGGCCGAGGCGCTGGATATACCGCACACAATAGTCGATTTTGAACAAATTTTTAAGGAAAAAGTGATAAACAACTTTGTCCGCGAGTATACGCGCGCCCGCACCCCAAATCCCTGCGTCGTCTGCAACCGCTGGGTGAAATGGGAGGCGCTGCTGGGCGCGGCAAGGGGGCTGGGCGCCGATTTCATAGCCACGGGGCATTACGCCCGCGTTGAGAAACACCCGCGGACCGGGCGCATGGCCATAAGAGCCGCCGCCACGGAAAAAGACCAGAGCTACGCCCTTTACGCCCTCACGCAGGAACAGCTTGCGCATACGCTGACGCCCCTGGGCGCGCTGTCCAAGCCGCAGGTGCGCGCGATAGCGAAAGAAATCGGCTTAAAAAACGCCGGGAAGCCCGACAGCCAGGAGATATGCTTCATCCCCCACGGCGGATACGCCGCGTTTATCGCCGAATACGCGGCGCGCGCCGGCAATCCCGCCGATAGCTTTGCCGGGGGGGACTTTATAGACACGGCTGGCAACGTAATCGGGCGGCACAGCGGCCTCCCATATTACACCATTGGCCAGCGCAAGGGCCTCGGGGCCTTTGGCGGGCGCGTGTATGTAAAGGCCATGGACCCCGATAGAAATACGGTGACCCTGGCCGAGGACGCGGAGCTGTTCCAATCGGCGCTGCGCGCGGAAGACGTCTGTTTTATGGCGTATACCGCCGCGGAGATCGCGGGCGGCGTCCGCGCCTCCGCCAAGATCCGTTACGGTCACAGAGGCGCGCCCTGCACGGCGCGTTTTGCAGACGGCGCGCTGTCCATCGAGTTCGATTCGCCGCAGCGCGCTGTGACGCCCGGGCAGGCGGCCGTCGTCTATGGAGACGGGTTCGTGCTCTGCGGCGGCACGATAATATGACTGCGCTGCAACTATAGCACAGGCGTCGTTTTACATCTCTCTTCTGGCGCACATAAGCGCGACGATAGCGGCGATGCCCGCCGTCTCCACGCGCAGTATCCGCTTGCCGAGGGAGATGAGCCTGACGCCGCTGCCGGCGGCAAGCTCCGCCTCCTCCGCGCTTAAACCGCCCTCCGGCCCGATGAATATGCCGACCCGGTCCCCTTCAGAACGCTCAAACTCGGATATTAGCGGCAAACCGTCATATCTCTCATAGGCCATATACGTTTCATCCAGGACAGCGGACAGCTTTACGGCCTCCGCGAAACTGACCGCCCCGCCGACGATCGGTGTGACGCCGCGCCCGCTCTGCTTTGCCGCTTCCTCCGCGATCTTGCGCCAGCGGGCGGTCTTTTTTTGCGTGTCGGCGTTTATGCGCGAGACGCAGTAACGCGTCTGAACGGGTATGATCTCCGCAGCGCCCAGCTCCACGGCCTTTTGTATTATGTAGTCCATATTATCCGACTTGGTCAGGGATTGAAAAAGCGTTATACGGACCGCCGGTTCCGCGCGGTTTGTCTCGATCCCCTCGACGGCCAGCGTCAGGGATTCCCCGCCGACCTCCGTGATCGAACAGATATAGTCGCGCGAATTGCCGTCGCAAAGGATCACGCGCTCGCCGGCGGTAAGCCGGAGGACCCGGGCGTGACGGGCGTTCTCGCCGTCAAGGACGGCTGTATTTCCGGATACGGCGCGAGAATCCACAAAAAAACGGTGCGGCATTGACATCACCTTGTCTATAAAAGCTGAGCCCAATTGACTTGATCCACGATTTACGCCTTGCTTATCGCTCTACCGGCTAAAGCCGGTAGACATGGAAACGGCTGAAAGCCGTTTTGTTCCATCCGGCAAGATTTTACAGAGAACGCTGTAAGGACGGAACTCGTGTCTGCCGGCAGATCGGGCGGAGACAAGCTCCGCCCCTACATACTGCTTGGCGGGATGAATATTTGCCGTAGTATAGCTGATCAACTTAATTTTTAGCTCGTAGGCTGAATTCGTTGCGGTGAGCGAACGTAACGTTTTCGGAGAAAACGTTGTGAGTGAACCGTTTTAACGAATTCAGCCGGAGCAATCACAGCCTCCGGTTTTTGGCGGCTACGGCGCACATCCAGGCGTCCCTTTGCGAGACGGACACGATTTTCATGCCCGCGGATTCTAGCTTGCCGATCACGTCGTCGAGGCGGTCGTCGATTATGCCGGAGACGATGTACAGGCCGCCGTCCGCCGCGCATTCCGCCGCGAAATCCGTTATGGCTATTATCACGTCCGCGACTATATTGGCGACGACGATGTCATACTTTTTGGAGGCGACGCGCTCTTTTAGCGCGCCGTCGCGCAAAATATCACCGTGCAGAACCGCGTACCGCCCGCGGGGGATGGCGTTGAGGCCCGCGTTTTCCGCCGCGGAACGCGCCGCGCCGGGGTCCGAATCCACCGCCAAAGCCGAACGCGCGCCCAATAGCACGGCCGCCACGGAGAGTATGCCGCTGCCGCAGCCCAGGTCCAGCACGTCATCGCCCGGTTTCACGTATCTCTCGAGCTCCAGCAGGCATAGCTGCGTCGTCTGGTGCAGGCCGGTGCCGAAGGCGTTCCCCGGCTCCAGCGTCACGATGATCCGCCCGGATCTGTCGTCATACCGCTCCCATGACGGGCAGATAACTAATCTTTCGCCCAGTTCAAACGGTTTGTATGATTCCTTCCATTTTTCCAGCCAGTCGTCTTCCACCGTCTCCGTCTCCAGCCGGAGCGGGCCGAGGTCTATGCCGAAATCCCCGCGTTTCAACCGTTCTATGCCGTCCTTTACGTCCCGCAGCGTCTTTCCGCCCTCGGGATCGTCCCCGAGATAGAATATCACGCGCGGCTCTTTGCCGGGACAAGCCGACAGCCCCGATAACAGGTCTTCGTCCACATAATCCCACTGAACGCCGGCCTGGGGCGTATTGAGAAACCGCCTCAGCTCCTCCTCGTCCTCAAGCTGGAGGCCGGCTACGGACGCGTCCGAGAGCATGGCGCACACGGCGTCCATCCCCTCGGCGGCCGTGTACAGGCTGCATTTGATCCATCGCATACAATCACCGATCTGATATACTAATATAAGCGCATACAAAAGCGCGTACGTTTATGCAAAAACAGCCGTACGCGCAAACCCTACTCAAGCGTTTATATCCTAACTCCTTCTGCCCAGCAAGCGCAGGATGAAAAGGAAGATATTGATAAAATCCAGATACAGCGACAGCGCGCCCTGAATCGCGGACACCGCGACGATTTGATCCCCCTGTGGGGCGATGTGCATGTACATCCCGCGGATCTTCTGGGCGTCATAGGCCGTAAGCCCCAGGAAGATCACGAGGCCGATGATGCATACGAGAAAATCCAGCCCACTGCTGCCGATAAACATATTGATCAGGGAGACGACAATGATGCCTATCAAGCCGACCATAGCCAGCCTGCCGAAGCTCGTCAGGTCCTGCTTGGTGGCCAGACCGAACAGCGACATCACGCCGAACATCACCGCGCACATGGCGAAGGCCACGACGATCTGCGCGGAGGCGTAAATGAGGAATACGTACGAAAGCCAGACGCCGTTCAAGGCGCTGAAAATAATGAACATAACGGTCGCGGAGGGCGCGGAGAGCTTTTGCAGGCCCCTTGAGAGCCTGAACACAATGAACATCTGGCCGATGAAGCAGACCAGCGTGATAACGCCGTATGTCTGCATGGCCGACGCGCGGTTGGCGGGCAGCATCGTCTGCATCAGGAAGCAGAAAACGGCGGTTATGACCAAGCCGAAAAACATCCAGCCGTAGACCTTGGCCATATACCGGTTGATATCCTGCGCCGTGAGCGAACTCGTCTGCTCCGCCGGGTTTGCCGGGTTTGTCTGGCTCGTCTGGAATCGGTCATTATTATAATCGTTATACATATATTTGCAGCTCCTTTACAAAACCTTAAAGATATTCTAGCACTCCGCAGCCGAGTTTGCAAGCCTTTGTTATTAATATTATATAACATTTTTATTAATTTAATGATTCCACATAATTCTTAATTTATTATACTTTTTGTATAAGCGTATGTATAAACGTACGGCGCGGCGCGAAAAATTAAGGCGGGAGGTGAGAACGTCATGATTTACGAACAACCGTACGCGCCCGATATGCCCATGGGCCTTGACATAGCGCTGGCGAAAAACGAAAGCGCCGCGGAGTATTTTTATTCCTTGCCGGAAGCGGAGCAGAAGCGGATAATCGAACACACGCACGCGGTCCGCTCAAAAGAGGAGATGCAGGTCTATGTGGACTCATTGGTCAACGGGGGCGAGGCGGGAAGCGCGTCATAACCGCTGAATTCCCCGAGCGTTACAAACCCGGCGGCGTCCAGGTTTTTCACAAAATCCGGCGATACCAGCGCTACGGCGCATGTGGCGGGCCCGCCGGATTTTTTTGTGTCCACGCCGCACTCATAGGGCACAAAGCGCCCTCCGTTTACGGCCGCCAGGGCTTCGCACTCAAACGCTATGCCTTTTGAACCCACCGGCGAGATCTCGCGGACGTTTTTATCCCTTGCCAGCGCCCTGAGCGTCTCATAGGCGACGGCCCTTCCCCGGTTGTTCAATACCTCTTGCCCGACCAGCGGTTCGCCGAAGAGCAGCAGCAGGTCTTTATCCGCGGCGCATCGGAATTTGAGCGCGCGCTTATCCGCTATTCCGACGACCGTCACGCCGAGGCCGGTCATGACTGTGCTGAAATTCTCCTCCGTCGAACCGTTCAGGAAGCCGTTTGCGAGGCCGGCGCGGCCGATACAATCTTCAGGGGCGCCGGCCTTCCTAAGTTCCCCCGCGACGCCCTCCATGATCTCCCTCCCCGTCGGATCCAGTTCCGAGGCCACGCAGGCCGTGACGCAGACGACCTCTGCGCCGGAGGCCATCACCTCCATCAGGGCGACCCGCGCCGTAAAAGCCCCCGCGACGGACGCCGGCGCTTTCAGGACGTCCCCGGGCTTCCCGCCGACCGCCCCGCAGGAATCGGCCGCGATCACAAGGCATCTGCGGCCGTCTATGTCTATGACGCTCAAATCCCTGCGTTTATACGATCTATACGGCATAAGCTACCGCCACCCAGCGCCGAACGCGCTCAGAACCCCGGCCTTTGCCAATGCGGCGTATACGATATATCCGCCGGCGGCGTTGGCCAGGGCGACCGCGGAGAGCGGGGCCATAAACGCGACGCAGGCCGGCGCGCCCAAGATCGGGACCAGCGCCAGCAGGCACAGCGGCGCGTTGACTGCCGCGCCGGCGGCGCACGCCCCCGCGCCGCGCGCCAATATATTGGCGTTCAGGCGCCCGAGGGCCCTGTCCGCAAGCCTATAGGCCAACATCGCCAATGACATAAAGACCGCGATAAACGCGTGCACGGGGAGGCCCAGCGGGAAGCCGGACGTCATGGCCGTCAGCAAATGGCCGATAAACCCCACGGCCATGCCCCACGGCGCGCCTACGGCCAGCGCGCCCAAAAACGCCGGGAGCGAATCGAACGCGATGGACGTCCCCGGCACCTTAATATTCGCCCCGACAAATGAGAGCGCCGTCAGCACGGCGCAGGCCGTCAGCTTTCTGGTGCTATACGCGTTCACGATACGCCTCAGCCCCGCCCCTTCAGTATTTCATAGACCAGCGCGTTGCATATGGCCGCGGCGATGGGGCTCCCGCCCTTTTGGCCGCGAGCCGCGACGCACGGCGCGCCGGAGCTTATTATGAGCTCCTTGGACTCCGCCACATTGACAAACCCGATGGGGACCGCGATTATGCCCGCGGGCTTGTAGCCCCGCGCCATCAGCTCGTGCAGTTTGATCAGCGCCGTGGGCGCGTTGCCGACGGCGAAGATCAGGGGTTTATCGAGCCCGGCGGCTTTCTCCGCGCCCACGGCGGCGCGGGTCGTGCCGCGCTCCTTTGCCTCCGCCGCGACGTCCTCGTCCGAGATAAAACAGTTGACGCTCACCCCCAGCCTGTTCACGGCGGCCTTGTTTATGCCCGCCCGCGCCATCTCCGTGTCCGTGACTATGCCGCAGCCCGACAAAAGCGCCGCGAGCATGGCGTCCACAGCGCCGTCGCCGAAATACAGATTGTCCGCGTAATCAAAATCGGCGGAGGCGTGTATGCAGCGCTTTACGATGAAGGCGTGCCGCCCGTCGACGGCCTTGCCCATCCGCGCCAGGGTGTTCGCGATGATCTCGAAGCTCCTCGCCTCGATTTTGTCCGGAGCCGTATATTCAAAACCCATAAGTCCCTCCGATATTATACATTATAACGCGAGTTCGACAGATTTTCCTTTGGTAAACCCAGTAAAAGCCAGGGATTTCGTACAGAATGACGGATAAACACCGCGCGCCGCGTATCGTCATTGTGAGCGCTCACAGCCCATAAGCCGCCTGATCTGCGCGCGAATAAAGGATAACTGATTAATGTCTACCTTTATTTATGTCAACCTTTATCAAGGAACAGTATGACGTCATTTGTCACAACTCGATGCCCGCCCGCGCCGTCACGCCCCTGTCATACGGGTGTTTGAGCTTTTTTATGTCCGACACGTAATCCGCGAGGGCGATGAGCTCACGCGACGGATCCCTGCCCGTCAGCACGACCTCTATTTGCGGCGGGCGGCGCGGCGGGCTGTTTTTCAGGAAGCCTATCAGCCGCCCCTCGTCGAACAACCCTGTGTTGACAGCCGGTATGATCTCGTCCAGGACAAGGATGTCGCAGCGCCCGCTCGCGCATAACTCCGCCGCCCGCCCGAAGATATCCGCGTGGATCTCGCGGCAGGCGCGCTTCTCGTCCTCGCTCATCGCGAATGAGAACTTGTCGAGCTTTTCCGACGCGATCACCGTCGCGCCCGGAAGCCGGGATAATAATACCGCCTCGCCGCTACCGCCGTTTTTTAAAAACTGAGCGAAGACCACTTTGTACCCGTGCGCCAGCGCGCGCAGCGCAAGGCCGGCGGCGGCGGTCGTCTTGCCCTTGCCGTCCCCGCAGTATATATGCACAAGCCCCGGCCCGCCGCCAGTTTCATCCCACGCCGAGCCCATCACAAGCCCCTTTCCAGGATTTCATAGATTTTGCGCATATCCAGGTGCCGCCTCACGCTCTCCTCCAGGATATCAAACTGTTTTTCATTTATCGCTCTTAAATCTATCGCTTTTAAATCCGCGGCGTTTAACCCCGCCGCGTCATCGGGGAGGCCGGCGCCCTTCATGGCGTACAGCGCCTCCGCGACGGCCCCCGACACACCCGGCGCGTCGAAAACGCCGTGGATATAGGTGCCGTAGACATTGCCCCGGTTTATGATATTCCTTCCGGCGGTGTCCGATACGCCCATATGTATCTCATAGCCGTCAAACGGGAGATTTGAGAGGCCCTCAAACACGCCGGTCACGGCGTCCAGACGTCCGCTTATCCGCGCCAGGGTCTTCTCCCGGGCAAACTCCGTCTCCACGGGCAGAAGCCCCAGCCCGCGCGCGCCGCCGCCGCCCTCGGCCCCGAGCGGGTCCCGGATGTCCGCGCCCAGCATCTGCATGCCGCCGCAGATGCCGAACACGGGCTTGTTTGATTTTGCGTGGCGGGCTATCAGCCCGGACAGCCCGGTCTCTCTCAGCCAGCCCAGATCCGCCATGGTGTTCTTTGTCCCGGGCAGGATGACCAGGTCCGGGCTGCCGAAATCCCGCGCGCGTTTGATATAGCGCAGGGAGACGCCGTCGATATAATCGAACGCGTTAAAATCCGTGAAGTTGGAGATCCTGGGCAGGCGGACCACGGCTATGTCTATAAGGCCGCCTCCGCGCGCCCCGAAGCGCTCCGTCAGGCTGTCCTCGTCGTCCGGCGCGATGTCCAGATACGGCAGGACGCCTAAAACCGGCGTCCCCGTGAGCTCTTCCAGCGTATCGAGGCCGGGCTTCAAGATATCCGGATCGCCCCGGAATTTGTTTATGATCACGCCCTTGACCATGGCGCGCTCCCCCGGCCCGAGCAGCGCGAGCGTCCCGAAAACGGCCGCGAACACGCCGCCCCGGTCGATATCGCCCACGAGCAGCACCGGGGCCTTGGCCATCCTCGCCATGCCCATGTTGACTATATCGTCCTCCCGCAGGTTTATCTCCGCGGGGCTGCCCGCGCCCTCTATGACGATGACGCCGTATTCCGCCGCCAGGCTATGATACGCGCGCATGATATCGGGCACGAGGCCGTTTTTATAGGCAAAATACGCCTTGGCGTCCATATCGCCGCGCGCCTTACCGCCCACGATCACCTGTGAGCGGCGGTCGTCCGCGGGTTTTAACAGCACCGGATTCATGCGCGCGTCCGGCTCGATCCCGCAGGCCCGCGCCTGCATGACCTGCGCGCGCCCCATCTCCAGCCCGTCCGCCGTCACATAGGAGTTGAGGGCCATATTCTGCGATTTAAACGGCGCGGCGCGGTATCCGTCGCGGCTGAAAACGCGCAGCAGGCCCGCGGTTATGAAACTTTTGCCCGCGCTGGACGCCGTGCCCTGTATCATTATGCTCTTGGCCATTCAAAGCCCCTTCATGCATTCGATCAAATAGTCGTTGTCCGCCTGGCCCCTTACGGCGACGCGGTAAAATCCCCCGCCGAGCCCGGGGAAATCGGCGCAATCGCGTATCAAAACGCCGCGGCGCAGCAGTTTTTTACCCAATTCCGTATCATCCGATTTAAAAAAGATAAAATTGGCCCTGGAATCGTACACCGTAAATCCCAGCCCGATGAGCTGCCGGGAGAGCTTGCGCCTGCCGCGGGCGATAACGGTTCTTGTCCGGTGTACATAATCCGCGTCGGACAGCGCGGCGATCCCGCATTTTGAGGCGACCGTGGAGACGCCCCAGGGCTGCAGGGCGGAGTCTATCCGGCCGTTTAAGGCGGCGTCCGCGCAGATCGCGTAGCCCAGCCGGAGCCCCGCCATGGCGTAAAATTTGGTGAACGCCTTTATGATTATCACATTCCTGAAGTCCGGAACATATTTCAACAGCGTGACGTCCTCATAATCCTCCAGAAAATCCGTGAAGCACTCGTCGACCGCCAGTATTGCGCCGGCCTCGCGGCAGCGCTCGGCCAGGCTCAGCATCAGCGGCCGGCGGGCGACGGCGCCCGTTGGATTGTTGGGGTTGGCCAGGAAAACGAGGTCCAGGCCGGGGCGGATTTCGGGAAGTATCTCATCGGTCAAACCAAAACCGTTTTCCGGCTTTAAAAAATGGCGCGTTATCCGGCAGCCGGACAGTTCAAGCGCCCTTTCGTACTCTGAAAACGCCGGGGCCGGCAGCAGGGCGCGGCCGGGCCTCAAGCCCAGCGCGATCTTATATATCAGTTCCGCCGCGCCGCCGCCGCAGGTGAGCCATTCCGGCGGGACGCCGTGAAAGGCCGAGAGCGCGGCCTTCAGCTCCCGGCAGCGCGGATCCGGGTAACGCCCGCAATCCCCGACGCTGCGGACGGCGGCCCGCTTTGCGGCTTCCGGCATGCCCAGCGGGTTTACGCTGGCCGAGAAATCTATGACGTCTTTATCCAGGCCGTAGATATCGCCGCCGTGCGAAAAAACGTTCAAAACGCGACGACCCCCAGACGGACCGTAAGGCATATGATCAGCGCCAAGGCCGACGCCGCCAGCATCAGCCGGTTCGCCGCGGCGATATCCTCAAACCGCGCGCGCCGCGCGCCGCCGCCGATATACGGCTTCTCTATATTTGCGCCGGAATAGCTGCTGGGCCCGCCGAGGCGTATCCCCAGCGCGCCGGCGCAGGCCGCCTCCGGTTTGCCGCTGTTGGGGCTTGTGTGTTTGCGCCCGTCGCGTTTGTACACGCGCAGCGAGTTCGCGGCGTCGAGCCCTATGACGCGGCTGGCGAGGCCCATAAGGCGCGCCGTCATGACCGCCGGGATGAAGTTCAGGGCGTCGTCCAGCCGGGCGGCGAAGCGGCCCAGATAGATATACCGCTCGTTTTTATAGCCGATCATGGAATCCAGCGTATTCGCCGCCTTGTACGCAAAGCCCAGGGGCGCGCCGCCGAGGGCCATAAACAGCAGCGGCGCAACAACCCCGTCCGCCGTGTTCTCCGCGACGGTCTCCACGGCGGCCGCGGCGATTTTTTCCTCGCCGAGATCCGCCGTATCGCGCCCGACGATGCGCGAAAGGTCCAGGCGGGCCCGTTCTATATCGCCGGCCTTTAACGCGGCGTGCACCTTCATGCTCTCGGTTTTCAGGGATTTTGCCGCCAGTAGCTGATAGCAGAAGAACGCCTCCAGCGCGGTTTTGAGCCACGGATTGACGGCGCTTGCCGCCCGGAGCAGGCAAAACGGCAGGGTGAAGGACGCCGCGCATAAAAACAGCGTCAGAACGGCCCCGCCGGCCATGAGCCCGCGCGGGTCATCTCCGGCGGCGCTCCTGACCGCGCGCTCCCCGGCGGCGATGACGCGCCCCATCAGCCGGACGGGGTGCGGGAAGCCGGGCGGATCGCCGAAGATCAGGTCTAGCGCGAACCCCGCGGCGATCGCGATAACGGTACCCATCACGCGCCCGCCGATAACAGCCGGAAACCCGTGAGCACGCGGCTTTCGGGGTCATAGGCGAAGGCGACGCCGTCCAGATTGGCGACGACGCGCAGATATATGCCGTTTTCCCCGCGCAGAAGCCGGTGCGTTACCGCGCCGATCACGCCGCCGTGGCTCACTATCGAGATGTGTTCAAAGCCTTTATCCGCCGCCTCCCGGACGATACAGACAAACGCGCGCCAGCACCTCTCCAAAAAATCCGCCATGCGCTCGCCGTTGGGGAAGGCTTCCAGCGTTCCGGTCTCCAGCCACTCTTTAAAGAACGCGTTATCCGACAGTTCATCGGCCGTCTTCCCCTCAAAATCCCCGAAACAGCATTCGGCCAGTTCCCGGACGATGACCGGGGCGCGGCCCGGATAGATCATCCGGGCGGTGGAAACGCAGCGCCGCAGCGGGCTGGAATACACGGCGTCCGCGGGCGGAAAACGGCCGGCAAGGCCGCCGAGCAGGGCGCGCTCGATTATGTCCTCGTCCGTCCGGCCCAGATATCTCCCGGCCATGTTGCCCGGCGTAAGGCCGTGCCTGATCATGGTGATTTGCATCCTGACCCCTGTCCCGTTCCTTATTATGGCAATCTCTATTAACTTCACAATCAGTCATTTCACAATCAGTCATTTCACAACCAGTCATTTCACAATCAGTCATTGCGAGCGAAGCGAAGCAATCCAGTATACGCATGAACTGGGACTTCTTGGATTGCTTCGTCGCTCCGCTCCTCGCAATGACGGGTTTACAGAGGCTGCCTTATTTCAGCTTTATTTCAGTTTTTGCGGTATGCCGCACACCATGCGCTCGACGGTATCCGCCTTTTTGGCGATAAGGCAGCAGGCCCGGCCCACGGCCTCACGGTAATCGCGCTCGGCCTGACAAAGGGGCACGATGCCGCCGCCCACCTCGTCGCACGCGATGCCGCGGCGGCGCGGGCGCCCCAGTCGCTCCAGTCGCTCCAGTTGTTCCAGTATATACGGCAGCGGCTGCGCGCCGTCCGCCGTCAGCTTGCGGATGACATCGTTGAGCTTATACACCGCGTCATACTCAAAGCCCGCGCCGATATCCCCCGGCGCGTAGCCCAGCTCTATCAAGCGCCCGTACTTGCCGGAAAACGCGCCGCCGACAATCAGTGTGAGCATATAATACCTCCCGCGGCGCAAACGCCGATAACCATCAGCTCCGCAAGCTGCACCAGGCACCCGGCCAGATCCCCTGTTATGCCCCCGAAGGCCCTCGCGCAAAACCCGGCGAACCCGCACAGAAGCGCCATACAGGCTATGGCCATAAACGCCGCCAGATAAACGCTCACCAGCGCGAGCCCGGCCGCCGTCAGGATGCAGACGGCCGCCATGGTCCATATCACGGCCCCTTTATCGGCCGAATCGCCGAAGGCGCGCGCCAGCCCGGAGCCGTCCGCCGTTTTGAACTGCGCGATAAACAGGCCGCCCAGCGCGCGCGAGATCACAAAGGCCGAGAAAACCGCCAAACCGAAACGGCATGAGCCCGGGAGGGCGTATATCTGGCTCCAAAGCCCGAACTGCAGGATAAAATACAGCGCGCACGCCGTCACGCCGAACGCGCCGGCGTGCGGGTCCCTCAGTATCTCGCGGCGCCTGCGTTCGTCGCCGCGGGAAAAGAAGGCGTCGCAGGCGTCGATAAAGCCGTCCATATGGATGCCGCCGCTGATAACCACGGGCACCGCGCACATAACCGCCGCGAATAACTGCGGAACCGCGCCGAAGCGGCGGCAGAGCGCCAGCCAGCCCAGCCCCGCCCCGCCGATAACCGCGCCGATAAGCGGGAAAAAGCACATGGCGTATTTGAGCCGGGCGCCTTTGAGCGCGGCGCTCGGCGCGGGCAGGACCGAGAACATGGAGCAGGCGGCGGCCAGCCCCTCCGCGATCTCTCTCGATCTGGCTCTCATAAGCTTTTGTGGACGACCGGCAGGCCGCACACGATTTCTATCACCGCGCCGGCCGTTTTGGCGATCGCGGCGTTGACCCGGCCCAGATACCTCATATATTCATAGACCTCTGAATTATTGTCCGAATTATTGTCCGGGTTTTCATAAGCATATCCGTCCGCACCCGTAAAGACGTCGCCGGTCACTATAACGACATTTTCAAAGAGGGCCGCGGCCCTTTCCACCGTCCGCAAAACGTGCCCCGGCGCGTCCGCGATGCCCCGGCGGCCGGCGGCAGGCGCGATCACGCCGGACATATCGGCAAACATCTCGTTAGCGAGCAGGTTTGTCACGCACTCCAGCAGCGCCACGTCATATCCTGGGCTTGAGCCCGGATTCGGTTCAAGCTTCGGCATATCCGCGTGCGTATATACCTCCGCGGTGTCAAACGACTTCTCCGCCCTCATCAGGCGATGCCGCGCGATCCGCCTGAGCGCCTGAGGGCCTGCGGGCCGCATGGTGGCGATATACAGCCGGCGCGCGCCCAGCCGCACCACCAGATCCTCCGCGAACTCGGATTTGCCGCTGGCCGCGCCGCCGTAAAGCAAAATCAGCATCTTCCGCCCTCTTTATATCTATTGCAGCACATGACAAAATTCCGGGCAAAGTCTATATTGCCCCATAAATGCAGGTGCGGATAACCGGCGTACAGGCTGGGCGAGGCGTAAACGCAATCCCATGACCGTCCGTCCCGCTTTGAGGCGGTGAAGCCCCGCCCGTAGCCGGCGCTGTCAGCGCCGCCGCACTCGCTGTAATGGAACTCGTGCGCGTTGATCGAGCCGCCCTTCGCGCAGAGCATGTTGTCGCGGTTCGCGGTAAGGGTAACGTAACCGAATCGCTTCAGGCCCCCGGTCACCGCGCAGTCCGCGCCTATAAAACCCGCCATGCCGTGCGCGATGCCGTCCCTGTCCGTCAGCGAATTTGTAAGGTACATGAACCCGCCGCATTCGGCGACGCACGGCAAACCGTTTGTCAGCGCCGCGCGCACGTTCCCGAGCATCGCCGCGTTTTTTGACAGCCGGGCCGCGTGCTCCTCCGGGTAACCGCCGGGGAGGATCAGGCCGTGGACATCATCCGGCAGGCGTTCATCCGCAAGCGGCGAAAAGGGGATCAGCCGCGCGCCCAACCGTTCCAGCAGCGCCAGGTTGTCCGCGTAATAGAAACAGAACGCCGCGTCCCTGGCGATTGCGACGCGCACATCGCCTATCCTTTTTATATCGTTCGATATCGCGTCGTCATAGCTAAAAACCGGACTGCCGCGGGCCAATTCGAGAATGCCGTCCATATCGAGCGTCCGTTCGCATTGCCTCCCCAAAATATCCAGCCTTGCCTGAATCCCGTCCACCTCGGCGGGCGTCACAAGCCCCAGATGGCGGTCCGGGAACCCCGCCTCCGGCATTCGCGGCAGATGCCCAAAAGCCCTGACGCCCAGCTCCCTTTGGATCAGATCCCTGTAAAAACCATACATCTTTTCGGGCGTATTGTTGAAAATGACGCCTTTGACAGCGTTTTCCCTGAACGCGGTAAAACCGTACAAAACCGCGGCGGCCGAAAGACCCATGCCCGTCGGGTCAAAGACGAGGATTGCGGGCGTCCCGGTGGCGCGGGCGACGGCGTTGGAAGAACACTCGCCGCCGCCGGAAAGGCCGTCATAGAGCCCCATAACGCCCTCTATCACAGAAATATCGGCGCCCGCGGCGTTTGAGCCGAACAGATACCCGACGGCCGCCTCAGAACACATGAACATATCCAGGTTGCGCGAGGCCCGCCCGGCTCCGCAGGCCCTGTCATGATACATCGGGTCGATATAGTCCGGGCCGCATTTGAAGCCTTGCACGCGCAGGCCACGGCTCCCGAAGGCCCTCATTATCCCGCAGGCCGCGCTGGTCTTGCCGGAGCCGCTCCTGCACCCGGCTATCATTACGCGCGGCAGATTCGCGCTTATCACGGCCTTCTCCTCTCCCCGACGATCAGATAAACGGGGTTTTCGGCCTTCATAAGGTGATAGCGACCCGTCGGGACGGCGTTGGCGGCGTTTATGCACGCGACGTCAAACTTCAGGCCAAACCCGCGAAAGGCGTCCGTTGCGGCCGCGAGTGTCTCAAGCGCGACGGCCGTCACGGCGATGCGCATTCCCGCGTTATTCTCAAGCAGCCCGGCGATTATATCGCACAAAAGCCCGCCGCTCCCGCCGACAAAGGCTTTGTCGATGCGCGGCAAAAGCCCGAAACAGCCGGGCGCCCTGCCGGCGATAAGCTCCACGTTGTAGGCGCCGTGCTTTTTGATATTTTGGCGTATGAGGCCGGCGGCCATGTCCTCGGATTCGACGGCATAAACCGTACCCGCTCTGGCGCGGCGCGCCAGCTCCACGGACATGGCCCCCGTCCCCGCGCCGATATCGGCCACGGCATCCCCCGGCGCGGCGGACAGCCTGGCCAGGGCCAGGGCGCGCACCGCCTGCTTGGTCATGGGGACGCCACCGCGCATAAAGCCGCCGTCCGGTATCGCCTCATAACTGTTGACATACTCATCGTTGACAATAAACATTGCGGAATTGCCGGAAAATTCCACATCCGCGCAAGCTGAGCACAAGCGTTCAACAGTGCCGGAGGTCACGCGCTCCCCTGGCTCCGAAAGGTTTTCGCCGATAAACGCGCTTACGAAGCCCAGGCCGCTGTCATTGAGCCGCCTTAACACCACGCGCGGCGTCCGGTCCCCGCCTGTCAGCAGGAATACCTTTTTATTATAGCAGACATATGGCACGGCGTCGATATCACGCCCGTGGACGCTCACCGCCACGGCGTCATCATAAGAGATACCCAGCTTGGCCGCCAGGTATTGCATGCAGTTGATCCCGCTCACAAATTCTATATCGGATTTGACATTTTCCGCCAGCGTCCGGGCAAAGCTGTAAAACCCCACATCGCCGGAGACCAGCACGCACAACTGTTTGACGCCGCGCGACTCACAGCCCGCGATAAACGGCAGAAACTCCCGCATCTCCAGAAGGACCGAATTGCGGTTAAGGCCGCCGATCAGGCCGTGGAGCCTTTTGGCAGACAGCACTATATCGGCGTTTTTGATAATCTCGCGGGCGTACAGGGTCAGATACGGCTCGCCGCCCATGCCCGCGCCCACAACAAAGATCTTCAAGACAAATCACCACTTAGGAATTGCTGCGGATTGCCGTGACGTCTACCGGCTAAAGCCGGTAGACAGAGTTCCGCCTGAAAGGCGGATTGGGTTCTGAACTTTGGCACAGACGCCGGGCAGACGGCATTTCAACACCCCATGATCCTGTCCGCAACGATATCTGCCAGCCGCTCGTCATCGTCTGATGAAAGCGTACTGCATATCGCGATCTGAACGTCCGGGTTTGAAGCCATATATTCATTCAGTGCTCTCGCAATATCGACGCTTATGTGTATGCCCTCAAAGAGGAAATACGGCATGGCCCGAATCCGGGTTATGCCCCGCGCTTTCAGGATGTCAAGGCCGCCACGGATTGTCGGTTCGCCGAACTCCATATAAGCAATCTCTATGACAAGATCCGGCAGCCTTTTGCGCACTGCGGCGGCAATCGCTTCAAAAACGCGCTCGGTGCGCTTTGCCCTGCTGCCGTGGGCGATAAGCAAAACACCGTCTTTTGGACTTTTACATTCGTCTAAATGCGTACAATCATTTGATATCATAGAATCCCTCATACCGTCACCCGCTCATCATCTCGACCACTGCGCCTACGTATTGTATAGCCGATTCGATTGAAAATAGGCCGCTATGAAAACGAAAAACCATCCATGGGGTATAAAACCCTGCACACACTAATTACGGCGATCCGAACCCGATCCGCCTTTCAGGCGGAATTTTGTCTACCGGCTTTAGCCGGTAGACATCAGCTCCGATAAAGGACGCAATTGGCGCCATCCGCGGGAGCAAGGTTCTTCTAAGCCCTGACCTCTATTCTCCAGTTCACCCGATTTCCCCTCTGGCGATGGCTTCGGCGATCTCTTTCGCGCAATAACTTATCAGAATATCGGCCCCGGCCCTGAATATGGATACGGCGGTCTCACATATAATCCTATATTCGTCAATAAGCCCCAGTCTGGCCGCCGCCTTGATCATCGCGTATTCGCCGCTGACGCTGTACGCCGCCACGGGTACCCGTGACAGGCGCGCCGCGTCGCTGATGATGTCTCCGTACGCCATTGCCGGTTTTACCATTATGATGTCCGCGCCCTCTTCTATATCAAGCGCTATCTCTCTCGCGGCTTCCCTGCGGTTGTGCCAGTCCATCTGATACGCGCTCCTGTCGCCGAAAGCCGGGGCGGAACCGGCCGCGTCGCGGAAGGGGCCAAAAAACGCGGAGGCATACTTGGCGGAATACGCCATGATCGGGGTATTGGCAAAGCCCCGGGCGTCCAACGCGCGGCGCATGCGCCCCACCCTGCCGTCCATCATATCGGACGGGGCGACCATATCCGCGCCCGCCTCCGCGTGAGACACGGCTATTTTGGCCAGATATTCCAGCGTGGCGTCGTTATCTACCTCATAACCGGCGGCGTCGCCTTTAAGGATGCCGCAATGCCCGTGTGAGGTATACTCACACATGCAGACGTCGGTTATTAAAAATATCCCGCCGCGGAAGCGGGCCTTGAGCGCCCGCAGACCGCGCTGAACGACGCCATCGTGATCAAAGGCGCCGCTGCCGGTTTCATCCTTATGATCCGGTATGCCGAACAGCAAAAACTTATTGACGCCGCGCTCCATCAGTTCGCCGGCCGCCGCGCAGACCGTGTCCGCGCTGTAGCGGTACTGCCCGTCCATGGAAGGTATCGGCTCCCTTATGCCCGCTCCGTCCCGGATAAACAGCGGGTACACCAGCGCCGCGGCGGAAAGGCGCGTCTCCCGCGTCATCTTGCGCATATGTTCGTTATTCCTGAGCCTTCGCGGCCTGCAGACCATATTATCTGTCACGCTTTCCCTGCACCGCCCCTGTTCCATTCCGCGCCTCCAATATCCTGTCTATCATGCTCTCTATGCTGGCCTCGTCCGCCGTCATGGCCCTCATGCCGGCGTTTTCCGCGGCGGCGGCGGTCCCCGGGCCTATGCAGACCGCGTTGACGCCGGAAAGCTCCGCCCCGGCGTTGGCCCGGCAAAAGCCGGCCACGCAGCCGGCGCTTGTGAACGTGACGAAATCAAATTCATTCACGCCGATCGCGGCCTGGCGGACATACGCCGTCTCATATACCGCGATATCCCTGACGGACAGCCCGCCGCGCTCGAGGGTTTCCTTTATTCCGGCCGCGCCGTCCCTCGCGCGGAACAGCCCGGCCCGTATCTGCCCGGGCGGACGCCCGCCATTCAAAAATTCTGTCAAAAGTTCTTTCGCCAAGCTCTCTCCGTTGTACACGGACGGCGTAAAGTCCGCGCGTATGCCGTATTTCAAGAGTTCCGCCCGCGTGCGCGGCCCGACTGCTATAAAAAACTTGCCGGTCATGCGGCGCAGATCGCGTTCCCGGAAAAACGGCTCGAACACGGCGTTCACACCCGCCGCGCTGGTAAAGATGAGCAGGTCATACTCGTCAAAATCGATATCTACAGGCAGCGCCCGTATCTCTATGCACGGGTACGGCGTGACGAGCGCCCCGAGCTCGCGGAGCCGCTCGCACAGGCTTCCGGCGGAGCGCTCCGGGCGCGTGACCAATACGCGGCAGCCAAACAACGGCAGCTTGCCGAACCAGTCAAAGCGCCGGCCCAACAGGCAGACAGCGCCTATTATAAACAGCGCGGGCGGCTGAATTGCGTTGTTTTCGGCCACCCGGGCGATGTCCGCGAGGGTGCATATAAAAGACCTTTGCAGCGGCGTGGCGGCGTTTTCAACCGCCGCGGCGGGCGTTCCCCCGTCCATTCCGGCGGCCATCAGCCCTTCCGCGATCCGCCCGATCACGCCCACCGACATCACGAACACGAGCGTACCGTTCTGATTAGCCAGCCGCGCGAGCGCGCCGTAATCCATTGCGGCGGGCGGGCCGCCCTTGCCGTGGCCGGATATGATATGCACGGAGGAAGAAAATTCACGGTGCGTCACGGGGATACCGGCGTACGCGGCGCCGCCTATCGCTGACGTGACGCCCGGCACAACCTCAAACGGTATCCCGTTGCGCTCCAAAAACTCCAGCTCCTCGCCGCCCCTGCCAAATAAGAAGGGGTCCCCGCCTTTGAGGCGTACGACGAGCTTGCCGGCCAGCGCCTTTTCCAGCAGCAGTCCGTTGATCTCCTCCTGAGGGATGCTGTGTTCCCCGGGGGATTTGCCCACGCCGATCCTTTCGGCGGCCTCCGGGATTTGCGCGATAACGCCCGGGCCCACCAGCCTGTCATAAACGACGGCGTCGGCCTTTTGCAGCAGACACGCGCCCTTGACGGTCATCAGCCCTTCGTCTCCGGGGCCCGCGCCGACCAAATATACCTTCCCGGCCATCAGAGCCACCCGTCAAACGTCGCGGCGATCTCCCGGCCGAGCCGGGCCGCCGCCCGCCTTCCGCCGCGTATCGCGCGCCGGTGTATTATACCGTTTTTATCGCAAACAAAGCACTTTAGCGTCATCATATCATCCTCCGGCGTTTGATCAAGCGCCGCGTAAGCCGCCACCGGCGCGGTACATCCGCCGTTTAACGCCGCCACGAACGCGCGCTCCGCCAAAGAGGTGTCCCAGGCGTCGGGGTCATGCAGAAAAGACAGCGCGCCCACGTCAAAACCGGCGCGCGCCTGCACCGCCAACACGCCCTGACACGCCGCCGGCGTTATCTCATCGGGGTCAAACACCCGGCTGACGCGCCGCTCGAGCCCGAGCCGCCTGATGCCCGCGTACGCCAGGATCAGGGCGGAATATTCGCCCCTGTCCAATTTTTCAAGCCGCGTCAGAATATTGCCGCGGACGGGCCGTATCTCAAGGCCGGGGAAGAGTGCCTCCGACTGGATCTGCCTGCGCAAGCCGGAACAGCCTATCGGCCCCGCGGGGTCGATCCCGGCGGCGCCCTCCGGCAGGATCAAGACGTCCCTGGCGTCCTCGCGCGCGGAGACGGCGACAATGGGTATCCTCCCGTCCACCCGCATGGGCACGTCTTTATAGCTGTGCACCGCGATATCGACGCGCCCGTCGAGCAGCGCCCGCTCCAGTTCCTTGACAAACAGCCCCTTGCCGCCCTCGTAAGCGCCCGGCGTTTCAGACGCTAAATCGCCGGAGGTTTTCATGGTCACAAGCTCCGTTTTTATGCCGCTGTCAAACGCCTTTATGCGGTCCATGACTATCTCCGCCTGCCTGACCGCCAGCGCGCTCATCCTGCTGCCTACGCGTATAGTCAACACATCGCCTCCGATCCGAGACAAACGCATTTGTATGTCTACCGGCTGAAGCCGGTAGACATGTTTCCGCCTGAAAGGCGGGGAGCCGCGCGATATTCATTAAGATATCGTCAGGCGGCCTCTAAAACCTGCTATCGCGGGGAGCGAAGCGGCGAAGCGATCCCCAAAAGCCCAAATTTAACGTGAATCCGGATTGCTTCGCTCCGCTCGCAATGACAGATCTGGGGGTTTAGAGGTTTCCATTAATAAGTTTTCAGATTGGATTATTCCGATTTCGATCATCTCAGCGCCGCCCTGAGCTTATCCGCGATCCCGCGCACCGCGCCGTGCGAGCGCCCGTCTCCTGCGGCGGCTACCGTCACCCCGTCCTTAATGATGACCGCGGGGAACAGGAAGCCGCACTCTTCCGCGGCGTCCGCCACGCTCGCCGGCAGGCCCCTTTCCCTCGCCAGCCGCCCGGCGCGCTGGTTCACGGCGCGGTTGTCGGTGGCGCAGACGATTATATCGTACCCGTCCAGGTCCTCGTCCGAAAAAGCCTTTATCCGCAGCCCGATCAAGCCGTTTTCGCTCAGCGACAACACGCCGGCGGATATTTCCGGCGCGATTACCGTCACCTCAAATTTGAACCTGAGCAGGGTTTCGGCGCGGCGCGACGCGACCCTGCCCGCGCCGATGACCAGCGCGCGCTTGCCCTCCGAGGACATAAAAAACGGGAAAAATGTCTGCCTTTCGCTTTGGGGCCGCCTGTCGATATTCAAAAAACCATCTATCTCCGCCAGCGCGCCCTCGAGCGAGCAGCCGGTTTCGGCGAGGGGCCTGCCGATCATTATCGCCGTAACGCCCGCCTCTCTGGCGGCCTCGAGCTTCTCCGGGAGCCCCCCCTCGGCCCCGGTGTCTTTTGTTACGATGAAGGCGCAGCGGTACTGCCTGAGTATGGCGGCGTTGAATTCCGCCGAGAACGGCCCCTGCGCCGCGACGACATTCCGCGCGGGTATGCCCAGCTCATCGCAGCGCCTGAGCGCCTCGGCGCACGGCAGGACGCGGACGATCAGGCGCTCTCTCAGCGCGGCGTCGGCGCAAAAGGCATCGAGCTCCCCGCTCCCGATCGTCAGTAAGATGTTGCCGGACAAACCTTTATCGGATGAATCTCTCAGGTATTCGTACGCTTTAAGCGCGCTTCCGACGCGTATGACCCCGCCATCGGCGCCGGTGCCCACCCCGCCCCGCAAAAGCCTCACATATTTCGCCCCGGTCATGTCACAGGCCGCTTTGGCGTTTTGGCTCGCCTCGCCGGCGTAGGGGTGGGTCGCGTCCACGATCAGGCCGTAGCCGCCCGCATCGATCAGTTCCGCCATGCCGTCCCGGTCCAGCCGCCCGCGCGTCACCTCTATATTATCAAAGCGGGGCATGGCCCTCTCGCCGTATTCCGTGGCAACGCGCGCCGCGGCGCGTATCCCCCGGCGGTCCAGGGCCTCGCACAGCCTTCTGCCCTCGGTCGTCCCGGCAAAGATCATGATCCCCCTCTTGTCCGCGTTCATTTTATGGCGCATCCCCTCCCCCGCCCTATATCACATAACCGCGCGGCGTCACCATTCTGCCGTTTATGACCCGCGTCCGGCTGTTGCCGACGATGACCGCGGAAAACATATCGACATACTGCGAACCGAGCTCAGCCAGGCCGCATATGACCGAAGCCTGCCCCTCGCGCCCGGCGTTCCTCACCAGGCCGCAGGGCGTCGCCCGGTCCCTGCTCTCGAGCATGAGCTCCGCCGCCCGCCCAAACTGCCAGGCGCGCCCCGCGCTCTTCGGGTTATACAGGCATATCACGAAATCCGCCTCAGAGGCCGCGCGCACGCGCCTCTCGATCGTCTCCCAGGGCGTCAGCAGGTCGCTCAAGGACACGACGGCGAAATCGTGCATGAGCGGCGCGCCCAGGACGGCCGCGGCCGCGCAGGCCGCCGTGACGCCCGGTATGATCTCGATTCTGATATCGGGGTCGCCGCGCGCCGTCTCAAACATGACGCCCGCCAGGCCGTACACGCCGGCGTCGCCGCCGCAGACCAGCGCGACATTCGCGCCGTTTTTCGCGCGCTCCAGCGCGGTTTTGCAGCGTTCAGCCTCCTGGCGCATGCCGCTCGCGATGACTTCTTTGCCCCGCGTCAGATGGCTGATCAGCCCGGTGTACAGACCGTATCCGATCACCGTGTCCGCCGAGCGTATGGCCCCCCTCGCCTGTTCCGTCAGGAAGGCGTCGTCCCCCGGGCCTATGCCCACAACATATATCATAATCACATGTCCTCATCAAATTCGCAGCGCCAATCCTCCGCGGCCGCGGCGAAGGTCATGCCGTCCCGCGCGGTTTTGCGGATAATGAGGCCGCCGCCGCGCATCACGGCCGCCCGCTCGCAGACATTGTCCACACCCGTGACTTCCGCGACAAACCGCGAGCCCGAAAAATCCGCGCCGTCATCGCCTTTATACGCCGCCCCCCGCAACTCATTTGCCGCATAGGTCACAAAATCCAATTCGTATTTTCGGGCGAATTTTATAATACACTCCTCATCGGCCTTTAAATCTATGGAGGCGACGGCCCTGACCGCCTTGCGGCTGACATGGCGATCCTCCAGCACGCTCAGCACAAATTCCTCAAACAGCGTCGCGTCAGCGCCCCTGCGGCAGCCCGCGCCGACGGTCACTATCCGCGGTATCAGATTCAGGCAGGTCTCAAAGGGCCTTTTCCCCCCGTCTAAAGAAACGCAGACGCCGGCGGCGCCTCCGTTTGAAGCCGCAAGGCCCCGGGGCAGAGGCCCGCTCACGGGGAAATCGCTGTAAAAACCCACGGTCTTGCCGCCCAGCAGGGCGGATGAGATATGCTTAATACTTGAGATATCGCCCACGGCGCAGCCGTGTTCGGCCGCCCACGCGTCCGCCGCGAATACGCCGTTTAAATCCGTCGCGGTGGTGACGGCGGCGTCCGCGCCCAGGGCGTCGGCCAGCCTCACGGCCAGGGCGTTGGCCCCGCCGATATGGCCGGAGAGCAGCGGGATCACGTGCCGGCAGCCTTCGTCCATCGCGATGACCGCGGGGTCTCTGTCCTTTGACGAAATCAGCGGGGCGATAAGGCGGACCGCTATCCCCGCGGCGCATATGAACACCAGGGCGTCCGCCGTGAAAAACCGTTCCCGCACCCAGGCTTTCAGATCCTGCGCGCCCTTTTCATATATGTCGGCATGGGCCCCGTCGCCCAGCGCGGCGACGACCCGCTCCCGCGCGCGCGCGCCGCGCTCCGTAAACGAAATGACCGCGTATTTTTTTATACTCATCAGGAATGGCCTCAAAGTTCTACTATTGATACACAGCCGCGGCTCTGCTCCGGCGGTTGATTTTTTCTAGTATTTTATCCGGTGAGAATATGTAGTAGGGGCGGAGCTTGTCTCCGCCCGGAGTGCGGGCAGACACGAGGTTTGCCCCTACAGTGTTCTATAAAATTTTGCCGGATGGAACACTAGCTTCTAGCCTCTGGTTCTTGGTCTGTACCCGTGCGAAAACGCCGGGTCGTACAGCTTTGAGCGCTCGAACGCGCCGCCCAGGAAGCCGCCGACGAGTATCAGCGCGGTCCTGTGGACGCCGTTCTCTTCCCCCGCCCGCGCGAGCCCGCCGACGGTCGTGCGGATGAGTTTTTCATCGTCCCAACTGGCCTTGTACACTATGGCCGCGGGGGAATCCGCGCCGTACCCCCCCGCCGTCAGCTTGCGCGAGAGCTCTTCCAGCATGGACGCGCTCAGGAATACGGCCATTGAAGCGCCGTGGGACGCCAGTAACTCCATGTCCTCCCGCTCCGGCACGTCCGTCCTGCCGCCCATGCGCGCGAGTATGACCGTCTGGCTGACGCCGGGGACGGTGTATTCCGCGCCCAGCGCCGCCGCCGCCGCCGCAAACGAGCTGACGCCGGGGACGATGTCATATTTAATATTTCTTGAATCCAGCATCTCTATTTGCTCGCGGATGCCGCCGTAGACAGACGGGTCCCCCGTGTGCAGGCGGACGACGTCCTTGCCCCCGGCGTCCGCGTCCGCGATCACCCCGATAATATCCTCCAGCGTCATCCCGGAGCTGTCGTACACCTCCCGGCAGGACTCCGCGTACGCGAGCATATCTGAGCTGACCAGGGAGCCGGCGTAGATGACCACATCAGCCGCCTTGAGGGCGTTGGCGCCGCGGAGCGTTATCAAATCGGCCGCGCCCGGCCCGGCCCCGACAAAATGGACCATCGGCATCACCCCTTGACTATAATGAGCGTGAAATACCCCGCCTCGCCATCCATATCGCCGATATCGGCAAAAACCGCCTCGTCCGGCAGGGACGCGCGCTCGACGGCGGCGGCTTTGAGCCCCTTTTCCGCCAGCAGCGACTTGATGCGGCCCAGCCCGCGCCCGGGCTTCATTATCACTTTGCCCCCCGGCGTCATGTCGAGCAGCTCCGGCAGGTTTTCCGCGTTGGCCGGGATCAGGCTCAGCGGCAGCGCGCCGGCGCAGAGCCCATAATTGAGGCTGGCGGCGGCCGCGCAAAACGACGGCACGCCGGGGACAATCGCGGTGCCGTAGCCCAGCTTCTTAAGGCGTTCATGTATGTACATCGCGGTGCTGTACAAGCTCGGGTCCCCGACCGTCAAAAAGGCCACGCTTTCGCCGTTTTCCAGGTAAACGGCGAGTTTCCGCGCGTTGTCGTCCCAGCTTGCGGCCAGCGCCCCGGCGTCTTCGGTCATCGGCATTTTGCAGCGTACGATCCGCTTGCCCGCCAGGTGTTCCCGGGCGGTCTCCAGGGCCAGCGCCCTGCCGGAGCCGGAATCCGGCACGGCGGCTACGGCGCAGGACCTTATGGTCTCGGCCGCCTTGTAGGTCATCAGCTTGGGGTCGCCCGGCCCGACGCCGACGCAGTAAAATATGCCCTTAACCATCGCGCTCACCGTTTTCAGGCGGCGCGAACAGCTTTATGAGCGAGCCCGCCCCGGCGCTTTTCGCCATGACCCTGTTTTCCCCGGCGAACATTATCGCCTGCGCGTTCAGCGCGCCCTTCACGCGGCAATCTATGTGAAACAGTATCCTCCGCATTATGGAGGCGAACACGGCGGGGGCGATGCCCGCGGCGTCGAGCGCCTGCGCGGCGGCGTCCACGGAAGGCGCGCGCATGATCCGGCGGGCGGTGTCCGCGTCCGCGCCGTGACAGGCCGCGTGGGCGGCGATGATCTCCATGCGGCAATCCGCGCAGGAGGAATGCGTGTTCATCACGCCGCCGGCCACCTTGACCAGCTTGCCGGCGTGCCCCACGAGCAGTATGTTGTCAAAACCCTTGTAAACCGCGTAATCCAGCGCCTCCCCCAGGAAATTGGAGCATTTGACGGCCCTTTTGACATCGAGCCCCAGCTCCCGCCCGCAGTAATCCAAGCCTATACTGCCCGGGGAGATGATCAGATTCCCGCCGGCTCTCCTCGCCCTGTCCATATCCAGCTTTATGGTCTCTATCAGCGCGCTTTCGCTCATGGGCTCCACGATGCCCGTCGTCCCCAGTATGGATATGCCCCCCACGATGCCGAGCCGGGCGTTGAACGTGCGCTTGGCGATCTCCGCGCCGTTTCGCGCGGCGATCGTCACGGACATGCCCCTGACGCAGCCGCGGCGCTCGCATTCGCGGAGCACGCATTCCTTTATCATCGCGCGCGGGACAGGGTTTATGGCGGCCTCGCCCACGGCGCAGCGCAGGCCCGGCTCCGTGACGGTCCCTATCCCCTCCCCTCCCCTGATATCCGGACCGTCATCGCGGACATCGCAAAACCGGCATTCCGCGCGGATCTCTATGCCGTCGGTCACGTCGGGGTCGTCGCCCGCGTCTTTCAGGACGGAGCAGACGGCCGAATCGCCGCGAATGATCGTCTCATGTATCAAAAACGCGGCGCTCCCGCCGTTTGGCAGCGTTATGGTTATCTCGGGGACGGGTTTGCCGGTCAGAAGCGCCCGGGCCGCCGCCCCGGCCGCCGCCGCCGCGCAGCTCCCGGTGGTATACCCCGTCCGCAGTCTCACGCCGTTTTTCACGACAAATCTAACTTCATTCATAATTCCGCAGCAATCCCTTTATGGTCGCCCTGGCCGCCGAGATCGTGGCGGCGGATGGATCGACATCTATATCGTCCAGTTTTTTCAGTATCTCCATCAAATGCAGTATCCTGGGCGTTCTGAGGCCGTATGAGCGCAGCGCCCCGGGGTTTTGAAACAGCTCCGCCGGCGTGCCCTCCATGACCACCCCGCCTTTATGCAGCACAAACGCGTAATCGCAGTACAGCGGCACGATGTCGATATCGTGAGTGGCGATTATCACGGTGACGCCGGTGTCCGCCCTGATCTTCCGCAGCAGCCCCATGATCTCGCTCACGCCGGCCGGGTCAAGCCCCGCGGTCAGCTCGTCAAGGATCAGCAGTTCCGGCTTCATCACGAGCACCCCCGCGATGGCCGCGCGCTTTTTTTGCCCGAAGCTCAGCGCGTGCGTCGGGCGCTCAAGCAGGTCGTATACGCCGGCGAACCGCGCCGCCTCCTCCACTGTCCGCGCCGCCTCCGCCTGGCCCATGCCCATATTCAGCGCGCCGAAGGCGATGTCGTTGCGGACGTTCTCCGAAAAGAGCTGGTCGTTCGGGTCCTGAAACACGATGCCGACGCGCTTTCTGAGCTCGTTAACGCCCTTTTTGTCAAAGGCGACCCTTTTGCCGCCGAAAAAAATCTCGCCCTTTTGCGGCTTCAGCACGCCGTTCAGATTCAAAAACAGCGTCGACTTCCCCGCGCCGTTGCCGCCCAATACCGCGGCGACGCCGCCCCGCTTTATGCTCAGGCTGACGTCACTCAGCGCGGGGACGGCCGTCTCGCCGTATCCATAGCTGTAACACAGATTTCTGGTCTCGACGATTACGTCCCCGTTATCGATATCAAAAGCCATAACAGCCAAGACCACTCCCCACATATGCCAGTTTTTTCTAACCTCTAACCTCTAACCTCTAACCTCTAGGAACCGCAGCGCGCACAGCCCAACGCACCCCAGCGCCCCGAACAGCCAGACCGGGCGCGAATCTTTGTAGGACCGCTCCAGCATGGGTATCTCCCCTTTAAACCCCCTGGAGGCCAGCGCGTTATACATATTGTCGCATCTGTTGAGCGTGCGTATGAACAGGCTGCCGAGCAGCCGCCCCAGGGAGCTCAGGCCGGTCTTGAAACCGAGATAACCCAGGCGGGAATCCTGCGCGGTTTTCATCCGCGCCATCTCGTCAAATATGACGAATATGTATCTGTAGACGAGCTCCATCAGGGTGATCAGTAGCCTCGGGAACTTAAATGAAATCAGGGCGGCGGAGATGTCCGAGATATACGTGTTGAGCGCGATAAAATACATGCAGCTCACCGCCCCCAGCGAGCGCAGGATGAGCGAGACGCCCGCGTAAAGCGACGCCCGCGTCACCGCGTAATCCGTCCCGAAGATATTGGCGCTCATTATCGCGGCGTTTTGCGCCGGGTTTAAGCCGGCGCGCCCGAAGACGATCGTAACCGCGCCCAATATCAAAAACCCCAGCGGTATCGACAGCAGCCCTATATACTTTATCAGCGGGATCCGCCCCAGGGCCACGTTCACGGCGCCGACGGCGGCGATAACGGCCAGGCTCACGGGCGCGGAATCCAGCAGGAGGCAGGCGAGCAGAAGCGCCAACCCCGTGATTAACTTCGACTGCGGGCTGTACGCCCTCAAGGCGGAATTATACGCCGTCTTTTGAAGGTGCATCGGCATCACCGGCCTTTTCCGGCGTTTGGCCTTTGGTATCCCTGCCCGGCTTCGCGGTTATGCGGCCCAGTATGAAGCCGATCACCCCCGCGCCCGCCGCGGCCTGCAAGGAGAACAGGAACGTCTCCATCGCCGAGTCCGGCTTGAACACGTTGCGGAACCACGGCTTAAAGCCGGGGTCAAGCTGACTGACCGCGGACGCGGCGATGTCGTCCGTGCCGCGGAACGTCTTGTCCTGTACAAAGATCAGCGGAAGGACGATGATCAGCGCGGCGACCGCCAGCAATATCAGATTGCGCTTAAGCATGTTCCCTGCCGCCCGTTTTGTTTTTGAAAGTCAGCAATTCCGCCAGCTCGTCGTTGCGGTATTTTTTAATCACGTCGAAGATGATGACGGTCAGCAGCCCGTCGCAAACGGCGAGCGGTATCTGCGTTATCGCGAAGATCGAGAGGTATACTGTCACGGCGCCCGTGACGCTGCCGCTCATCGGGTGCGCGACGCCCATCTGGAACGATGTCACTATGTACGTGCTGAGATCCCCGAGGGCGGCCGCCAGGAACACGGCGACCGACGTCCCGCCGGTCATCCTTACCAGCCTGAATATGGCGAAGGATATCATCGGCCCGGCTATGCCCATGGAGAAGACGTTCGCGCCCAGCGTGGTCAGGCCGCCGTGCGCCAGCAGCAGGGCCTGAAAGATCAGGACGATGACGCTGATGACGGTTGCCGCCGCCGGGCCGAAGAGGATGGCGCAGAGCCCGACGCCCGTCGGGTGCGACGAGCTGCCCGAGACGCTGGGCAGCTTCAGTGCGGACAGCAGAAACACGAACGCGCCGCACAGGGCCAGCAGGATCACGCTTTTGGGCGAGGCGGCGAGGCGCTTCCTGACGGAATTGAATCCGATTATGACAAACGGGGCGCTCAAAAGCCCCCAGGCGACGCACCACCCCGGCGGTAGAAACCCCTCCGCGATGTGCATCGCAAAGGCGTTGGCCGGAAACGCCAGCGAAACGGCAAAGGCGATGACGGCGGCCATCATAAAACCCGATAACGCTTTCAAGGTTCTTGCGCTCATATCCAGCTTCCTTAAATACAAAAAATAAACAAAATATAAAACAAAAATCCCGGCGCGCGCCGGGAAATCTATTTGAATTGCAAATTAAAAGCAAACAAATAAATCATCCTGTTCCGCGCAGAACTGATCGAGATAAGTCAAGCGAGGTCTTCTGACTCATGCCACCGCAGGTTCTCGCCTTCCCGGGCCCAAAAGCCCAGTGGCATATTGAAAACGGCGGGCCTGACGCGGATACGTCTGTTTAAATCCTGATCACAACTGATCCCAATCCGCGTCCGGCAAGCATTCACAGCAGCGCGACTGTGCGGGATTTGCACCCGGCTTCCCTCTTCCTGATCTTGAGTCATTATACTATAGGGCCGATAAAAAATCAACAGATATTTAAAAATAAAACACCGCTCAAGATTCGAGCGGTGTTTGTCTGTGTGGAGCATCACGATATATATTTTTTCATATTCTTCAGCGCGCTCTTTTCCAGTCTGGATACCTGCGCCTGGCTTATACCGATCTCATCCGCAACCTCCATCTGTGTCTTGCCTTCAAAAAACCGCAGGTTGAGTATCAGCTTTTCCCTGTCGTTCAGGCGTTTGAGCGCTTCCGACAGCGAGAGGTTCTCAAGCCATTTGGTGTCGGAGTTCTTTTCGTCGCCCACCTGGTCCATCACGAATACGGCGTCCACCCCGTCGTGGTAAACGGGCTCAAAGAGCGATATGGGGTCCTGTATGGCGTCCAGCGCGAACAGCACCGATTCCTTGGGGACATCCATGAGCTTTGAGATCTCCTCTATGCTCGGCTCGCGGGAATTCTGATTGATAAAGTTTTCCTTGACTTGCAGCGCCCTGTAGGCTATATCGCGCAGGGAGCGGCTGACGCGTATGGAGTTGTTGTCGCGCAGATAGCGCCTGATCTCCCCTATTATCATCGGAACGGCGTATGTTGAAAACTGCACGCCCTGGGTCACGTCAAAATTGTCTATCGCCTTGATAAGCCCTATGCATCCTACCTGAAAGATATCGTCCACATATTCCCCGCGGTTGTTAAAACGCTGTATGATACTGAGTACAAGGCGCAGGTTTCCGTATATATATGTCTCGCGCGCCTCAAGATCGCCCTGCAGAATCCTTTCAAACAGCCGCTTTTTCTCCTCCCCCTTCAAAACGGGCAATTTCGCGGTATTGACGCCGCATATCTCAACCTTGCCGTTTAACAATGCCATCACTCCTGAGAACGCGAAATATGTCAAACCTTCTCATTTGAAGCATCTCCCACGGCCAGTAAAATATACTGGAAAAACTTGGCGCGCCCCCAAGGCGCGCGCGCCGACGCCGTTTCTTTTTTTATTATGCAAAAAACGCCCTGGTACAAAGTTCATTTCAAGGCCGGCGGAATACAATGGATTATAAGTGAAAACTGGAGGAATGTTTATGAGCTTCAACAATCCCGTTTTTTTGTTCCTGCTACTGATGATGATGCAAGGCGGCGGGCTCGGCGGAAACGATAATACTATGATCATGTTGATATTGCTGCTTATGATGATGCAGGGCAACGGGTTCTATGGCGCTTGTGAGGTAAGCTGATCCGGCAAAAGACAGGGCGCACAAGCTGCGCCCTGTCTTTTGATACGAGCATGAAAGAAATGAAAGGGGCATATAAATAGTAAACTACATAATACCGAGGTGAATATTTTGGCCGCGTATGATCCCCATAATGTTTTTGAGCAATTCTCATTCGTCTCAAAGATGATGAGCGAAAGTAATTACGGCGGCGAACGCGGCGCGTTCCAACAGGCTTCGGAGCTGATGGCGCTGCTCGGGGAGCTGAACGCGGGCGGCGGCCCCGCGGCGGATTCCGGCGGCCAAAAGGACCCGAGGCGCAGCCAGGCGAAGAATTTGGAAAACATACTGCTTTTTCTGAAGCTGATGGAAGCCAAAAAACGCCTCGAGGCCTATTGCGCCAGCATAATGGCGGCGGCGGCCCGGGAGGACGATGACTGGCGCAAGGGCATGCTGCGCTCCATACGGCCGAATATGGACGAGGACAAGCGGCACGTCATTGACGTCATCTTAAAGTATATGGAGCTTGCGGAGTGTTTTGAGCTCGTGTCAAGGGATAAAAGACCGCCCCGGACAATAGCCGGGCAGAAAATTGCAGGAAAGAGGGTAAGGTATGGCGGTAAGCGTAAGTGACGTGGAGCGCATATTGAAAGACGACGCCTTCAAAAAATTATCGCGCGAGAATGTGGATCAGATTCTCTCTCTGGCACAAAATCTGGAGGGCAAAAGCAGCGCGGAAAGCATGAGGCTTATCCTGGGCTTTTCACAGACCATAAAGAATTGCAATTTCTCAAAGGAGGAGCAGGCGGCGATGCAGCAGGCCGTCCTGCAATCCCTGTCCAAGGAGGACGCGCAGAAATTCTCGGCGCTCATGCGATTCATGCAGTTTCAGTAGAACGCCGGGCTCTTATTAAATATAGCGATACATATGGCGATAAATATACCGGTGAGCGGCGCCCGCTGCGCCGCTCACCGCAAACCCGCGCGGTCATACTGTTTCTTTTTTATCATTGACATAAATCAGCGTACATCCGGAATGCGCGCAGACACAGCGAAATCCTTTTGTTTATTTGCGCGCGCCAATGGAGGATAGCTGATTTATGTCTACCTTTATCAAGAAACAGTGTCAATCGCTCATTGAATTTTCGGAACCCAGTATGTCCGCGATCTTCGCCTCGACGAGCTTTTGAATGTCGGCCCTGGCGTCGCCCAGATATCCCCTGGGGTCAAAATCCTCGGGCTTATCGCCGAAGTGCTTTCTTATGGCGGCCGTCATGGCGAGGCGGATATCCGTGTCCATATTGACCTTGCAGACCGCCATGGACGTGGCCTTGCGCAGCATGTCCGCGGGGATGCCGCTGGCGCCCTTGATGGCCCCGCCGTATTTATTGCACGTATCGACGCTCTCCTTGCTCACGGCGGAGGCCCCGTGCAGGACAATGGGATAATTGTGAACGCCCGCGGCCTCAAGCTTCTCGGTGATAACCTCGAGGCGGTTGAAGTCCAGCTTGGCCTCGCCCTTGAACTTGTACGCGCCGTGGCTTGTGCCGATGGCGATGGCGAGGGAATCCGTGCCCGTGCGCATGACAAAATCCACGGCCTGATCCGGGTCCGTGTAAGTGGCGTTGGCGGCGGACACGCTGACCTCATCCTCGACGCCGGCCAGCTTGCCCAGCTCCGCCTCCACCACGACGCCCCTGGCGTGCGCGTAATCGACGACCTCTTTCGTCTTGGCGACGTTGGTTTCATAATCGTAGTGCGAACCGTCGAACATGACGGAGGTAAAGCCGGCTTCGATGCATCTTATCACGGTGTCGAGATCCGGGCCGTGGTCAAGATGCAGGGCGATGTCGACGCCCGTCTCCGCCACGGCCGCGTCCACCATGCCCTTTAAATATCCGGGCCCGGCGTATTTGAAAGCGCTGCTTGAAACCTGCATTATGACGGCGGAATTTTTGGCCTTGCAGGCGCGGCTTATCGCCTGGATGATTTCCATATTGTTGATATTGAAAGCGCCGATCGCGTATTTGCCCGCGTATGCCTTCTCAAACATCCTTGTCGTGGTGACTAAAGCCATAAAAATACTACCCCTTTCGATTGTAATAGGGTAAGTATAAACTTAAATTCTGATTATTGCAAGCAAATGTTGATCATCCGTCGCCGTACGCTTCCCCCGTTTCCTTTAACTGCCTTTCTTTTATCAGCTTCAAATCCTCAGCGGGCACCGATATCATAATGCAGTCTTCGCACATGCCAATTGAGCTTATTTGAATTTTCCGCAGCGTACATAAAAAATCCCTGTTATAAATGCAGTAGTCAAACTCACATTTCAAAATAATCACCCCTTACAATTTTAGTCGTAGTACGACTTTTTGTCAATAGTCCTGCCGTGACTATTGTATATTTTTATGGGTGAGCCGTATGCTGTTTGATATGATCAAGGAATTGCGCGAAGATACAGATACAAAGCAAGAGACGCTTGCTGATTTTTTAAACGTTAAGCAGTCAACTTATTCAAAATACGAATTGGGAAAAATAAATGTTCCGATCGAGGCTCTGATAAAACTGGCGGACTATTATAATACGAGCGTTGATTATATAGTCGGCAGAACCTGCTCAAAACAGCCTTATCCCAAAAAGTAGCGCTATATTCATTATAATTCCGTCAATGGAATTATGTCAATAGTCATTCACATTATAATTCTTTTTACAGAATTTAGCGTGTGGTGGTTATCGATGAAACCAAGAATAAATAAGTTGGGCGATAAAAATATTATCGGTGAAAAAATAACAAAATTGCGGGTCTCAAAAGGCATTTCGCAAAGAGAATTTATCGCGAGGCTGCAAACAAACGGCGCGGATATCAACCCTTCAAGCGTTTCCAAATTGGAAGGCCAAACAAGGCAGGTCATCGACAAAGAAATAAAGGCCATCGCCGAATCGCTGGAGGTTTCGATTTTAGATCTATTTCAGGACTAAACGCTCAAATATTATATTCTAATGGGCAAGAGCAACCGGGAAGATCTCACCAACATCATTAAGCCGGCGGAAAGCCTGAACGAAAAGCAAATAAAACATCTGGAAGAGATAATCAAAAATTTTGTTTATGCCTGTAACGGAAGCGGCGGCGCCTTCTAATGAAATTTGAGATAAAGCGGACAAAAGAAAAAATCAAGTGTTCTTACAAGACCCTTTATATATCCGACGATTTAATCCGGCGCATCGCGGAAATAGCCGGCGAGCACGGTACGTCCTTCAACAATGTGGTCATTTCTATGATAGAATCGTGTTTAAGCGGCAACGACGATAACCCGCCTGATTAAAGGCGGGTTACGTATATTCTATGGGTGAGCCGCATGCTGTTTGATATGATTACCGCTTGAAAAGGGATAACCAGCGCTTGCCTTCGAAATCCGTCTGTCTGCCAGATCGTCTAAATATCCAGGCTCTTGGGCTTCTCTTTAAATCCCTTCGTCGCGACGGCCAGGCATATGGCGCCGATGATAAGCCAGACGACGCCGGTCACCTTCGCGTTGGCGGAAAGGCTGATGAACAGCGCGAGGCAGGTCAGAAAGCCCAGGGCGGGGACTATCAGATACTTGACCGCGCCCATGCCGCCCCGCATTTTGTTCCTGATGTAGAAATGGAATATGACGGAGAGATTGACGCACATAAAGGCCGTCAGCGCCCCGAAATTGATGGTCGTGATGATGGTGTTCATATCGAAATTGGCGCCGATGATCCCGACGACCGCGCAAATAAGGATCGTATAGGTCGGCACCTTTGTGCGCTTGTGCAGATGCGCGAAAATCCTGTTCGGGATATAATGGTCCCGCCCCATGCCGTAAAGCACGCGCGATACGCCCGCCTGCGCGTCTATGGCGTTTGCCAGCGCGCCGGCGACGACGGCGATTATCACAAACGTGACGAGGACGTTGCCCCCCGCGACGCCGCAGGCGCTGATGAAGGCGCCGTCCTGAGCGTCGGTGGTCGAGAGCGAGGCGAAATCCGGCAGCATGGTCTGGGCGAAGAACGCCTGTATGATAAACAGGGCGCCCATGAAGAAGCACACGAACACCGTCGCCTTGGTCAACACTTTGGCGGGCTCCTTTATCTCCTCCGCAAGGGTGGTCATCGCGTCGAACCCCATGAACGAGAAGCAGGCGACGGCCGTTCCGGCCAGCAGCAGGCTGAAATTAAATTCCCCCGGGTTAAAAAACGCTTTTCCGCTAAAGGACGGCCCGCCGCTCGCCGTCGCCGTGGTGAACGCGGCGAGGATAAAATACAAAACGGCCAGGAACATGAAGATAACGAGGAAATTGTTTACCCGCGAAAGGCTCTTGATGCCCAACAGGTTCACGACGGTGACGAGGACGACGGCCGCCGCCGCGACGCCCAGAAACGGCAGGGAGGGCAGGAGCATCGTCGTGAAGAAGCCAACGACTATATAATTGAGTATCGGGAACAGCGCGTAGTCCAAAAGGATCGCCCATCCGGCCAGAAACCCCAGGTACGGGTTTATGGCGCGCTGCGTGTAGGTGTAAGCGGACCCCGCGACCGGGAACGCCCCGGCCATCTGCCCGTAGCTGTATGCGGTGAACGACATCGGGATGACCGCCACGAGATATGCCAGCGCCATGTGCCCGTGGGAAACATAACTGACCGAGCCGAATACCACGACGGGCGCGACGGGGAACATCATGGCGATGCCGAAGAGCACGACGCCCCAAAAGCCCAGTTCCCTTTTAAGTTCCTGTTTGTAGCCAAAATTTTGCAGTGAATTGTCAGGCATGTTCAAGCCTCCTTTGTCATGCCAATCTCTATAAACTTCTCAACACGTCATTAAACTGCTCAATCCGTCTTTAAACTTCCCGATCTGTCATTAAACTTCCCGATCCGTCATTGCGAGCGGAGCGAAGCAATCCAAGTTCACGTTAATTCAGTATTTCCTGGATTGCTTCGTCGCTACGCTCCTCGCAATGACGAATTTACAGAGGTTGCCTTTAGCCAATCTCTATAAACTTCCCGATCCGTCATTGCGAGCGGAGCGAAGCAATCCAAGTTCACGTTAATTCAGGATTTCCTGGATTGCTTCGTCGCTACACTCCTCACAATGACGGATTTACAGAGGTTGCCTTTAGCCAATCTCTATAAACTTCCCGATCCGTCATTGCGAGCGGAGCGAAGCAATCCAAGTTCACGTTAATTCAGTATTTCCTGGATTGCTTCGTCGCTACGCTCCTCGCAATGACGGATTTATAG
>Ga0209629_10000101_pt1 | contig 38076 bp, 41 predicted proteins | sample TergutCu122P5_FD_187286 | JGI IMG/M metagenome (GOLD analysis project Ga0209629, IMG submission 187286) | Cubitermes ugandensis P5 segment gut microbial communities from Kakamega Forest, Kenya - Cu122 P5 (SPAdes) (version 2) | ecosystem: Host-associated > Arthropoda: Insects > Digestive system...
GGTACTCCTTCAATTGTACGATTTTTTGGCTTTCATGGACTACGACCTGACAAAAATCGCCGATTTCAAACAGGTCGTCATAGAAAATTTCCCCGCCCTCGCACAGAGACTTGTGTAGATACCTTTGGCCCTAAACAGCACTAATGCGTGGAGCTCAGACCTCATAGAGTGTGCTGAGGTAGATACTGGGATGAAGTGCGGCGTCATCTCAGCGACCCTTGCTTGTCATGAGTTGCTGGGATTTCACCGCGTGCCAGCCCAGGCTTACCTGCCGTAGTAACCAATGCGTCACCTCTCCGTTTTGACATTTCTAGGAGGATTGGGTTATGGTAACAAAACCATGTGATAGACAATCCGACCCGGAAAACGTAAAATGGAGAAATGAATATGCAAGCGGCGGACGAGACGGTTTTGAACCACAGATGGCAGGTTTCCATTCCGGCGGCGTTGCGCAAGCGCGGCAATCTTGCCCCCGGCCAGCGTCTTTCCTGGCGATCTACTGGTGTGAATACATTCGCTGTCACCATTGTCGGCGATACGTCACAACGCGAAGTGGATGCGCTTAGCGCCATTGGCTGCGCCAAGCGTTTTTCTCTGGGCGCGGTATTCGTCAGTACCGATGAAGCAATGGCATCCCTGCGCGAAGGAGAGGAATAAACCCGTGGCGTGGGTTGTTGACAGTTGCATTCTGATTGACATAGCGATTGCCGATCCGACATTCGCCAAACCATCGGCAACGCTGCTAAACAGTTTGCGAAACGACGGTTTGGTGATTTGCCCTATCTCTGTTATTGAAATCGCGCCGCTTTTTGACGGCTCGATGACGGCAATCGGAGACTTGGCAACAGGCGTGGGCGCGGATATGGAGACAGAATGGACTTCGAGCGATACGGAAGCGGCTTCCAAGGCGTGGGCGCGGTATTTCACGATGAAACGGCTGGGGCAGGTGCCGAAACGACCGCTTGCCGACATCCTGATTGGGGCGTTCGCGCTACGCACCGGCGGTCTTCTTACCCGGAATCCCAAGCATTTCACTCCCATCTTCCCCTCCTTGCCGATTGTCACACCCTAACGGACTCGCGGGAATCGCTGCGCTAGTTCTGTAGGCTGTGATGAAGCGCAGCCTCATCCCAGCGGTACTTGCCTGTCATGATATCTCATTTAATGGAAGGAGGCGCCTCCATGCTATCACGTAAACTCGAAATAGAGATACCCGGCGCGATAGTCGGGTATTTGCCGTTTGACGATGAAAAAATGAAAGTACGGATGGAAAGGCTCTTGCTTGCCGATCTTGCCCGTCAGGGAATAATATCATTCGGCAAAGCCGCCGAGGTTGCCGGCGTCGATAAGATGACATTTATCACGGAAATGGGACATATGGGCGTCCCGTATTTTGACGGCCCCGTGTCTGAAGTCTTGCGCGACGCCGAAACCGTGGCCCAAACCATGAAGGCGCCGTTACAGTGATAGTCGTATCTGACGCCACGCCCATAATAACGCTTGCTAAAATTGATAGGCTAGACATATTGGGCCGGTTTTACCATGAAGTTTTGCTGCCCAATGCTGTTTTTGACGAGGTATGCCGCAACCCGGCATTCGCGGCGGAGGCGGCGGCCATTCAAAAATGTGAATTCATGCGGCTGAAAACTGTGAGCCGCACACAGTCGGTCAAAATACTCATGGCCTCCGGACTTGATCTCGGCGAAAGCGAGGCCATTGTCCTGGCCGACACCTTGGCCGACGCGCTTCTGTTGATAGACGAACGCAAGGGCAGACAGATAGCGCGGAATATGGGTATCAGGATCACCGGTACACTCGGTATACTGTTGCAAGCAAAAAAGCTTGGTTTGATCAAAAATATCAAACCCCTTCTCGACAGGCTGATAACGGAGAATATTCGTATCAGCGAATCTCTTTATAGTTCAATACTTGAGCAGGCTGGCGAAAAGCCATGAATGCGGTTCTGTAGATGCTGGAATGAAACACGGCCTCATCCCAGCGGCCTTTGCCCGCCATGAGTTGCTGGGATGCCACTGCGTGCCAGCCCAGCCTGCGGTTGCGCGTTTTGCCGGGTTTTCCCTTGGCAATGTGTCTGTGGATGCCGCGCCTGTTGTCTTATGGTATTCTTTCTAAGGTTATATCCATTGCGATTTCGAAGACACGGGTGAGGGGATGAACATTTCAGATATTCAATACATGACTAGAAGTGAGAAGCTTCAGGTCATGGAGGCGCTTTGGGATGCACTCTTACAAGAAGATAATTCCATGGAGGCGCCCGCATGGCACAACGCGATTCTGGAACAAAGAAAATTGGAGATTACATCCGGCAAGGCGCGGTTTCTGACTCTTGATGAACTCAAGGCGTGTCGCAGGCAATGAACATCGGTAACGTTCTGATACTGCCGAAAGCCGCTGAGGATTTGGAAGAAGGTCGAACGTTTTATGATGCGCAAGGGCCGGACGTTGGCGATTATTTCTGGGACTGTGTAATTGCGGACGTCGAGTCTTTGCTACTCTACGCCGGTATTCACGAGCGACAGCATGGCTTTTATAAAATGCTCGCCCAAAAGTTCCCTTACGCCATTTACTATGACATTATCGATGATGCCGCGTGTGTTGCCGCGATACTGCCCATGCGCCGCGACCCGGTATGGATAATGAAGCAATTGGATAATCGCTGAAGTCATCTTAATCCTAACTCTAAAATCCTAGCGGCGTCATCCCAGCAATCCTTACTCGCCATGAGTTGCTGGGATTCCACGGCGTTCCAACCCGGCCTGCGGTTGCGCGCTGCTCTCAGTCGGCCAAGGTCAGCGCTGGGTATGAATATACTGGCGCAAAGCACTATTGATGGCCGTCTGATACTTGGGATGTCGGTGTTTGAACCACTCCAGGACATCGGCGTCAAGCCGCAAGCTTACCGGCTTCTTCATTGGCCGGAAGTATTTACCGCGGGTAAAACCGGCAAAATCCCGAATTTCTGGGATGTCGGAAACGTCAATATCTTCGTCCTTCATAGCGGCTAAGGCCGCAAGCTGTTCCTCAAGCTTGGGAATGTCATTCTCATCCTTCTTCATAAAGCCTCCTTTCGTGCGAGGTAGCAAGCCTGGCTGAAATAATGCGGACGATTTCCTGATCCGCGTTGGTCTGGTATGTATGGCCGACGACCAGCACATGCAGTTGCAATACCTTGCCCATGGCAAGCCAGCGTTCTTCACCATCCACCAACCGGTCAAAGCGGAAGGCGACGAGCGGGTCATCAAAGACTGTGATCGCAAGCTAAAAATTGATTTTGTGCTTGGTATAATTGGCTTGGTTCTTCCGCTGATCCCATGTAAATTTCATGACGCAAAAGTATATACAAAGACGTATCTTGTCAAGATGCTGTTAAAAAATCGCCTGACTTCAGATAAAGTTCTGTAGGCTGAAATGAAGCGCGGCGTCATCCCAGCGGTATTTGCCCGTCATGAGTTGCTGGGATTCCACTGTGTTCCAGCCCTGCCTGCGGTGGTGCGTTTTGCCGGGTTTTCCCTCGGCGGGTCGTGACCAGAGAATCCTTGTCTGTCATGGCAATTCCCTTTGTCGGGCTATCTTGACAAAAAGGTATAAAATTTATACCTTCGCCTCATGAAATTTGAATACGATCCAGCCAAAAGCGCTGGCAATAAAACCAAGCACGGCATTGATTTTGAGGAAGCTCAAGCGCTCTGGAAGGATGTTGACCGCCTGAATATCCCCGCTGCCTATAAAAGGGAAGAGCGACATGCGCTCATAGGCCGCATCGGTTTGTGCCATTGGACGGCGGTGTTCACCTACCGTGGCGATGCGTGTCGCATTATTTCCGTGAGGCATTCCCGGAAAGAGGGGATACGACTGTATGAAAAAGACTAAACAACCGATACAGATTTCAGCGGAGGAATTTGACCGCCGCTTTGACAACGGGGAAGACATTACCCCATATCTCGATCTCAGTAAGGCAAGCCGCCCTGGACGCGAATTGCAGCGCGTCAATGTGGATTTTCCCAACTGGATGGTAAGGGCGATGGATAGTGAGGCTTCGCGCCTTGGCGTTTCCCGGCAGGCTTTAATCAAATTTGTGATGGACAGACACTTACAAGATGTTCCGCCGCAACATGCGTAAAAGCTAATTCATTTTGTGGACTGGGATGCAGCGCGGCTCATCCCTGCGGTTTTTGCCCGTCATGAGTTGCAGGGGTTCCATTACGTTTCAGCCTATGGTTGCGCATATTGCCTGGTTTGGTTTTCTGGCGAATATTTTCGTGCATATGCCCTTAGTTAGCGTAAAGCTATATTGATGTAATATACTTTATTTGTATTGCCGATTTCGCGATAATGTAACAAAATGGCTGTACATCCATTCGTTTTCAATATTCCATCATGAGAGTTACGCCATGACGACGACGAGTATCACCATCCGCATGGATGAGACACTGAAAAAACAGGCTGAAATCTTGTTTGAAGAGATGGGGCTAAACATGACCACCGCTTTTACCATATTTACCAAGGCAGTGATACGGCAAGGGAAAATCCCTTTCGAGGTTGCCGCCGATCCATTTTTTTGCGCGGCGAACCAGGCGCGTCTACGCGAGGCTATCCGGGGTTTGGAAGCGGGTCAGGGCGTGGTGCGCAAAACCATGGCGGAACTTGAGGCCATGGAAAATGCGTGATCTCGTCTTCAAACAAAATGCCTGGGAAGATTATCTCTATTGGCAAAGTCAGGACAAAAAAACGCTCAGGCGTATCAACCAGCTTTTGCAAGACATCGAGCGAAACGGCTATGAAGGTATAGGTAAACCGGAGCCGCTGAAACACGAGTTCTCTGGGTGGTGGAGCCGTAGAATCGACGCGGGCAACCGGTTGGTTTATCGACTCAAAGAAGATGCTATCGAAATCGCCCAGTGCGGGGCGCATTACCGTGACGAATAAACACGGTGAAACACACCGGTTCAGAAGGCTGGCATCACGGCCAGCCTGCATCTCAAGGCTTTCGTGACCTTCAGACCACACATCATTCTACAGTGACGCTTTTAGCCAGGTTGCGCGGCTGGTCCACGTCGCAGCCACGGCGCGTGGCCATTTCATAGGCCAAGAGTTGCGCCGGAATCGTGTAGAGCAAGGGATTGACGGCAACATCAACTCTCGGCAGATAAATAACTTCGTCGCTGATCCGCGGCAGATGCTCGTCGCCTTCGCTGCCGATGAGAATCAGCCGCCCTTGCCGGGCTTTGATCTCTTCGACGTTCGACACACTTTTCTGGTAGACATCGTCCGGTGGCAAGAGAGCTACGATCGGCATTTCCTTGTCGATCAGGGCGATTGGCCCGTGTTTCAATTCGCCCGCGGCGTAACCCTCGGCGTGGATGTAGGAAATCTCCTTCAGTTTCAATGCCCCTTCGAGAGCGATCGGGAAACTCAGACCGCGGCCAACGAAGAGAAAATCTTTGCAGATATAGAATTTTTCCACCAGGGCGTTGATTTCCCGCTGCACCTTCGGCAGCATCGTTTCGATCACCGCGGCCACGTCGAGCATGGATTTGACCAAATGTATTCGCCGCTCTGGCGACAAGGCGCCGCGCTTTTGTCCCAGATAGAGGCTGAAGACGAGCAACGCCGTCAGTTGGGCGGTGAAGGCCTTGGTCGAGGCGACGCCGATTTCCGGCCCGGCATGGGTATAGACGGTGCCGTCAGATTCACGGGTCATGGTCGAACCGACGACGTTGCAGATGGCAATCACTTTGGCGCCCATGGCCTTGGCGCGGCGGATACCAGCCAGGGTGTCGGCGGTTTCGCCGGATTGAGAAATGGCGATGGTTAACACCTTTTCATTTAAGAGCAGATGGCGGTAGCGGAATTCGGAGGCGATATCGACCTCGACTGGCACCTGAGCATACTGCTCCAGCCAGTATTTGGTGACGAGAGCCGCGTGCCAAGAGGTGCCGCAGGCAACAAGGGTTATGCGCTCGATTTTTTGCAGTAGCTCATCGCTGAGGCCAATCTCCGGGATGGTGATGTCGCCGGTTTGCACCTCGACGCGCCCGCGCAATGTGTTGGTAATCGCCTGCGGCTGCTCGTAAATTTCCTTCAGCATGAAATGCTTGTAGCCGGCCTTTTCGGCCATGGCGGCGTTCCAAGAGATGGTCTCGATCGGTTTGTCAAGAATGCTACTGTCTTCGAGTGACGTGACCCGAAGACCGCCGTTTTTCAGCACGGCCATTTCCAAGTCACCGAGGAAAACTACCTGGTTGGTGTATTTGAGAAAGGCCGGCACGTCGGAGGCCATAAACACGCCGCCGTCGTCACAGACGCCCAACACCAAAGGCGAATGGTTGCGGGCGGCGACCAGCATGTCCGGCGCTTTCGTCCACATCACACCTATCGCATACGAACCTTCGATGCGGGCCAGGGCGGCGCGCACGGCGGCGGGCAGGTCGCCTGCCAGGTTTTCCTCGATCAAATGGGCCAGCACCTCGGTGTCGGTCTCCGAGGCAAATTGGTGGCCGCGCATCTGGAGTTCCTGACGCAGCGAGTGGTAATTTTCGATGATGCCGTTATGCACGACCACCAACTCGCCGGTGCAGTCGCTGTGCGGATGGGCATTTTCCATGGTTGGCGCGCCGTGGGTGGCCCAGCGGGTATGGCCGAGGCCAGTCCGGGCTGGGCTGACGAGGGCGTCGCCGATGACAGCTTCGAGCTGGCTCAGTTTGCCGCGGGCGCGGTGTTTGACCAGTTTGCCGTCAGGACCGGGATAGACGATGCCCGCTGAATCATAACCACGGTATTCGAGGCGGTGCAGACCTTCCAGAACCAGCGGCACCACCCGCCGTGGCCCACAGTAGCCGACTATTCCACACATGATGTTCCTTTCAGAGAATTGATAACGGGGTTGCCGCCATGGCTGTGGCCAAGGTGGCGCGGCACAAAAATTATACCATGGAGATGATTCAATGTGCAGTTATTCCCCGGCTACCCCTATAAACAGACCAATTATGCAGTTAGGTCGAGACTTTTTTTGCACGCATCTATTGCGGGGTGTTCTTTGGCGCGATGAGAGGAGAACCTTTTAATATTTCATTACGAGGGTTGCGCCATGACGACGAATATCATCATCCGTATGGATGTCAGGTTCACTGCATCCTTAGCCAGACTATTACTCCGAGGACCGCGCCGATGATTGAACCAATAATTCCAGATCCTCCTAACCAAACGTCAAGGAGTGAGCCGCATCCCGCAAAAGCATAAATGACAATACGACTGATTTTGTTACTGTTTTGCATGGAGACCTCAAGGATACTGTGGTCCGCGAACGGATGTGTAATGGAAAGCCTTGTGCATGGCCGTAAACTCTGGCAGGATAATAGTCCAAACCGCGTTTCTCTTTTTTCTTATTCGGGATATCCTCATGAAAATACTTGCTCTTCACGCCAGCCCCCGCCTGCATGGCAACTCGGCCCAACTGCTCAATACCTTGCTCGAAGAGGCCAGAGGTCTCGGCGCAACGACCAACAGTTATACGCTCAATACCCTACAGATCAAAGGATGCCAAGCCTGCTACACTTGCCGCAAACCTGGCAAAGAAAAGCAATGTGCGGTCAAGGATGATATGCAGCCGATTCTGGCGGAGCTGTTTGCCGCCGATGCGGTGGTACTGGCCACGCCAGTGTATATGTGGCAGATGACGGCCCAGGCCAAGCTGTTCATTGATCGCTTGATGCCGGCGCTGAAACCCGATTACACCTCTTGGCTGGATGGGCAACGAATGCTGGTGCTCTACACCCAGGGACAGCCGGATGTTACCTACTTTGCCTCCTATTTCAAGTACGCTAATAAAATGTTAGGTTTTCTGGGCTTCCGTACCATGGAGCCACTGGTCTTCGGCGGTCTTGGTGAACCAAACGATGTTCAGCGGCAACCACAGCTTTTCGAGCGCGTCCGCCAGGCCGCGGCGGAGCTTGTCCGTAACGGTTGATACAGTTCAGATTTCGGATACCGGAAGCCCCCATCAGGCCATCTGGCTCAATGTTTTGCGAAAGCGCATGAGCGAAAACGCGAAGAGCAGGCTGCCGATGCAGGCGAGCCACAAGAACTGCGGCCAGACGACCTCGAAGCCGGCGCCGCGATAGAGGATGGCCTGGCTCAGTTGGACGAAGTGCGTGGTCGGCGCCGCGAGCATGATGTCTTGCGCGAATTGCGGCATGGATTCGCGCGGCGTGCTGCCGCCCGAGAGCATTTGCAGCGGCATCATCACGAGTACAAGCAGCATACCGAACTGCGGCATACTGCGGGCCAGCGTGGCCATGAAGATGCCCATCGAGGTGGTGGCGAACAGATGTAGCGCCGCGCTGGCGAGAAAAAGCGGCACCGATCCGTCGATAGGCACATGCAGCGCGCCGCGTACGATGAAGGTGAGTGAAAACGCCGCCGCCACCAGCACGACCAGCCCCATCGACCAGACTTTGGCCAGCATGATCTCGGTGGGTGTGACCGGCATGACCAGCAGGTGCTCGATGGTGCCGTGCTCGCGCTCGCGGATCAGCGCCGCTCCCGTGAGGATGATGGAGAGCATCGTCACGTTGTTGATGATCTCCATCAGCGAGGTGAACCAGCCCTGGGTCAGATTGGGGTTGAAGCGCATACGTACCGCCAGATCGACGGGCGCTTCCACAGGAGCGCGATAGCGGTCGATAAAGGTGCGTACCTCGTCGCCGATCATCTGCTGGATATAGCCGCTGCCGGTGAAGGCCTGGCTCATGCGCGTGGCATCGACATTGAGCTGTATTTCGGCGGGGCGATTGGCGAGCACGTCGCGTTGCAGGTTGGACGGGATGTTGAGCACGAAGGTGAAGAGGCCCGCGTCCATGCCGGCATCGGCTTCGGTGGGCGTGACGTGCTTCGATACGAGGAAGTGAGGCGGGAAGAAGGCGTCGATGATGCGCTGTGACAGCGGCGAGACATCGTGGTCGATCACGGCGATTGGCGCCTTGTACAGCGTTTCGGGCACGGCGGTGGCCGCCGAGTAGATTGCCGCCGTAAACGAGAAGAGGATAAAGATCGACAGCATCGGGTCGCGCGCGAGGCTCCAGAGTTCCTTGACGCCGAGGCGGTAGATGTTGGCGAGGTGGCGGCCCATCTCAGGTCTCCTGCTTTTTGAGCAGCATGACGGTCACGCCGATCACGATGGGGAAGGCGAGCGCGAGCGGCCAGAAGGAGGCGTGGAGGTCGGAGAAATCCAGCGCTTTGTTGAAGACACCACGGCTGATCGTCAGCATGTGGCTGGTCGGATAGATCTGGCCGATGAAGCGCCCCGCGCCTTCCAGCGCCGAGACCGGCGTCAGCATGCCGGAAAACTGCACCGCCGGCATCATGGTGCCGATCATTGTGATGAAGAGCGCGGCGATTTGGCTCTTGGTAAAGGTCGAGGCGAACAGGCCCATGGCTGTTGTGCACAGGCAGTAGAGCACGGCGGCGGCGGCAAGCGTCGGGAAACTGCCCTTGAGCGGCACGCCGAACGCGGTGATGGTCAAGAGCGTCATCAAGAGGAAGTTGACGAGCGCGAGCAGCACGTAGGGCGCCTGCTTGCCGAGCAGGAATTCGAAGCGGGTCACGGGCGTCACATAAAGATTGATGATCGAACCGAGTTCTTTTTCGCGCACCACGGCCAGCGCGGTGAGCATGGCCGGCATCATCAAGAGGAGCAGCGGGATGACGGCGGGCACCATGGCCGGTAGGCTGCGCACGTCCGGGTTGTAGCGGAAGCGCGTTTCAACCATGACCGGCGCTCGCGTGTTGGCGCCAAGCCGCTTCTGTGCCTGCTCCAGCAGCCATCCCTGGTGCAGACCGAGCATAAAGCCGCGCACCGTCTCGGCACGCTGTGGCATCGAACCGTCGATCCAGGCGCCGATCGCTACGGGCCTGCCGCGTGCGACATCGCGCGCGAAACCGGGTGGAATTTCGATGGCCAGCGCCAGTTCGCCGCTGCGCATACGACGGTCCGCTTCCGCATAATTGGCGATCGGCGGTCGCTCGATGAAGTAGCGCGATCCCGCGATATTCAGCTCGTAGTTCTGCGACAACGTGGTCCGGTCGTGGTCGAGCACGGCGAAGCGCAGATCCTCGACATCCATGCTGATGCCAAAACCCATCACGAACAGCAGCAAGAGCGAGCCGACGAGCGCGAGCGTCGCCCGCACCGGATCGCGGCGTAGTTCGAGCGACTCGCGCCACATGTAGCTGTAGGCGCGTTGGAAGTTGAAACCGAAGCCGCGATGCTGCGTGCTGGGTGTGTTGGCGTTTCCGCCGAGTGTGGTGAATTCGCCGGTCGAACTCTCTTCAGTATCGGCGCCGGCATCGACCAGGTAGGCGATGAACGCTTCTTCGAGCGTTGCCGCGCCGCGCCCGCGCGTAATCGCCTCGGGCGTCTCGCTGACCAGCACACGACCGGCGTGCATCAGCGACATGCGGTCGCAGCGCCCGGCTTCATTCATGAAGTGGGTCGAGATGAAAATCGTCACGCGGTCTTCTCGCGCCAGCGCGATCAAGAGCCGCCAGAAGTTGTCGCGCGCGATTGGATCGACACCGGAGGTCGGTTCGTCGAGGATCAGCAGTTCCGGTTTGTGCACCATCGCCACCGCGAGAGAGAGTCGCTGGCGCACGCCGAGCGGCAGCTTTTCCGGCAGCGTGTCGAGCGCGCTGGCGAGGTCGAAGCGCTCGACCATCTCGGCGACTCGCGCATCAATCTCGGCTTCCGGCACATGAAAGAGCCGTGCGTGCAGCACGAGGTTCTGGCGCACGCTCAGCTCGCTGTAGAGCGAGAAGGACTGCGACATGTAGCCGACGCGCCGCCGTGTATCGAGGTCGCGCGGATCGACTTCGTGGCCGAACAGCCAAGCCTGGCCCTCGGTGGCGGGCAAGAGACCGGTGAGCATCTTCATCGTCGTCGATTTGCCGCAGCCGTTCGAGCCGAGAAAGCCGAATATCTCGCCGCGCTGGATGCGAAAGCTGACATGATCGACGGCGACGAAGTCACCAAAGCGCATCGTCAGGTCTTTGGCCTCGATGGCAATTTCGGCCTGCTCATTGGTCTGCAATGGCGTGATTTCGACCGGCATGTAGCCGCGCTTTTTCGCTTCGGGCAAAAGGGCGATGAAGGCTTCTTCGAGTGAGGCCGTACCTGTGCGGGCGAGCAGTTCACCGGGCGTGCCGGTGGCGAGGATTTTGCCGCCGTCCATGGCGATCAGCCAGTCGAAGCGTTGCGCCTCGTCCATATAGGCGGTGGCCACGATTACACTCATCGCCGGTCGTTCCCTGCGGATGCCGTTGATGAGATCCCAGAACTGCGCGCGCGCCAGCGGATCGACGCCCGTGGTGGGTTCGTCGAGGATCAAAAGGTCAGGGTCGTGAATCAGCGCGCAGCACAGGCCGAGCTTTTGTTTCATGCCGCCTGAGAGTTTGCCCGCCGGTCGCGCCTGGAAGGGATCGAGACCCGTTGCTCGTGTGAGCATATCAATGCGACGACGACGCTCGACGGCGTCGTGGCCGAAGAGGTGGCCGAAGAATTGCAGATTCTCTTCGACCGAGAGCGTCGGGTAGAGATTTTTGCCCAGGCCCTGCGGCATGTAGGCGATACGCAGGCAGACGGCGTCGCGATGCTTCTTGCTCGCCATGTCGCCGCCGAGCACCCACACCTTGCCCGTCTGCACGGCTCGTGAACCGGCCACGAGAGCCAGCAGGCTCGATTTGCCGACGCCATCCGGGCCGATCGACCCAACCATGCGACCGGCGGGCACCTCCTGCGTCACGTCCGCAAGCGCGACGGTTTTGCCATAGCGCAGCGTGACGTCTTCGATGTGAACTACGGCTTCGTTCATCGCGCTATGTTCACCTGAAGGTGCGCGGGCCATTCCTCATGCGCATCGAGCTTTACCCAGGCCACGCCGGGCAGGCCGGTTTTCACGTACTTGAGGCGCTGCCGCAGCAGCTCCGGATCGATCTGTGCCCGCACGCGGAACATGAGCTTTTCGCGCTCACTTTGGGTTTCGACGGTCTTCGGTGTGAATTGCGCCGTCGCCGAGACGAAGGTAACCTTGGCTGGAATCACCCGTTGCGGCGCGGCGTCGAGGATGATGTGCACATCCTGGCCGAGCGCCACGCGCCCGGCGGCCCGCGTCGGTAGGAAGAAGGTCATATAGACATCTGAAAGATCAACCATATTGAGCACGCGGCCACCGGCGCCAAGCACCTCCCCCGCTTGCGCCGCGCGAAACTGTACGCGCCCGGCGCGGGGCGCCTTGAGGTCGCTGTCGTTGATGTCGGCCTGGACGCGGTCGATGGTGGCTTGCGCCGCGGTGATGGCCGACTGTGCGCCCGTCTGCTGCGCGCGCGCGGCGGTGACGGCGGCGGCGGCGGCGGCGACCTGAGCTTTGGCGGCGGCGACGGCGGCCTGCGCGCTCCTGACGCGCGCACGGTCGTCGTCGAGTTCCTGCATCGACGAGGCGCCTTCTTTCGACAGTGTTTGCGAACGGGTAAGACGGCGGTTCGCAGCATCGAGTTCGCTCTCGCGTTGGGCGACGACCGCAACGGCTGTGCTCTGGTCGCTCTCGCGCAGCGCAATCTGCGCCCGCGCGCTGGCTTCGGCATTGATGGCCTGCTGATGTTGTGCCTGCGCCTCGTTGCGCTGCGCCTGCAAGGTGTCGATTTGCATGTGCGCGAGTGTCTGGCCCGCCGCGACAAAATCGCCATCCTGGACAAGTACGTCCTGCACGCGGCCAGGGAGCCTCGTCGCAATGTCGATTTCGGTGGCCTCGATACGACCATTGCCACTGACAAAGCCGTCGCCTGGGCCACGGTCGGCGATCTGGCGCCAGCCGAAATAACCACCGGCCACCACGGCAATCACGATGAGGGTAGGAATCAGTTTACGGGCTGATATCTGCATAACGGGTGACCTCGATCAGGGATTGTTTTTGGCGGGGGTGTCGAGCGCATCGGCGCGCGTCTCGAAGCGGCCACCGCCGAGCGCCGCATAGAGCGAGACGTAGCTCGACAGCAAAGTGCGCCGCGTCTGGACGAGCTGCTGCTGCGCGGCGAGCAGGTCGCGTTGGGCGTCGAGCACTTCAAGGAAGGGCGAAGCGCCGTGGTCATAACGCAGTTGCGCCAGGCGCGCGCGTTCGGCCTGGGCCTTGACGGTCGCGCGCAGCACCTCCACCTGTTCGGCGAGCCAGCGGCGAGCGGCGAGCGCGTCGCTGGCGTCACGGAAGGCCGCCTGGATCGACTGCTCGTACCGGGTCACGGCCTGGTCGCGCTGCGCTTTGGCGATTTCGAGATTTGCTCCGCGACGGCCCATATCGAAGATCGGCAGCGACACGCTTGGGGCAAAATTCCAGGCACGGCTCGGGCCGGAGAAGAGGTCGTCCAACTGGGTGCTGGCCAGGCCCGCCGAGCCGGTGAGCGTGATTTTCGGGAAAAATTCGGCGCGCGCCGCGCCGATATTCGCATTGGCGGCGCGCAACTGATGCTCGGCGGCGAGGATGTCGGGGCGATTCGCAAGCAGGTCGGAGGGCAAACCCGCGGGCAAGCCGCTCATCACGGCGCTGTCGTCGAGCAGGGTGCCTGCGTGGGGTAGATCGACGGGATGGCCGACCAGCAGTTGCAATGCGTTGACGCGCATGGCGCGCTCCTGCTCGAGCTGCGAGCCGAGCGCGACGGCTTGGCGCCAGAGCGTTTCCACCTGTTTGAGATCGAGTTTCGAGGTTGAGCCCACCTCGTAGCGGCGCGTGAAGATGCGGTACGATTTTTCGCGGCTCTTGATTGTTTCCCGCGCCAGCAGGATGCGTTCGTCGAGTTCACGCAGGCTCAGGTAGCTATTAGCCACCTGCTCAATGAGTGCGAGCGTGACGGCCTGGCGGGCCGCATCGGTGGCGAGATAGTTTTGCAGCGCTGCGTCTTTTAAGTTGGCGACGCGGCCCCAGAAGTCGAGCTCCCAAGTGGCGAGACCGACGCCGATCTGGTACTGGCTCGCCGTTACCGTGCGGCCAGCGCCCGAAAGGCCGGCGGGCACGCGGCCACGCGCGAAATCGGCTGCCGCGCCAATCGTTGGGAATTGATCAGCTCGGCGAATCCCATACATCGCGTGCGCTTCCTCCACGCGCTGCATGGCGAACCGCAGATCGCGGTTGTAGACAAGCGCGTCGGCGATCAGAGCTTGCAGCGTGGCGTCGGTGAAGTAGTCTTTCCAGCCGATCTCGACGGCGTTCATGCCGCTCCGCGTCACCGAAGCATTCTCTGGAAAGGTTTGGGCTACCGGTATCGGCGGCTGTTCATAGGGCGGAGCAAGCGAAACGCAGCCGGCCAGCACCACGGCGAACACCGCCAGCGGCGCCAACGATAATGGCCGGGCGGCAAGGGTGGTGAACCCTAGGCCTTGCTGGCGGCGGTTCATCATGGTTTTCTCCTCGAATGTTTGCATCGGACGACCATTCCATTATTTCAGGTCGGGCCGGATCTACCCCTGGCGCGTTTCGGCCCACGTCGCTTGCGGCTCATTCATCAGTCCACTTATGTCGTTCAGTGTACATCCCGGCGATGCGCATCAAAAAGATTTTTTCAAAAGTGGGCCTGTCGTAAGTGGTCTGTCGTAAGTGGTCTTGCGAAAAAATCCATGAGAGGTATAGTTGATCCCTCGTTTATTCTGTTCCCCGCCGCACGCCAATGCGCGGGCGGCATGAGTCATTCACAGAGAACTAAGCTAAGATGGAGATTGCCGTGGAAAGTTTTAGTGCCGCGAGTTTTAAGCCAGTTGTCGAGAAATGCGCTGGTTGTGACCGAGTTGTCGAAGAGTTGGGCAGCCGGTATTGTCAGACCTATAGCAACCCGGAGGCCAAATGGCGTTTGGGGTTGTGCAATTTCGCCACCCACGCCAAACCGGAAATTGCTGTCACCAAAGTCCGTGTCAATCCGTTGAAGGCCGCTAAACGCGCTTCCGCTGCCAAAAAGAAATAATCTTCCTTACTGGGTGGCTGACGAAACCGGCCTCATTTATTGCAACTCAGAAACTTGAGGTGTTTAATTTACAATTACACTCATCAAGGAGGTGTTTGTCATGTTTTCCGGGATTTTCCAACCAATGCATCTTATTCTTATTCTGATTATTGTCATGATCATCTGGGGGCCGGGAAAATTGCCAGAAATCGGAGAGGGTTTGGCCAAGACCATTAAGGCCTTCAAAAAAACGATGAGCGACACCTCTTCGTCCACACCTATTGAATACGAGGAAGAGAAAAAGGACGAAGGGTCTGTCCCCAAATAATACTTAACACTCTATGGTGTCTGAGTAGTGTTATCCTTCGCCGAAGATGGCCGTGCCGACGCGGATGATGGTCGCGCCTTCCTCGATGGCGACCGCAAAATCGCCGGACATGCCCATGGAAAGTTCCACCCTTGGCCCGGCGAACAGGTTTTTTGCGGCCAGCTTATTTGCCAGTTGGCGCAGCTCCCGGAAGAACGGGCGCGAATCCTCCGGATTGACGCTGTAGGGTGGAATGGTCATCAGGCCGGTGAGGCGCAGCCAGGGCAATTCCTGGATCATGCGCAGCAGACTTTCGCAATTCTCCGGTTTCACTCCTGATTTTTGTTCCTCGCCTGCGATATTCACCTGTACCAGCGCGTCCAGCGGTTTGCCGATCGCCTGCCGGTGCTTGTTCAGTTCGTGGGCGATTTTTTCCCGGTCGATGGTCTGCACCATGGAAAAAATCGTCGCCGCGATCTTTGCTTTGTTCGACTGGATATGGCCGATGCAGTGCAATTTGGCCAGGCCGGCGAGTTGCCGGTATTTCTCTTCCGCTTCTTGAAGATAGTTCTCGCCGAAAATCCGCTGCCCGGCGGCGGTCGCCTCACGGATTTTATCGACGGTAACGGTTTTGGAAACGGCGAGCAAGGCGATCTCGGCAGGATTTCTGCCGCATTTTTCGGCTGCCGCCGTCATTTGCTGGTGAATCTTCTGGAGTTGTCCGGCGATGGTCATGATTTATCCTTTTCATTTAATGCTAAACAGCCGGCGGGTGTTGTCGCAGGTGGTCGCCGCCAGTTCGGCCAAGGGAATGCCTCGTAGCTGGGCGATGTGCTCGGCGGTTTTTACCACCCAGGCTGGCTCGTTGCGTTTGCCGCGATAGGGATGCGGCGCGAGAAACGGCCCGTCGGTTTCGACGAGCAGGCGATCGAGGGGAACTTTCTTGGCTACCTCCTGAAGCGCCACCGCGTTTTTGAAGGTGACGACGCCGGAAAGCGAAATATACAGGCCGAGATCGAGTATCTTTTTCGCGAGTGACCAGTCGCCGGAAAAACAGTGCAGAACGCCACCATGCCCGTGCGCTGTGCTGGCGGTGAGCGCTGTCAGTATATCGTCGTGCGCTTCGCGGTCATGGATGATTACTGGTAGCCGCGCCTGGGCGGCCAACTCGAGCTGGTGGGCAAACTGCCGCCGCTGTATGGCCTGTGGTGAATGATTTTTCGCGTAATCGAGGCCGATTTCACCCCAACCGACTATGGCGTCATTGTTTTCCGCCACCAGTCTCAGCAAACCATCCCAGTCGGTCTCGCCGGCTTTGCCGCTGTCGTGGGGATGGACGCCGACCGTGGCTTTCAGCATAGGATATTTTCGCGCCAGCGCCAATGCCCGCCTGGAACTGGCCAGATCAATGCCGATCGTGATGATTTTTTCGACGCCCGCGTCCTCGGCGCGGGCCAGAACCGCGTCGAAATCGTTGGCATAATCGTCCATATCGAGATGGCAATGGCTATCGATAAGCATTTTTTCCTGTTGCTTGGTTTGTGTTTATGGCAGTTATGCCTGCCTTTTTTGTGGATTATATGCTTTTGCCCGCCGCCGGACAGGGAAATCCGAGCTATGGTAGCAGATATTTAAGAAAAAAAACTTTCATAAGCGGGAACAACTATCGTATACTAACTGAGCCTTTTGCTGCGGGGAAATCGTGCCGCTGGCAAACGGAGATACTCTCCTGTCAAAAAACAGGGCGGGTTTCGCGGCGAAAAGAGAGCGCGAAGACTGTGCCGAGAATCTATAACTATGTGAGGTCGATAGCATGAATTACGGTATTGTCAGCCAGGAACAATTGGAAAAAATTGATGCCTTGTTAATGGACAAGCTCATTGCTCTGGGTGTTGAATGTGTTATTATCATCGACATGGCTGGCAATATAATCACGGTCAAAGACAACGGTAAAGGCAAGTATGACGTTTACTCGTTTGCCGCCCTGGCCGCTGGCAATTTTGCCACCGTGGATGCGATGGCGAAGCTCATCGGCGAACAGGAATTTTCCCTGTTGTTCCATAAAGGACAGGAATCGAGCATCCATTTCAGCAAGATTGATGACGATCTCTTGCTGATCGCCATGTTCGGTAAAGACATAACGTTGGGTTTTTTGCGTTTGAACGTTGTCGATGTGATTAACAAAATCCGTAAAATCTGGAGTGAAAAATAACCGTCTCGCTCGGTTAACGTCTTGGCGCCGTAATAGAGGCGTATCGTTTCGAGTTCGTTGGGAGGTCCGACTTTGAGCTTTATCAATCTGAAGGAAAAAGTTGTTCAGGTGAAGATCGTATACTATGGCCCTGGCCGGGGTGGTAAAACGACCAACCTGGAGTATATCAATCGCACCTACCGCAAACAAATCATGTCGGAGATGGTCAGCCTGAAAACCCATGGCGACCGGACCCTGTTCTTCGATTTTCTTCCCTTCGACATGGGAAAGATCAAGGGCTACGACGTGAAAATCCAGTTATATACAGTTCCTGGACAGGTCAAATACAATGCCACCCGCAAGCTGGTGCTGCGGGGCGTCGATGGTATCGTTTTCGTTGCCGACGCCATGGAAAAACAACGTGAGAAAAACATCCGCTCATTGAACCAACTGCACGAAAATCTGCAATCTTACAAGGAGAGCATCTTTCGTATTCCTCTGGTGCTGCAATACAACAAAGTCGATCTGAAGGAGTACGGTGTTCCCATCCTGTCCACCGAAGTCCTGCAAAAAGACCTGAATAGCCGCTTGAAGGTCCCGTATTTCGAGGCAAGCGCCATCACCGGATACAATGTTGCGGAAACTTTGAAAAAGATCATCGCTTCGACCGTGGTGTCCATCCAGAAAAAACTTTTGTAAGAGGGCTGGTGTGGTGGAACAACGCCGTGATTTTCAATATTCCGATGACGATCTGACTATCGACAGGCTTGATCGCGAGCCACTCGATCCTTCCGTTGTCGATCTTAGCGAGCCACTTGATCCTTCCGTTGTCGATCTTTTCGATTACCTTGACGACGATTCATCTCCCACCATTAGCCGCTTGAAGGCTTTAGTGTTGTCGATCGACTGGGAGATTACCGACGAGGTGCTGCGAGATTTTAACGAGGAACTGGCTTCTCTGCGTGGAATCTGGGGTGGGGATCCGATAAAGGTTGTTTATTTACAGGCACTTGAAAAGATCAGCAAGTATATCTACCGTGCCAAGTCCGACGCCCATCCCGATGCGGTCAAACTGCTGCCGATGCTGTTCGTCGATCTCGAAAAGATCGTACAAGGCGGCAGGCAAATGTCCGAGGAGGAAAAAAAAGAGCTGCTGAGCGAGGATGTCCGCCGTTTTAACCGTCTGAAGGTGCAAATTCAGCAGCGGCATCCCGGCCAGCTTGCCGTTACCCATAAACCGGCGCGGGCTGTGCGCAGCCCCATCGGCGACGTCACCGACGGCGATGGCGTCATGGCCATCAACCGGCTGAAGGCGCTGATTCTCGGTATTGACTGGGAAATCACGGAAAAAGATCTGATGGCCTTGCGCCGCGAGGTCTTGCATCTCGAAGACATCTTTGCCCGCAGCCGCCCCAAGCAATTGTTTTTGCAGGGGATTGGCACGCTGACCGCCTATATCCGCAATAAAAAGTCCAACGCCCACGCCGACGCCTTTGTTCTGCTGCATGATTTTTTTGCCGGTCTCGAAAAAGTTGTCGCCGAACGGCTCGATTTCCCGGCGGAAAAGGCGGTGTTGCTGCCGCTGGTCGCTCGTTTCAATACGTTCAAGGAAACCATAGCCACCACCTTGTCGGCGGAAGCCATTGCCAAAAGCAAACAGGCGGTTTTCGAAGAAGAGGCCAAGGAAGAGGACGAGGCTGGGCCGCTTCAGCCCGCTTTTGCTGATTTGCCCGACAATGTCCATGGCTTCCGCCTGGAAGAAGAAGCGCTGTCGCCCGATGTGCCGCAGGCGGTCACCGCCGATATTGAAAAATTCTTCATAGAGGAAGACGGCCCACCGCTGGCCAGCATCGTTGATGAGTCGGAGGTGCGTGACCCTGCTGGCGCTAGTGACAATCTGTTTGGTCATCCTGCCGCCGACCCGGTGACGGTTGCCCCGGAAGTCGCCCTGCGCGGTATCAATGTTGAAACCGAAGCGGATGACGATTCCGAGGAAGCCGCTTTGCCGCGTCAGGGTGGGCAGCTCGCCCCGGCTTTGAGCGACGAACCGGCGCTGCCCTATGGCGAGACAGATGAAAAGAGTCAGGCTTTTCTTGCGGAGTCGGAGGTTCCGGAAGAAATCAGCAGCCGCCTCGATGATTTTTTCTCGACGCCGGCTCCGCCGCCGCCGTCCGCGCTGGTTTCCAGCCCGATGGCGGCAACGAAAAGTGCCGCTTATGCGGTTCCGCCCGACATCGCCTTGCAGGGTGTTGATGTTGGTTCCGAGACCGATGATGATGAACGGGATGAGCCTGCTCCCGCCTTTTTGGCTGATGTCGCGCCGGCCCTGGCTGATATCGATGCGCCGGAAGAATTGGCGTTTGATGAGGGCGGGGAGGAAGTGGAATTTGCCGTAGCCGGTGAAACCACGCCGGCCCTTGCTTTTTTGCCGGATGATGAACCGGAAGGGCCTGAATACGCCGAATCCGCTGAAATCGCGCCCGCGCTTTCCGGCTTTGACGATGCGGAGCTACCGGAACGCAGCGAATTTTCCGCCGACGGGGCCAGAGATGAGGCGGTTCTGAGTTTGGAAAACGAGGAACTTCTCGCCTTTTTTGGCGATACATCCCCGGATGGCGAGAAAGAAGCGCTTCTGGCGCCAACGGCGGAAGAGCAACCGGAAGCGAGGGTGGTCGATGAAGTTGAGCTTTTAGAGGTTTCGCCGCCGCCAGATGATGAGCGGCTTGATGATCTCATCACTTTCCTGGCCGAGGATGAGGCTCCTGCCGGACCCGCTGATATGCCGTCGGCGCTGAGCAAAACCGAGGATATGGGCGAAATGGAAGGAGATATCGCCTTTCTCTCCGATGATGTTTCTGCGCCTGCCGAGGCGGCGCCGGTTGCCGACGCCAACATCGAGCCGACGCTTTCTTTGTCCGATGAAACCGAGCTGTTTGTCGATGATTTTTTCGCCGGTCAAACCGACGACGTGACGCTTGCCACCGCCGCTGAATCTGCGACAGAGCGGGATTCCGCTGAAATTCCCGGTGTCGATATTGATGATGAATCCAATCCAGTGGCGGGACAGGACTTTTCCGGAATTCCCGGCGTTGATATTGATGATGAATCCAGCCCGGTAGCGGCTCTGTTCGATGCTGAAGTGCCAGAAGAAGAGCCTTCAGAGCCAGTGTTTCCTGAGGAGGATATATCTCTGCGTGATTGCGTGAACGCCTTGTCTGACGAGATTAACGACGACATTCTCGACCAGTCTTATCGCGAGGTGCGGCGTCTGCGCGGCGAATTGGGTCAGCACCCGCTCGCGGGCATATATCTTCAGTTCATTTCGACCATCATGCAGCATATCGACCAACGTCGCGCCGATGCCAATGAGCAGGCTCTTCCTTTGTTGCGTCAGACGCTTGACCATCTGGAAGACAGCCGGCGCGATGGTCAAACGGAGAAGGTTACACAATCCCTTCTCGATGATACCCAGGCGGTGTTGTCCTGGCAGCAGGGGCTGCTGCATGAACGTGGCCCTGCGGCCAGATTGTGGCTGTGAGCTGATTTTTCCCGTAGTGACTCGGCGCCGTCATGTTTCGTGACGGCGCTTTTTTTATGTCGCCGTCATGGGGAGTCGGCTGTGCAGCGTGTGAAAAGCCCAGAAACCAATAAACCCCGGCGCCGCATCCTGAATAAAATTCAGAGTGGGCTGCCGGGGGAATAGCGCCAAGGCAACAGGAATTGCGGTTGGAAAATCTCGGTCAGGTAAAAATTACAACGATTTCACCTTCTCGGTCAAAGCCGGAACAAATTGCATCAGGTCGGCGACAACGAGAACGTCGGCGACCTCACCAATCGGCGCGTCTTTGTCAGTGTTGATGGCAACGATGAACTCGGATTTCTTCATGCCGGCCAAATGCTGCACCGCGCCGGAAATGCCGCAGGCGACATACATTTTCGGAGAAACGGTCTGGCCGGTGGTGCCAACTTGGCGGTTGTGCTCGGCCCAACCGTTATCGACGACGGGCCGCGAAGCGCCGTATTCCCCGCCCAAGGCTTCGGCGAGGGCGGCGACGACCGCGATGTTTTCCGGTTTGCCGATACCGCGGCCAGCGCTGACGATGATCTCGGCTTTAGTCAGGTCAACACCGGTTTTCGGCGCTATTTCGTAACCGCCAAATTCGACTCTGCCGGTAGCGCCGGTGGTGATTTTTTCCACCTGCGGCGCGGCGGTGATCGGCGCTGGCGGCGAAAAGGCCCCAGCCTGCAACGTGACCACGGTTTTCGCGGTTTTGCAGGCGACGGTGCGGCGCAGTTTGGCGTTGCAGGCGGGCAGCACCAATTTGCCGCCCTCAATGGCAATCACTTCAGAAATCTGCGCCGCTTTCAGAGCGCAGGCGATACGCGGCGCCAGATCCCAGCCATAGGATGAATGGGAGAAAACAACCATATCCGGGTTTTCTTTGGCCACCACATCAAGCACCAACTGTTTGTGTACCTCTGGATTGTATTCACCACAGGCGGCAACATCGGCCAGGTACGATTTCCCGGCATAACCGGGCAGGGATGCCTCGCTGCCGACCATGAACATGACGCTTTCCGCGCCCATTTTTTCGGCGAACGCGATCAGCTCGTTGCTGGTGGCAAGCGCCTTTCCTTCTCTGTATTCCGCCACTAACAATAATTTCATGGTCGCCTCCTACTTGAGAACCGAAGTTTTTTCTTTCAGGATCGCAATCAGCTTGTCAACCAGGGCCGGAACCTCGCCCTCGAGGATCATGCCGCCGCCTTTTTTCTCCGGGAAGAACATCTTCTCGGTGGCCTGATGAGCGTCAACCTTCAGGAGATCGGCGACGGCCAAAGTTTCGAGCGGTTTCTTTTTCGCCTTCATGATGTTCGGCAGGGTCGGGTAACGCGGCGTATTCAGACCCAGCTGGCAGGTAACCAGCGCTGGCAGTTTGACCGATACCTTGGCTTTGACGCCGCCTTCCAATTCGCGTTTCATCTCGATGGCGCCACCGGCGTAGGCGAAATCGACAATGGTCGAAATCGACGGCATACCCAGCATCTCGGCAACGAGGATGCCCACCTGAGCGCTGCCACGATCCTGAGACTGCATACCGGTGAAAATAATGTCAAAGCCCTTGTCTTTGGCGAATTCAGCGATCATGCCCGCGATCTGATCGGGCTCTTTTTTGTAGGATTCGTTATCGACGACATGAACGGCGCGGTCGCAGCCCATGGCCAAAGCTTTTTTCAGCGGCTCGACGGCCTTGTCGCCGCCGACGGTCAAGACGGTCAGTTCGGAACCCGCTTCCTTTTCACGCAGTTGCACGGCCTGCTCGACGGCGTATTCGTCGTACTCGTTCATTCGCCAGGCCAGTTCGGTCGTGTCATACCACGTGCCGTCCGCCGCCACCTTGAACTTCGATTCCATATCCGGAACCTGTTTGATGCACACCAGAATTTTCATACATTCCTCCAGTCATTCACCCATTGTCAGCGGCCTCAGGCCACCAGCCTCTCCACGAGTATCTCAGTGATATCACGAGGTTTCATACTTCCTTCAAAACCGGCCCCCTTGATGCCGTCCTCGAACATGGTCAGGCAGAAGGGACAGTTGGAAACCAGGGTCTCGGCGCCGGTCGTGGCGGCCATTTTGACGCGGTGGATATTGATGCGCTCGCCGATTTTCTCCTCGGCCATGATACGGCCACCGCCAGCGCTGCAACAGAAGCCCTCGTCTTTGTTTTTCTCCATTTCTTTGAGCGTTACGCCCGCCGCCTGGAGCAGGGTTCTCGGGGCGTCATAAATATCGTTATGGCGGCCAAGATAGCAGGAATCGTGGTAGGTGCAGTTCAGCGCTTCGGCTTTGACCCGCAGTTTACCGTCGGCGAGCAGGCCAGCGAGGAAGGTGGTGGAATGCTCGACGGCAATATCAAAGCCCAAGTCGCGGTAATCCTTGCTCAGCGTGTTGAAACAGTGCGGGCAGGCGGTAACGATCTTTTTCACGCCATAGCCCTTTATCGTTTCAATATTTTCCTTGGCCAGGCTCTGATACAGATATTCATTGCCCATTTTGCGCATCGGTTCGCCGCAGCATTTTTCTTCTTTGCCGAGGATGCCGACTTTGACGCCAGCGGCCTGGCACAGAGCGATGAAACTCTTGGCCACGGCGATGTTGCGTTTATCGAACGAGGCGTAGCAGCCGACAAAGTAGAGGACATCGACATCGGCGTTCGTCTCCAGCACCGCCACATCCAAATCTTTGGCCCAGTCGCCGCGTGCGGCGTAGCCCATGCCAAGCGGATTGCCGTTGATCTCGGTCTGCTCCATGGCGGTCATCACCTCGTCGCCGGGGAATTCGCCTTCCATCAGCACTAGGCTGCGGCGCAGATCGACAATCTTTTTCACATGTTCGATGGAGGCCGGACAGATTTCCTCACAGGCCCGGCAGGTGGTGCACGACCACAGGACGTCTTTGCCGATCACTTCGATCAGGCCGGCGTCCGGCGTGTTGAAGGCGGTGTCGGTGATTTGGTTGACTACCTTTTTCGGCGACAGCGGTTTGCCGGTGTTGTAGGCCGGGCAACGTTCCTGGCAGCGGTTGCACAGCGTGCAGGCGTCGCCATCGAAAATGTCTTTCCAAATGAAATCGGCGACTTCGGTAACCCCAAACTTTTCGATGTCTTCCTGTTCGAGGTCAATGTTGACCAGCTTGCCCTTCGGCCCGCGATTGGCGAGAAAATAGTTGATGCTGGTATTGATGATATGACGGAATTTGGTGAAGGGAATCAGCATGAAAAATCCCATCACCATGAGCAGGTGCAGCCACCAGGTGACCCTGTGCAGCGCCAGTTGCCCTTTGTCGCCGAGGCTCGCAAAAAGTAAGGCGAAAATATAGCCGACCGGCGACCAGAATCTGTTGCCCACGGTATAAAATGGGCTTGAAGGATTCATCTCGGTGGCGGCCATGCGGGCGCCTTCGATGACGAAGCCGGTCAACAGAATCGCCATCAAGAGGATGTGCATGATGGCGTCGTCTTTCTTGGTATCGAGGCCCTCCGGCGGGTTCAGATAGCGGCGAAGCGCCAGCGTGGCCAGCATGATGATGGCCGCGAGGCCAGCCAGATCGAGGACGAGGGAAAAGATTTTGTAGAACCAGCCTTTTAAAAATTTGTAGCCAAACAGCAGATCGGTGAAATCGGCCTGAAGCACGATCAGCGTGGTGCCAATGGTAAGCAGGATAAAAGACCAGAAGAATATCGCGTGCCACATGCCGGGGCGGCGCACCCACGCCACCTTGGTCTGGAGAAAGACCATCCGCAGCGCCTCGACGAGACGCGCCCGCCAGTTATCGGCACGGTTCATAGGTTGACCGAGCCGGTACACCTGGATGCGTTCGCGGAAGCCGCGGATGAGCACGACCATCGCCGCGATGAACAACAGATACATCGGTGCGAGCGTCATGAAACCGTGGCCAACATTCCAGTAAATCTGGCGGGTAAATTCCTCCATGTTTTTTCTCCTGCCCTTATAGGTTAGCGATTGTATGATTAGCGAGTCAGCGCTGTGCCGATGACCAGGCGTTGTATTTCACTCGTTCCTTCGTAAATCTCGGTGATCTTGGCATCACGCATCATGCGCTCGACCGGGAACTCTCGCGTATAGCCGTAACCGCCGAAGAGCTGCACGGCCTGGGTCGTGACCTTCATTGCGGTTTCGCTGGCAAAAAGCTTTGCCATGGCGGCTTGTTGGCTGTAGGGCAGTTTGTGACTGGCGCGATAAGCGGCGCTGTAAACCAGTAGACGCGCGGCTTCCACCTGAGTCGCCATGTCGGCGAGCTGGAAATTGACACCCTGGAAGCTGGCAATGGGTTGATCGAATTGTTTGCGCTCTTTGGTGTAATTGATGGCGGCTTCGAGAGCGCCCTGGGCGATACCGAGAGCCTGGGAGGCGATGCCGATACGGCCACCATCGAGGGTCTTCATGGCGACTTTGAAACCGCTGCCTTCCTCGCCGAGCAGGTTTTCGGCGGGAACGACGCAGTTGTCGAAGACCAGCTCCATAGTCGGCGACGAACGGATGCCCAGTTTTTTCTCTTTCTTGCCGAACGAGAAGCCGGGGGTGCCTTTTTCGACGATGAAGGCGCTGATGCCATGATGTTTCTGGGCGTTTTTGTCGGTGCGGGCGAAAACGACGTAGGTATCGGCCTCGCCGGCGTTGGTGATGAAAATTTTGCTGCCGGAAATCGCCCAGCCTTTATCGGTTTTGACGGCAAAGGTCTTGGTGCCGCCGGCATCGCTGCCCGCTGACGGCTCGGTCAGGCCGAACGCGCCCATTTTTGTGCCTTCGGCCAGCGGTTTCAAGAATTTCAGTTTCTGCTCATGGCTGCTAAAGAGATAAATCGGGTTTGAACCCAGCGACAGATGCGCCGACAGGGTAACGCCGGTCGAGGCGCAGACGCGGGATAGCTCTTCAACGGCGATGGAGTAACTGTTGTAGTCGGCGCCGGCGCCACCGTATTCTTCCGGGAAGACGATGCCGGTCAGGCCCAGCTCGGCGAGCCGGTCGAACATCAGTTTCCGGTCGAAATGTTCGTTCTCGTCGCGCTCGGCGGCGCTGGGGGCGACTTCTTTTTCGGCGAATTCCCGCACCATGTCACGCAATAGCGTTTGCTCTTCCGTCAATTTGAAATCCATTGTTTTGCTCTCCTGGGCAAGGATTGAGGGGAAAACGAGCCGCGCTCGATTTGCATTCTTGATCTAATAATTAATATTTACCACATGTAATTGTTTTCTCTCGTGGTATATATTCGCCGATTTCGTTCCGGTCAAGATTTTTTGCCGGCGAATTTGCGGATAAACACGAGCGCGGGATAATGACCGGGCTTGGCTTTGGCCAATGCCATGGTGGCTATTCTCTCGCCAACATATTGAATCTAAAAATGATTTTTTAAAGATACCAGGCCTATCGACCGGCACCAGCGAGAAAGGGATAGCGAAAAAAATGAGCCTGAAAGTTTGATAAAACCAACCCAATATTAAGAAAAAATGATAATTGAAAATATGTTTTTTTATATCATTTTTCCGGAGCTGGAACATGGGGAGAAAAAGGACAAGCTCGCCCAGTCTTACCAACAGCAGTCGGTAAGACTGGGCGGTCGCGGTGTCGAAGCCGTTGGTTGGCCTAGGCCAGGCGCTTTATTCGACCAGATCAATTTTCAAAATCCGGTCGCCGGTGTGCAAGCCGCTGCCGGTTTTGACGGCGATCACGGTGACGATGCCGGTGACTTCACTTAAAATCGGTGTTTGCATCTTCATCGCCTCCATCACCGCCAGCCGGTCGCCTTTCCGCACTTCCTGACCCTCCTTGACGCAGATATCGTAAATTGCGCCGGAAAAGGGCGCCCGCACATCACCGACGCTGGCCAAATCGAGAATTTCCTCTTTGCTCAGTTTCACGATGCTCCCACCGGTCGTTGTAGCGGTGTGTTCTGGTTGAAAGTTATAGACCCGCTGATAATGATCGACGTTGATGAAGACCCGCGTCACGCCGGTGTCATCGACGGGCGACGGCCCGAACTCGATGATATGCTCTTTGCCCTGGGGGTCGGTGAAATACAGGCTCTCACCGATTTCAAAGCCGCCGCGTTTGAAAAAGAGCGATGGTGGCAGCACATGCACCTGGCCGTATTCTTCCTGAAATTTGAAGAAGTCGATGGCGTCCTTCGGGTGTTGCAGATACAAAACCAGTTGCTGATTGTTTGGCTCGACGCCCAGTTTTTCGTGTAGTTCGGCCTTTTCCTGGGCCAGATCGACATCGGGAATTGAGCTTAGCCCGCCTTCCTCTGCGAGCACCCGCCGCCAATTGTCGCCGAGAACTTTTTGGTAAATCCATTCTTCCGGCTGGTAAAAGGGGAAGGGGCCGTATTTGCCAAGCAACAGGTTGCGCAGGTCGCCGGAGGGATTGCCGTAGCGCTCGCCAGAGAGGACATTATCAACCGCCGTCGTCCACAGAATCTGTGAGCCGGGTGTCACCGACCAGTAGTTTCCCAGTTCCCGCTGCACTCGCGGCAACTCTTTGTTGAGGATTTCCGGCACCTTGTCGAGAAAGCCGCCTTTGACCGCCTGCTCGAGGCTCGAGCCCATGGCGCCGCCCGGCAGCTTGTGGGTCTGCACCGTCGGCTGAAAGCCACGGATCTGCGATTCGAATTGATCATAATAGCGGCGCTGGCTGGTCAGCGTATCGGAGGTCTCGATGATCGCTTCTTCGTCGATGCCAATCGCCTCGTAGCCTTCATCCTTCAAGGTCTGAATGACGGTCAGCACCGGTGGTGGCCCGTAATATCCCGTGAAAGCGGCGTCGGAGGCATCGACAATCACGGCGCCATGCCGCACCGCCGCCGTTATCCGGCCAATGTCATTGCCATCGGTATTGTGGCCGTGATAATGCACAGGCAGGTCGGGAAAGCGCTGTTTGATCGCCTCGACAAGCTGGCCGATACGTTGCGGTGTGCCGAGACCGCCATGATTTTTGATGGCCAAAATGATGTCCGGCCCGGTGATCTCGAGGATCTCCGCGACCTTGTTTACATAGTATTCGTCGGTATGTTCCGGGCCAGTGGAAAAGCAAATGGACGGTTCATTGATTTTCCCGGCCAGAGCCACCTCCTCGAAGACCGCCCGCATGTTCGGCACATGATTGAGGAAATCGAAGGTACGCCAGACATCGACATAGGGCGCGAATTCCCGCACGGTCAGGCGAACGACGTTTTGCGGATAGGGCCGATAGCCAAACAGATTGACGCCACGGCACAGCGTTTGGAACATGGTCGTCGGCATGGCCTGGCGCATCTGGCGCAGCTTGACGAAGGGATCGACCTGCTTGCGCAGGAGATCGACATGCACCGACGCGCCGCCGGTGATTTCCAGTGAAAAATATCCGGCCCGTTCGCGGCTCGGCGCGGCCAAGAGATCGGTGTGCAGCAAAATACGGTTTTTATAGTCCGACTGCGACATGTCGCGGGCGGTGTTGGTGATGTAATAGCCTTTGGCTTGCCGCAGGCGCTTTATTGCTTCGACGGGCTGATCGCCCTGACATATTCGTTCCATACTTTTCCTCACTTCGCTGCTCGGCGGCAATTAGGACGAGAAGGGATTGTGCTTGTGGTGGTGTATCTCGGCGATGAATTTCGACAGCTTGGCGACATCGCTCTTGTCCTCGTCGTAAAAAAACAATTGCGGGTGGTTTTCCAGATAGGAAGTGTCGAAATTGCCAGCGATGAAATCCGGCTCCTCGACGATATTCATGTAAAAGGGAATCGTCGTTTTCGGCCCGGCGATGACGAAATTCTGCAAACAGCGGCGGCAACGGTTGACGGTTTCGTTCCAGGTGAAGCCGTGCACTGTCATTTTCACCAGCAGCGAGTCGTAGACTTCCGGGATTTCATAGCCCTGATAGACGATGCCATCCAGGCGGACGCCGAAGCCACCCGGCGAGCGATAGACCAGCACCTGTTTGCCGCCTTCCGGCATGAAATTGTTTTTCGGGTCTTCGGCGTTGATGCGCAGCTCGATGGCATGGCCACGTGGTCTGACGTCTTCTTGCTTTATAGCCAGCGGCTCGCCAAAAGCCAGTTTGATCTGATTTCTGACAATATCAATGCCGGTGATCATCTCGGTGACGGTATGCTCGACCTGTATCCGCGTGTTGATCTCCATGAAATAGTAGTTGTAATCCTGGTCGATGAGGAATTCGACGGTGCCGGCGTTGGTGTAGCCGGCGGCGCGAGCGGCTTTGACCGCCGTGTTGCAGATTCCTTCGATGAGTTCCGGTCTATCAATCATCGACGGGGCGATCTCGATCAGTTTCTGATTGCGCCGCTGGATCGAACAGTCTCGGGTGCCTAAATGCAAGGTGTTGCCGTGGTGGTCGGCGAGGATTTGCACCTCGACGTGTTTTGGGTTCAGCACCAGTTTTTCCAGATAGATCGAATCGTCGTTAAAGGCGGCCAGGGCCTCGGCGCGGGCGGTGGGAAGCTGGTCGATCATCTGCTGCTCGTTATCGACGCGGCGGATACCACGGCCACCGCCGCCGGCGGTCGCCTTCAGCATCACCGGATAGCCGTATCGGGCGGCAAAGGCCAGGGCCTCGTTCAAGCCGTCGTTCCCTGGCGGCAGATTGCTGGTTCCTGGCACCATCGGGATGCCGGCGGCGGCCATGATGCGCCGGGCCACGACCTTGTTGCCCAGATCGGCGATGACCTGCGAGGTCGGGCCGATAAAGATCAGCCCGGCCTCCTCGCAGCGTTTAGCGAAAACCGGATTTTCCGCGAGAAAACCATAGCCGGGATGGATGGCCTCGGCCCCCACCGCCTGGGCGGCGCGGATGATCTTTTCAATGTTCAGGTAGTCGCGGCGCGGCCCGTCGCCCAAGAGGACGGCTTCGTGCGCCAGCCGGATATGCAGTGAACGAGCATCCGGTTTTTCATAGATTGCCACCGCCTCGCATTCCAATTCTTCAATGGCGCGGATAATGCGGATAGCGATTTCGCCACGGTTGGCGACGAGAATTTTTTTCTTTGCTATGGTCACATCATTCTCCTTTTCCAGCGTTGCATCAGTGCGGTCTTCACCCCAACAGACCGCGAACACAAGATTTCGACAATACAGTGTTGCTTCGGGCATGACAACGGAAAATCCGGGAAAATCCGGGAATGATACGGCGGATGGCCAGACTAGCGGTGGTATGAGACAACATTGCTTGGCGGATGCTTCAATCCATATTACCCTGCCGTTCGGTTTTTCGTTCACAGGCCATCATCTTGGTGGCTGATTATGCCATCATATTGGGGTTTCGTCATTTATGCAGCCTGTCATTCATCGCCTCGATACGCACTATGCCATTGGACCGGTGTATTGCTATTCGCTGGAGAGCGCCGACGGGCTGATCCTCGTCGATTGCGGGGTGCCGAACGAGGAGGCGAAACGTCACTATCAGGAATCGCTCGATCTTTCCCGCCTGCGCCATATCCTCATCACCCATGCCCACAGCGACCATTATGGCCTGGCCGAGTGGCTCTCGGCCCAAAGCGGCGCCCGCATCTATTTTCCTTACCGCGATTATCTCAAGGTTCGTCATCGCGACGAGCACCTGCGCCTCTTGGGCGACATCATGCAGGGGATGGGTTTCAGCAATCGCTATTACCAGCGCCTCTTGGCAATCATCACCCACCCGGAGGATTTTTTCCCTTTTCCCGATGAACTTTTCGTGGTCGAGCGGGATTTCCCGCAAGAACTGGGGCTGGATTTCATCGCCTGCCCCGGCCATTCGCAAAGCGATCTCGTCTATCTGGGCGGTGATTGGGCCATCACTGGTGATACGCTTCTGCCTGGCGTCTTTCAAACGCCGGTGCTGGAAGTGGATATGATAAATAACGGGCGCTTCAACAACTACGAAGCCTACTGCGACAGTCTGGTCAAATTGGCGGCGCTCAGCGGGCGACGAATTCTGCCCGGGCATCGCGAAACATCGGTAAACGTTCATGACGCCCAGCTTTTTTATGTCGGTAAATTGCTGCATCGGGCGGAACTTTTGCGGCCATGGCGCAAAGAAGTGAACATCAGCCACATCATCTCCGAGATGTTCACAGGCGGCATGACGAGCACCTTCCTGATCTACCTGAAGGCCGCCGAACTGCTGTTCATACAGGATTTTTTCCGTGAGCCGGAACGCCTGGCCGTGTCGCTGCGGCATATCGGTCTCTATGACCAGGTGGAAGAGCTGTTCGACCGGGCGCTGGGGCGGTGACAGCTTGCAAACGAATCTCTTTTAATTATTTATGATACTTCTCTCCCGCCTTGATGGTGTAGGCGCGGTACAGTTGTTCCAAAAGAATCAACCGCGCCATGTCGTGAGTGAAAGTCATTTTCGACAGCGACAGGCGAAAATCGGCGCGGGCAAGCACATTCGCGGCCAGGCCCAGCGGCCCGCCGAGCAGATAGCTCACCGTTTTAACGCCGTGCGCTTCCCAGCGACTGACCAGTGCCGCCAGTTCCAGCGAGGAAAGGGCCTGGCCGGAGCCATCGAGGGCGACCACAAAGGCGCCTGGCCTGATGGCGGCAAGAAGCTGTTCGCCCTGCCGCGCCGTTAGCGCCGCCTCATTCTCGTTGGCCTTTGGCTTTTCTTTCAGCAGCGTGATCTCGACTTCGGCGTAGTGGCGCAGGCGGGCGGCGTATTCGCCAATACCAGCGGCGAGGAATGATTCTTTCTCACGGCCAAGAAACAGCAGGTGGTGCCGCATCGGCGTCAGCAGGAAAGCTGTGGATCGTCTTCGAGAATGGCGCCGAGAGTCGCCGCGAAGCGTTGATAGCCGAGATATTTTTTTATGCCGGGGCAGGATTCGGCGATGGCCGTGAAATTGGCCTCATCGAGCAAAATCGCCGGGTGTAGCGGCCACTGGGCGCAGCGCCACGGGCGGGCTTCATGCACGCGGCAACCATCCTCGTAAAAGACGCAGTGACCGTCTCTGATTTGCATCTGCGCCTCGTTTTTTGTCAACCGTAGATAGTCCTCGCGTAATTCGGATGGCGTCAGGCAAAGAGCTTGGCCTATCCGCTCCTGGTCATCCACCGTCAGCGATACCGTGGTCTGACCATGACAGCAGCCGCCGCAGCGGGCGCAGGAGAAAATCGCGGCAATGGCGGCGGCGCGGTCATCGGCGGTCATCGGCAACATCCGTCAGGCGTCATCTTTTTGGGCATCGTCTTTTTTATCTTTTTGAGCGGTGATTTCGCCGAGATATTTGGGTAGCTCAATGCCCGCCATACCGGCCACATCATGCAGCGGTGGCAGGCTCTTGATCAGCCCGGCCAGGAAATTGGCGGTAGCCGGGCCGTCAGTGCCACTCGTCGAGTCCCAAACCGTCACCTTGTCGATCTTGATGTTGCGGATGGCCTCGACCTGAAGCTGAACGATCTGCTCGATTTTTTCCGTCATCAACAACGTCGCCGCCGCCTTGGCGTCGCCGTTACAGCCCTGCACCAGATTGAGGTAACCGGCGGCCTTGCTTTCGAGAACCTTGCGAACGCCTTCCGCTTCGGCCTGGTATTTGAACAAAATGGCGTCGGCCTGGCCCTTGGCCTCGCGCCGGGTTTTCTCGGCCTCGGCTTCGGCGGCGATTTCGATCTTGCTCTTTTCCACTTCCTGACGGGCAATTTCTTCGGCGTTCAGGCGCTCGCGCTCGGCCAAGTACTGCGCCTTCTGGATTTCCACTTCGGCTTCACGGCGGGCGACCTCACCGCGTTGTTGGGCTGCCGCTGCCTTCACCGCCAGTTCCGCCTCCGCCGCCGCGATGTCGGCCTTGGCCTGATTCTCGCCGGTGACCGCCGCCGCTTCCTGTTGCTGCACGAAGATACGTTTGTCGGCCTCGGCCTTTTTCTGGCCCTTGACCGATTCGGCAGCGTTTTCCGCCACCTTGATTTCCTTCTCGCGGTTGGCCGCCGCCTCGCCGATGGTCGCTTCCGCCTCCTGCTGTTGCACGAAAATCCGTTGGTCGGCCTCGGCCTTTTTCTTGCCCTTTTCCGATTCGGCGACATTTTCCGCCACCCGGATCTGCTGGATCTTCGTCGCCTCGGCTTCGCCGATGGCGCCGAGTTTTTCCTGCTCGGCGACATCGATTTTGGCCTGGTTCAAAGCCTCGGACACAGCTTTGCGGCCTATCGAGTCGATATAGCCTGACTCGTCGGTGATGTCGGTGATGTTGACGTTGATTAAAAACAGGCCGATTTTATTCAGTTCCGGGGCGACATTTTTCCGCACCGCCTCAAGAAAGCGTTCCCGGTCCTGATTGATCTGCTCGATAGTCAGCGAGGCGACGGTCAAACGCAGTTGGCCAAAAATAATTTCCTTGGCCATTTCCTCGATCTGGTCCTGGTCAAGACGCAGCAGGCGCTCGGCGGCGGCGCTCATCACCTCCGCTTCGGTGCCAATGCCGACGGTGAAGGTGGACGGCACGTTGATACGGATATTTTGTAGCGACAGGGCCTTTTGCAAGGGAATGCTGATGGTCATTGGCCTCAGATTGATGTGGGCGTAATCCTGAATCAGCGGCCAAACGAACGCCCCGCCGCCATGGACACATCTGGCGGATTGCCCCTCGCCAACCTTGCCGAAGATCACGAGGATTTTATCGGACGGGCAGCGGATATAGCGCGAGGCGAGAAAACTGACCACCGCCACCACGAGAACGATGAAGCCGGCTACCGGCAGTATCCAAAAATTGAACATCATGGTCATACCTCCTGATTCGATTCGACAACAAGAATATTGCCCTGGCGCCCGACGACCCACACGGAGGCGCCGGTCGGCAGCTCGCGGCCATCTTTGGTTACGGCGTCAAATTCGCGCAGATGATTGCGGACATTTAAGCTAACCACGCCGGTTCCGCCCGCTGGGATGGTCAGGTAAACGCTGCCGGAGCAGCCGACGGCATCGCCAGTTTTCAACGTGCCGCTCGATTGCAGCTTCACCGCCTTCTGAAATAATTTGCCGATGCACCAGACCGAGACCGCGCCAATGACGAGAGCGCCGAGCGTCGAGACAATGTTGCCGGCTTGATTCTGCCGGGCCAGGGCCAGGCCGGACAGGCCGAACATCATGAAAAAAGAAGAAATCCCTAAGAGGGACAGGGCATGAAAACCGGCGTCGGAATCGGCGTGGCCGTCAATGTCGCCGCTGCCCCCATCTATCCCACCCGTATCGCCACCACCCAGCACGCCCAGGGTGAATTTAATGGCCACCAAGGCGCCACCGATAATGGCGCAGATGAGGAAAAATATTTCCATAGCAGTAAAAGGAATATCGGTCATGGACATATCCTCCGTTTATATTGGCGACGATCAGGCATACCCCAACACATCGCCGAAAGTGGTGATGTCGATGCCGTAGCGCAGGCCGGCGGCTCGCCATTTCTGGTTATCGTCGGTATCGAAGATGATAGCGTCATCAGCCGGCACAAGCAACCAGCCGTCCTCGACCAGCTCACGTTCGAGCTGGCCTGGCCCCCAGCCGGTATAGCCCATGAGAAAGAGGTATTTGGCTGGGCCACGCCCAAAAGCTATATCCTCCAGTACCCGTTTGTCCCGCGACAGGGAAACGGTGGAACTGACGCTGAGCTGATGGTCGGCGTGGTATTCGGAACTGAAGAGAATGAAGGCGGAAGCCATCTCGACCGGGCCGCCAAAATAGACTGGCGGCAGCGATTCCGCCTCGCTCGGCAGCGCCAGATCGGCGCTGCGGAAAATTTCGGCCAGCGTCACGCTGTGGCTGGGTTTGTTCACCGCCAGCCCCATCGCCCCTTCCTGGCCGTGGCCACAGATATAAATGACCATCTCTTCAAAGCGCGGGTCAGGCATGCGGCGCGTGGAGACGAGAAAGGAACCGGTCAGGGTATCGAGCGCCGCAGCGCATGTGCCACTCATGAAGACTCCTGCAAAAAAACATGGGCGCCGGCGCGGCGCGGGCGGAATATCGTCTTTGCGGACATCAAGCCGCAGAGTTTGCTACAATTTCCGCCGGATAGCAAGCTCTAGCGCGAACGCGGCCCTTTTTCATGACAAAGGCGGCGCCATGACCTAGAATGAGAAAATTACCGTTTTTCCCGCCATCCTTTCCCGGAAACCGCCATGAATACCAACGACCTGAACGATCATATCGACCGCATCATCGCCGCCCGCCACCACGACCCTTTTCAGGTTTTGGGCGTCCACGACGGCGACGGCCCGGACCGCATCGTCATCCGCGCCTTCCAGCCGCACGCGGCAGCCGTCGATCTCATCGCTGGCGGCCAGCGGCAGCCGATGACGCGGATCCGCCCAGAGGGCTTGTTCGCCATCGAACTGCCACGTTCGTTTTTTCCCGATCCCGGCCTCGATCCCTACACCTATCAGTTCGGCCTGCGCTTCGACGATGGCCGTACCCTGACCGTCAACGACGCCTACCGCGTGCTGCCGCAACTAGGAGAACTCGACCGCTACCTCTTTAACGCCGGCACCGATTATCGGCTGTACGAGCATCTGGGCAGCCACCTGACCATGCTGCATCAGATTGCCGGGACCATTTTCCGGGTGTGGGCGCCGAACGCGGCCAGGGTATCGGTGGTCGGCAACTTCAACGCCTGGGATGGCCGCGTCCATCCGATGCGCAGCCTCGGCGCCTCCGGCATCTGGGAGCTGTTCATTCCCGGCCTCGGCATGGGCGAATTGTACAAGTATGAAATCCGTACTCAGGAAGGCCACATCCTGCTCAAGGCCGATCCCTTGCAGTTTTACGGCGAATTGCGCCCGAACACCGCCTCCATCGTCTGCCCGCTCGACCGCCATCCCTGGCAGGATGACGATTGGCAGCGGCAAAAACGGGAACAGCCGCTCTACCAGCGGCCCCTGACCATTTACGAGGTGCACGCGGGATCGTGGCAGCGTGACCCGGACGACCCGGAACGCTTTCTCACCTTTAAAGAACTGGCGCGCGAGCTGATTCCCTACGTTAAAGAGCTGGGCTTTACCCACATCGAACTGCTGCCGGTAATGGAGCATCCGCTCGATGAATCCTGGGGCTATCAGGTGACGGCCACCTTCAGCCTGACCAGCCGCTATGGCACGCCGGAAGAATTCATGTATTTTGTTGACCAGTGCCACCAGGCCGGCATCGGCGTCATTCTCGATTGGGTGCCGGCGCATTTCCCGCGCGACAGCCACAGCCTGGCCCGTTTCGACGGCACCGCCCTCTACGAGCACGCCGACCCGCGGCGTGGCGCCCATCCGGAATGGGGTACGCTGATCTACAACTACGGGCGTCGGGAAGTGAGTAACTATCTGATCGCCAACGCCTTGTTCTGGCTCGATAAATACCACATCGACGGCCTGCGCGTCGATGCCGTCGCCTCGATGCTCTACCTCGACTATTCGCGCAAAGCCGGCGAGTGGATTCCCAACTGCCACGGCGGTCGGGAGAATCTGGAAGCCATTGAATTTCTCCGCCACGCCAATTCGGTGATCTTTGCCAACTACCCGAATACTTTGATGATCGCCGAGGAATCGACGAGTTTTTACGGCGTCTCGAAAGCGGCGGATCAAGGCGGATTGGGCTTTGGCTTCAAATGGAATATGGGCTGGATGAACGATTTTCTCGCCTATTTTTCCAAGGACCCAATCTATCGCCGTTTTCATCACAACTCGCTGACTTTTTCTTTGATGTACGCCTTTTCCGAGAACTTCATCCTGCCGTTGTCGCATGACGAGGTGGTGCACGGCAAACGCTCGCTCATCGACAAGATGCCCGGCGACTTATGGCAGAAATTTGCCAACATGCGCCTCTTGCTCTTGACCATGTGGGCGCACCCAGGCAAGAAGCTGCTGTTCATGGGTGGTGAATTCGGCCAGTGGACGGAGTGGTACTGCAAGCGCAGCCTCGACTGGCATCTTTTGCAAGGCGAAGAAGAAAACCCGCACCGTCAGTTACAGTATTTTACCGCCGAACTGAACCGCCTCTACCTGAGCCATCCGGCCCTGTGGCAGCGGGATTCCGCCTGGCAGGGCTTCAAATGGCTGGATTTCTCCGACACCAGCAACTCGATCATCTCCTTTGCCCGCTTCGGCGAAAAGGGCGATGACCATCTGGTGGCGGTGCTGAACTTCACGCCGCAGACCCTGGATGACTATCGCATCGGGCTGCCCAGCGGGCGTTCGTATAAAAAAGTTTTCTGCTCCGACGAAAAACGTTTCGGCGGCGCTGGCCTGGGCGACGACGGGTTCATCAAAGCGGAGAAAAAACCGCGCGGCCAAGCCGAATTCAGCGCCCGTGTTCGCATTCCGCCCTTGGCCGGGTTCATCTTGCAGCCGGTGTGAAGTTTGTTATTTTTCGGCTCGCCTTTTTTACCCTGGCGATGGCGGTTTTGATCGTGATTCTCTTCCATCTCGACCGTACTCTCTCCAGAGGCAAAGGTATCTACACATATTTTAAGCATAAAATTGATACAATGAAATATTGATTTACATTTTTAAGTAAATATACTAAATTAAGAAGAATGACATACCTGTAAATCTACCAGACAAGCGGCTTCGGGAGCGATATTCAATGTTAGCAGCGCACACGGACAGCACGCGCCCAAATTGGCGACGGGGCCAGCGATTCCGGCGGAATCTCAGTCAAGTTGCGCCGTTACGCAAGGATTGTGGCGTTTTCTCGCGAACGATCAGGTCACTTTGGCTGCTTTGGTTGAACCGCTGCGCGACTATGCCCGCCAAAATATTCGACAGGAAGACGAGTATGCGCTTGTGGCCACCGATTGGTCTAAATTAGACTACGGGAAACACACGGCCAAAACCGATACCACGCAACTGACCCATGAAAACGACATCGGCTACGAGTTGACCACCCAACTGCTAATCAACCAAAGGTATCTACACAAGTCTCTGTGCGAGGGCAAAGGTATCTACACATATTTTAGGTAAATAATTGATAAAGACGAAACATTGATTTACATTTTAAATAATATATACTAAATTCGGACGAATGAGACACTAATAAATTTACCAGACCAACG
>Ga0209629_10000102_pt1 | contig 37862 bp, 28 predicted proteins | sample TergutCu122P5_FD_187286 | JGI IMG/M metagenome (GOLD analysis project Ga0209629, IMG submission 187286) | Cubitermes ugandensis P5 segment gut microbial communities from Kakamega Forest, Kenya - Cu122 P5 (SPAdes) (version 2) | ecosystem: Host-associated > Arthropoda: Insects > Digestive system...
CGGATAAACGGGAGCCGCAACTCGTCATTGCAAGCGCCCACAACCTTAAAATCGCCTGATCGTCAATGCGTGAAGCAATCCAGTCCACTGAACCGGCGTCAATATATATGCGCCCGGAATACGGGCAGACACAAGGTCTGCCCCTACAGCGTTTGCATGGGCGTTCGCAACGGCGGATAAACGGGAGCCGCAACTCGTCATTGCAAGCGCCCACAACCTTAAAATCGCCTGATCGTCAATGCGTGAAGCAATCCAGTCCACTGAACCGGCGTCAATGATATTGCTGTAATCGAGATATAAGCGCAAATGGCCAAGCATCTGCATTACATCCGGTAAACGGAACGGTCAAAACCGTTCCTTACATAAAATGGGAGCTGTCTTTTTCTAGCCTCTAGCCTCTAGCTTCTAGCCCCTGACCGCCCCCGCCAGCATGTTCAGCACATCCCCCACGGTGGCGGCGGAAGCTGGGTTGAACTGGCCGGTGACGACGCCGGTCTCAAAAGCGGCGCGCACGTGCTGTTTGTACTGCTCTGACAGGGCCATGCCCCTGGTGGCGTTCAGATTGTGTATCCTGAGCCTGGAGACGTCCACGCCGGTCTTGGCCTGATAGAGGCACATCACGGCGTAGGCGGCCTCCTGCATGGTGATATTGCCGGAAGAGCTCCTTATATTCGGCGCGATGCCCTTCTGGCGCAGCCACGGCAGCGGGTCGGCGGCCTTGGGCGCGCCCGCGACGCGCGCGACGGAGCCCAGCACCATAAAGCGCGTGGCCGCGTCCGAGGTCCGCGCCCCCGAGCCGAAGTAATCGGTCAGGGCGTACTGGGCCACGATGCCCGTTATGGCGGCGGCGTTGGGCATGCTGTTCAAGCCCGCAATGTTTACGGTCACGCGCGTAAAGGCGTACAGGCCGTTCTGAACGGCGGAGACGGCCTTTCCCCCGCCCCACTCCGTCACGTCCATATTGAGCCATTGGCCGCCCTGGGCGTGATAGCCGTAGATCACGGCGTCACGCGGGGTATTGAAGACCGCGATCCTGACGGGGGCGTCGTATTTCAAAATGGGCGACGCGCCGCCCGTTATCCCGCCCAGGGAGCCGTTCACCTGCGACAGGCCGTACGAGGCCAGTTCCGCGGCCATGCGCCTGACATTGGCCGACATTTCGATGTCGGAGATCCCGGAGGCGATAAGGCCCGCTATGGAATTCTTATAATACGCCAATGACGGGGCGCCTGCCAACAAATTCTTGACGCTTGCGGCCTGCCGCCTGTCCCATTCCGCGATATTCTGGCTGGTGCGCACGATAGAAAACTCGATGTTGGTCTGAGGCGAGGCGGCGGGCTTGCCGTCTATCAGGCCGCCCATATCCGCCCAGCTCAGGCTGAGCTTTACGAAAAAATCGGCGCTGTAGGCGCTGTTCGGCGCGGATACGGTTTTGCCGTTCAAGCCGGCGGTCCCGGCGATGGCCGCGGTCAGATCGGCGTTGTTCTCCGGGTCGAGGGCGTTTGCAGGCACGGACGTCTGAACGTTGCCGCGCGTGACTGTAAAGCCTTTGCCCGCCTGAACCATATCGATGAAGCTTTGTGCCGGGATATAATAAGACGCCGTGCCACCGAAACCGCCGCCGCTATACGCCAGGTCCGCGCCGCTTTTGGCCCCCGAGGCCGAGAGGGCACTCCCGCCCGCGCCGTACCAATCCGCGCCGCCGATGCCCCAGGTGTCCGCCATGGCGTTCTGCGGATAACCCGGCGAGCCGTAGTCCGGCGAATACGGGCCGGATGAGCCGGATACGCCCGCCAGCGCGCCGCCGCCCGCGCCCCATATGCCGGACCATGAGCCGCCCAGGCCGGACGGGAAGCTGATCATCGAGCCCGCGGCGGCGTCCGTGACCGCGTCAAAGTAGTCCGGGCGGAACACGGCCTGAAAATCCGAGGCCGTGTTGACGACGGGCCAGTAAGGGCCTGTGAGTATTTGGCCCGCGAGGTCGGTCAGGTAACCGCTCCATTGGTCCTGCAGGCGCTGCCGGTCATACGCGTCCTGGTCGGTATCGGTGCGGAACCGGGCGGTGTTGGAGTACATAGAAGGCTGCCCGTTTGAATCCACCATGCGCACGCGAACGGAATAACCCGCGCCGGGTATAAGGCCCGTGAGCTTGTAAGTGAAATGGTAATACCCGGGGAGGGCGGCGGAAACAGCGGAGGCGGCCAGCGTCTTGGCGTCCATAGTGACGTCCTCGCCCCAGCCGGAGTCCGAGCCGGAGCCGGTGGCGACCGAGCTGTCCGGCCTGACGGAGATCTGCAGCGTATAGTCCGTCCCCAGGGACGACAGCACGGCGATGGGCGCGTCAAAGGTGACGACGGCCTCGCGCCGCGGGTCATAATCCGTGCGGGAGGTGTCCACGGTCAGATTTATCGGCGGCTTGACGGGCGTCGTCGTCACGCTGACCGCGGACCAGCCGGAATACAGCTCCTTTACCGGGTTCCCGCCGGCGTCTTTGACGACGGACACCGCACGGACGTAATAGAAATACAGCCGGTTGGGCGTCAGCGTCAAGTCTGTGAGGTTTATGCCGCCCTTATCGGGGTCATATGCGGCGGTATATTTATCCGCCGGGTACGGCGCGTCAAAATTGCCGTTTTGGAACTGGTTTAAGGTGAGGGCGGTCAGCGGCCCGCCCGTGCGCAGGCCCAGAGCGCCGGGGGCATCGCTTATCCGCCCCCAGACCGTATTAAAATCGCCCGAGACGGCAAGCTGTTCGTCGGTGAGCTGCGCCCCGGAAGTCCGGATGATCTCGTACTGCGTCTCCGCGTTCTTGGAGGCGTCCGGTATGGGCAGCCAGTATATGGTCGCGGAGTTTAAACCCACGTCTTTTTGCGCCAGGGCGGGGGCGGAGGGGACCTTGTCCGCGCCGCCGGGTATGGAGGGATCCCCCTTGGTCGTGGCGCTGATCAGATTGGAGGCGTATGAGACCTCCGTCAGGTTTACCGGGCCGGACGCGCCGGGGCCGCTGTACGTGACGGCGATGTCGGCGCATAAATAATACGTGGTGTTTTTGTCCAGGCCGTCAAAGATCAGCGAGGGCGTCAGGGCGTAGGAGCCGCCCTGCGGGATCACGGGCAGGCCCTCCAGTCTCAGCACGCCGCCGCCGCGCAGCAGATCAATGGCCGGGGTGGATATGGGATTGCCGGCGGGGTCCAGCACGACCAGGGGCTCATTGCCCGCCATTTTTGAAAAGTAAAGCTGCCGGACGGGCGGGGTTATCAAACTCGTGTTGGTGGCCGCGCCCGGGAGCGCCACGGCCGTGGAGCGCGCCCGCCTGTCGTCCAGCGAGGCGTACTGGGAGAAGGAGGCCATGGCGCTCTGGCTCCGGCTGATATAGACGTTCTGGGTGACGGCGATATTGGAGGCGTCCCAGCCCGCGGGCAGCACGGTGTTGTTTTTGAGATAATTTCGCAGCGCCGAATCCGGTATGTCCCATTGCGCCGTGAATGAGACGCGGGTCGTCGCGGCGTTATTGTTCGCGTCATATGCCGTGACGGTCCGGATATCGGGGACGACCGCGCCGTTCGGATCCGTCATGTTGGAGACCTTCAGGTTTTGCGGCGGGGGCACGGCCATTTTGGATACGTCGGAGAGGGTCATGCTGTCGTAGACGGAAGGGCCGGCGCCCAGCAGCGTCCACGTCCCCCCGCCGTCCTGGGTGTAACGGGCCGGGGTGAGATTCAGATAATAGATGTTCGGGTATCTGAAATCCGCCGCCGCCGCTCCGGGGGCCGCGGACGAGCTGCCGTAAGCCAGCGCCTGTATCTCCACGGAGGCGGAATAGCGGGGCTTGCCGGTGTCGGGGTCGTTATAGCGCTGTAAAACCATGCCGTTTTGCCCGGGGACGACCTTGTTCTGCGCGGGGTCCGCCGCGTCGGCCCCCGGCGCGGCGGGGTCGAAGGCCGGGTCGGAACAGCTCACGTATACCGTGCCCGCCGCGTCTTTATAGAGCTTCAAGCGTATGGCGATGTCCGTGAGGGCGGGGTTCGGGTTGTTGGGCGTGAGCGAGCTGTTCAGGCGGTAATCTGCGGAGACGGCGCCGCCGGGCTCCGTCGAGGCGGCCATCAGGGAATCTATCAGGCCCGCGTCCGCCACGTCCCATTTGAGGGTGGCGTAGAGGTTCGTGGAATCGCTCTCCAATGAGCCGCTCAGCAGGTTGCTGTTGGGGACCAGGGCATACGCGTCCGGCCCGGTCTTTACGATATTAAAGAAACCCGGCGTGCCCAGGCTGAGCGGCGGGGCTGTGGACACGTCGTACAGGGCGTACTGCGAGCCGATCAGTTTAAGGCCCGGCAGCAAGCCGTCCCCCAACGATATGCCGGGGCCGAAGATCACGCGGAAGGTGTTGAACATGCCGCCGACGGGGATGTATACGGCGGGCGGCGTCGGGCTCGCCGGCGCGGTGACCAGGGCGGATTCCGAGAGGTTTGACCCGTAGCCCGCCATCAGCAAATAATCGCCCTGATGGTTGGGGTATGGGCTTATCCGCGCGTAATACCGCCCGGACACCTGCGTTATGGTATACGGCAGCAGGGTATAGGCCGCGTATTCGGGGATATAGGTGTTCATGGTGCCGATATCATAGCGTTTGGTCACGCCGCCCGCCGTATATGTGGCGGCGGTCGTCCCCTGCGCTATGATGTTGGAAGAGGGCGAATAGATCACCCCGGGCGGCAGATGCGCCAACGTCACGGTGACGGTGTTATCGCCCGCCGAATACGCGGCCGCAGCATCCGGCGGCGGGGCCGGCGCGGCGTCTACGGCGGCGGATGACGCGGAATCCGTATAGGTCGCGCCGACGGTGACGTTTTGGTCCGGGTCGTCTGTTATGAGCGTGATTATGGCGTCCAGCGCGGCCGGGTTTTGGTCGAACGCGTTGGTTGCCCCGTTCCAGACCCTCGGCAGGTCATATGTTATGGACAGCCCGGCGTCCGGCTGGCCGGGGAAGATATTGTCGGCGTTGTCGATGGCGATGGCGTCGGCCAGATCCGCCGTTTTACCGCCGGAGCCGTCGGTTACGGAGCCGTTGGCCGTGGGCGTGAACCTGAGGCCCGACAGACCCGTGCAGACGTACTGCGTCAGGGCCGCGCCGTAATTGCCCAGCAGATCGTCGGCCGTGGTCAGCGTAAAGGGCGTCACGAGGCCCCGGCTCACCCCGCCCGCGCCGAAATAAAACAGGTTGTTGGCGTCCCAGCGGAAATACATATCGTTCTTGTAATACTGAAAGCCGAAACCGCCGCCCTTGGCGATGGCGAACGAGGGGCGCAGCGCGTTTATCTGCGCGGGGTTGGAGGCCGCAAAGCCGGGGATGACCGCCCGGTTCGCGTCCGCCGGCACCACATAGTTGACCGCCCCCTTGGGCGGGGTGAAGACGCCCGCGGCGTCGGTCGTTGCCGTGGCGAAATAGGTCTTTATATTGGTGATGACCGGGGCCGCGCCGCCGGAGAGGTATTGGTAGATAAAGTAATTCGCGGAGTTATCCACGGGGGCGGAGGCCCAGGCGCCGCCGGCGTATTTCTGCACGTCAAAAAACACCCGCGCCCGGTCGTTGTCGCGCTGCACCGTGACCACGGCGCGCAGGCCGTCCGCTATGGGGTACTCCAGCGTATACGCGGCGACGGGAAGGGACTGCACGGAGCTGAAATCCCAATAGGCCAGCGCCTGATCCGCCAGGGGGTCTCCGGTATTGGCCTTGGTCACGGTGAGCGGGATGTCGCTGCCGCCGGTGAGCGTCAGGGCGTGCTTTAAGTCTATGCTCAGCGCCGCGGGGATAAAGACGGCGGCCGAGACGGCGGCCGCGCCAAAGCCGGCCGCGGCGCCGGCGGCGATGGACGCGGCAAGGAGCGCGCTTATACAGCGCTTTTTGAATTTATTATAATATTTCATATTGTAATATTTCATCAGGTCACCTCCGGTATTGCGCAGTTGGCTTTGACAGTTCCTGACAGTTCCTCGCGGCCGCGCGCGGCGGCGTTTATAAATGCCATAGCTCATAGTATCGGCAAATGAGCGAAAAAAATTACGTGCAGCGCTTATTATACACGCGGGAAAATTTTGACTAGCTTTTTTCCGGCGGCTATGTTAGAATAATGTAAGTTAAATGGAAACTCAAATGGAACCCAAATGGAAATAAAGTCCCTGATCAGCCTTATTTATTAGACTTATTCCGAAACCTGTAGGGGCAGAGCTTGTCTCTGCCCTGGACAGGGGCAAACACAAGGTTTGCCCCTACAATAAATCGGGGGTCAGAACACATCTATTTTATTACCAAGAGAGCGATACCGGAGGTTGGCGATGTTCAAGCGCGTGATATTGAAGCTGAGCGGCGAGGCGCTCGCGGGGGATATTGATTCCAATAGGCATTACGACGAAAAAGCCGTGGACGGCATAGTCTCTGAGATAAGCGCGGTCATGCGCCGCGGCGTACAGGCCGCCGTGGTCGTCGGGGGCGGGAACCTCTGGCGCGGGAGGGATGCCAGGCCGGACATGAACAAGGCGCACGCGCACCAGATCGGCATGATAGGCACCTGCATGAACGGCCTCTACCTGCGCGAGGTATTTGAGATATCCGGCGCGAAGGCTGTCGTGATGACCCCTTTTGAACTCAACAACTTCACTGTACGCTTCAACCGCGAGTTGGCGCTGGAATTTATGGAAAACGGCGTCGTGGCGATATTCGCCGGGGGCACGGCGCACCCCTTCTTCTCGACGGATTCCATCACGGCCATACGCGCCTGCGAGCTGGAAGTGGACGCCGTGCTTTACGGCAAGAGCGTGGACGGCGTGTATACCTGCGACCCCAGGGTAAACCCCGGGGCCAGAAAGTATAGGACCGTGACATATGCGACGGTGGTGAGCGGGGGCCTCGGTGCGGCGGATATCTCCGCCGTGGATCTGACGCGGAGCCAGGGGATCCCCTCAGTGGTGTTTGAGCTATTGAGACCCGGCGCGATAGAAAAGGTCTGCGCGGGCGGCGGGGAGATGTTTGAAGCCGGCGCCACGCTGATCGCGAACGATATCCCGGAAACGTTTTATGATTAAATATAAAATATTAACGTGGGTTAGATTGCTCGCTTACACTACAACCGGCTAAAGCCGGAAGACTTGGCGCCGCCTGAAAGGCGGAAGAAACGGCTGACCGCGCGTCCGCGAATCTGTAAGCCGATCAAATTTAAAAGTAACTCCCCGGCTAAATTCGTTAAAACGGTTCGTTCACAACGTTTTCTCCGAAAATGTTACGTTCGCTCACCATAACGAATTCAGCCTCCGAGTTACAAATTAGTTGATCAGCTATAATTATAGGACGCTTTTAATCCGGCGGGCGGACAGGGTCGTCCGCCCCTACAGAAGACTTGGCGCCGCCTGAAAGGCGGAAGAAATGGCTGACCGCGCGTCCGCGAATCTGTAATCATAGAATGCCTTTAATTCAGCGGGCGGACAAGGTCGTCCGCCCCTACGGAATAAGGAAGCTCGGCTCTGCTGAATTTCGCTAAAGAAAATCTGTCGAACTCACTTATATTAAAATAAAATATAAAATATCAAAGGAGGAAGAAAATGGCTAATCCAAAGATAAAGGCATACGAGGATAAGATGAAGAAGACCATCGACACGCTGGATCAGGAATTGAGCACCATCCGCGCGGGGCGCGCGAACCCGCATGTTCTGGACAGGGTCACCGTGAATTATTACGGCGCCGATACCCCGATCGCGCAGGTGGGCAACATCACGGTGCCGGAGGCGCGCATACTGCAGATCCAGCCCTGGGACGCTGGCGTATTAAAGCAGGTGGAGAAAGCCATCCAGGCCTCCGATATCGGCATAAACCCCACAAACGACGGCAAGGTCATACGCCTCGTGTTCCCCGAGCTCACGGAGGAGCGCAGAAAATCCCTCACTAAGGATGTCAAGAAAAAGGGCGAGGATTTTAAGGTGGCCATACGCAATATCCGCCGCGAGGGCATCGAGGATTTCAAGAAGCAGGAGAAGAAGAGCGAAATAACCGAGGATCTGCTTGAAACGCTGGAGGAAGAGCTGCAAAAGGCGACGGACAAGTCTATTGAGAGCATCGACAAGCTGGTCGAGGCCAAGAACAAGGACATAATGTCCCTGTAACGCAAAACGCATTGTAATCCGCAGTACTCAAGGTCGCTGAGCGCGGCCTTGTTTGGCTTGATTTACAATATATAGACCGGGGGGAAATGTCTTGTCAAAACCGGACGCCGAAACGGGCGCCGCTGGCGTCCCGCGGCATATAGCCATTATCATGGACGGCAACGGGCGATGGGCAAAAAGGCGCTTCCTGCCCAAAATCCTCGGCCACCGCGCCGGGGCGGGCATCCTGCGCAAACTCGCGCTGGAGGCGGAAGATCTGGGCGTGGAATACATGACATTATACGCCTTCTCCACTGAGAACTGGGGGCGCGAAAGCGCCGAGGTCTCCGCGCTGATGGCCCTTCTGGGGGAGCAGATACAGCAATATATTGACGACGCGGACCGGCACAACATGCGCCTTGCCGCCATAGGCCGCCGCGACCGCCTGCCCGCGGGGCTCGTAAACGGGCTCAATGAGCTGGAGCGGCTCACCGGGAGCCATACGGGCCTGCGCGTGTACATGGCCCTTGATTACGGTGGGCGCGACGAGATCGCCCGCGCCGTGAAAAAACTCTGCAAGGATGTATTAAACGGCTCTGTTTCGGTTGAAGATATAGATGAACCACGCTTATCCGAACAGTACATATCCGCGCGGCTCGACGCGCCGGATGTCCCCTACCCCGACCTGCTGATTCGCACCGGCGGCGAGAAGCGCCTGAGCAATTTCCTGATATGGCAACTGGCCTACAGCGAATTCTATTACACGGACAAGCTCTGGCCGGACTTCACCCCGGAGGACCTGCGCGCCGCGGTCCTGGAATATAAAGACAGGGAAAGGCGTTTCGGAATCAGGAGCTAGGGAGCCTGAAGCAGCTAGAAATCACAACATCCGAGGTGTGTCTTTTGGTCAAACGTGTCGTTTCCAGCGTCATCGGCCTGCCGATCCTGATATTGGTCGTAAACCTCGGCGGCCTCACGTTGAGCGCCGCCATAGCGCTGCTGTCATTGGCGGGCATGACGGAGCTGTTTCTCGCCATATCGAAGAAGATACTGCCGATACACTTCGCGGCCTATATCGCGGCGGTGTTCTACTGCTTGAACCTGCAAAACCTGACGCGCCCGTACCTTATGGTGCTGCTCTCGGCGTTTCTGATGGTTGTCATGCTGCTGCTGGTCATCTATCACGAGAGGGTCAACGTGATCGACTGCGCAGTGACCTTTTTCGCGTTTTATTATGTCGCCTTCATGCTGAGCTGCGTCTATTTCGTCCGGTATAATATCTACGGCAAATACTTCGTCTGGATGATATTCATCGCAGCCTGGGGTTCGGACACCTTTGCCTATATCACGGGGCGGCTCATGGGGCGGCACAGGCTGTCGCGCTCCCCGAGCCCGCGCAAGACCTGGGAAGGTGTGGCCGGGGGGGTGGCCGGCGCGGGCATAATCGGTCTGATATACGGCCTGATCATCGTGCGCGTCTACGGCGCGAGCACTTTCAACGTGCCGCTGTTCTGCCTGATCACCGGGGTGGTCGGGGCCGTTTTCTCCCAGTTCGGGGACCTGGCGGCCTCCGCCATCAAGCGCTACGCCCAGATCAAGGACTTCGGCCGGATCATTCTCGGCCACGGCGGCGTGCTGGACCGCTTCGACAGCGTGCTGTTCACCGCCCCCGGCGTCTTCATAGTGATGGTGGTGCTGTTTAACGCACTGACGATCAGGCTTTAGGCGCTGGAGGCCAGAAAGCAGAAGAGGCCAGAGGCTGGAAAAGGCAAGGCGGCGCGCCGTTCACCGCGCGATAAGACTTTAGCGCGGCTGACCGGATTGCTTCGCGCGTTTGCCGCATAAAATAGACCTGTTCTGAAACCTGTAGGGGCAGAGCTTGTCTCTGCCCTGGACAGGGGCAAACACATTTTCCCCTACAATGAAATCGGGGTTTCAGAACACATCTGATTTTCAGCACGCGCGCTCGCAATGACTGGCAAACGAAACGCGCCGCGTCCCGTCATTGCCAGCGCTCACAGTCTTTAGATTTCCAAGCGTTAACGCGTGAAGCAATCCAGTTCGCCACACAAATTCATATAACTGGCAGAGGGAAACGGCTTTGGATGACATGATGGACATTTACCCCGAGGCATGGCAAACGGACGCCTTTGTCGGGGAAAACGCAAATTTCTATAAAAGAAAGTGGGGAGAGCATCCCGGCAAATATTATAAAGGCTGGAATTGGGTTCCCTTATTTTTCTGCATAGAATGGATGGTATACCGCAAGCTGTACGCGGAAGCCTTTATCATTTTTTTGGCGGCCATCGGAATCAACCTGCTTTTTGATATTCTCTTCCCGTTATCCTCCGCGCGTTGGGGCGATACCGCCAGGATTCTGGGGCCAATCTTCGGCAACGCGCTGTATTACATGAAGTTTGCCAGGGCTTTGAAGAAATCCTCATCGATGGCGCAGGCCGACCGGAAAGAATACCTGCGGAAACGCGGCGGTGTAAACGTCATGGCGCTGATCATTGTCGTTTTGATAGAAATTTTTATTGTTTACCTGCAATTTAATTATCTATAACATGAGTTCGACAGATTTTCATTAGCGAGATTCAGCAAAGCCATGGGTTTCGCATTCCGTAGGGGCGGACGAGCTGTCCGCCCGCTGAATTAAAAGCGCCCTATTATTACAGTTTCGCGGACGCGCGGTCAGCCGTTTCTCCCGCCTTTCAGGCGGCACTAAGTCTTCCGGCTTTAGCCGGTTGTAGTGTGAGCGAGCAATCTAACTCACGTTATCTTCAATACCTTGAGCACTATTCCGAATATTCCGATTGGGGAATAATATGACAAAATGCAAAAAATGCGGGCACGAGCTGTCGCGTGACGACGCCTGGTGCCCGGCGTGCGGAAAATGGACGACATTCGCCGCGCTGCCGCATAAAAAGGGCGCCCCGTTCCGCCCCGACAAACTGATCCCCTACGCGATATTCTGGATATCCTTCGGGATCTTAACGGACCTGTTTATATATGTCTTTCTCAACGACTATTTCCTGAACAGGGCAAAGATGTCGCTTATCGGCCTTGGAGCCGTGTTTTTCGGCATCGCCTTCCTGGTGCAGTACCGGGGCGTCGTCAAGGGCATGCGTTCGAAAGAACCGCCCGCCGCGGATCCGGCTGCCGGTCCGGGCGCCAAAAGCTGCGAATACTGCCGGCGGGTTTTTTCCGGAGACCCGAATTATTGTTCCGGCTGCGGCTCGAAGCTCAGGTGATATCCATGTATGACATCGCACTGATAGGCCTCGGGCCCGCGGGAGCCACCGCCGCGCGGCTCCTCGGCGGGCAGTTCAGAATAATCGCGATAGATAAAAAGAGCGCTGACGATGAAAACTCGTTTCGCAAGCCCTGCGGCGGGCTTTTGGCGACGGACGCGCAAAAGGCGCTGTCGAGATTCAACCTGACACTGCCCAAGAAACTGCTCGTCGACCCGCAGATTTTCGCCGTCAAAACTCTCGATACCAAGCAAAACCTCATGCGGTATTATCAGAGATTCTATATCAATCTTGACCGCCATAAGTTTGATATGTGGCTTATTTCGCTTATTCCCGAGCGCGTTGAGATCGCCCGGGGCGCGAGCTGCACGGGTATAAGGAGGGCCGGGGACGCTTATGAAATCACGTACGCGCAGGATAAGACAGAGCGCACGGTGACCGCGAGGTACATTATCGGCGCCGACGGCTCGAATTCCATCGTCAGGAGGGTTCTGTTCCCCGGGAGAAAAATCCCCCGCTATGTCTCGATACAGCAGTGGTTTGCGGAAAAGCATCAGACGCCTTTTTACTCATGTATCTTCGACAGCGATATCACGGATTCATATTGCTGGAGCATTTCAAAGGACGGATATTTTATTCTGGGCGGCGCGTTTCCGAAAAGCAATTGCGGGCGGAAATTCGCGCTGCTCAGAGATAAGCTGCGGGATCACGGATTCTCTTTCGGCGAGCCGATAAAGACGGAGGCGTGCCTGATATCGATGCCGCGCGGTCTGCGCGATTTCTGCGTCGGAGAAAAAAACGCGTTTTTGATCGGCGAGGCCGCCGGCTTTATCAGCCCGTCGTCGCTCGAAGGCATCAGCTACGCGCTCAACAGCGCGTATGAACTGGCGGGCATACTCAATTCCGGCCGCGGCAATCCGGCCTGGAAATTCAGGATGAAATCCATTCCGATGAGGATAAAGCTGCTTCTTAAATATATGAAATCGCCGTTTATGTACAATCCTATTTTAAGAAAACTGATTATGAAAACGGGGTTTAACAGCATTGACGTCATTTCGGGATAATATTGGCGATAATATGACAAAACTGGCAATTCTGGGCTCGACGGGCTCCATCGGGCGGCAGGCGCTCGAGGTCATAGACAACATCAACGCGCGAGCTCCTTGTGAATCGGATAAGATACAGGTATTCGGCTTATCGGCGCATAAAAACGCGGAGCTCGTCGCGCGGCAGGCCCTGAGGTATAAGCCGCGGTATGTGGCGGTAACGGACGCGGACGCGGCGGAAAAAGCGCGCGGAGCGCTGGCCGCCGTCGGTTCGGACGCGGAGCTGATCGCCGGGGACGACCCATTGTGCGCCCTCGCCGCCAATAGGGGTTATGATATATTGCTGAACGCCCTCGTCGGCAATGCGGGGCTCATGCCCACGCTGACGGCGATTGAGCGCGGGCGGGATATAAAAACGAGGATCGCCCTGGCCAACAAGGAAACGCTGGTCGCCGCGGGGGAGATCGTGATGAGGCGCGCGCTCGAAAACGGCGTCCCGATCATCCCGGTCGACAGCGAGCATTCGGCCGTTTTCCAGTGCCTGCAAGGCAATGCCGGAAACGGCTTTGAGAGGATATACCTGACGGCCTCCGGCGGCCCGTTCCGCGAGACCCCGGCCGATAAATTCGCCGGTATAACCCCCGCCATGGCCCTCAGGCACCCCAACTGGGATATGGGCGCAAAGATAACGGTGGATTCCGCGACAATGATGAACAAGGGCCTGGAGGTCATCGAGGCCATGTGGCTTTTCGGCGCGGATCCGGGGCGCATACGGATCCTGGTTCACCCGCAGAGCGTCGTACACTCCATGGTCGAATTCCGCGACGGCTCCGTGATAGCCCAGCTCGGCGCGCCGGATATGCGCCTGCCGATACAGTACGCCCTCACGTACCCGCGTCGGCTGCCCGGGGGCTTCTCCAGGTTTGATCCGCTTTCCGCCCGCCAGCTCGCCTTTGAGCCGCCGGATTTTGTCAAATTCCCTTGCCTGCGCCTGGCGTATGAGGCCATAGCGGAAGGCGGCACGCTCCCGGCGGCCATGAACGCGGCCGACGAGGCGGCCGTCGGGCTGTTCTTAAAAGAAAAAATCGCGTTCACCCGGATCCCGGAGTTAATAGAAAGCGCCATGAAGGCATATACTGTTATACGCGATTACGACGCGGCGGACGTGATCGCGGCGGATGCATGGGCGCGCGAGTTCGTGCGCGGCAACATATAAAATAACGCGAGTTCGACAGATTTTCTTTGGCGAAATTCAGCAAAACCGAGCTTTCGTATTCCGTAGGGGCGGACGCCCCTGTCCGCCCGCTGTGAGTTCCACAGATTTTCTTTAGCAAATTCATCAAAGCCGAGCTTTCGTCCTCCGTAGGGGCGGACGCCCCTGTCCGCCCGCTGAATTAAAAACGCCCTATAATTACAGCTTTGCGGACGCCGAGCTTTCGTATTCTGTAGGGGCGGACGACCCTGTCCGCCCGCTGTGAGTTCCACAGATTTTCTTTGGCGAAATTCAGCAAAGCCGAGCTTTCGTCCTCCGTAGGGGCGGACGCCCCTGTCCGCCCGCTGAATTAAAAACGCCCTATAATTACAGCTTTGCGGACGCCGGGCGTTCGTATTCCGTAGGGGCGGACGCCCCTGTCCGCCCGCTGAATTAAAAACGCCCTATAATTATAAAACCCGTTCTGAAACCTGTAGGGGCAGAGCTTGTCTCTGCCCTGAACATGGGCAAACACAAGGTTTGCCCCTACAATAAACCGGAGTTTCAGAACACATCTACAGCTTTGCGGGCGCGGTCAGCCATTTAATCCGCCTTTCAGGCGGCGCCAAGTCTTCCGGCTTTAGCCGGTTGTAGTGTAAGCGAGCAATCGAACTCACATTAAAATACTACATAAATCTGTTCAGCTATCAAAGGGTAAGGTGTAAAAATGTCAATAGTAATCGCAATAATCATCTTCGGCGTCATCGTCATCATACACGAGTTCGGCCATTATTGGACGGCCCGTAAATGCGGCATCCTGGTGGAGGAATTCGCCATCGGCATGGGGCCGAAGCTGTTCTCGTTCACGCGCGGCGACACGCTGTACTCCATCCGCGCCTTGCCCATCGGCGGGTACTGCCGGATGCTGGGCGATAGCTCCACGGACGACGACCCGCGGGCTTTCAACAACAAGCATCTCTTGAAGCGCGTGGCCGTGATCTCCGCCGGGGCGGTGGTTAATATCCTGTTCTCCCTGGTGGTGTTCACCGGGCTCGTGATGTTCAGCGGCTATAACTCCCTCGAGGTGCGGGACGTCATCGCCGGCTCCCCCGCGCAGCAGGCCGGTTTCATGGTCGGGGACAGGGTGCGCTCGGTGGACGGCCGCAGCGTACACCTCGTCGAGGACCTCTCCTTCAAGCTGATGGACTATGACGGCAAGTCCCCGCTGGATATCGGGCTGTACAGAAACGGAACCGTTATCCACAAGACGCTGATCCCCATGAAGCAGGAGAGCGGGGACTACATCCTGGGCATCAACCCCATGCCCAAGACCGGATGCTTTCAAGCCGGCGTCGCCGGCATCCCGCGCGCCGGCGTTCTTGAGTGCGCGGCCGCGGGCGTCTGGAAGTTCAGCTCATTTATCTATATGACGGTCTACGGCATCTTCAAACTGGTCACCCTCCATCTGCCGATGAGCGACCTCTCCGGGCCCATCGGCATCGTCAACGTCATCGGCACCGTGTATCAGCAAAATATCGTGTACGGCATACTGTCGGCGATCACGAGCATGGTGGCGCTGGCGGGCATGCTTTCGGCGGCTCTGGGCGTATTCAACCTCATCCCGCTGCCGGCGCTGGACGGCGGGCGGCTGGTATTCCTAATAATCGAGGCGGTGCGCGGCAAGCCGGTCAAGCCCGAGCGCGAGGGCGCGGTACACCTGGTGGGCTTCGTGCTGCTGATGATATTGGCGGTGTTTGTGGCGTACAACGACGTCTTGAAGATCTTCAGCGGGCACTGACGCCGCAGGCCGGCTTTAAAATCTATAAAACGAGTAAAAAATAAGCCCGTCAAGTTCAAGAAAACCTTGAATTTAACAGGCTTGTTATTAAATGCATCGGGTTAAGCCGAAACGATTCGGAACGTTTTACATCTGCCGTTGAAAAACTCAAAAATAGCATCGTGCCGGTGAGAGGCCGGTTTGCGGGGCGTACCGCGCCCTTTTTTTACGCAAGCGGCGGGCGTGCCGCTCCTATGTGTTATCATGATGCGTCCACATATTGATTACTTTGACAATGCCCGTATACGGCTCTCCGTCAGCGTCAAGCGCGTTTTCTTCATTGGGCAGGACTTCATATACAAAACGGTGCTGACGATTGATACAACGGGAGCACGCGCTTTTCAGACCGCCTTTGAGCCTCTCAAATTCCTGTGATTCCTCAAAAGGATTTTCGCGAACGGTTTTGATTATTTCAACGGCTTTCGGCTTTAACCCGGCGCGTTCCACGTTCACGGCGTCCTTCTGCGCCTGCTTGGTGAGACGCACATCATACATCGGGCCATACCTCCGAAAGCGGCGCGCATTCCGACAGCGGCGTATTCAGGCCGGATTTTATCTTTTCGGCCATACCGGGAACCGACGTCAAATAATCAGTTTCGTCATCGCATAAACCCAGGCTGTATTTCTGAAATGATATAAACTCAATTACCTTCTCTACGGCGATTTCCGGCAGCGCGTCAATTTGAGCCTTGACATATTCGCGATTATTCATTACGACATTATTCCTTTCGAATATTCTTCTCGCATATTCTTTGTAACGTGGTCCAGCCCGATCCCGTTATCCGCGGCCTGTCCGCAAGCCCGTTAAAGCTCCGCCCCAACCGGCGGCATGAACAAATCAGCCCGCTGAGTTCAAGAAAACCTTGAATTTAACGGGCTTATCGCTTGTACAAAAATATGGACAATAAGGGACTCGAACCCCTAACTTCATCCACGTCAAGGATGCACTCTCCCAGTTGAGTTAATTGTCCACTGATCTGATGATTATTTTAGCAAAAATAAATATGTCTGTCAACAAGAATTTTATTATCGGTAGTTTTCTTATAAACAAGAATTTTACCTGCCGGTTTTGTATTTTTTATATCTATCTGCTAATAATAATTTTCAACACGCTCCCGCTCTATTAGCCGGATCAAGGCTTCTGGGGCCCGAGCCAAAAACAGAGATTGGTGAAACCGCAATGGATATTTATATAAAACCCATGAAAAAGGCGTCGCTGACCGGCGCCGACAAGATAACGGTCAAAGACGTCTGTGAGATCGCCGCGGCAACGGACGTGCGCGAGAAGCTGGAGAGCCGGAAGCTCATGGATATTGAGGCGGACGTAAAAAAGAATTATTTGGTGTCCGTCATGGAAATCATCAAGGTCATAAAGAAGCAATACCCGGATTATACCGTAAACAACGTGGGCGAGACGGAGACGCTGGTGGACTACAAGCCGCAGAAGAGCGCGGACAACAGCTATCTCAAATGGTCCAAGATAGCCTTTGTGACGCTGGTATTGTTCGCGGGGAGCGCCACGGCCATAATGAGCTTCCATTCCGACGCGCAGATGCCCGACATATTCAAAAAATTTTATGAGATCATCTTCGGGCGCAAGACCGACAGGCCGCTGATCATCGATATCCCCTACTCCATCGGGCTGGCGGTGGGCATAATCGTCTTCTTCAATCATTTCCTCGGCAAAAAGATCACGGAGGACCCCACGCCCATCGAGGTCGAGATGTCGCTGTACGAATCGGACGTGGCGGACACCGTGATCGATACCCTGGATGTTCAGAAACAGCGCGATCAAAAAGGTGGCGGTTCATGATGGCATCAATGCTGACGCTGGTCAAACAGACCGTCGCCGCGCTCGTGGGCTTCAGTTCCGGCATGGTCATCGCCGGGGCGGTGTTCGCCTTTATATCCGTCATCGGCGTCGTGCCGCGCCTGGCTCAGAAGACCGGGACGCAGGAATACGTGAAGCTGTATGAGGAGGCAATAACCGCCGGCGGCATATGCGGAGCGCTCGCGAGCCTGAGCATATTCAGCCCGCGCGTCCCGGTGGGTTTATTGGGCGCGGCCGTCTTCAGCCTGCTGGTGGGTATCTTTTACGGCTGCCTGGCCATATCGCTGGCGGAAGTGTTGAAGGTGATACCCATACTGACGCGCCGCACGCATATACAGCAGGGCATGTTCTTCTTTATCTGCGCCATCGCGCTGGGCAAGCTGGCGGGGTCTGTCGTCTATTACGTAATACCGGGGTTCATACGCTAATAATTAAAGGAGGCAGATATATGAACAAGACCAAGGAGGAATACCGGGAGATAGTCAAAAAGGCTTCCCCCAAGACCGATCTGTTTATGCCGTGCGTCAGGGCGTTCATAGTCGGCGGGCTGATCTGCGACGTCGGGCAGTTCATCACCGATATGTACATGCGCTCCGGGGCGTCCAAAGAATTGGCCGCGACATACACCTCCGTCATCCTGATATTTATGGGCGTCCTGCTGACGGGCCTGGGGCTGTATCAGAAACTGGGCAAATTTGCGGGGGCGGGCTCCATCGTGCCCATAACGGGGTTTGCCAATTCCGTGGCTTCCCCGGCGATAGAATTCAGGGCGGAGGGGCTGATCTTCGGCGTTGGCGCGAAGATGTTCGCCATCGCCGGGCCGGTCATCGTGTACGGCGTCTCCACATCCATAATAATCGGGCTCATTTATTATATACTGAATCTGTCGAGGTGAGGCCATGCTCAAGAAATGCGGAAAGCGGAGCGTAAGGTTTGAAAACAGGCTCACGATACTGGCGACGGCCTCCGTCGTGGGCCCGAAAGAGGGCGAAGGGCCGCTGGCGGCGTATTTTGACCGGGTCGCCCAGGACCAGCTATTTGATGAGGACACCTGGGAGAAGGCGGAAAGCAAGTTCCTGAGGACGGCCATGGAAACGGCCATAGCCAAGGCCGGGGCGCGCAAGGAGGAGATAGATTACGTCATCTCCGGCGACCTCCTGAACCAGAGCATCGGATCCACCTTCGGCGTGCGGGAACTGGGCATACCGTTCTTCGGCATATTCGGCGCGTGCTCGACCTTTGGCGAGGGCATGACTCTGGCGGCCATGCTCATAGACGGCGGCTTCGGGGAGAAGATACTCTTCGGCGCGTCCAGCCATTTCTGCGCGGCCGAGCGGCTGTTCCGCCTCCCTTTAGATATGGGCGCGCAGACCGCGCCCACGTCCAGCCGCACGGTGACGGGGGCCGGGGCCGGGGTGCTCGTTATGGCCGGGGACGGGCCCTACGTGACATACGCCACCACGGGCAAGATAGTGGATTTGGGCGTCAAGGACGCCAGCAATATGGGCGCGGCCATGGCGCCGGCCGCCGCGGACACCCTCGTCAGCCATTTTGTGGATACGGGCCGGGAACCGGGTTATTACGACGTCATCGCCACGGGCGATCTGGGCTATGTCGGGCGCGACATACTGCTTAAGCTGATGAAGGAGGAGGGCTATGACCTCACGGCCAATCACACGGACTGCGGCATAGAGATATTCGACAGGGAGAGCCAGGACACCAAGGCCGGCGGCAGCGGCTGCGCGTGTTCCGCCGCGACGTTTTCCGGATATTTCTTCAATAAGTTAAAAAATAATCAGATCGGCAGGATCCTGCTCGTCCCCACGGGCGCGCTGCTCTCCACGACGAGCACCCAGCAGGGGGAGAGCATACCGTGCGTGGCGCACGCGGTGGCGATAGAGCAGAGGATAGAGGCTAGAGGCTAGAGGCTAGAAGCTGGAAATGCATCCATCGGCTTGGCCTGCGCGCATCGCTCCAGTCGCGTATACGGATAGCGGAACGGTCAAGGGAGTCCCCATGGGGGGCCTGTTGACCGCTGGAATGATCAAAGGCTGACGCAATGAAAATGTAGGGGCGGACGACCCTGTCCGCCCGCTAAATTAAAGGCGTCCAATTATTACAGATTTGCGTACGCGCGATCAGCCATTCCGTCCGCCTTTCAGGCGGCACCAAGTCTTCCGGCTTTAGCCGGTTGATGACTATGTAGGGGCGGACGACCCTGTCCGCCCGCTGGATTAAAAGCATCCTATAATTACAGATTTGCGTACGCGCGATCAGCCATTTAGTCCGCCTTTCAGGCGGCACCAAGTCTTCCGGCTTTAGCCGGTTGTAGTGTAAGCGAACAACCGAACCCACGTTGATTAAGTAACGCGTTGCATTTGCCCGAACGAAAGCCTTATATGGGCGGATTTTCAAGCCACTGGCCATGCCTGTGGTCATGATTGCATTACAGAATTGCAAAGGGAAGGCAACGGGATCAAAGCCCGCCCCGCGCGGTCCGCCCGTTTTCCGAACGGGCGCAAATATCAAATATAAAGAAATATAAAGAAGCGGTCCTGACCGTTCCGCTCGCTGAATGACATATATGCCGTGGCGTGGCGGGGTTTTATCCAGCCTCTAACCTCTAGCCTCTAGAAAGGTGTTGCGATGAACGCGCGCGATAAAGGGAATTCTGACGGAATATCGGTAAGCAAACTGCCAAACGGCATAAATCTGCACTTCATCAAATCGGACAAGTTCAAGACAAACACCGTGTGCCTGCTCATGCGGCGCCCCTTGGAGCGCGCGGCGGTCACCGCCAACGCGCTGATCCCGCTTGTTTTGGAGCGCGGATGCCAGAAATATCCGGCCACGGCGGAGCTGAACCGCGAGAAGGAACGGCTTTACGGCAGCATCATCAACGTACATTCGTTCAAAAAGGGCGAGGAGCAGGTGATAGAGTGCTTCATGGACATCGTAAACAACCGGACGGCCCAGGACTCGAATCTCCTGACCCAGGCGCTCGAGCTCGCCTCGGAGATGATGCTCAGGCCGCTGCTTTCGGACGGCGCTTTCGAACCGGAATATGTCAAAAGTGAAAAGGCCACCCTCAGGACATATATCGAGAGCAAGATCAACCATAAAGCGGAATACGCCATGGTCCGCCTGATCGAGATCATGTGCGAGGGCGAACCCTTCGCGCTGTATCCCCTGGGCTACATCGAGGATCTGGACGGCATCGACGGCAAAAACCTCTGGGATCGGTACGACAATATCCTCAGGACGACCCGCATAGATTTCATGTTCATGGGCAGCGTGGACGAGGAGGCCCTGAGGAACGACATACCGGAGCTGTTCAAACGCGATATGTCCAAATTGATTGAGATAAAGTCCTGCGGCCAGACGCGCAGGAAGCGCGGGGCGAAGCGCGTGGACGAATACGCGGATATCTCCCAGGGCAAGCTGTGCGTCGGGCTGGGCGCCGCCGGCAGGCACGCGCCGGATTATTACAGCCTGCTGCTCGCGAGCGAGATATTGGGCGGGGAATCCGGCTCCCGCCTGTTCAACAGCGTGCGCGAGAAAAACAGCCTGTGTTATTATATCAATTCATTCGTGGTCCGTTCGAAGGGCATTGTCATCATTCAGTGCGGGGTCGACGCGGATAAATTTGACAGGACTATTGAACTGATCGACAAGGAAATAGACGCGCTCAAAACCGGGGACATCGCGGAGGACGAGCTGTCAAAGGCCAAGAGCGGCCTCACCAAGCGCTTCGCCAAGATCAAGGACGATCCGGCCAAACTGCTGGATTTCTATATCTCCCAGCACAGCATGGGCCTTGATTACGGGCTGGACGAAGCCATACGGCATATCGGCAGCGTGAGCCTTGAGGACGTGCACAAGACCGTGAAAACGCTGTACACCGACACCGTCTACACCTACGGCAGGAAACCCTGACATTCTATATAAAATAAACGCTATAAACGATATATACGATAGGAGCGATCCATATTGACCTCTGAGGCCGTCAAGCATAACAGCTTGCTAAACGAAGAGATTTACATTAAAATATTGCCAAGCGGCTTAAAATGTTATATAATCCCAAAGAGGAGTTTTGTGCAGAAGCAGGCGGTCATCTGCGTCAACTACGGCTCCGTGGACACGCGCTTTGTGCACGGCGGCAGGGAGCACGCCACCCCGGCCGGGGTCGCGCACTTTATCGAACACAAACTGTTCGACAAGAAGGACACCGATATATTCACGGAATTTTCCAGGCTGGGGGGCAGCGTCAACGCCTTCACAAACTTTGTCAACACGGCGTATTATTTCAGTTGCACGGAGAATTTCGCCAATAACCTGAACCTGCTGCTGGAATTCACGCAAAATCCGTATTTTACCGATGAGAACGTCGAAAAGGAAAAGGGGATCATAACGCAGGAGATACGGATGTATCAGGACAACCCGTTCTGGGCCTTATATCTGAACACCATAAAGGGCCTGTACTCAAAATCCCCCATCCTGGACGATATCGCCGGCACGGAGGATGACGTCAACGCCATAACCAAGGAGACGCTCTTAAACTGTTACGACGCGTTCTACTTTCCGGGCAATATGGCGCTGATCTGTACCGGGGATGTGGATATCGACGAAACGCTGAGCATCGCGGGGCGGGGCGTGAAGCCCAATCCGTTTAACGGATCCGATAATACGGGCCGGCCGAACCGGGTACAGCGCGTATACGCCGAGGAGCCGGACGTGATAACCCGCGCGTACACAGAGACCGATATGCCGCTGGCGCGCCCGATGTTCACCATCGGCTTCAAGGATACGGATTTTGAGGGGAGCGTCGCGGACAGAATCGCCTCCGCCAGGATATTGGCGGATTATGTCTGCGGCGAAAGCTCCGGGTTTTTCAACGGGCTCTACGCCCAGGGCCTGATAGACAATCCGTTTTCCCTGGAATACATGTGCTCGCTGTTCTTCGGCACGGCGATGCTGGGCGCTTCCGCCGGGGACCCGCAAAAGGTCTGCGGCGCGGTCATAGCGGAATTTGAGCGCGTGAGGGGCGGCGGACTTTTGCCGGAGCGGCTGGAACTCATCAGGCGCAAGCACGTCGGCCGCTTCGTCCGCGTGTTCGACAGCGTCGACGGCGTGGGCACGGGCATGGTGGATATGTTTTCAAAGGATATCGACTTTTTTGACCTGCTCAAAAGCTATAAGACCATGGACGCGGAGTACCTTGAGAAGCGCCTGGCCCGGCTGTACACGCCGGACAACTACACGCTCTCGGTGGTCAGCCCCAGGTAGATAAAATAAGATAAAATCAAGATAAAATCAGATAGAATCAAGATAAAATCAGATAGAATCAAGATAAAATCAGATAAATAAAATAAAATCAATCGGAGTGATCATATGCCCCCTGAGATTGCCCCTGAAGTGGTCTTCCCGCATCTCGGCATAACGCTTGAGCACCTGCCGCGCGCGGCCTTCACGATATTCGGCTTCCCCGTATATTTTTACGGCGTTTTCATCGCCACGGGCATGGTGGCGGGCCTGATCTACGGGCTCCACGAGGCCAGGCGCACGGGCCAGCGCACGGAAAAATACACCGATCTGCTGCTTATAGGCATTGTCGCGGCGTTAATCGGCGCGCGGCTGTATTACGTGATATTCACCTGGCAGGATTACGCCGCCAGCCCGCTCGAGATATTTGACCTGAGAAAGGGCGGCCTGGCCATATACGGGGGCCTCATCGCGTCGGTCATAGCCGCGGCGGTGTTCTGCCGCGTCAACAGGCTGAAATTCCTGGTAGTCGCGGATACCTGCGCCCCGGCCTTTGTGCTGGGCCAGGCCATCGGACGGTGGGGCAATTTCTTCAACCGTGAAGCCTTCGGCGGTTACACGGACGGCCTGTTCGCCATGCGGTATTTGAGCTCCCAGGCGTCCATCGTCCCGAAGAGTCTCGCGGCCAGGGAAATCACCGCCAACGGCGCGCAGTACATACAGGTCCACCCGACGTTTCTGTACGAATCCATGTGGTGCGTCGGCGCGTTCATATTGCTGAATATCTGGAAACGCCGCGCCAAGGCCAGCGGGGAGGTCATGGGCGCGTATTTCGTCCTGTACGGATTGGGGCGCGCGTGGATAGAGGGCCTGCGGCAGGATCAGCTCCTGATCTGGGGGACGGATATCGCCGTATCGCAGGTGCTTTCATTCGCCCTGGTGGCTATCGGCATTGTAATCATCATAATAAGGAGATCCGGGTCCGGAAAGGCCGTGCTCGCCGCCGGCGCGGGGCCGGATGGATACGGTTCAACAATTCAAAGCGGGGAAAATAACGGGGATGACGCCAGAGACGAAATTAACGGAATTCAAGCTGATACAGGAGAAGAACCTCCCCGCGATTGATTCCAGCGCGTTTATATTCGCGCATCCCTGCGGCGCGCAGATTATGCACCTAAAGAACAAGGACCCCCACAGGTGCTTTTCGGCCGCGTTTTTGACGCCCGCCCGGGATGACAGCGGCGCCGCGCACATCCTGGAGCACTGCATGTTCTGCGGCTCGCGGAAATACCCGTTAAAAGACCCGTTCCATGAGCTCGCCAAGGGCTCGATGTACACCTTCCTAAACGCCATGACTTACCGCGACAGAACGGTTTACCCCGTCGCCAGCCTGGTGGAGAAGGACTTTTGCAACCTGATGGACGTGTATCTGGACAGCGTTTTCGCGCCCAGCGTCATCGACAGGCCCGAGGCGTTCCTGCGGGAGGGCTGGCGCTATGAGGTCAGAGACGGCGTGATAACGGGGTACGGCGGCATCGTCTACAACGAGATGCGCGGCGCTTACGCCAGCCCCCGCAGGACCTTAAACGAGCGCCTCCATAAGCTGCTGTACCCGGACACGCAGTACGGCTTTGATTCCGGCGGGGACCCGGAGGCCATCACCGGGCTCAGCTTTGAGCGCTTCGCGGATTTTTTTAAAACCCACTACGCGCCGGGGAACGCGCGGCTCTTTGTCTACGGCGATGTCGATATCAAGGCTGTGTTCGGGCGCGCCGAGGGCTATCTGCGCGGCGCGAAGCCCATTGAGCCCTGTACCATAGCCATGCAGCGGCCCGCCCGCGCCCCAATCTATGACGAGGGCTTAGCCTCCGCGGACGGCTTTTCATACGCCTCCGGCTCCTTCGCCGCCGGGGACCTATTGGACGGCATGCAGACCTGCGCGCTGGAGATACTGGAGCGTTTCCTGCTGGAGACCGACAGCTCGCCGCTGCGCCTGGCCTTAAAAGAGGCGGACCCCGGCGCGGACGTCCTGTTCCATTATGACACGTCCATACGGCAGACCGTATTCAATATCACATTGAAAAACAGCGCCCTCTCCGGCCGCCGCCTGCACGAGGCCATAACGGACAGCCTGTCAGGGCTTTCGCTTGAGGCCGGCGGGGGATCGGACGCGCCGAGGGAGCTGCTGGACGCCTGCATAAACCGTTATGAGTTCGGCGTCAGGGAGGAGATCTTCGCCAGGGCGTCCAGGGGGCTTTATTATAACCTGAATATATTGCCGTATTGGCTTTACGGCGGCGACCCGTTCGACCCGTTCGGCAAGGCGGAGCGCATAGCCAGGTTAAAGGGGGACTACGCGTATTTTGACAGCCTGATCCGGCGATGTTTTGTGGACAACGCGCACTGCGCGTTTGTGAGCGCGGCCGGCGGCCGGCGGCCCGACCGGGGCCGGAGCCGCGCGATAGGCTCCCGATGCGCCCCGGAGGTCATGGCCGGGCTTGAGCGGTTCAGACAGTACATAGACCGCCCGGAGACCGAAGAAAACCTTAAAAAGCTGCCCTCCCTGCGCCTCAGCGACGTGACCGCGCGCCCGGATGTACCCTCAGCCACGGAATACCCCGTCAAAAACGGCGCCATCCTGTTCAACGAGGCGGACACCAACGGCATCGCGTATGTCAGCGCGTATTTAAACGCGGCGAATATAAGCCGCGAACACCTGACGGCGCTGGGCGTCCTCAGGTGCCTGCTCGGCAGGCTCGGCACCCGCTTGCACGCGCGCGCGCGGCTTGACGCGCTGTTGCAGGCCGAGCTGGGCGGCATAAATACCGAATTCACCGCATATACAAATATTGACGGGACGACCCGCCCCATGTTCATCCTCCACGCCAAGGCGCTCAACGAAAACGCCGGCAGGATACCGCGGTACGCGCACGAAATCTTGGCTGAGACGGTCTTTGACGACGAGCGGACGGCGCGCGCCCTGCTCGCCGAGGAATGTTCGCGGCTGGAGCGGTATTTTACGGAGGCCGGGCACAACGCGGCGCTCAGGCGCGTGCGGATGTGTATGAACGGCAGCGGCGTCTGGGACGAATATGTGAACGGCGTATCGTTTTATATCAATTTAAGGGATATCCTGCGCGGCTGGGATTGGGAGGGCCTGCGCGGGCAGATAAAGGCTGCGCTCGCGGAGCTGTTCGCCGGCGGCGTTATCGTCGGCGTCACCTGTGGCAGGGCGGCCTTCGAGGAGCTCAGGCCCGCCGTTGAAGGCTTTATAGCTAAGATCGCGGACGCGGGCGTATATCCGGCGTGTCATAAAGGCGGGGCGGCGGTTATGGCCGCGCTCGCCGATAATAACGCGGAGGGCGTCGTCATACCGTCGGAGGTAAACCACGTGGCGTACGCCGTAGACTGCGCCCAGGCGGGCATAACCTATAACGGGCTGATGCCGGCGCTCACCGCCGCCCTGACAAACTGCTACCTCGTGCCGCGCGTCAGGCTCTCCGGCGGCGCGTACGGCTGTTCCGGCCACGCGGAGCGCTCCGGGCGCGTATACTTCGTCTCCTTCCGCGATCCGCATGTCGCGGAAACCCTGGAGGCGTACAGGGGCGCGTTTGGGTTTATGGCGCGTTTTGACCCCGGCGGCGCGGAGTTTGAGCGCATAATAATCGGCGCGGCCAATAAGCTGCTGGCGCCGAAAACCCCGAGGGACGCGGGCCGGCGGGCGTTTGAGATGTATATAGAGGGGGTCGGCCGGGACGATTGCCTCCGCGAGTTCGACGAATTGCTCAGCGCGGCGCCCGGTCAGCTCCGGGAGCTGGCGGCGGCGCTCGGCAAGGCGCGGCACGTGGGCTGCTGCGCGTTCGGGAACGCGGCGAGGATAGGCGCGGATATATTCAAATCCGGGATAATAAAGATATAAAGGGGCAAACAAATGCAAAAATTGGTGTATCTGAGCAACAGCAGGGATTATACCGAGCAGGGGGATATAAATAAAAATAAGTATTTTTCACATATCAACGCATTATTGGAGCAAGGCTGGACGGTTTCTCACGTAACACACGATGTGGTCGAGGTCGATAACAGCCAAAATCCGGTCCACAAGGAAACGTTTTTGGCTTTTGTGCTGCTTGAAAAACCTGACGAGCAGAAATAACGGGACCGTCCGCCCCTGCACGGCGTATGTATCATTCGTATATTAATAGATTGGCGTGAGTTCGGCGGATAAACATCTCGGGTGCGGGATTCGTAGGGGCAGACGACCCTGTCCGCCCGTGTCCAGGCCGAATATAGCGAAAAAAGCCTCAACCTGGCTGCAAACGCGCGTTTCGCGCGTCAGCAAACCGTAAATTATCGGAAGCCGTCAGTTCGGCGGGCGGACAGGGCCGTCCGCCCCTACAGCATGCGGACCTCTTGACTTTACTGGATTTATCGAAGGAAAATCCGCTGAACTCACGTTATATATAATAAAACCGGAGGCGATGAGCCTGGAGCGCCGCCTCTGTCCGGGAAGCCGTCGGTTCGGCGGGCGGACAGGGCCGTCCGCCCCTACAGCATGTGGACCCCTTGACTTTACTGGATTTATCGAAGGAAAATCCGCCGAACTCACGTTATATAATAAAACCGGGGGCGATGAGCCTGGAGCGCCGCCTCTGTTCGGGAAGCCGTCAATTCGGCGGGCGGACAGGGTCGTCCGCCCCTACAGCATGCGGACCCCTTGACTTTACTGGATTTATCGAAGAAGAATCCGCCGAACTCACGTTATATAATAAAACCGGGGGCGATGAGCCTGGAGCGCCGCCTCTGCCGGCCTCTAGCCTCTAGCCTCTAACCTCTAGAATGGAGTGTGTTTCATGCCTGCAAAGAACACCAACGAATACGGCAGCATAACAATCGACAACGAGGTCATCGCGCGGATCGCGGGGCTCGCGGCCATGGATTGCTACGGCATCAAGGGCATGGCGATAAAGAGCGTCAAAGACGGGTTCGCCCTGCTGTTGAAGCGCGAGAACCTCACAAAGGGGATACGCATTGATATCAGCGAGAACGCCGCGTCCATAGACCTCCACATCATAGTGCAGTACGGCACCAATATCTCGGCCATAGCGGACACGCTTTTCAACAGCGTGAAGTACAAAGTGGAGGAATGCGTCGGCATCGCGGTGACGGACATAAATATCTTTGTCGAGGGTATCAACGTCGACGAGTGAACTATAGCGAGTCAATCCGGACAGTCATCGCTTGTGCGTTCACTCCGCGGCGTTCGCCGAATGCGCAAGCCCGCTTGCGCGCCCGGCTCACTGTTTCGCGAGAATAAATATCAAGGAGCGGCTTATTGTGATCAGCGCGGTCAGGCAAATAGACGGCAAAACATTCAGAAACATGATCATCGGGGGCGTCAACGCGCTCATCGAGCAAAAGGGCCTTATAGACTCCCTGAACGTCTTTCCGGTGCCCGACGGCGACACGGGGACAAATTTAAGCCTCACCGGCATCGCCACGGCGGCGGAGGTGGCGAACTGCGATTCCTGCACCGTGTGCGAACTGGCCGCGGCCGCGGCGTCCGGCTCCCTGCGCGGCGCGCGGGGCAATTCCGGCGTCATATTGTCCCAACTGTTCAGGGGCTTCGCCAAGGGCGTGGAGGGGCGCGAGGTCATAACGGCCGCGGATTTGGCGCGGGGTTTTGAGCGCGGGGCGGAGACCGCTTACAAGGCGGTGCTCAAGCCCAAAGAGGGCACTATACTCACCGCGGCCTCCCAGACGGCCAAAAAAGCGGCGGAACTGGCGGGAAAAACCGACGATATCGCCGAGATCGGGCGCGAGGTTTTGGAACACGGGGAGCGCGTCGTGGAACGCACGCGGGACATGCTGCCCGCGCTCAGGGAGGCCGGCGTCGTGGACGCGGGGGCCAAGGGGCTCATGGTGCTGCTGCGCGGCGCGTTCGAGGCCATGGACGCTGGAGGCGAGCTGGTTTTGAACCGCTTTGATATGCCCGCGGCAGGGCCGGCGCTCGCCGGCGTCGCGGCCGGCGGCGCGGATTTCGGATACTGCACCGAATTTATGATACATCTCAACGAACAGCCCGCCGCGCCGGCCAAGGCCAAGGGCGGCAAAAAGCACCCCGTCGGCGCGGAAGCCGCCGAGGGCAGGCTGAGGTCGTTCCTGTCGGCCATGGGCGATTCCATCGAGGTCGCCGGCTACGACAACATGATAAGGGTGCACGTCCACACGCAGCACCCCGGGGTCGTGCTGGAGCGGGCGCTCAAATTCGGCTATCTGACCAATCTCAAGATAGAGAACATGACGGAGCAGCACACGCGTCTGAACGGCGCGCCGAGCGGCGCGGACCGCAGCTTCGGACAGGCCCCGGCAGCGGACCAGGCACCGCCGGCAGAGACCGGCTTTGTGGCCGTGGCCTCCGGGGAGGGGCTTGCGGAGGTCTTTGCCAAGCTGGGCGCGGAAAGGATCGTCGCGGGCGGGCAGACCATGAATCCCAGCGCCCAGGACATTCTCGAGGCCATCGACGCCGTCAACGCGCGCACCGTGTTCGTTTTGCCCAACAACAAGAACATCGTGTTTGCCGCCAGGCAGGCGGCGGAGCTCTCCGCCGCGTCCGCGGACCGCGATAAGAATGTGGTCGTCCTCAACACGGAGTCCGTGCCCCAGGGCATCGCCGCCATGGTCAGTTTCATGCCCAACAGCACGCCGGAGGAGAACATAAGCGCCATGGACAAAGGCATACGGGAAGTGGTGTCCGGGCGGGTCACGCGGGCCGTGAGGGCCAGCAAGCTGGGCGGGCTCGAGATCAATAAGGGCGATTTTGTCGGCATATTGGAAGAGGATATCGTCACGGCGCGGCGGGACGTCCAGAGCGCGGCGGAGAGCCTCATCGAAAAAATGCTGAGCAAAGCGCCGGAGGGCGGCGCGGACTTTATCTCGGTCTATTACGGCGAGGGCGTCGGCGCGGACCAAGCGGAGGCGCTGGGCGCCTATATCGAGGAGAGCCGCGTGGGCGTCGAGTACGAGATACGCTTCGGCGGGCAGCCCGTCTATGAGTACATCATATCGGTTGAATGAGATGACAGATGATGAAATAAGAAATGACAGATTATCGCCGGGCGACCCCGTTGCCATGATCAAGGGCATCGGCGCGCGGCGCGCGGCCCTCCTGGGCAGGCTCGGCCTCAACACCGTGGGCGATCTGATAGAGCATTTCCCCAGGACATATGAGGACAGGAGCGTGTGCACGCCTATCGCGGAGGCGGCGGCGGACGGCGTCTATACGATATGCGCGGAGGCCGTCGCCCCGGCGGGCGTGCTCGTCAAGAACCGCCTGGCCATAACGAGGCTCGACGTGCGCGACGCGACGGGCGCGATACCCGTCGTCTGGTACAACCAGCCGTATATGCGCAATAATTTCAAAAAGGGCGCGCGGTATTATTTCACGGGCAAGGTCTCAAACAAATTCGGCGCTCCGCGGCTCGAGTGCGCGGACTATTCCCCGTATAGCACACCCGGTGGCGCGGAAAACCTGACCGCTTGCAGGATCGTCCCGTTTTACCACGCCACGGGCGGCCTCACGCAAAAGGTGCTGCGCGCGGCCATAAAGGCGGCCCTGGACAGCGCCGCCAGCGACATAGAGGAATTCCTGCCACGCGATATAATGGAAGGCTATGGCCTGTGCGGCAGGGCCTTCGCCATCCGCAACATACATTTCCCGGAGAGCGGCGGGGCTCACGCGCAGGCGCGCAGGCGCCTGGTCTTTGAGGAGCTGTTTGTCATGCAGGCGGCTCTTTTTGCGTTGAAGGGCATGGCCAAGCGCCGGACCGGCCTGGTTTTTGGCGATACCGGCACGGCCGGGGCGGAGGCGCTGCTGCCCTTTGAGCTGACGGAGGGGCAGAGAACCGCCCTCGATGACGTTAAAGCGGATTTTCAAAGCGGCCTGCTGGCGAACCGCCTGATCCAGGGGGACGTCGGCTGCGGCAAGACCGCCGTGGCCATGCTGGCCTCCTATATCGCCATGAAAAACGGGTATTCCGCCGCGCTCATGGCCCCGACGGACGTGCTGGCGCGCCAGCATTACAGCACGTTCGCGGCGTTTTTTGGACGCCTGGGCTTTAAGACCGCGCTGCTCACGGGCTCCCTTACGGCGGCGGAAAGGCGGCGGGCGCTCGAAAGCGCAACTGAACGCGCGATGCTGGTCGGCACCCACGCGCTCATACAGGCAAATGTAGAATTGGGCAATATCGGCCTGGCCATCACGGACGAGCAGCACCGCTTCGGCGTGTCGCAGCGCGCGGCGCTCTCCTCAAAAGGTTCGGGCGCGGAAAACGGCCCCCACGTCCTCGTCATGTCGGCGACGCCCATCCCGCGCACCATGGCCATGATCCTGTACGGGGACCTCGATATCTCGTTGATAACCGGCCTGCCGCCCGGCAGGCGCAAGATCGAGACTTACGCCGTGGGCCCGAGCTACAGGCCGCGCGTCCACGCGTTCATAGAGAAACAGCTCGAGGCGGGGCGTCAGGCGTATGTGATCTGCCCGGTGATCGAGGCCCGTGACGGCGCGGCCGGAGACGACCGCGCCGGCGTCTTGGCGTACGCGGAGGGTTTGAGGCGCGGCGCGGCCTTTAGCGGCGGCGGTTATAAGATTGAATGCCTGCACGGAAAGATGCCTCCCGAGGAAAAACAGGCCGTTATGCAGCGCTTCGCCGCCGGGCGGACGCACGTCCTCGTCGCCACGACCGTCGTGGAGGTCGGCCTGGACGTCCCCAACGCCAACATCATCCTGATAGAAAACGCGGAGGTCTTCGGCCTGGCGCAGCTCCATCAACTGCGCGGGCGCGTGGGCAGGGGGGACGCGCAGAGTTATTGCGTCCTGATAACCGATTCCAAAAACGAACTCACCGCGCGGCGCATGAGGGCCCTCTCCCATAACGCGGACGGCTTCGCCATATCCCAGATGGACCTTGAGCTGCGCGGCCCCGGGGATTTCTTCGGCACGCTCCAGCACGGCATGCCGGAGCTGAAGCTGGCCAATCTCTATACCGACGCCGGCATACTCAAGGAGGCGCAGGCCGCCGCAAGCGGATACGCGCAAAACAACCGGCCCCATGAGCCGCTGGAGCGCGAGATCGCGCGTAAAATCAGCCGGATCCGCGGGATATAGTTGACGCCGGCAGCCCGGCGGCGTTACACAATTGTTATAATAGCGGACATGCCTTGATATTGCGCGCGCGGAATAAGTATGCTATGATATACGCAGGTACTTAAGAAAGGGATGAAAAAATGAAAAGGTTCACTGCTCTTCTGATTTTCGCTGTATTTACATGTTCACAGGCGGCGTTTGTTTCGGCCGCCGCCAGGCCGTCCGATAATACGCTGGCGTCCTCCGTCCGCGGCGCGATCGTCAGCGAGACCGATAACAGCATTGAGGTCAAGCCCATGAACGGCGGGGACGACGTCGTCCTTAACCTGGGCGAACGCCCCTGCGTGGTGGATTGCTCCTCCGGCCAGCCTGTCGCCTTAAAGGACAGGGGCGACGACAATGTCCTGGCCTATTATTACAGCGTACCGGACCCGGCGGACGCCGCGGCGGTGCAAAATGACGCCGTCGTTGTAATATGCGACATACCGAAGGCGTATGTGCCGCCTCATTACGGCGTCGTGGAGATCATTGACAGATTCGACGACCGCGTGCAGGTCACTATCGACAACGGCTCCACAGTGGTCACGATACTGAGGGATAACCCCATATTCCCGTATCTGACGAGGAATATCGTCACTATAGACAACATAGACATTGGCTCCAAGCTGCTGATGTGGTATCCCATGGTCGCGCTGAGCTATCCCGGCCAGGCCACCGCGGAAAAGACGCTGTATCTGGGCGGCGCGGACACGGCGCAGGCCGGCGACGTCAGTTCAGAGGTTCCGAAGATCGCGGCCCAGAACCCTTCGGACTGGTTTACCGTCGGCTCCAGGGACATGACGAACGCGTCGGAGGCCGTCAGCGGCGAACTGCCTTATTTTACCGGCGTCAGCGGCACCGTCGAGGAAAATACCGTGGTCCAGAGCATGAACCAGATAATAGACAGGCTCTTTTCCGATGCCGTCGCCGCCGGCCAGAAGAACGATTCCAAGGCGATCAGCTTTTCATACGATACCTTCGTATATCCGCCGTACACCAGCTTTGTGATCCACTCCTCACTGTTCGCGGGCAATACGGGGAGCGACCAGGTCACCACGATAGTCGTCAACACCATGGCGGCGGCGGACCCCGACAAGTATCACATCTATACCCTGACGGACCTGCTGGGCCCCAACGCCTATAAACTGGCAAACGCCGCTATTGCCAGGCAGATCGCCGCGGCGGACGCCGGCACGTTCTTCACAGACAACAACGCCTTCAGGGGCATAATCTCCGAGCCCAGTTTCTATGTGGACGAGAGCGGCAACGCGGCCATAATCTTCGACAAATACGCCATCGCGCCCGGAGTGACGGGCACGCCGGTGTTCACCATCCCGCTGGCGGGCGTGGTCAATAAGGACATCGCCCTGTCAGACACCTATGAGGCAGATGGCATGATAATGGTCCCCCTGCGCGCGGCGGCCGAGGGCGTGGGGTTCACCGTCACGTGGGACGGCTCCTTGAGGGCCGTGTCGCTCACCAAGGGCGACATGAAAAGCATCATAACGATCGGGTCGGAGAAGTATGACAACGGCCAGATGGACGCCGTACCCGTCATCAAGGGCGGCAGGACATACGTGCCGATATCGTTTATCGAGACGGGATTGGGCGCGTGCTTCCTGGTCGGCAACGACAAGATCACGTTTTCCGCGATGAAGTGATGGCGATGAAATGATGGCCATAAAGTGATTGCGATAAAGTGATTGGCGATAATGCGACGGAATTGGCATAGTCTTCCCGCGGCAGTTATGGCCCCGGCGCATCGGGGCCATAACTGCCGTTTGTTTGTGGCTATGTAACATATATGATATGAAGTAGGGGCGGAGCTTGTCTCCGCCCGGTGTAGGGGCAGACATCCAAATTTGATCGGCTTTAACATGTACGATATAAAGTAGGGGCGGAGCTTGTCTCCGCCCGGTGTAGGGGCAGATACAAGCCGGGGCCATAACTGCCGTTTGTTTGCAGCTATGTAACATGTACGATATGAAGCAGGGGCGGAGCTTGTCTCCGCCCGGTGGGGGCAGACACAAGGTCTGCCCCCACAGTTTCCCACAAAATCTTGCCGGATCGTGGTACAGAGCGCAAGAGAGGTTATTGCAGGACCACCGCCCCGCCGAGCGGCCTGTAAGCGCCGTCCCAGGCGAACGTCTTTATAGTGTACCGGCGGCGGCGAAGGCGGGTTCTTCCGCATATTTACGTAAATTGGTGTAGCCGGTCAAATTTTAAACCGAAAGAATCCCGGATTTCCGGCATTTATAGTAGGAACTCAACACTAGCCAACCGATTTTTGCGGAAACCCCGAAAGCGCACATGTCGGCGGCGAAGGTCTTCACATCCGTGGCGGAGGCCGCCGCGCTCAGCGCCTGCCGCCCTATGCGGACGATGACGCCGTTGTCGTAGACGTCGGAGATGAATGATACTGTTTCTTTTTTATCATTGAGCGTACATCCGGAATGCGTTCAGATACAGCGAAATCCTTTTGTTAGCAGGTCTGCGTGCGCCAATGGAGGATAGCTGATTTATGTCAACCTTCATCAAGAAACAGCATGAGCCGTCCACAGGCGTATCGCCGGCGTTCTCGTACTCGGCGGCGAGCCCGGCGGTGTCGATATACGCGGGATGCTGCGTCTGTAGTCTGTAGGGCGGGGGCTCTGCTCCCGCCGCCGTATCCTGCCGGCGTCGGGGTGTCTGCCGCGGATAAATTGGCGGTACCGCTTGCAAATATTCAGATATTGGTATAAATTAATATAGTGGTATTTGATGACCTCTAAAAAACCTGTCATTGCGAGGAGCGAAGCGACGAAGCAATCCAGAAAAACCTGAGTTCAGCGTAAACTTGGATTGCTTCGCTCCGCTTGCAATGACGGACTAAGGGTTTTTAAAGGTTCCCATTTGACGTAATATTACATCCGGCAAGATTTTTTAGAACACTGTAGGGGCAGACCTAGTGTCTGCCCACAGGCCGTGCGGAGATAAGCTCCGCCCCCGCTACATATTCTCGTCGGATGAAATAGTGGGTTAGGCGCAGCCGAACCGTTTGCAAAGCGACGCGGGCACTTATACTAATTTGACGGGGGTTTATGCCATGGATTTAAAACAGGTCGTGCGCTCGGTACAGGATTTTCCTGTAAAGGGCGTGCTCTTCAGGGACATCGTGCCGGTATTGCAGGACGCTGAGGCGCTTGAGTGCGCCATCGACAGCATGGAGGGGATACTCGGTCCGTTCGCGTTCGACAAGATCGCCGCGCCGGAATCGCGCGGCTTCATCTTCGGGATGCCGCTGGCGTATAAACTCAAGCGGGGGTTCATACCCATACGCAAGGCCGGCAAGCTGCCGTGCGAGACCATCCGGCGCTCATACAGCCTGGAATACGGCTCCGCCGTGCTCGAGATGGACAGATACGCCGTCCGCCCGGGCGAGAGGGTGATAATCGCGGACGACCTGCTGGCCACGGGCGGCACGTGCAAGGCCATTGCGGAGATGCTGGCGGACGCCGGCGCCGCAGTCGCGGCCATGGCGTTTTTCATCGAGCTCGAGGATTTGAGGGGGCGCGAGCTGCTGAGGGATTATAACGTGGTCTCGGTGTTAAAATATTGAGAAACAACCGATACTAATGTCTCGGGATTAATATTTTGGGGTGATGCGGGCTTTGCTGCTGAGAATAGCGGTCCTGATTATATTTCTTATCTTAAACGCGATATTGTCCGCGGCCGAGATCGCCTTTATTTCCGTGAATTACAACAGGATCAAGAAGCGCGCGGACGAAGGCCACAGGAAATCCGCCGGCCTGCTGGCCTTTATCGAAAAGCCCGGGGAATTTCTGGCCAGCATACAGATCGGCTCGTCGCTCATCGCGCTTTTGTCCGGGGCTTTCGCCGCCCAGTCCTTTTCGGGGGAGCTGACCGCGGCGATGATCAGGCGCGGCGTCATGATCGATCCGCACGTGCTGAGCACGGTCAATATGGTGATAATCGTGGTCGTGCTGGCCTATTTCAACCTGGTCTTCGCGGAGCTTTCGCCCAAGCGTATAGCCATGATATACCCCGACAGGATCGCGTACGCCCTGATCGGCCCGGTGCAGTTGTTTTCAAGGCTCGTCATGCCCATAACAAGGCTGCTCTCCGCCTCGACCAACCTGTTCCTGCGCGCCTTCGGCTTAAAGCATCCGGACAACGCGGAAAAGGCCAACGAGGAGGAGATACGCCTGCTGGTGGACGTCGGCGCGGAGAGCGGCAACATCGGGGAGAACGAATCGGAGATGATAAAGAACATATTTGAGTTCGACGACAAGACGGCGGGCGATATCCTCACTCACAGGACGGACATTTCAGCCCTGCCGGCCGACGCCACCTTTGACGAGATCGCCCAGATGCTTATCGAGAGCAGATATTCGCGCATCCCCGTCTATGAGGACAGCATCGACGACATCATCGGCGTGCTGCACACTAAGGTCATGCTCAAATACCTGGTCAATCACGGGGACCCGGCGTCGATCGATCTGCGGTCCATGCTCATGGAGCCTTATTTCGTGCCCGCCAGCAAGAAGGCCAACCTGCTCTTTCGGGAGATGCAGCGCAATAAGGTGCACATCACCGTCGTCATTGACGAATACGGCGGCACGGCGGGCATCGTGACCATGGAAGACCTCATTGAGGAGATCATGGGCAGTATCGCCGACGAATACGACGAGGAGGAGACGCCGGAGATACAGCGGCTTGAGGACGGCACCTTTCTCGTGAGCGGGGCCGCCGGCCTTGAGGATGTCGCGGAGAGCGTCGGCGTGGCGCTGCCGGAGGACGAGTACGACACATTGGGCGGCTACATAATATCGCTGCTGGGCCGCATACCGGAGGACGGCGAGCAGCCCGATCTGGAACTGCCCAACATGACGCTCAGGGTCCAGCAGATAGAGGACAAGCGCGTCATCAGCGTAAAGCTCATCAAAAAACCGAGCTAAACGATAAAAGGATGATTGACGGAGGCTATTATGGACAGGGAACAGGCTTATTCGATCTTGACCGAATACAATATATCCGAGGCGCTTATCAAGCACGCGCTGGCCGTGGAGGGCGTCATGCGGCATTTCGCGGCCCTCTACGGCGAGGACGTCGAGAAGTGGGGCATCGTGGGGCTGCTGCATGACGTCGACTATGAGATGTACCCGCACGAGCACTGCAAAAAGGCCGTGGAAATCCTGCGCGCCAATGGCGCGGACGAGGACGTCATACGCGCCGTCGTCTCGCACGGGTACGGCATCTGTTCGGACGTGGAGCCGCGGCACATAATGGAAAAGGTGCTCTACACCGTGGACGAGCTGACCGGCCTGGCCAACGCCGCGGCCCTCATGCGCCCCTCAAGGAGCATAATGGACATGGAAGTGAAGTCCCTGATGAAGAAATTCAAGACGCCCGGCTTCGCCGCCGGCGTCAACCGCTCCGTCATCCGGCAGGGCTACGAGATGATGGGCGCGGACCTGGCGCAGCTCATGGACGAGACCATCAAGGGCATGCGCGGCGTCGCCGCGGAGATCGGTTTAAAGGGCGAGGGCTGATCCGCCCTATAATTTGACAACCCTGACGTACGTTACGGGACGGTCCCTTTGTGTTTACAAATAACACAAAGGGACCGTCCCGTAACGCTGTCAATATATAATCCCGTAAAGCGCAAGTTTTCAACACGCAATCGCCGGAAAAATGTGACGAAAGTCATATGTAAAATGTGACGAAAGTCATATTGTATTCTTTCGGGCTTCCCTTTAGAATATGTATGCAGCGCAAAACGTGAAACCGGTAATACGAATCTCAATTTGAACCCTTTCATTGGAGGGAGGCACAAAAGCGAGAAAGCTTTTGCGCGTTTCGACCGAACAATGAAAGGTGTGAAAATGAGATTCGTATAAGATAGCGGCCGCAGACAGACGGCCTCATAGCCGGGCCGGCAAACGGGAGGGATGGACAAACACAAATACAGTTGAATGTTTAGGGGGCGATAAAAAGGAACTGTAACTCACTATTGACACAGACGGCCAAGGGGTAAATCAATTAAAAAAATGGGGGATTCTGATATGGCAGATTTGAACACGCCGCCGCGCCGCGTATTCCGGCGCTGATTGCGAGGGGACGGAG